>JAESFL010000018.1_pt1 | contig 317241 bp, 263 predicted proteins | sample 9269401 | NCBI WGS metagenome assembly JAESFL01 (sample SAMN14506025, study PRJNA617098) | algae metagenome | isolation source: Gloeocapsa sp. UFS-A4-WI-NPMV-4B04 and co-occurring heterotrophs from desert... | place: USA: Utah | collected 2006-10-01 | reverse complement strand
CGGAGGCGCGGGGGACACGGAGAACTGCGGAAAGACAACCGATTGAATCACACAGAGGAACAGGGGGAACAGAGGAACTTCCGCCGTCCTCTGTTCCCCTGTTCCTCTGTGTGCGATTGCCGTTGTTTGTTCTCATTTTGTTCTCTGCACCTTCCGCGTGAGCCCGCCTTTGAAGCCGGAGTGCACACTCAACTCGAATTATCCGGTATGATCCAGCCGGCCCGCACCTGCCCCGCGCTGACTCCGTCCGGAATCCGCCGCACCGTTCGTTCTGGATGGCGAACCGCAGCCAAATCTCTCTCCCGGTGCCATCATGCCCATCCCGCGCGCAAGATCCGTCGCCTGTGCAGCCGTCCTGTTCGCGCTCGCCGGCTGCGAGCACCTCTTCAGCCTGGACGGCGATCCGGAGCTTTGCGCCCGCAAGCCGCCAAGTGAGGCGGTCACGGACGAGCTGGTGATCCTGCGCGTGGTGGAGAGCTCCGGGCCGCACGAGCGCCTGGTGCTGGACCGCGTTCGCTACCTGGGGACGGAGTTCGACCAGCGCTACCCCAACCGCGTGATCCTGGCCACCACGGAAAACGTGCGCCTGGCGGGGCAGGGGATCACCGGGGTGCAGCGGGGCGACACGCTGCGCATCTCCAGCACGTTCACCGAGCACGTCCGCGGCGGCGGCTACGAGGCGTACATCGACAATTGGGCCGCCAACGAGGGACGGTGCTGGGACGGCGGGTGGGTGAGCAAGCACTCGCTGCAGAGCCTGGTGCGCCTCGCAGACTGAATATGAGCCGCCGCGCGAGAGAGCGGTCGTTCTGCCCCGTTCGCTGCGCGCGATGGACGGGGCCGCTTTGAACGTCGCCTTCGCGGGCTGCTCCGGCTCCATCTGGCCCTCCTTCCATCCGGCTGGTTCACAAAAGGGGCGGGACCGCCGATGCGGTCCCGCCCCTTTCACCTGCCTGCCCGTCTACCTGCGTGCCCGCTGGCTTCCGCTGGTGGTGCTAGCGGTAGAGCGAGATGGACGGGGCCGTCAGGTTCAGCACCCGCGCGTTGTCCTCGTTCAGCGCGGTGCCCATCGCCACGCCGCCGTAGGTCTTGAGCGGGTTGCTCCAGTACTGGATGCGCGTGCAGTTGCTGCAGTTGTTGCCGTAGGCCATCACCGTCCGCCAGGTCTTGGAGGCGGGGATGTAGCCGTGGCCGTAGGCGTACGGGGTCGTGCTGCCGTCCACGAAGCGGTCGTGGCGGGCGCCCTGCAGGTGGCCGACCTCGTGGCCGAACGAGTAGTAGCCTGTGATGCAGCTGTAGTGCGCCACCGCGAACGCCGAGGTGGCCGTGGAGCCGATGGACGACGCGATGCCGCAGGCCTCGCTGTCGTTCACCACCAGCACCACCACGTCCGCCGCGTACGTGTTGCGCAGCGTGTGCACGTTGTCCATGATGCCGTCCGTGGTGCTGCGCAGCGCCGCCACGTGCTGCGAAAAGCTGCGGCGGGCCTCGTTGTACGTGACCTGCGCCGTGTGCACGCGCACCATGTTGATGTCGATGCCGCTGTTCACGTACGACTGGTTGGTCTCGTCCACCGCCAGCTGGATCAGGCTGCTGATGTTGGACGTGGCGGCCGCGGCCGAGGCCGTGTACACCACCAGCACGTTGATGGTGCTCAGCGCCGTAGCGCCCACGGTGCCTTCCGAGGCCGGGGCCTGGAACGCCGAGAGGAAGTCGGCCGGCGGGGGGGCGTCCAGCACGCCCGTCGGGTTGTCGGCGCTGTGCTCCGGCGGCAGCTTGGTCTGGTCCAGCTTGCTCACGGCGTGCAGCCCCCGGCCCAGCGGCTCGATGCTGTACTGCTCGGTGCCCAGCGTCACGGTGCCCGTCATGCCGGCGTCCGTGAACACCACCTGCACCCAGCTGTCGTCACGGCCCTGCACGGGGCCGCCCCACGAGATGTCGTTCTCCGCGCGGCGCTGCACGCGCTCGCCCGTGGCGACCACGTTGAGCCCCGGCGCCACCGTCAGGCGAAGGGACACGTTCTCGCGCAGCAGCTGGCCGGCGCCCGGCGCCGAGCGCGCCACGTTCACGCGCGGGCTGATGCCCCGCCCGCGGATGCGGTCCAGCTGGCCTTCCTGCAGTTCGGACAGGCCCTGCTCGGGTACGATGGAAAGGAGGTTCTCCTGCACTTCGGACGGGTTCGCGGCCGAGGCGGCGGCGGGGGTGCGGTCGTCGCCCTGGCAGGCGGCGAGGCCGACGGATGCGGCAAGGACCAGCGCAAGCCGTGCTTTCATGGTACGTCCTCCAGAAGGGTAGGGTAGGGACTGGGGATTGCCTGGATGGGAGGTCGCCGACGTGCAGGTCGGTACGCGGGCGGCCAAAGCTCTGTTGGTGGCGGATTCCTGCGTAAAACGATGTGCGGGCAAACGTGCCGGCGGAAGGACGGATGGGCTCTGCACGACGCCATCCGTGATCCCGGAGGGACGGGGTCTCGGCTGCCGAACCAGCTGATTTTGGGAGAGGCTTCGTGAACGATAACCGGCGCGATTCGGTTGTCAAGCCTGCTTCGGTGTCAGCCGCTCGATCCGCGCCATGGCGTATTCCCGCACGTGCCGTCACACGCCGGAGTGCCGCTCGTTACGTCCGTTCCCGTCTTTGCGCCGCCGCGTCCGCACGTCCATCCTTGCCGGGAGCCGTCCCCGGCGCCCGGCCGGCTGGTCACGAAGCGCCGCTCGCGACAGATTGGGCCCATGCCTGGCCACGGGAGGGGAGCGATGCGCATCACCTGGGCAAGCGGCGACGCGTACGAGCGCTACGTGGGCCGCTGGAGCCGTCCGGTCGCCGCGGAGTTCGTGCGGTGGCTGGGCCTGCCGCGCGGCCTGGACTGGATGGACGTCGGCTGCGGGACGGGCGCGCTGGCGGAGGCGATCTTCGATGCCGCGGCGCCCCGCCGGGTGCGGGGATACGACCTGTCGCCGGAGCACGTGGCCGCCGCCCGCGCCCGCGTGGCCGACGTTCGCGCGGAGTTCACCGTGGCGGATGCGGCGCGGCTGCCGGACGCGGCGGATGCCTGCGACGCCGCCGTCTCCGGGCTCGTGCTGAACTTCGTGCCGGAGCCGGCGCGGGCGCTGGCGGAGATGCGGCGCGTGGTGCGGCCCGGTGGATCGGTGGGCGTGTACGTCTGGGACTACGCGGGGGAGATGCAGCTCATCCGCGCCTTCTGGGATGCGGCCCTGGAGCTGGACCCCGCCGCCGCGGCGATGGACGAGGGGCGGCGCTTCCCGATCTGCCGGCCGGAGCCGCTGCGGACGCTGTTCGAGGACGCGGGACTGGATGACGTGCAGGTGCGCGCTATCGACGTCCCCACGCGCTTCGCGGACTTCGAGGATTTCTGGCAGCCGTTCCTGGGCGGCCAGGGCCCCGCGCCCGGCTACGTGGCTTCGCTGGACGAGGATCGCCAGGTGGCGCTGCGGGAGCGCCTCCGCGCCCGCCTGCCGGTGGATGCAGACGGCAGCATCACGCTGAACGCGCGCGCCTGGCCGGCGCGGGGGACGGTGTGAGGCCGGCCAAAACCGGATTTGTCATCGAACTCACGCGACCTCGACCTGTCATTCCGAACGAGGAACGAGTGAGGAATCTTCTTGCCCGTGGCAGGTGGATTGCCTCCGGCTGGATCTGCTCGTGGGTACTGCCGGTTTAGCCGCACCCGCACGTAGCACTGGAGATGGGAAGAACATCATGGGCAAGAATGGAATCGCGGCCCTTCGCGCGCGGGAGCTCTACATCCAGGGGATCCGGCCGTGCGAACGTGCGTGGCGCACCGCTGCCGCGGAGGTGTTTGCCGATTCACCGGAGTCGATCGTAAAAAGCTGTCCGTGCGGTGCATTCACGGGTCTTTGCGAGGCCGGGATGGTCCGGGGCATCCCGCCCGCGGCATCTGCCCGTGCGGTGATCCGAAAGAACGCGAGCTACGCGATCACCGCGGCGCATCTGCTGGCTGCCGATCCCCGGCTGGCCGATGCGGGTCCCACGAAGCTCTGGCGGACCGTGATGGAAGAAACGGGTTCCAGCCCGTCGAAGCGGCCCAACGGACAGATGGATGTGGTCCTGTCGCTCTGGACGAAGGGTTTCCTCGCGGCTCCCGAAGCCCTCTGATCGCGATGCGGGGCGGCGGATGAGCGATCCGGCGGAGGCGCTGGCCATCAACCGCGCCGGCTGGGACCGCGTGGCGGCGCGCTTCTACGGCGGGACCGCGCTCCCCAGCTACGGGCCGCTCGCCCCCACGGAAGAGACCCTGCGCCTGCTGGACGCGGTCACCGGCGCGCGGGTGCTGGAGGTGGGTTGCGGGAGTGGCCACTCGCTACGCTACCTGGCCCAGCGCGGCGCGGCGGAGATGTGGGGGCTGGACCTGGCGCCCGCGCAGATCGCGTACGCCCGCGAGGTCCTGCGGCCGTTCGCATCGCGCGTCCACCTGTTCGAGTCGCCCATGGAAGCCGATCCGGGGCTCCCGGCGGGCTACTTCGACCTGGTGATCTCCATCTACGCGCTGGGGTGGACGACGGACCTGCCAGGAACGCTGCGGCTGATCGCCTCGTATCTCCGGCCCGGCGGGTGCTTCGTCTTCAGCTGGGAGCATCCGGTGTACGGCTGCCTGCGCCAGGCGGACGGGCAGATCGTCTTCGCGCAGCCCTACGCGGCCGAGGGACCGGAGGTCTTCGAGCGGTGGAACGGCGTGCGCATCGTGCAGCACCGGCGCACGTTGGGCACGTTCGTCAACGAAGTGGTGCGCGCCGGGCTGCACGTGGAGGCGCTCGTGGAGGGCGAGCTGGACACGACGCTCTCGACCGACGATCATGCCGATTCCACTCGCTGGTACACCGTCCCGCGTGCCCGGATGATGCCCACCACGTTCATCCTGAAGGCATGCAAGCCGCTGAAAGATCCGCCGACGCCAACCCTCCACAGCACGTGACGACGCCATGAGCCGATTCACACCGGAGTTCTTCGATTCCGTGTACCGGGAAACGCCGCCGTGGGACATCGGCGCGGCGCAGCCGGCGATCCTGGAGCTGCTGGACGAGCATCCGGCGCAGAGCCCCGTGCTGGACGCGGGGTGCGGGTCGGGGGACCACGCGATCGCGCTGGCGGAGCGCGGGCTGCACGTCGTGGGCATCGACGTCGTGGAGGCCGCAATCGAGCAGGCGCGGGCAAAGGCACAGGCCGGCCCGCCGGAGATCGCGTCGCGGCTCGAGTTCATCGTCGGCGACGGGCTGCGGCCGTCGCAGCTCGGGCGGACGTTCGGCGCAGTCGTGGACTCGGGGTTCTTCCACCTGTTCGACCAGGACACGCGCGACCGCTACGCCGCCGACCTGGCCGCCACGCTCGCGCCGGGCGGCCGGCTGTATCTTCTGGAGTTCGCGGTGGAGTTCGACATCCCCAACACGCCGCTCAAGGTCACCGAGGACGAGTTGCGCGCCCGGTTCAGCGAGGCCGGCGGCTGGCGCATCCTGGCGTTGCGGCCGGCGCAGTTCCAGAGCCGCATCGCGCCGGTCGCCGCCGTGGCCGCCTGCATCGAGCGGATCGCGGCGTCGGGGAGCCGCTGACGCTGCGGTCGTGGCACACCGCCGCCTTCGCCTACATCGACGACGAGCGTAGAGTCATGGATCCCACCATTCGCGCGAGTCTGGACGCCGTCCGCGCCGATGAGAAGGACGCGCAGAACGCCGCGTACTCGTTCCTCATGGACGCCACGGCGGGTCCGGTGGACTGGGCGTACGAGGCCTGGGACGAGGTCGTGGCCATGCTGCGGCACCCCAGCAACCGCGTCCGCGCCATCGCGTCGCAGCTCCTGGGCAACCTGGCCGCGAGCGATCCGGACCGGCGCATCCTACGCGACCTGGACGCGCTGCTGGAGGTGACCCGGGACGAGCGCTTCGTCACGGCGCGGCACTGCCTGCAGTCGCTGTGGAAGGTCGGCATCGCGGGGGATGCGCAGCGGCAAGCGGTGGTGGACGGCCTGAGCCGGCGCTTCGCGGAATGCGCCAGCGAGAAGAACTGCACGCTCATCCGCTACGACATCGTCCAGGTGCTCCGGAAGATGCACGACGCCGCGCCGGACGAGGCCGTGCGCCGGGCCGCGCATGTCCTCATCGAGACGGAAACCGATCCCAGGTATCGAAAGAAGTACGCGGGCGCCTGGAAGGGAGCCGCCGTACCCTAGACAAGCTTGAGACGTGGACGGAAGGCACGGACCCTGCAATTTGTGGCCGGTGCGGTTCCTTTCACTTCCATCAGGAGGCATGCATGGCCGGACACGCTCGCAGGTTCGCGGTCGCAGCACTGTTGCTTGGGTCGGCTTTCATGGGTCCTCGCGCTGTGTCCGCACAGGACACCATGTTGACGACCACGACCACGCATACGGAAGAAGAGGACAGTGATTTCCCCTGGGGACTGCTGGGTCTTCTGGGTCTCGCCGGGCTGATTCCGCGCCGCAAGAAGGAAGTCCACGTGCACGACCACGACGTGCACACGCGGACGGTCCCGCCGCGCGATGACCGGATGGGGACCAATCCGCCGCCGCGCGTCTAGCCGCACAAGGTCCGGGGCGGCCTGCCACGCCGGCACGGCCGCCCCGGCTCACCCCGCGCCCTGGCCACGTCACACCGTCCGCTCCTGGTGTGCTGGTGATCCAACCTCCAAACTGCACTTCGGCTGGGCCTGCCTCGCCGTTCGCGGCCGGCGTGCGCGCCCGTTCGATCCGCTCCTCCACGCTGTCGGATTCGTTCAAGACGGATGGACGTCGTTCCGTGTAGACTGCTGGACGTGTATCCATCCACCAGCAACTCCGCGACGAAAAGCATGAAGCCACGGCTCAAGGTCATCACCCTCGGCGTCGGCGACCTGGAGGCGGCGCTCGTCTTTTACCGCGACGGCCTCGGCCTGCCGACGCAGGGGATCATCGGCACGGAGTTCGAGGACGGCGCGGTCGTCTTCATCGAGCTGAACGACGGGCTCATCCTGGCGCTGTATCCGCGGGCGTCGCTTGCAAGGGAGGCGAACGTGCCCATCGGCCCGCCGAACGCGGCGGAGTTCACGCTGGGGCACAACGTCGCATCGAAAGCGGAGGTAGATGCGGTGATGGCGCAGGCGAAGGCGGCCGGCGCACGCATCACCGATCCCGCGCGCGACCGCTTCTGGGGCGGGTACGCCGGGCACTTCCAGGACCTGGACGGGCACCTGTGGGAGATCGCCTGGAATCCCGCGTGGGACGTCCCCGAATAGCATCGCGGCGGGCCGGATCATCATCCGCCCGCCTGGACAACGAGACCGGGAGCACTGGATTGAGACCGATCGAGCCGGCCCGCTACGCCGAGGGACGGGCCATGCTGGTCGCGGGGCTGCGGCGGCACCACACCTTCGCCGATGCGCCCACGACCATCGCCGCGCAGTGGGAGGCCTTCAACGCGCTGGGGCCCATCCCCGGCCGGCGGGGCGGCACGGCGTACGGGGTGATGTGCGGCACCGTGCTGGCGGAGCAGCGCTTCGAGTACATGGCCGGCGTGGAGGTGGATTCGTTCGATGCGCTGCCGGCGGACCTGGGGCGGATGCGCGTGCCCGTGCAGCACTACGCCGTGTTCGAGCACGCCGGCCACGTGTCCGCGCTCTGGCAGACGTGGGGCGCCATCTGGCAGGACTGGGTCCCGCGCTCCGGCCGCACCCCCGCCGACACGCCCGACTTCGAGCTGTACGGCGACGACTTCGATCCCGCCACCGGCCTGGGCACGATGGAGATCTGGTTCCCGCTGGAGCCGGCCGGAGCCTGAGCCGCGGCCCATCGGTTTGGGGTTTCTCACCCGTGCTGTCATTCTGAGGGAGCGCCCGCCGGAACCCGAACGTGTACAAGGCTTTGCGGCGCGACCGAAGAATCTGGTCGCTACCGCGGCACGATCCCGCCCGTGCGCCGTGGAAGACCCTGCATCGGCGGGTCTGTGCACCGTGGCAACCAGATTCTTCGGCCGGCGCTTCACGTCACGGGACGGATCCAACCGGCGCCGACCTCAGAATGACATCGCGGATCGGGCGAAAAACGTCTAGCTTCGCGTGAACACCATGTTGAAGCGCATCTCCCTCCCGCGCAGCTGTTCGTGGCGGTGGACGGTGAGCGTGCGGCCGTCGGCGCTCAGCGCCCACGCCTCCGTGCCCGTCGCGTGCACCGTCTCGCCTCGCATGACGAGCTCGCGCGTGATGGTGATGTGCAGCCGCCCATCGTCCCCGAGGCGCGCCCGGAGCCGCGCGGGCGCCTCGATCCGCCCGTCCGGCGTGCGGATCCACATGGTCGTCGACGTCTCCTCGCCCTGCAGCGAGTACACGGAGTTGAAGCGCTCCGGCTCCGCCGCGCCCGTGTCCATCTCCACGTCCACCACGAGCCGCGCATCGTCCTGAACCACCGTCAGGCGCTGCTCGCGCACGTTGGCGTACATGGGCGGAAGGTCCGGGCTGCGCGCCTTGTCGAGCGTCCACGAGCCGCTGTAGTCCGGCGGCGATACGGGCAGGGCAGGGGAGACCGCGGGCGCGAAGGAGCTGAGCAGCGCGGCGAGAAGCAGCAGTTTCATCGTCGTGTTTTCGGGTCGATGCGGGGATGGGAGGACGCGGACGTCCCGCCGCCCCGGCTCGTTTCCGGGACGCGACCGAATACGACCCGGCCTGCCCGGGGGAAGGTTGCCCCGGATGCGCCGCATGGCCGCCGTGCTAATCCAACCGTAAGATGGGGTGCGCGGATGTGCCGACGCGCTTCCGATGCGGCGCGGCAACCCTGGGGATGAGAAACGAGGAGCGGCGATGGCGGTAAAGGGCACCGGCAGCAAGCCGGCGAAGAGCGCCGTGTCCGCGCCGGACGAGGTGGATGCGTTCCTCGCGGCGCTGGATCACCCGCGCAAAGCGGAGATCCTCGCGCTGCGGCGGATCATCCTGGCGGCGGACGCGCGCGTCGGCGAGGGAATCAAGTGGAACGCGCCCAGCTACCGCACGTCCGACTGGTTCGCCACCACGCACCTGCGGGCCAAGGACGGCGTGCACGTCATCATGCACTTCGGCGCGAAGAAGCGGGCGGACTTCGCGCCGCGCGCCGCCATTGATGACCCCGAATCCATCCTGGAGTGGCTGGCCGAGGACCGCGCCGTGGCGAAGTTCGCGGACATGGCGGATATCCAGGCGAAGCAATCCGCCTTCGGAGCCCTCATCCGCCAGTGGATCGAGTACGTATGACCAAGCCGACGATCATTCCCTATCGCGAGGAGTACCGGCAGCCGGTCATCGACCTGGTGCTGCACATCCAGAACGTGGAAGCGGGGATCGCGCTGTCGCTGCAGGAGCAGCCGGACCTGCTGGCCATCGAGCAGGCGTACGTGGAGCCCGGGGGCGGCTTCTGGGTGGCGCTGGACGAGCGGGGCGAGGTGGCGGGGACGATCGGCCTGCAGGTGAAGCAGGGGCACGGGATCATGAAGAAGTTCTTCGTCCGCGAGGATGCGCGCGGGCGGGAGCGGGGCGTGTCCGCCGGCCTGTACGACGCGCTCCTCCGGCACGCCCGCGCGGCCGGCCTGCGGTCCATCATCCTGGACACGCCGTCCGTGGCCGAGCGCTCGCACGCGTTCTACCGCCGGTCGGGCTTTCGCCAGGTGACGGCGGAGGAGCTGCCCTTCGATTACCGCTTCCCCAACCGCGACTCGCTCCTCTTCCAGCTCGATCTAGGGAGTGCGGGCGAGCCATCCGCTCCCTAGCCCCGGCTTCCGGAAACCCTTCGGTCGCGCCGCGTGGTCATCCTGAGGGCGCGCCACGCGGGATTCGATCTGGCACGAAGGCCAGGCGCGCCCGAAGGATCTTCCGTGCGCAAACGGGAGCCGACCCCAGTGCAGCGGAGCCGGCTTCTCGTGGAGCGGGCAAGATCCTTCGGTCGCCGCCAGGGACCGTGCACCGGCAGGGATTGCGCGGCGGCTCCCTCAGGATGACATCCTAGGGGGACAGCACGGGTAAGAAACCGGAAATCGATTCGAGAACCGCCGCGTCCGCCCTCAGCAGCCGCCGCCACCGCCGCGGTAGACGGGCATCCAGCCGTGCTCCGCGCGGCGCAGGATGGTGAAGTCCCAGCTCTCGTAGTACAGCGTGCGCACCACGAGCTCGGGCATGCCGTCGCCGTCCAGGTCCGCCGCGTCCACCAGCTCCTGCGCCTCCACGGACGCCTCCACGCCCTCGTGGAACCACGCGTGCGCCGGCCGGTAGCCGTCCTGCCCCTCCTCCGCCACCACCAGCAGCGCCGCGCGCCGAAAGACGGGGCTCTGCGCGTCCAGCCGGTAGCTCGCCACGAGCACCGGCCGCGCGTTGCGATGGACGAGCAGCGCCGCCGCCGACGTGTCGCCTTCCGTCCGCGCCGCCACGTCGATGCCGTGCGCCCTGAAGAGCGCGGCCGCCATCCCGTCCAGCGCGCGCTTCTCGGCGGGCGTGGGCGCGCGGAGCCAGGGCGCGCCGGCCTGCTCCGGGATGCCGTCGCCCGCGAGCGCCTGCCATCCGATGGCCGGCGCGGGGCGCATGCTGAAGGTGCCGCGCGCCGTCAATCCCATGCACGCGGGCTCGTCCGGCGTGCGTACGGCGATGCTCCCCACCCGCTCTCCCCGCGACAGCACGGGATACGACCGCCCCGTCGCCAGCCAGCGCGCGTTGAACGCCTGCATGGCCGAGTCCGACATCTCGTGGAGGGGCATCGTGAAGCCGTGCGGAACCAGCACGGTCACCGGCTCCAGCACTCCCTCGCCGTCTTCCGACTGCACGACCGCGAATACGACCCCGCGCGCGTTCACCTGCGCGGCCGCGGGGACGCTCGTGGCCAGCGTGAGCGCGAGGACGGCGAGATGGCGGATGCGGATGGTCACGGGTCGATCCAGGGAATCGGGGAAGCGCCGAGGGCTGCGGCGGGAACTACGCTCGCGGGGACGGACAGGATTCGGCGGGCCCAGATCCGCATCGTCGCCGGCCGGATGAAAGGATGTGGATGGGCGCAGTCCCGAAGCAAGGGCGAGGCACCTGCCGCGGGCGAGAAGATTCCTCACTCGTTCCTCGCTCGGAATGACAATCCCCGCCGGGCCGCGAACCCCGCCCCGTTGCACGGCACTCGCCCGTGCACGAGGTGTCGGCGCAGGCCGACAGTGTGAAGTTGTAGCCGCGAATTCATTCGCTCCCGTCACGCCGCTCTCGTCACCGATCCCGTCCCCGCCCGCGCTCTCGCTCTCCTCCGCGCCCGCGCCCCCACATGACAAAGCGCCCCGGACACGTGCCCGGGGCGCTTCTTTCATCACGATCATCCACGCCACGCCGCAGCTCACCCGTTGCCCAGCATGGCCTTCATCTGCGCGAAGAAGTTCTGCTTCATCTCCACGCTCTCCTCCTTGGAGAGCGAGGTGATGCCCGCGCCGGCGTTGCGGTGCTCCACCAACTCCGGCGGAATCTCCTTCAGAAAACGCGACGGCTGCCGGGGGATGGCGTCGCCGCGGGCGCGGCGGGTGGCGCAGCCGCTGAGCGTGAGCCGGTGCCGCGCGCGCGTGATCCCCACGTAGAACAGGCGCCGCTCCTCCGCGATAGGGTCGCCCGATCCATTCGCCTCGAACGTGTTCCACGCCTCTTCCGCGTCCGCCAGGGCCGCGTCCGCCGCCTTCATGCTGCGCGAGTGGGGAAGGATCTCCTCCTCCAATCCCACGATGAACACGTGCGAGAACTCCAGCCCCTTGGCGCTGTGCATGGTCATCAGCGTCACCAGCTCGGGGTTCTCCTCCTCCTTGTCCTTGCGGTCGTCGTCGTCGTTCGTGAGCGACACGCGCTCCAAAAAGCCCCGCAGCGACGGCGGGTCCCAGGCGTCCTCCTCGTCCGGCGGCGGGCGGTCCGCCCAGGTGCGCTGCTCGTAGCGCTCCAGCGAGGCCACGAACTCGCGCAGGATCTCCACCCGCACCTCCGCCGCCCGCTCCGACTTGGCGTTGTCGGCCCGCACGGCCTCTTCCAGCCGCAGCCGCTTGACCGTCTCGCGCGCGAAGCCCACCAGCGAGCGCTCCGTGGTGATGCCGTGGTCGATGGCCGCCTGCGTGGAGTGGAACTCCATTCGCAGCTCCTCCATCATGTCCACGAACGCCCGCACGGCCTCGGCCTGCGCGCGGTTGACCGAGTCGACCTCGCCCACCCGCTTGAGCGTCTCGTACAGGGGCTGGGGGACGGCGCGCGCGGCCTCCACCAGCTTGAGCAGCGTCGTGCGCCCGATCCCCCGCACGGGGTAGTTGATGATGCGCCGCAGCGCCACCTCGTCCTTGGGATTCAGGATGACGCGCAGGTACGCCACCAGGTCCGCCACCTCCTTGCGGTCGAAGAACGACTGCCCGCCGACGACGCGGTAGGGGATGTTGACCAGCCGCAGCGCCTCTTCGATGGGCTTGGACTGCAGGTTGGTGCGATACAGGACGGCGAAGTCGCCCCACGTCAGCTTTTCGGCGTACCGGCGCACGCCGATCTCGCTGGCGATCATCTCCGCCTCCACCTCGTCCGAGGCCTTGTTGTTCTCCTCACCGAACGTCCACAGGTCGATCTTGGGGCCCAGGCCGTTGCCCGTGCGCAGCCGCTTGGCCTTGCGCGCCGTGTTGTTCTGGATGACCCCGTTGGCCGCGTCCAGGATGCGCTGCGTGGAGCGGTAGTTCTCCTCCATGATGACCACGCGGGCGCCGGGGTAGTGCCCCTCGAAGTCCAGGATGTTCGTCGCGTCCGCGCCCCGCCACCCGTAGATGGACTGGTCGTCGTCGCCCACCACGCACAGGTTCTTGAGGGGGCCGGCCAGCAGCCGCGCCATCTCCAGCTGGGCGCCGTTGGTGTCCTGGTACTCGTCGATCATGATGTAGCGCCAGCGCTTCCACATCTTTTCGCGCACCTCGGCGTGGGCCCGCAGCAGCTGCACGGGCAGCAGCAGCAGGTCGTCGAAGTCCGTGGCGCCGGCCGCCCGCAGCGTCTGCTCGTAGCGCGGATACACGTCGGATGCGAGCACGGCGTAGTCGTCGCTGCGGTCGCCCTTGATCATCCCCTCGGCCACCTCGCGGCGCGCCTCGTCGGGCGTGACCAGCCGGTTCTTCCAGTCGCTGATCTGAAAGAGGACGCGCTTGATGTCGTACGCGTCCTCGCCCTTGGTGGCGGTGACGTGCACCTCCTCCGTCATGATGCGCTTGATGGCCGAAAGCTGGTCGCCCGTGGGATAGATGGAGAAGTCCTTGGGCAGGCCGATCTGCTGGCCGTGGTCGCGCAGGATGCGGGCGCCGAGCGAGTGGAAGGTGGACAGGATGACGCCCTTAGCCTCCTTGCCCACGATCTTGGACACGCGCTCCTGCATCTCCTTGGCGGCCTTGTTGGTGAAGGTCACCGCCAGGATGTTGCGCGGGTTCACCTGCCGGTCGCGGATGAGGTACGCGATGCGGTGGATGAGCATGCGCGTCTTGCCCGAGCCGGCGCCGGCCAGCACCAGGACGGGCCCCTCGGTAGCGAGCGCGGCCTGCTGCTGCTCGGGGTTCAGCTCGCGCAGGTATTGCGGGACGTGCGACAACTTCAGTGCGAAAGTGCGAGAGTGCGAAAGTGCGGGAGTGGTTCCCCGCGAGGGCGAGCCGGCCGCGCGGACGCGACGCTCGCGAAGGGATGAATCTGCCGCCGCGAGGCCGGGCTGTCTACGGGTTGCGGGAACGGGCAGGTGTCTTCACGACGGCGACGGGCGGGGGCCCTCCCCCGGCCTCGCCTAGGCTCGTCCACCCCCTCCCGCAAACTGCGCGGGAGGGGGTGTACACTTCTACGAGCGGTGATCGCGGCGCCCACGGCTCCCGGCATATCGGCGGGGGAGGCGCGCCCCGCCGGTGCACGAGCCTTCGCCTCCGGAAACGAAATCGGCCTCCCCCATGCTCTGGAGGAGGCCGATCATCGATCCTGCCACCGACCCGCCTACGCCGCCAGCGCTTCGGCCTCGGCGGATTCGGCCGGCGTGGCGGCGGCGGGCGCGGCGGCCTCGTGAACGAAGCGCAGCCCGGGGGCGCGGGAGACGCTGTCGGCCACGCCGGCGGCGCGCAGGATCAGGGCCAGGCGGTACGCGTCCGTGCCCTCGCCCAGCGCGCGGCGCAGCGTGGGCTCGTCGTCGTGCTGGTGGCGGATGAGCGCGGCGCCCAGCTCGCCGCAGGTGGCCCTCGCGATGGCGGCGCCGACTTCGGCGTGGGCGCGGACGCGGGCCATCTCCTCCACCGTCAGGGGCTCGTCGCGGTGCAGCAGCTCCGCCGGGACGCCGATCATCCCCACCTCGTGCAGGAGCGCCGCCCGGCGCAGGGTCGCCCGCTGCACCACCGGCACGCCCTGCTGGATGGCCATCCGCTCCGCCAGCTCGGCCACCCGCTGCGCGTGCCCGGCCATCTCCGTCTCGTCGTTACGCGCCTCCAGGGCGGCCAGCAGGGCGGACGACATCTCCAGCAGGGCCTCGGCCGCATCCACCGGCTCGGCGCCGGCGAGTGGGGCGGTGTCCGTGACCCAGCCGTAGTCGCTGGACGGGGCGGATTCGGTACGGGGGCCGCGGAACAGGCTGCGCAGGGTCGGCATGGCGGTATCCTCGGGTGAACGGGTGATGAGATGAAGTTCGTCGGGGCGCGCCGCGGGCCGGAGCCCGCGGCGCCCTTCGCAATCAGCGGACGGTGATCTGCCGCACCATCCCGTGGGCCACGTGCGGCTTGCCGTCCTTCGCGTCGGGGACGAAGCAGAGCAGCGCGTACTCGCCCGGCTCGAAGTCGATCTGCAGCAGGTTGTCCTGGCCCGTGCTCAGGAGCGTCGTGCCGCCCACGGGCATGGCGGGGGGCGGGCCGTTGCGGTTCTGCTCCCAGGCCAGCAGGTCCTGCGGGGTCTTGCCGGGCGCCAGGCGCATGAACACCACCTCGTGCGGCTGCACGGCGGCGTTCTCCACGTGGATGACGTGGCGTCCGGCGGTGATCTCCGGGGTGATCTCGTACGCGTAGTCGCGCAGGGTCAGGCGCACGTCCGCCGCCGGCGCGGCCGCGGACGGCTGCTGCGCGGGCACCACCGTGAGCGGCTTGACCATCCCCTTCATCAGGTGCGGCACGCCGTCCGTGGACGGGATGAAGCAGACGAGCGCGTAGGTGCCGGCCTCCAGCTGCATGGTGGCTTCCGTGAAGCCCTGCGGCGCGGGGACGTTGGGCCCGCCCACGAAGCGCGCCCACGCCGGCATGGGGCCGTGGCCGGTCTGCATCAGCTCCTGCACCGTGTGGCCGTCGTCCAGGCGGACGAGCTGCGCGTGGTGCATCTCCTTGCCCTGGTTCACCAGGCGCACCGTCGTGAGCCCGGCCGGGATAGTGGCCGGCGCGGCGAAGGCAAAGTCGCTGGCGGTGACCGTCACCAGGGTGGGCTCGGCGGCCGGCGTCTGGGCGTAGGCCTCGCGGGTGCCGCGGCCGCCCTCGGTCTCGTCGATGGTACAGGCGGCGTTGGCGAGGACCGTCGCGGCGGCGAGCGCCATCCAGGGAGAAAGTCGCATGGGAGTCGTCCTTTTATCGGGCAACCGGCGCAGGGGCCGGTGGATTCGGAAAGCGGGAGCGGTGTGCCCCCGGCGTGGTGAGAAGAGTAATCCCCGTCCCCCCCGGCCACATGGGTAGATAAACCCGGGTCATCTGACCCAGCCGCGGATTTCCGCCGGGCGACGGGGGCCGGGAGAAACGGAACGGGCCCTCCGCGGCGTTGCTGCCGGGGAGGGCCCGTTTTTCGGCGGGTGGGTCATCCAACCCATGTGTCCGCCGCGGAAAAGATTATCCTTTGGCCCACGGAGTTGCCGCTCCGAACCCGGCGCCAGACGGCCCGGCACTGAACTCCGAAATCCAGGAACCGATCATGGCCCCCGACTATCAGACCCGCCGCCACACCGACCCTGGCTACGTTCCCCAGATGCCCTCCACGGTCACCGCCCTCCGCTGGGCGCTGGGCCTGGTGCCCCCGGCCGAGTCGCTGCGCTCGCTCTCGCACTGGCGCCGCCGCCCCGCCGCCCCGCAGGAAAGCGGCGCGGAGAGCTGATCTTCGTGGGGAGGAAGAATGACGACGGCGGCGGACCCGTTTGGATGGGGTCCGCCGCCGTTTAAGTCAACTCTCGGAACGCTGTTGGACTGCAGGATCGCTCGACCGATCTGGCATTAGGTAATTAGGCGAGTTTTCGTCTGGAGAAACTGGTGTGTCACCGTAATCAGATCGCCATAGCTGGAGAAGCCTCGGGCGTAGCTGAACTGAGGGTGCAAAAATAGGAGAAGCAAGTAAGTCAGTGCTAGAGCACTTGGACGGCCCCCGATGCACTGCCGCAGCTCATAATCGGATTCTCCCCCGCCGTACCGCATTGCCGAGTCGAGATCGGTCTGTTGGATGATGGCGCCTTGATCGAAGAGGATGATCGCAACGGGCCGGTGGAGCGGGTCGCAGTCGCATTCGCGCAATTGCTTGAGCACCGACTTAGCAGTTGGCCCGGTGAAAGCAAACGTGACCCCAATGAGCCTGCGGGCGCCATCCCCCTCCGTCTGCTTGGCTGCGACGATATTCTCGATTGCTGTCGTCACATCTTGACGGCGCATGCTGGTTTTTACCTCGATTACCATCTGAGCCGCTTCTGGCCACACGATCGTCACGCCCGCTTCGGAATAGACCAGTGGGAATCGAGTGTCGTGCACAAGAATGTCGCATTGGCGGCTCGCCAGTGCCTTCAGGGGATTGCAGATGAATCCTTCGGCAACCCCGATATTGTTCGAGGTGATACTCGCCAGAAAATTTCGGAGAATTGCCTCGTTCGCCGTCCCAGAGGTCAGGTTGTGTTTGACGAAGTTACGGACGCGGTTCCGGCGGGAATCGAACTCATCAGCCAGTGAAGAACAGTAGGCGAAGAGCTGCTCGATACTCGCTTTTTCCGTGCTCAAAGGCAGTTCATCCGCTGAAGTCACTCGTCATCCCTGCCCGAACAGCAGCGCACCCACGGCGGCGCGGGACGAGACGCCGAGCTTGGCCAGCACCTGCTCCGTGTGGTTGCGGGCCGTGTAGTAGCTCATCTCCAGCCGCGTGGCGATCTCCGCGTTGCTGCACCCCTCGCCGATGAGCCGCGCCACCTCCGTCTGCCGCGCCGTCAATCCGTAACGCTCGCGCAGGGCCTCGTCGCTGATGGGGCCCGGCCGGGGCGCGGGCTCCGCGGCGGAAGCGGCGCCGGCGGCCGGGGCAACGGCGGGCGCGGCGCGGCGCAGCAGGGCGCTGATGCGCGCCATCAGCTCCAGGATGCTGAACGGCTTGGTGACGTAGTCGTCCGCGCCCAAGCGAAAGCCCTGCAGCTTGTCCGCCTCGTCCCGCCGCGCGGACAGGATGAGCACGGGCGTCTGCACGCCGCGGCCGCGCAATTCCTCCAGCACCGTGTAGCCGTCGCGGTCCGGGAGGCCCAGGTCCAGGACGATGAGCGCGGGATGGTCGCTGGTGGCCACGGCCAGGGCGTGCGCCGCCTTGGTGGCCAGCGACACCTCGTACCCATCGTACTCCAGGCTGCGCTGCAGCCCTTCGGCGATGTCGAGGCTGTCTTCGACGACGAGAATCCGGCTCATGGACGCGATCGCGGGGTGGGGGAGAGGACGGTCATCCGGCGGCCAGCGCCGAGATCCAGCTGCGCGACTGCTCCGCGGCCTCGATGGCGCGCGGGTCGTCCGCCAGGGGGAGGGTAAAGACGAAGGTGGAGCCGCGGCCGGCCTCGCTTTCCACCCAGATGCGGCCGCCGTGCGCCTCCACCAGCCCGCGGGCGATGGACAGGCCCAGCCCCAGCCCGCGCCGGTCCGCGTGCCGCGCCTGCCAGAACGCGCCGAAGATGTGGGGCACCTGCTCCGGCGGGATCCCCGTCCCCGTGTCCGCCACGCTGAAGCGCACCTCGCCCTCGCCCGGCGCGCAGGCCAGGGTCACGGCCCCGCCGCGTGGCGTGAACTTGACGGCGTTGCCCACCAGGTTGGAGACGACCTGCACCACGCGCGCGCCGTCCGCGTGCACGGCGGGGAGCCCTTCCTGCGCCTGCACCTCCAGCGACAGCCCGTGCACCGTCGCCAGGGGGGCCAGCGCGCCGGCCGCCTCGGCCAGGAGGGCGGCGGGGTCGCGGGGCATGGCCTCCAGGGTGAGCGAGCCGCGCTCCATCCGCGACACCTCCAGCAGGTCCTGGATGAGCCCGTCCATCCGCCCCGTCATCCCCACGATGCGGTCCAGCCCGTCGCGCTCGTACGCGCCGGCCGTGGGGCGCAGCATGGAGCCGATCATCTCCGCCTCCATGCGGATGGCCGTGAGCGGGTTGCGCAGGTCGTGCGCGACCACGGCCAGCGTGTGCTGCCGCGCCTCCGTGGCCGCGCGCGCCTCGCCAAAGAGCCGCGCGTTCTCCACCGCCATGGCCGCGCGCCGCCCCAGCTCCTCCGCCAGCGCCACCTCCTGCGCCCCGAAGCCGGCGCCCGCCCGCGTCCGTCCCAGCACCAGCCGCCCCACCGCGCGCCCCGCCGCGTGCAGGGGGACGACGAGCGCCGCCGCCGCCGGGCACGATCCCAGCAGCGACGGCAATTCCGCCTCGTCCGCCGTCCGCGCTCCTTCGCCCCGCGCGTCCACGGCCGGCGTCACCTCGCGCAGCCGCGGCTCCTGCTCCGGGTCCGCGTGGGTGGCGGCCGCGCGGACGGCGCCGCCCGCGTTCAGCAGGTCCACCACGCAGCACTCCGCCAGCCGCGGGACCACCAGGCGGGCCAGCTGCGCCACGGCCGTGGCCGCGTCCAGCGAGGCGTTCAGCACGCGGCTGGCCTCCGCCAGCAGCTCCGCCGCCTGCCGCGCCAGCCGCTGCTGCGTGTACAGCACCCGCGTTTCCAGCAGGTTGTGCACGCGCAGCAGCGCCTCCGTGGCGTCGATGGGCTTGTTCAGGAAATCTTTCGCCCCCGACGAGAGCGCCCGCTCCTTGGCCTCCGGCGTGGCGTCCGCCGTCAGCACGAGCACGGGGCGAAAGTCGTCCGGCGGCGTGCGCTCGCGGATGTCGGCCAGGACGGCGAAGCCGTCGCGCCAGGGCATGTGCAGGTCCAGCAGCACCAGGTCCGGCGCGTGCGCCTCCCACAGGGGGATGGCCTGCCGCGCGTCGGAGGTGCGGAGGATGGTGCCGTATCCCTCCCCCTCCAGCAGCACCTCCAGCAGGTCCAGGTTGGCTTCCTCGTCGTCCACCAGCAGGAGCGTACAGCCGAGCACCGCGTGCGTCATCGCAGGTCCGGGGGGGCGGGAAGGTGGGCCTCCAGCGTGGCCAGGAAGTCGTCCAGGTCCAGGGGCTTGGTGAGGTACGCGTCCGCCCCGGCGATGCGCAGCCGGTCCAGCGAGTCGCGCGTGGCGTCGGCGCTGATGACGATGACGGGGATGTCCGCCGTCCGCGCGTCCGCCCGCAGGCGGCGCAGCACCTCTTCGCCAGGGATGTCGGGAAGGTGCAGGTCCAGCAGCACCAGGTCCGGCCGGTGCTCGCGCGCCAGCTCCACGCCAAAGCGCCCCTGCAGGGCGGGCACCAGCTTCCATCCGGGCCGCAGCTGGAGGAAGGTCTCCACCAGGCTCAGGTTGGCCAGGTTGTCCTCCACGTACAGCAGCGTGGCCGAGCCGTGCTCCGCCTCGTCCGCGGGCGCCGGGATCCCCGCGTCCTCCGCGCGGCGCACGGGGTCCGCCGCGCCGACCAGCCCCAGGCGGAACACGCTCCCCTCCGGCCCCGTGCGCTCCAGCTCCAGCGTGCCGCCCATGGCCTCCGCCAGGCGCAGGGAAAGCGCGAGGCCGAGCCCGGTCCCCTCCACCTCCGTCTGCTCCGCGCCCAGCCGGGCGAAGGGGGTGAACAGCTGGTGCAGGCGGGCCTCCGGGATCCCCTGGCCCGTATCCTCCACCCGCAGCCACACCCGCACCTCGCCGTCCTCGCCCGCGGGCTCCGTCTCGCAGGTCAGCCGGACACTCCCCTCGGGGCGGTTGTACTTGACGGCGTTGGACAGGAGGTTCAGCAGCACCTGGGTCAGGCGCTGCCGGTCGGCGTGCACGTAGCCGTCGCGCCCCGTGCTTTCCCCCTCCTGCACCTCGATGCCGCTCTGCTCGGCCAGGGGGCGCACGATGCCCACGGCCTCCTGCATCACCGTGCCCAGGTGGACGGGCTCCAGCGAGAAGCTCTGCCGCCCGGCCTCGATGCGGGCGATCTCCAGCACCTCGTTGATGAGCCGCAGCAGGTGCCGGCCGGCCTTGAGGATGTGCTGCACGTGCTTCTGCTGGTCGGCCCGGGGCTGCGCGCGCGCCAGCACCTGCCCGAACCCCAGGATGGAGTTCATGGGCGTGCGCAGCTCGTGGCTCATGCGCGACAGGAACTCGCTCTTGGCCAGGTTGGCGCGCTCGGCGTCGGCCCGGGCCTTTTCCGCCGCCAGCGTGGCCTCGCGCAGGGCCTCTTCCGCGTGCTTGCGCTCCGTGACGTCGCGGATGTTGGAGACGAAGCCGGAGGACGGGTCGTCGTCCACCACCATCCGCCCCACGGCCTCCAGGTGCCGCCACGAGCCGTCCGCGTGGCGGAACCGGTACTCCGCGAACCCCGTGGAGCCCGGCTGCCCCATGACGGACAGGATGGCCTGCACCACGCCCGGGACGTCGTCCGGGTGCATCATGTCGAACGAGTTGCGCCCCTCCAGGTCCTCCGGTGCGTAGCCCAGCACGCGCTGCACGGACGGGCTCAGGTACGACATGGCGCCGTCCGGGCCCAGGATGCAGGTGATGTCGTGCGCGTTCTCGATGAGCCGGCGGAAGTGCTCCTCGCGCTCCTGCAGCGCCTGCTCGGCCCGCTGGCGCTCCGTGACGTCGCGGATGTTGGCCACGAGCCCCTGTTCCGCCGTATCGGGGGAGAGCGTGCGGCCGATGGCCTCCACGGTGCGCCACTCCCCGTCCCGGTGCCGAAAGCGGTACTCCACGGTGCGGCTGGTGCCGGGCTGGGCCAGGATGGCCGACATGCTCTCCACCACCCGCGCCACGTCGTCGGGGTGGATGAACTCCCAGGCGCTGCGCCCCTCCATCTCGTCCCGGCCCCATCCCAGCAGCCGCCGGAACGAGGGGCTCTGGTACGTCATGGCCCCCAGCGGGTCGAGGATGCAGGTGATGTCGTGCGCGTTCTCGATCAGGCGGCGGAAGTGCTCCTCGCGCTCCTGCAGGGCGTGCTCGGCCAGCTGCCGCTCCGTGACGTCGCGGATGTTGGCCACGAGGCCCCCCTCCGCCGTGTCGGGATGGAGGGTGCGGCCGATGGCCTCCAGCATCCGCCACTGGCCGTTGCGGTGGCGAAAGCGGTACTCCACCACGCGGCTGCTCCCCGGCTCCGCGAGGATCTCCGCCATCTGCGCCTCCACCCGCTCCCGGTCGTCCGGGTGGATGTACTCCCACGCGGGGCGGCCGATGAGCTCCTCCGGCTCCCATCCCAGCAGGCGGACCAGGGACGGGCTCTGGTACGTCATCATCCCCTGCGCGTCCATGATGCAGGTGATGTCGTGCGCGTTCTCGATGAGGGCGCGGAAGTGCTCCTCGCTCTGGCGCAGCACCTCCGCCATCCGCACCCGCTCGGTGATGTCCAGGCTGTAGCCGATGATGCGCAGCACCCGGCCGCCCTCGTCCAGCACGGGGAGCGAGCGGCGGATGAGGTGGCGCTGGCCGCCGTCCGGGCCGCGGATGGTCTCCTCGAACTCCGTGGTCTGCCGGGTGCGCAGGGCGCGCTCCAGCCCGTCCCGCCGCTTGCGGGTGACCTCCTCCGGCAGCTCTTTCCGCGCCCCGTACTCCGCCACCGTCTTGCCCACGGCCCAGGCGCGCAGGTCCGGGTCGCGGATGGAGTTGGGGCTGGCGTAGGTGTAGCGCAGCTCCGTGTCGAACACGGCCACGCCGCTTTCCAGCGAGGCGATGATCTCCTCGAAGAACGCCTTCTGCCGCACCACCTCGGCCTCGGCCTCCTTGCGGGCCGTGACGTCGCGGTAGGCGCTGATGAGGGCCAGCCGGCGCCCCGACGCGTCCAGCTGCGGCACCACGACGGCGTCGGCCACCCCGGCGCTGCCGTCCGCGCGGACGAACGGCATCTCCCCCGACCAGCTGCCGTCGCGCTCCACGGCGGCCATGACCTCCGCCGCGATCCCCGATGCCCGTCCCGGGAGGGCGACCACGCCGCCCGCGCGCCCCACGGCGGCGGGGTGGTGGTAGCCGAACATCCGCTCCGCGGCCGGGTTCCAGTCGCGCACCTTCCCGTCCGCGTCGGTGATGACGACGGCCTCGGCCAGCGTTTCGAAGACCAGGGCCTGCTGGCGCAGCGTCTCGGCCACCTGCTCGGCCTCGCGGCGGCGGCGCTCCAGCTCGCGCTCGGCCGCCTTGCGCTCCGTGATCTCGCGGACGACGGAGATCAGGCTGCCGTCCGCCAGGGGGACAATGCGCGCCTCGTACTCGTGGGGCGCGCCCGTATCGCGGCGGTACTCCACGGTGGCCAGCTCGCCCGTGCGCGCGGCCCGGGCCAGCGCCTCCACGAGCCGGGGCGCCGCGTCGTCGGGGAGCAGCTCCTGGATCCGCATCCCCCGCAGCTCGCGGGGCGGCGAGTGCAGGGCGGCGGCGCGGCCCGCGCGGTGGTCGGTGATGGTGCCGTCCGGCTCCACGCGAAAGTACAGGTCGGGGAGGGCCTGGAAGACGCCCTCCAGCTCCTGCGTGCGCTCCAGCAGGGCCTCCTGCGCGGCCTCGTGCTCGGCGACCTCCTCCTCCAGCGCCTCGTTGGCCTCGGCCAGCTCGGCCGTGCGCTCCGAGACGCGCTGCTCCAATTCCTCGTTGGCGCGGCGCAGGGCCTCCTCGGCCGCCTTGCGCTCGCCGATGTCGCGGACCAGGGCCAGCACGCGCGGCTGTCCCGCCAGCAGCACGGGCTGCAGGCTCACCTCGCCCCAGATGGGCGCGCCCGTCCTGGGGTGGACGGACATCCACTCGAAGCGCTGCTCCTCGCCCCGCATGGCGCGGATCATCTGCCCGTGCGCCACCTCGGCCGTGTACGGCTCCGGCCCGTTCCAGATGACGGACGCGGCGTCGCCGCGCAGCTCGTCCAGCGTGGAGCCGGCCAGGGCGCAGGCGCGGGGATTGGCGTCCACCACCCGTCCCGTGGCGGGGTCCGTGACGAAGATGGCGTCGCCGGAGGCCTCGAAGATGGTGCGGTAGCTCGCCTCGGACGCCCGCATGGCCGCCTCGGCCGCGCGCTGGTCGGTCACGTCCTGGTGCACCGTGACCACCTCCTCCACCTCCCCGTCCGTGCCGCGGATGGGGAAGTACGAGGCCTGCACCCAGCGCGGCCACTCCAGCTCCGAGGGCGCGACGGCCCCCTCCACGATGTCGGCGGGGTGGAAGAGGATGGCGGGGAGGATGACCGTCTCTCCCGCGAAGGCGCGGCGGACCAGGGCGCTGGTCTCCGGCTGCTCCACGTCGCGCAGGGGGTTGTAGCGCCGCACCTGCTCCAGGGTGAGCCCCCACAGCCGCTCGTACGCCGCGTTCACCCGGACGACGCTGCCGTCGCGGGCGTACACCTTTACGGAGTAGGGAAACTGCTCGAACAGGTCGCGAAAGCGGGACTCGCTGGCGCGCAGGGCGCGGTCGGCCTCGTTGCGCGCGGTGACGTCGCGCGAGATGCCCACCATCCGCGGGCCGGTGCCGGCGGGGTCGGGAAGGAGCTTGCCCTGCGCGTGCATCTCGCGCGCGGAGCCGTCCGGCCGCACGACGCGGTAGGGAAAGGAGAAGGGGATGCCGGTCGCCGTGAGCCGCTCGCATTCCTCCGCCACCCGGGCGCGGTCGTCCGGGTGCACGCGGTCCAGGAACTGGGCAAAGGTCTGCGTCTCGGCGCCCTCGAAGCCGTGGATGCGGCGCTGCTCGCGCGACCAGCGGATGGTGTCCGACGGCACGTGCCACTCCCACGTGCCCAGCCCCGCCAGCGCCTCCACCTCGTCCAGCGTGCGCTCGCGCTGCCGCAGCGCGTCCTCGGTGCGCCGGCGGGCCTCGCGCTCGGCCTCCAGCGCCTCCAGGGCGGCGGCGAGCGTGGCGCGCAGTGCGTCCTCGCCGCCCTGCACGGGCATGGCAAACGGGGGGGCGGCGGCGGCGGGGGAGTGCGGGTCCATCGTTCGAGCTCAGCGGGGGGACTGCGGGGGGCCGCGGGGAGGGGGCGGTCCGTGTACAAACTTAGGCTGCACTTACAGATCGGACAAGCCGGTCCGCATCTGCCACGCGACGGAAAAGACGGGGCTCACGCGGAAGCGCGGAGGATGGGGGCGACGCGGAGGGCCATCGGAAGAATTTGGCACACAGAGGAACAGAGGCAACAGGGGAAAAGAAACCGACGAGAACAGGGGAAAACGTGAGCGATCGGGCAGGGGCCGCCGCTCGTTGTTCTCTGTTGCCTCTGTTCCTCTGTGTGCCCATGTCTTCCGCTTTTTCGATCGGAGCGGGAAACCGGGGGCAGAGCTAGAGCGGGCATATGGGTCATCTGCACCATGCCGCGAGAGGAGGAGGCTGGCATCTTTGGGTCACGCGGCGCGGGACGGGCCGCGAAGAACCCCAACGGAGACGCCGCCAATGCGCGGTAGGCCATCCACCCCATCTTCAGCCGGACCCGCGGAGACTGCGTCCGTGACGGCTTTGGACATAGATGCGGCGCGCTGCACCGGCGCCGCCGACACCCTCCTGATCCCAGCCGGGACCGCGCAGCCGGACGCGACGGAAACGGCTTTCCCGATAGAGGTTCGCCCCGCCGGGGACGGCGCCGCCCGCATGACAGCGGTCGCGGACGCCGCCCTCGGCGCGGCGGGCGCCCGGTGCCCGGCGGAGCTGGGCGCGACCCTGCACCGCGCCTGCGCCGCCGCACTCGCGTGCGACGGCTTTCGCTTCGCCACCTGCGACGCGGACGCTGGCGCGCTGCGCTACCATACCGCGTTTCCCGCCCTGGCCCTGGGCCCCGACGAGACCGGCTGGCGGGCCGTGCGCGAGCGCCGCCCGCAGTCCCTCCGCGCCCGCGGCACGTCCCCGGCCGTGCTCAGCGCGCCGCTCCTGGCGGGCGGCGACGTGATCGGCGTCGTCGTCGTCACGCGCGGCGGCGCGGGGGCGGCGTTCAGCGACGAGGACGCGCGGCTGCTGGAGGCGCTGGCCGCCCTGGCCGCGTCCGCCCTGCAGCGCCTGCGCCTGGCCGACGCGCTGCGCGCCAGCGAGGGGCTGGAGCGCGCCGTGGACGAGCGCACGCGCGAGCTGGCCGCCGTCAACGACGCCCTGGAGGCCGAGGTCCAGCAGCACCGCGCCGCGCGGGAAGAGCTGCTGCAGCGCACGCGCGAGCTGGAAGGCGTCTTTCGCGCCCTCCCCGACCTGTACTTTCGCCTGGCGGACGACGGGCGCATCCTGGGCTACCGCGCCGGCGCGGAGAACGGCCTGTACGCCGAGCCGGACGCGTTCCTGGGCCGGCGCCTGCAGGACGTGCTTCCCCCCGCCGTGGGGCAGGCGTTCGACACGGCGTGCGCGGAGGTGCGGCGCACGGGGCAGGTCGCGTCCATGGAGTACACGCTCCCCGCGCCCGGCAATCCCGACGCCGAGCGCGCCTACGAGGCCCGGCTGGTGCCCCTGGCCCCCGGCGAGCTGGCCGCGGTCGTCCGCGACGTCACGGAGCGCCACGAGGCCGAAGGTGCCCTGCGCGCCAGCGAGGAAAGCTACCGCGGCCTCTTCGACCACCTTTCCGAGCTCGTCTACATCCAGGACCTGGAAGGCCGCTTCCTCAACGTGAACGAGGCCGTCCTCCGCGCCTACGGCTACACCCGCGAGGAACTGATCGGCCAGACGCCGGAGCTCCTGGCCGCGCCCCAGGTGGACCTGGACGACACCCGCGCCCGCTTCATCCGCGCCGTGGAGGGCGAGCCGCAGCGGTGCGAGTGGTGGGGGCGGCGCAAGGACGGCACCGTCTTTCCCAAGGACCTCTCCCTCAAGCGCTCCACCTACTTTGGCCGGGACGCCGTCATCGCCGTGGCGCGTGACGTCACGGAGCGGGTGGAGGCGGAGCGGGCGCTGCGGGCGCGGGAGGAGCACTTTCGCCGATTGATCGAGAACGCGTCCGATCCCGTGTCCATCATCGGCCCGGACGGGGGCATCCGCTACGAGAGCGAGGCCGTGGAGCGCGTCTTTGGCTACACGGTGGCGGAGGGGGTGGGCGCGTCGGGGTGGGACCGCGTGCACCCGGACGACCACGCCATGGTCGCCGCGGCCCTCCAGGACGTGATCGAGCATCCCGGCCAAACGGGTTCCGCCGAGTTCCGCTACCGGGACGCCAGCGGGACGTGGCGCATCGTGGAGACCGTGGGCAAGACGCTCACGGACGATCCCGAGGACGGCATCGTCATCAACACCCGCGACGTCACGGCCCGGCGGCTGGCCGAAGAGGCCCTGCGGGAGAGCGAGGAGCGCTACCGGGCCCTGATCGAGAACGGGCACGACATCATCGTCATCCTGGACCCGGCCACGGGGCGCATCCGCTACCAGAGCCCGTCCATGGAGCGCATCCTGGGCTACGCGCACCAGGGGGAGCGCACCGTCTTCGAGCTCCTGCACCCGGACGACGCGGGCCGCGTGCGCGACGTCGTCGCGGCGGCCGTGGCCGCGCCGGGGACCACGCACCGCGCGGAGTACCGCTTCCTGCACCGGGACGGGACGTGGCGCAACCTGGAGACGTTCGGGCGCACGCTCCAGCCGGAGAGCGCGGCGGGGGGGCTGGTGCTCAACACGCGCGACATCACCGAGCGCACGGAGGCGGAAGACGCCCTGCGCCGCAGCGAAAGCCAGTTCCGGCGGATGATCGAGAACGCGCAGGACAACATCGTCATCGTGGAGCGCTCGGGGATCATGACCTACCAGAGCCCGTCCACGCTGCGGATGCTGGGATACACCCCCGAGGAGCTGGTGGGGCGCAGCGCGTTCGAGTACGTACACCCGGACGATTGCGCGCTGCTGGCGGCGGAGATGGAAAAGACGTTCGCCCTTCCCGGCTACGTGGGCCAGGCGGAGTACCGCTTTCGCCACAAGGACGGCGGATGGCGCTACCTGGAGGCGCTGGGGCAGACGCTCGCCCCCGACTCGCCCGACGAAGGCGTGGTCGCCAACATCCGCGACGTGACGGAGCGGCGGCTGGCCGAAGAGGCGCTGCGCCGCGCCACGGCCGAGGCGGAGGCGGCCAACCGTGCCAAGAGCGAGTTCCTGTCGCGCATGAGCCACGAGCTGCGCACGCCCATGAACTCCATCCTGGGCTTTGCGCAGCTGCTGCACCGCGCGCAGCTGGCGCCGGCCCAGCAGCGCGGCGTGGGGCACATCCTCACGGCCGGGCGGCACCTGCTGCGGCTCATCAACGAGGTGCTGGACATCGCCCGCATCGAGTCCGGCCGGCAGCAGCTTTCCCTGGAGCCCGTGCGGCTGGACGCCGTGCTGCAGGAGGCGGTGGTGCTGTCCCGTCCGCTCGCGGCGCAGGCGTGCGTCTCCCTGGGCGCGGCGGAGATGCCCGGCGCGCCGACGTGGGTGCGCGCGGACCGGCAGCGGCTGGTGCAGGTGCTGCTGAACCTGCTGACCAATGCCGTCAAGTACAACCGGCGGGGCGGGGACGTGCACGTGGAGTGCGAGGTGCTTCCCCACGCGGAGGAGGGCCACGGCTGGCTGCGGCTGCGGGTGCGCGACACGGGGAGGGGGATCGCGCCCGGGCGGCGCGACCAGCTGTTCGTCCCCTTCGAGCGGCTGGGGGCGGAGCAGACGGAGGTGGAGGGAACGGGGCTGGGGCTGGCCGTCTCGCGGCGCCTGGTGGAGGCCATGGGCGGCCGGCTGGTGCTGGAGCAGAGCGGCCCCGGCGGCAGCACCTTCGCCGTGGACCTGCGCCTGGCCGCGGACCCCATGGAGGGGCTGGCCCTGCGCCCCGCCCCCGCCACGCCGGCCACGGACTGCACGGCGCCGTGCGTGCCCGTGACGCTGCTGTACGTGGAGGACAACCTGGCGAACCTCACGCTGGTGGAGACGATTCTCGGCTCGCGGCCCGGGTGGCGCACCATCCCGGCGCTGCAGGGGCGGCTGGGGGCGGACCTGGCTCGCGAGCACGTCCCCGACCTGGTGCTGCTGGACCTGCACCTCCCGGACGTGCAGGGTGACGAGGTGCTGCGCCGGCTGCGGGCCGATGTGCGCACGGTCGACATCCCCGTGGTGATGATCAGCGCCGACGCCACGCCGCGCACCATCGACCGCCTTCTGGCGCAGGGTGCGGACGCGTACCTCACCAAGCCGCTGGACGTGGACGAGTTCCTGGCCACCATCGACCGGCTGCTCCCCGTGCCCGCGATGGCCTGAGCGCGGGCCGGCATCCAAAGAGGCGCGGGGAGATCGATCTCCCCGCGCCTCTTCGCCGTTCCACGGCGTCGATTTCCTGAGGGAGGCGCCGCCGATTCCATCCCGTGCATGATCCCGGGCGCCGACCGAAGGATCTACTGTCCCGCGCTCGACCGCCGCGCTCCGACCCAGATCTGCCCGTGACGGATGCCTGTCGTTGCATCTCTGCCGGCGTTGTTATTCACCGCCCGGGCATCCCGCCTCCATCCGGGTTTCCGCCGCGGGCATGCGTGCCACGGATCGCGATCGTGTGATGATGTGCCAGGACAGGCATCCGCCTCCTTGGAGCAGTGTCGAACGCGTTTGCAGTTTCTTCCGCCCCGCCCGCGGTGTCATTCTGAGGCCGGCGCCGGCTGGATCCGTCCCGTGACGGACAGGCGCCGGCCGAAGAATCTGGTTGCTACGGTGCACAGACCCGCCCGTGCACGACCTTCTACGGCGGCCTTCTCGATGGGCCTCCGGGCTTCCGGCGCGGGCAGGCTTACGGATCGCGATCAGGTGGATGATGCGCCACGGCAGTCATCCACCTCCGCGCTCGCCATCATGCCTCCCCCCAAAAACGCGGATGCCGTCTCCTCGCCGGCAGCCGCCTCGCTACCAAGGGCCTGATGCATCCTGCCGTTCGCCGTCCGATTCGCCTCCGGTCGTCGCGATGGCATCCATCCACCTCTGCGACTTCTTCCAACTCCGCACGTGCGGGGCCGATGCGCCGCGACGACCGGACGCGGATCGGCCGAGTCGTGCAGGAGGCCAGAGATCCTTGGTAGACCCGCTGCTGCCGGCGCGGGGACGGCATCCGCGTTTTCTGCAAGGGAGGATGATGGCTCACGCGGCGGATGTTCGCCCAGGCACAGATCCACCTGATCGCGATCTGTAAAAGGCAGCCTTGGGCGAAAGCCGGTGCATCGGACCTCGAACGGACAGCCGACGGTGCGGAACTCCACCCGTGAGACCGTTCCTTCGTGCTGGATGGATGCGGATGGGTCAACCGCCCCATGTGGCGCGGGGCTGCAGTGAGCATCATTCACCCCGTCCACCGGACGATGCGTGAACCTCGATGCAAGGCCCTCCCATGAACACCGGATCGCTCGCCTCCCGCACCATTCTCCTGGTGGACGACGAAGAAGCCAACCTGGACCTGCTGGAGGGGTTCCTGTACTCCGACGGATACCAGAACCTCGTCCGCACCTCCGACTCGCGGCAGGTGATGGCGATGATGGACGCGCACCGGCCGGACCTGGTGCTGCTGGACCTGCACATGCCCCACAAGGACGGCTTCACGGTCCTCCGCGAGCTGCAGGACCGCGGCGACGGCGACGACTACGTCCCCGTGCTCGTGCTCACGGCCGACGTGACGTCCACGGCCCGGGAGCGGGCGCTGTCCGGCGGCGCCCGCGACTTCATCACCAAGCCGCTGGACGTGATCGAGGTGCTGCTGCGCGTGCGCAACCTGCTGGAGACCCGCGAGCTGTACCTGCGGCAGCGGCAGGCCCGCGAGGCGGCGGAGCACGCGCAGCGCCGCGCCGCGTTCCTGGTGGAGGCCGGCCGCGTGCTCGCGTCCTCGTCCGACACAAGCACCACGCTGGCGCAGCTGGCGCGGCTGGCCGTCCCCGAGCTGGCGGACCTGTGCGTGGTGGACGTGCTGGATGCGGACGGCGCCTACCAGCAGGCCGCCGCCGCGCACGCGGATCCGGCCAAGGAAGGGATGATCCGCGCCGGCGCCCCCTGCGGCACGGCCCGCCCCCACCCGCTCACCCGCCTGTACGCCGCCGGCGAGCCCATGCTCCTGGCCCACATCCCCGACTCCATCCTCGCCGGCATCTCCGGCGGGGCACCCCTGCACGACCTGGTGGGGATGATCGGCGCGCGCTCGGCCATGGTGGTGCCCCTGCGGGCGGGCGACCGGCCCATCGGCGGCATCACCCTGGTGGCGGCGGAGTCGGGGCGGCGCTACGGCGAGGACGACCTGTCGCTGGCGATGGAGCTGGCGCACCGCGCGGCCCTCGCCGTGGAGAACGCGCGGCTCTTCGAGCAGGCCCAGTCCGCCGTCCGCGCGCGGGACGAGATGCTGGCCGTGGTCGCGCACGACCTGCGCAACCCCGTCTCCACCATCGTCCTCGGCGCCGACCTGCTCCTGGAGACGACAGCGGATTCGCCCGCGCGCGCCTTCGAGCGGCGGCACCTGGAGACGGTCAAGCGCGCGGGGATGCGGATGAACCGGCTCATCCAGGACCTGCTGGAGGTGTCGCGGGTCGTGGGCGGCCGGCTGGCCCTGGCGCCGCAGGACGAAGAGGCGCGGCTGCTGATGACGGAAGCCTCCGCCATGCTCCGCCCCCTGGCCCAGGCGCGGGGCGTCGCCTTCCACGTCCACGCGCCCGACGACCTGCCGCGGCTGCGGATGGATGCGCCCCGGGTGATGCAGGTCATCAGCAACCTGGTGGGCAACGCCGTCAAGTTCACGCCGGAGGGCGGATCGGTCACGCTGGGGGCGGCGTGGGACGGCCGCGAGCTGCACGTGTCCGTGGCGGATACGGGCGCGGGGATCTCGCCGGAGCAGCTGCCGCACGTGTTCGGCAGCTTCTGGCAGGCGGACGACGCGGACCGGCGCGGGCTGGGATTGGGGCTGGCCATCGCCCGGGGGATCGTGGAAGCGCACGGCGGCCGCATCTGGGTGCAGAGCGAGCCGGGGGAGGGGAGCACCTTCCACTTCACCCTCCCCGCGCCGGTCCGCGAGCCCCTCCCCGCGGGCGAGTTCGCGCGCCGCGCCCAGGCCACCCGCGCCCGCGTGGTCGCGGAGCACCAGGCCCGCCGCCGCACCCCCATCCCGCCGCGCCGCAAGCGGGAGGCGATCGCCGGCTGATCGTCGGAACCGCCGTCTCACGCGGAGGCGCGGAGGACGCGGAGAGTGCGAAAACGACGACGGATCGGAATCAAAAAAGAGGAACGGAGGATTACGGAGGCGAGGGAGGAACTCCCCCCTTCCTCCGTTTCCCCTGTTCCTCTGTTCCTCTGTGTGAGATTTCTGTTGCTCCGACCCGCGATGAACCGGATCTACCGGTCCCCCGGATGCACCCGGGCCTGGATGGCGCGGGCGGCCTGGGGCAGGCGCGGGCCGGGGCGGGAGATCAGCTCCGACGGCAGCGCGACCACGCGGCCCTCGCGCACGGCGCGCAGCTCGCGCCAGCCGGGCGCCGCGCGCAGCTGCGCCAGCCGCCGCTCCACCGTGCCGCCCTCGCCCGTGCTGGTGAGCAGCCAGTCCGGCTGCCGGCGCAGCACTTCCTCCAGCGAGATCATCGCCCAGTCCTCGCGCAGCTCCGGGAACGCCGTGCGCGCACCCGCCGCGGCGACCATCTGCGCCATGAACGTTTCCGGCCCGGCCGTCATGGGCGGGTCCGCGTTCACCACCAGGAACACGGTGGGCGTGTCCGCCGGCGCGAACGCCGACACGGCCGCCAACTCGGCCCGCATCCGCCGCGCGAGAGAATCCGCGCCCCCCTCCAGCCCCGCCAGCCGCCCCAGCGCTGCCAGCCCCGCGAACGTCTCCGCCGTGTCGCGCGTGCCCAGCGCAAAGGTGCGGATCCCCTGCGCCTCCAGCCCGTCCAGCAGCGCCCGCGACGCCGACGCGTGAAAGACCACCACCAGGTCCGGCCGCAGCGCCACGATCCGCTCCACGCTGGGCTCCATCCCGCCCACGGACGGCAGCGCCGCCAGCGCCGGCGCGTCGTCGTGGTCCGTGCGCGCCACCAGCCGGCCCCGCCCGCCGGCCGCCACCAGCAGGTCCGTGGCGCTGGGGACCAGGGAGATGACGCGCGCGGCGGGGCGGTCCAGCGCCACCACGCGACCGTGCGCGTCCGTCGCCGACACCCCCGCCGCGGGCGCCGCGCGCGCCGCCTCGCCCCCGCACGCCGCGAGCGCCGCGGCCAGCAGCAGGGCCTTCACACCGTCAGTCAGCCGGGACATGGTCCGCGTTCAGGAAGAGGAGCTCGCACCCGTGCCGGCCGATCTTCAGCCCGCTCGCGCGCCCATGGTCGATGCGCAGCCGGAACGCCGCGTCCAGCGGCAGGTCCAGCAGCGTGCACAGCAGCGCGCGGATGCTCCCCGCGTGCCACCACCGCGGCGTCGCCTTCGCGCGGCAGCTCCGCCGCCCACGCGCGCACCCGGCCGGCCACGTCCGTGAACGACTCGCCGCCCGGCGCGGGGACCGTCACCCACGCGGCCATCCACTCCGCCAGCCGCGCCCCGTCCTCCGCCTCCAGCTCCGCCCACGTGCGTCCGTCCCACGCGCCGAAGTCCATCTCCCCCAGCCGCGCGTCCGTTTCCACGGGCAGATGCCACGCGTCCGCCAGCACGGCGGCGGAGGACTGGGCCCGCGCCAGTCCGCTCGCGATCAGCCGGCCGGGCGGATGCGGCCACGCGGATGCCAGCCGCGCGAGGGAGGCCGTCCCCGCCTCCGACAGCGGCGCGTCCGTCCGGCCGATGCAGCGCCCCTCGCACCCCTCCGCCACGCCGTGGCGCACCAGGTAGAGGATCATCCGAACGGGATCCGTTGGGGATGGAAGGCCAGCACCAGGTAGACGGCCATCTCCGCGACCTGGTTGGCGGCGCCCAGGCAGTCGCCCGTGATGCCACCGATCCACCGCTTGAAGTAGCGCCCGCCGATCCACGTCACCGCCAGCACGGCCGCCGCCGCGGGGATCGCCCGCATCCCCAGCGTCGCTCCCACGAGGACGGCCGCCATCGCCGAGCCCACGATCAGACGCATGGGCGTGACGCTGGCCGCGAACGGCTTGCCCTTGGCGTCCGACTCGCGGACGTATTCGTACCGCCAGATGAGCGGCAGGCTGCTCCACCGCCCCAGCACGTGCGCCGCCACCAGGGCGCGGAGGGCGTCCCCGGGCGAGAGGGCGGAGAGGGCCGCCACCTTCAGCCCCATCACCAGCACCAGCCCCGCGACGCCGTACGAGCCCACGCGGCTGTCCTTCATGATCCGCAGGATGTCGTCCTTGCTCCACCCGCCCCCGAACCCGTCGCACGCGTCCGCCAGCGCGTCCTCGTGAAAGGCGCCCGTCAGCCACACCGTCGCGACCGTCGACAGGAGCACGGCGACCACGGCCGCCTCCCATCCCATGCGCCCCAGCAGGTAGAACGCGCCCCCCCACGCTCCGATCAGCGCGCCGATGAGGGGAAACCAGACGGTGGAGCGCGCCAGGTACTCGGAATCGTGCCCTACCCAGGCGGGGCAGGGGATGCGGGTGAGGAACATCACCCCCGTCAGGAACGGGCGCAGGGCGCCGCGCCACCCCGTCGTGGGGGCCTCGGCCTCGGTCTCGTCGCTCACGGCTCCGCCCCCGAGACGCCCGCCTCGTCGAACGTGGCCATCTCGCGAAGCACCCGCGCCGCTGCCCGCAGCAGGGGGATGGCCAGCGCGGCGCCCGTCCCCTCGCCCAGGCGCAGGTCCAGGTCCAGCAGGGGCCGCCCGCCCAGGGCCTCCAGCGCCAGGCCGTGCCCCCGCTCCGCCGAGCGGTGCGCAAAGAACAGCGCGGGCTCGATGGATGGATCCATGCGCACGGCGGCCAGCACCCCCACCGTGGAGATGAAGCCGTCCGCCACGACGGCGATGCCGTGTCGTGGGGCTTCCAGGGCCGCGCCCGCGATGGCCGCGATCTCCAGCCCGCCCAGCACCGCCAGGGCCGATCGCGGGTCCGCCAGCGCGTCCGCGTGCAGGGCCAGCGCGCGGGCCACGACGCCCCGCTTGCGCAGCACGCCGTCGTCGTCCACGCCCGTGCCGCGGCCCACGGTGAGCTCCGGCGCCGCGCCGGTGAGGGCGGACAGGAGCGCGGCGGCGGAGGTCGTGTTGGCGATCCCCATCTCCCCCAGGCCGATGGCCCGCACGCCGTCCGCCGCCGCGCGCCGCGCCGCCGCCCGGCCGGCCTCGATCGCGGCATCCACCTCGTCCGCCGTCATGGCCGGCTCCGCGGCCAGGTTGCGGGTGCCGCGGCGCACGGACGCGTGCACGATCCCGGCGACGCCGTCCAGGTCCGCGGCCACGCCGGCATCCACCACCTCCACCTGCAGCCCCGCCGCGCCGGCCAGCACGTTCACGGCCGCGCCGCCCCGTGCGAAGTTGCGTACCATCTCGCCCGTGACCACCTGCGGATACGCGCTGACGCCTTCCGCGGCCACGCCGTGGTCCGCGGCAAAGACGACGATGCGCCCGCGCTCCACCTCCGGCGCCACGGTCCCCTGCAGGATGGCGAGGCGGACGGCGAGCGCTTCCAGCACGCCCAGCGAGCCGTGCGGCTTGGTCTTCTGGTCCATCGCGCGGCGCGCCGCTGCTTCCACGGCGTGCGCGGGCGGTGCCGCCACGCCGGTCTCGGCCACGGTCAAGGTTGCTCCCTGGTTCGTATGGGGTTTGGAAAGGGCGGGAACTTGGCGTGCGCCATCCGGCGCGGCAACCCGGGCGCGGGGGACCGGGGAGGCGCACGGGGGCTGGGCGGGGGATGAGCGAGGGAGGGCCGGCATCCGTCCCCGGCGATTGAAATCGCGGCAATGAACCCGCGATGTCGGCCTTCGCCGACAGGTCCGGCACGGACGGGTGCCGTGGCCATCGGCGGAGATCCGTCGCTGGTTTTTTCGGGCTGTTGAAGCCCCGTTCGGCGAGCGCAGCGAGCCGAGACGGGGCTTACCGCTTTCCCAGCGGCGGCTTTAGCCGCTCAGGACGATGGGCTGCTTCCGTGCACGAACGATCCCGCTCGCAATCCTCCACCGCTCAGGACGCTGGTCGTTTGCCGCCATCGCCATCGCCTATCGCCATCGCTATCGCCGATGCCCGGCGCGGGCGCGGCACGGACGGTTCACGGGAGGAGGGAAGCCCGTGCTGTGGGTGAGCCGCAGTGCTGAGACGCTGGAGGATGGGTCTCCGCAACGGCATCCCGGGAGCGTCCCTGGCCGCCGTACAGCCGCGCCAAAGGCCATCGTTTTACGCAAGCTTGTGGTTCCGCGCGTCCGATCCTATAGTAGGAGCGTCAGGTAATCGTCACCCTTTCATATCGTAAGGAGAAAGAACCATGGGACAGTTCAATCCGACCCACCTCAGCAGGCTGGCTAGCCAGGTGGCCTCGCGGCTCTCCGCGGGGCAGGGCGGCCGGGGCGCGAGTCCGGTCTCGACGAGCCGCATCGCGAGCGCCGTCGCGTCCAAGCTCGCTTCGCGACACCGGGTCGCAAGCCCCGCGTCGGCCAGCCGGCTCGCCAGCGCGGTGGCCGCGAAGCTGGCCTCGCGCAGCACGGCGCGGCCGGCGCACGCCACGTCGGCCAGCCGCATCGCGAGTGCGGTGGCATCCAGGCTGGCGACCACCACCCGCGCCACGTCGGCCAGCCCGCCGGCGCGCGGGGCCCGGCATGCGAGCGCACTGGCGGCCAGCCGGATCGCCAGCAGCGTCGCCCGCCGCCTCCAGGCGCCCGCAGGGGGCGCCAGCATCGCCAGCGCCGTCGGGCGCCGGCTCGCCAGTCCGCGCACGCATACCATCATCGCCAGCCGGGTCGCCCGGCACGTGGGCAGCGCGGTTGCCAGGCGCCTCACCTCGCCGGGAGCCGAGTCCAGCGGCGGCGTCGTCGACGCCATCGCCAGCCACGTCGCCCGGCGGCTCACGGCGGGCCTTCCCACCCACACCGAGTCGGCCGCGCCCGGAGCGAATAGCTCCCAGTAGCCGTTCGCCCTCGCACCCGAGGAGCGCGCGAGCAGCCTCGCGCGCTCCCACCTCCCCATTTATCCGATCCTCCCCCAAACATTTGCCTGCATCCCGTGCCCGACTTTGATGAGTTCGCGTTTCTTCTCGCCCCGCATCCTCCCGCCGGCCCCGGCGCGGTAGACGACGACCAGCTCGAGGCGGCCTGCCGCTTCCTCCTCCGCGAGTGGCAGATCCTGCCGGCCGCCCTGCCGGTCCTGCTCGCCTGGGCGGGCACGCGGGCAAACGGGCATCCGGCAGTCCAGCGCGTCCGCGACCGCGACGCGGGGCTCCGGCTTTTCGGGCGCATCCAGTTCCGCGTCTGCATGCGCCTCGCCGGCCTGCTGGCCCGGCGCGGCATCCCGTACGTGCTGCTCAAGGGGAGCGCCGCCCGCGTGACCGTTTACGCGGACCTCGAAGACCGGTGCGGCAAGGACATCGACATCGCCGTCCCGGCGCGGTACCTCCGCCAGGCGCAGCGCGCGGCCCGTGAGGTCGGTTTCGTGGAGTCCCAGTGGAATCCCGGCACCAAGCGGTTCACCCCCGCCGATCCCGTGCTGCGGGCGCGGGTGGAGGCACGGCATTACGAGCTGGGCTTCTACGCGCGGCATCAGCGGGTCTCCGATGTGCCCCCGGCGGACGAGGCCGCCATCCGGCGCGACATACCCCACCAGTACCTGTGGCACACCACGGCCGGCGACCAGCTCGCCTGCTATACGACGGTGGACATTCACCACGGGCTGAACCTCGACATTCCGGTCGACGACGTCGTCCGCACCGCCCGGAGCATCGTCCGCGACGGGCAGCCGCTGTCCGTTCCCGCCCCGGAGTGGAGCGTCCTGTTCCTCATCTTCAAGATCTACTGGGAGGGCACGCACACGTATCGCAAAGGCCTGTACCAGTTCGCCGACCTGGCGCGCCACGTGGCGGCGTTCACCGACGACGACTTCACGGCCCTGCGCGGCCTGCTGGCCGCATACCAGCTCGAAGTGCCCGCATTCTACGTGCTGCGGCGCCTGGAGAGCGATCTCGGCGTCCCGCTCCCGGCGTCCATGGGCGATGCCCTGGACGCCCTGGCGTGCACCCCGGACGAGGAAGACGTGGACGCCATGGCGTTCAACGACTTCGGCGACATGTGGCCCAAGATGTGGGGCCAGCGGTAGAAGGACGGCCGTAGAAGGACGGCGGGATTTTTCAGGCCTGCCGGCGATAATTTTCAGCAACCGTTTACATGCGAGGGATTTGCCCATGATCGACGCGGTCGCCCCCATCGGCTGGTCTCGGTCCCACCGTCTGCTCACCCCGAGAATCTACCGCGAGACCTGCCGCGAGAGCTGGCAGAACCTGCCCCACTGCCGGCCGTTCGACCATACCATGTTCGACGCGCTGGACGAGTACGTGGCCCAAAAGCTCCCCACCGCCGAGCTCTACCAGGCGCTGGTGGACGGACGGGCCATCGAAGTCCACGGCATCTACCCCGAACACCTGCTCGCCACGGGCGGCGCCCTGGGCTACTCCGACCTCGAACCCATCGCGTTCGCGTCCGCCAGGCCGGGCCGGGCGCTCAATTTCGTTCGGCCGCGCTACTTCACTGCCCGCAACGAACACGGCGAGCCGGTCATGATCGTGGCCGTTACGCCGGGGCGCGACTACGTGCGCCACTACGCCGGCCTCGTGCGCCACTACATCTACCACCATACGAACCAGGCCGAGGACATCGTCAGCATCATCCGCTACCCGGAAGCGGAAGCGACGCTGCCGGCGTGGACGGGGCTTGCCAACGGGTTCGTGGTGCCGGGGGACGTCGTCGTCCTGGGCTACGTGCGGGAGCTCCTGGCCTTTCTCCGCGAGCACCCCGGCGTGGCCGTGCTCGGCTGCCGGGAGAACGACTACTACTGGAGCACGCGGCTCGCGGTGCCCGGGGGCCCGGTCGTGAACCTGGTGGGCGTCAAGTTCAGCTTTTGGGGGACCATCGCCGCCACCCTCTGCCAGACGCTGTGCGAGGTGGGTGTCTCGGAGATCCTCTACCTGGGAAAGCTCGGGGCGCTGAGCTCGCCGCTCCACGTCTACACGCGGATCTTTTGCCCGTCGCACTTCGTGGTCATGGACCACCGGCAGGTCCGGCGCGGGGTGGCCGCGCCGCCCAACGGCCTGTTGCGGCGCTTTCCCGGACTCGACACCGGCTGCCATGTCAGCGTCCCCACGGTGCTGGAAGAAGACTACCTCCAGCGGCACGCGGCCGATGAGCTCGCGGCGGCCTCGATCGACAACGAGATCTCGCAGATGGCGTGCACGATCGTCGACCACAACCGGCGCACCGCCTCCCGCGTCCGCTTCGCGGCGGTCCACTTCGCCACGGACTACATCCGAAAGCAAAGCGAACGGCACATGAGCGTTCAGCTCAACCTCAGCACCAACCGCACGGCGGTCGCCAGCGAGCGCAAGGCGGCGATCATCGAGAGAATCTGCAGGGAGGCGCTCTGTCCGTACCTGACGGAGCGCGGGCGGGAATGACGGCCCCCGGCACGGATGCCATGCGGCCGATCCGGATGGGGCTGATTGGGTTCGGCGCACACATGGCGGAGAACCTTTACCCCGTTCTCGCGGCGTCCCCCGATTTTCGCATCGCGGCGGTCTCGTCCCGTGATCCCGGCCGGGCAAGGGCGCTGGCGGAACGGTTCGGACTGGGGCGGGCGGTGCAGTCATGGCGGGACCTGCTGGATCCCGGTCTGGTCGATGCCGTCGCCGTGGCCACCACGCCGGCGCATCACGCGGAGATCCTGGCGGCGGCCCTTCCCGCCGGCATTCACGTCTTCGTGGAAAAGCCGCCCGCCCCCGGCCGTCGCGCGCTCGACGCGCTGATCGCCCTGGAAGCGGAGCACGAGCGGACAGTGGCCTTCGTGGACTTCAACTTTCGATATTCGGCGCTCCTGGCCGAAGTGCGCCGGCAGTCGGCGGGGCTCGCGCACCCCCGGCTGCTGAAGATCCGCATGCTGGCATCGAAGCCCCTGGCCCCGCTGTGGGACGGCGGATCGGTCGAGGAGAGCTTCCTGTACGCCGTCGGGATTCATGCCATCGACCTGGCCACGTGGCTGCTGGGCGAGCCCACGCTCCTGGCGGCCACCCACACGCCGCTGGGCCCGTCGCGGTTCGCGCTGGCGCTGACGCTGTCGTTCCCGGACGGGGCCAGGGCGGTGCTCGATCTCGGCAACTATTCCAACCGCTTCGAATCGGAGTTCGAACTGGTCGCTTCCGACGGGGCGGCCGCCCGGATCAGCGACCTGCGGGAGGTGGTCTTTCACCAGCCGCCTGCGGGCGACAGCCGCTTCTCCAGCAAGGAAGTGGTGCACTTTAGCCTGCCGGGCCTTCGGGGCGGCTTTGCGCACGGCGGCTACGAAGGCGCCCTGGCGGCCTTTCACGCGGCGATCCACCATGCCGAAGCGGGAAGCGGAAACGGCCGGCAGCTCCGGCGAGCGGCACCCGTGTACCGCATCATCGAGGAGGCGCTCGCCGCCTGCACCCCGGACCCTTCCCCGGCTTCATGATCCCGAATTCCGACGAATCCCCCCGGGAGGTGCCCGGCCCGCACGGCCGTGGGCCCCGTGGACGCCTGATCTGCTTCGAGGGCCTGGACGGGGCCGGAAAGACGACGACGGCGGCGCTGCTGGCGGAGGCGCTGGCGGGGCGCGGCGAGCGCGCGGCGTTCTTCTCCAAGAAAAGCACCGCGGTTGCCGATCCTCGCCTGGCCGCGCGGATGGCGAACCTCAAGACGCTGATCTGGGACTACGGAGACGCGCCCATCATGCAGCTGGGCGACGAGCATTCGCTGTATCTCATGGCGTCGTGGTTCGCCGCCTTTGACCGCGGCATCGTGCGCCCCGCGCTGGAGGCGGGAACCACCGTCGTCGTGGATAACTGGTACCACAAGTTCCTCGCGCGCTTCAAGCTAAAGCCCCGTTTCGACTTTGCCCGGGCCGCTCAGGTCTTTGACGGGGTGACGGCGGTGGACGCGGTGATCTACCTGGACATCCCGGCGGCGAACGCGGGCGCGCGCAAGGGCACGTTCACGCAGGCCGAGGCGGGCAACCTCGATGGCCTGGACGGCGCGACGGTGGAGAACTTCGTCCGTTACCAGGAGAACGTACGCGGGGTGCTGCTCGGCTGGGCCCAGGCGGAAGAATGGCTGATCGTGCCGGTACGGCAGCAGACGCCCCCTGAGCTGGCCGGCGAGATCCTGCGCGCGCTTCCCGGCAGGGACGACCCGGCTCGCGGGTAGCCCCGGGCGCCGTTCGGCGGCGCACCGGCAGGGCCCGCTCGCCGGTGCGCGCTGCTCGCCGTACGGGGCGGCCGCGGTGCACCCCTCCAACGGGTCCGGGGAAGGTCGCGAGGAATCGAGCGGGTGGGGGCGCTCGCCGGATTCCCGCATCCGCGCCCGAGATCCGCCTGCGGCACCGTTCATCCACACCGGAGTCCGCAGTCCCGCCCCCGCAATCCAATCTGCTCCGCCCCGAATCCGCCACGTTCATCCACCGCATCCCCCAACCCCGCCACGGGCCCGTAGATACCGGGCCGCGGGGGCATTTGACGCATCCGTGCGCGCCCGCTATGTTTCCGTCCGTCAGTCCCAGGCCGAGCACCCGGACGGAGGTTACATGGCGCTACGCGACCGCTTTCGTGGTCTTACGCTCGCGGACAGCCTTGCGCTGCGCGTGAACGAGGACCCGCAGCGGCCCTTCGTTGCGTTCGAAGACCGCAGGCTCACGTACGCGCAGCTGGACGCGCAGGCCGACGCCCTGGCGGCGGCGCTCCACGAGCTGGGGATCGAGGCCGGAGACCGCATCGCACTCACCCTTCCCAACTGGCCCGAGTTCGTCGTCGCGGCCTTTGCGGCGGCCAAGCTGGGCGCCGTCATCGTCCCGCTGAACCCGCGGTTCACGTCGCCGGAGCTGCAGTACATGCTGCGGCACTCCGAGTCCGTGGCCGTGGTCACGGCCGAGAACTGGGAGGGCACGGACTACCTGGCCCGCTTCGAGCAGTTCCTGGGCGTGCTGCCGGACCTGCAGTACGTGCTGTCCGTGGGCGAGGAAGACCTGTGGTACGACGACCGCATCCACCAGTTCGAGGACCTGGTCTCCAGCGGTGAAGGACGGTCGTATCCCAAGTGGGAAGGGAGCGCGGACGAGCCGTTCGCCATCCTCTACACCTCGGGCACCATGGGCAAGCCCAAGGGGGTGCAGCTCACGCACGAGAACCTCATGGCCAACGCCGCCCTGTCGGCCGACGCCCTGGGGCTGCGCGCGGACGACGTGGTGTTCGGCGTGAACACGCTGTTCAACGCGTTCGGCATCGGCACGGGCGTGCTGGGAACCATGGTGGCCGGCGCGTCGCTCGTGCTGCACGAGGGGTACGACGCCGACGAGGTGCTGCGCATCGTGGAGCGCGAGCGGGTGACGGTGTTCCACGGCGTGCCCACCAACTTCATCCTGGCGCTCAACGCGGGCGGCGGGACCCGGGCCGGCCAGCTGCGCACGGGCGTCGTGGCCGGCGCGCCGGTCTCGGACGAGCTGGTGCAGCGCATTCAGCGCGAGCTGGTGCCCGGCATTCGCGTGGGCTACGGGATGACGGAGACGGGCAACCTGGTGTCCGTCAACACGCCCGACGATCCCCCGGGCAAGCAGGTGGCCACGGTGGGCCGCCCGCTGCCGGAGGTGGAGGTGCGGGTGATCGACGTGGATGGATCGGTGCTGCCGGTCGAGAGCGTCGGCGAGGTGGCGGTTCGCGGGCCCGGCGTGATGCGCGGGTACTACCGCCAGCCCGGCGAGACGGCGCAGGTGTTCACGGCCGACGGGTTCTTCCTGACGGGCGACCTGGGGATGGTGGACGAAGAAGGCTTTCTCCACCTGATCGGGCGCCGCAAGGAGATGATCATCCGCGGCGGGTTCAACGTGTACCCGCGCGAGGTGGAAGACCGGCTGCACGCCCACCCGGCCGTGCTGGACGTGGCGGTGGTGGGCCTCCCCGACGAGATCCTGGGCGAGGTGGCGTGCGCGTGCATCGTCCCCGTGGAGGGGGCCATCGTCACCGGCGAAGAGATCCGCGACTTTTGCCGTGAAGTGCTGGCGGACTACAAGGTCCCCGACCTGGTCCGCTTTCTGGACAGCTTCCCGTTGACGGGGAGCGGCAAGGTCCGCCGCGTAGAGCTCGCGCGCATCATCAGCGCCGAAGAGAGCAGCCGGCGGTGAGAAAAGACAGACGGCGAGGCTCCTCCTGCTGTCGAGTGGAACTGCGAGTCCCGAGTTCCAGGTCCCAGGTGCCCAGTGCCAGTTTGATGGCATCCGGCGACCCGGCACTTGGAATTTGGGACTAGGCACTTTCCACTCCGAGGCGGAGGGGACTCGTCAGGGATGAAAACAGACCTGACCTGAAGACATGAACAACTCTCCATTCCGGAGCCCCGCCGCGACCGGCGGCCCGGCACTGAGCGCAGCCCGAAGCGCCGCGCTCCTGATCGACTTCGACAACGTCACCATGAACGTGCGCAGCGACCTGGGCAAGGAGCTCAAGTCGCTGCTGGACTCCGACGTCTTCCGAGGCAAGATCGCGGTGCGCCGGGCCTACGCCGACTGGCGCCGCTACCCCAGCTCGGTCGTCCCCCTGACGGAAGCCTCCGTCGACCTGATCTTCGCCCCCGCCTACGGCACCTCCAAGAAGAACGCCACGGACCTGCGGATGGCGGTGGACGCCATCGAGCTGGCGTTCATGCGTCCGGAGATCGGCGTCTTCATCCTCCTCACGGGCGACTCCGACTTCTCGAGCTGCGTCATGAAGCTCAAGGAGTACGGCAAGTACGTCATCGGCGTGGGGATGCGCGAGAGCGCCAGCGACCTGCTCATCCAGAACTGCGACGAGTACTACTCGTACCACAACCTCTCGGGCCTCACCCGCGCCACGGACGACACGGGCGTGCGCGAGGACCCGTGGGCGCTCGTGACCCGGGCCGCGCAGACCATGGCGCGCCGCAACGACGTCATGCGCGTGGACCGGCTCAAGCAGGTGATGATCGAGCTGGACGCGGGGTTCAACGAGAAGGACATCGGCTACAGCAAGTTCAGCAAGTTCATCCAGGAGGCCCAGGGCCGCGGGCTGCTGCGCCTGCGCCGCACGGACCAGGGCGACTGGGAGGTGATGCCCCCCGTGGAGCGCGAGGACGGCGCCGTGGCCGAGGAGCCGCGTCCCACGGACCGCGAGCGCGGCGAGCGGGTGGAGCGCGGCGACCGCTGGCGCGACCGCGACCGCAACCGTCCCCGCGGCGGGCGCGACCGCTTCCGCGACCGGGACCGCGGCGGCCGTGACCGCGGCCGCGAGGGTCCGCCGGCCCCCTTCGACGGGCCCGTGCCGTACGACGTGGAGTCGGAGCTGGTGGAGGACGCGTCGTTCGAGGCGCCGTCCGCCCCCACCTTCGAGCCTCCCGCGTTCATGGAGCCGGACGTGGAGGCGCCGTTCGCCGAGGCCGCGCCGGCCGAGGAGCCGTCGCGTCCCGCCGGCCGCGGCCGCCGCGAGGAGCAGCCCCGGGCCGAGCAGCCCCGCGCGGAGCAGGCGGATGCGGAGCCGGCACAGGCCGTGGATCCCCTGCGCAACGCGTTCTCCCTGCTGCAGCACACGGTGCGCGCCATGTCCCGCGGCGCCGGCCAAGCCGTCCGCGACGGCGACGTCAAGCGCCGCATGCTCGATGCGCAGCCGGGCTTCGACGAGGGCAAGCTGGGCTTCAGCAAGTTCAGCCGCTTCCTCCGCGAGGCGCACGAGCAGCAGGTCGTGGACGTCCGCCGCCAGGACGACGGTGGATACGAGGTGCTCCTTCCGGCCGGCGGCGGCGTTCGCCTTCCCGCGCCGGTGCTGACGGCCGGCACGGCCCCCGCCGCGCAGGCGGCGGACACGGCCGCGGCCCCCGCCTCGGACGACGTGGCGTCGACGGCGCCGCGCGGCGGACGTCCCTCGCGTGGACGCGGACGCCGCGGCGAGCCCTCGGGCCCGCCGCCGATGCTCCCCGGCCAGGTGGTCGGCGGCACGGATTCGTCCGAATCCGCCGCGGCGGATGCGCCGGCCCAGCCGGTGGAGGAGCCGCGCGAGCCGGAGCTTACGCCGGCCGCCGCGCTGCAGGAGCTCGAGGACGGCAAGACACTGGTGACGCACCGCGAGCCGGCCGTGCCCACGGCGCAGCTGGGAGATCCCGCCAGTATCGCCAACCGCGGCTCGTCCACGACGGCCGGGACGGTGGGGCTGCGTGGCCGGGGCGGGCGCGGGGGACGGCGCGGCGGTGAGCCGTCCGGGCCGCCGCCGCTCCTTCCGGGGCAGGTGTTCAACGTGGGCGGCACGCGGGCTCCCGAGCCCGCGCCGCAGCCGGAGCCCGAGCAGCCGGCGGCGCCGGTGGCCGAGGCGCCCGCGGCGGAGCCGGCCCAGGAGCCCGTACGTTCGCGCGGTCGCGTCCGTGCGGAAGCGCCGGCGGCCGAGACGCAGCCGGCGGAAGCCGCTGCGTCCGGTCCCATCGATCCGGCGCGGCTGGGGCTGCCGTCGGACCGGGACGGCATCGTGCAGCGCGTGTCGTCGTACAACTTCGTGGGGCGCGCCACGGGCGAGGCCCTGGTGGACGCGTACGGCCCCGACGTGTGGCGCACGCTGGACGAGAACCCCGACGCCGTCCGCGAGCTGCTGGGCGCCCGCAAGGCGCGTCCCCTGCTGGAGCAGTGGGCCGCCGAGCGCGAGCAGCTGATCGCCAACGCCCCGGCCCCGGCCGAGGCGGAAGCACCGGCGGCGGAGGAGGAAGCGCCTCCCGCCGAGGCCGGCGACACGGACGCCGCGTCCGAGACGGCGGGCGACGAGCCGCGCGGCCGGTCCCGCGGACGCCGCGGCGGCCGCGGGCGGGGCCGCGCCGGGTCGGACGAGACGTCTTCCGCGCAGGCGGAGGCCGTCGTGGGCGACACGGATCCCACCCTCGTCGGCACGGCGGGGGAGGGGACGGCGCCCGCGGGTGACGACGCGCTCTCCGCCGCCGCGCTGGCGGAGGACGTGGTGGGCGACACCGATCCCACGCTCATGGGCGACCTGAGCGACGACGCAGGCGAGCCGGGCGAGACGCCGGCCCAGGCCGCGCGGCGCCGCAGCCGTCGTGGCGGACGCGGCCGCAACCGCGCGCGCGGCGACGCTGCCGACGCGCCGGCGGCGGAGGCCGCGCCGGCGCCCGTGGAGGCCCCGGCCCCCGCTGAACCGGCGGCGGAAGCGCGTCCCCCGCGCGGCCGCGGCCGTGGACGTGCGCCGGCCGGTGAAGCCGCGCCGGCGGAAGCGCCCGTGGCCACGCCGGAAGTCGTTCCCGCGCCCGCGGCGGAGGAGCGTCCCGCGGGGCGCGGCCGCACGCGAGGCCGTGCACGCGGCGCGGCGGCGGAAGCGGCGCCCGCGCCGGCACCGGAAGCCGCTCCGGCAGCGGAGCCCGCGGCCGGTGGCCGGGGTCGCGGACGGGGCCGTGCAGCGGCCGCCCCGGCAGCGGAAGCCGCACCGGCGCCCGAAGCGCCGGCCGAGGGGGGTGACGAGGGGGCTGCCGCGCGCAGCCGCTCGCGCCGCCGCGGCGGCCGGGGACGCGGCAAGGGGCGGACGGGCGGCGGCGCCGCCGAGTGACGCCTGAGCAGCATCCGCGGAGCGCCGCGTCCGAGGTCCGGGCGCGGCGCTCCGCGCGTCCGGACCCGGCGCCGCTCCCCGCCGCCTTCTACGCCCGCCCGGCGGAGACGGTCGCGCGCGAGCTTCTCGGCGCGCTGCTCGTCTCGGACGTGGGCGGGGAGCGGGTCGTCTGCGAGATCGTGGAGACGGAGGCGTACGTCGGCCCCGAGGACGAGGCGTCGCACGCGGCGGAGCGCTTTGGGCGTACGGCGCGCAACGACGCCATGTTCGGCGCGGCGGGGATCGCGTACGTGTACCTGATCTACGGCATGCACTGGTGCCTGAACGTCGTCACGGGCGACGAGGGCTTCGGCGCCGCCGTCCTCATCCGTGCCGCGCGGACGACCGAGGGGATGGACGTCGTCCGCAGACGGCGGCCGGGGCGCCCGGACCGCGAATGGATGCGCGGGCCCGGCAACCTGGCGCGCGCGCTGGGCGTGGACGGCGCGCTGAACCACCATCCCATGGACCGGCCGCCCCTGTGGATCGCCGCGGGGCGCGCCGTGCCGGACGCTGAGGTCGCCGTCGGCCCGCGGATCGGCATCAGCCGCGCGGCGGACTGGCCCCTGCGCTTCTGGCTCGCCGGCGACCCGCACGTATCCAGGAACGCCTGATCCGCCCGCGTTTGCCGGCTATTCCCTATTCCCTATTCCCTATTCCCTCACAAATGACGGACCTGGACGGGCTGATGGACTTTGCCGCGCGGACGGCGCGGGCGGGCGGCGAGGTGACGCTGGAGCACTTCGGACGTGTGGACGTGGCCTTCAAGCGCGACGGCAGCGAGGTGACGGCCGCGGACCTGGCCGCGGAGACGCACATCCGCCAGCTGCTCGCGGAGGCGTTCCCGGACGACGGCGTGCTGGGCGAGGAGCACGCCGAAACGCCGTCCCGCTCCGGCCGGCGCTGGATCATCGACCCCATCGACGGCACGCGCTCGTTCGGCAGCGCGGTGCCGCTGTACGGCGTGCTGCTCACGCTGGAGGAGGACGGGCGGCCCCTGCTGGGGTGCTGCCACTTTCCGCCCGTGGGGCAGACGCTGGTGGCCGCGCGGGGGGCGGGCGCGTGGCTCAACGGCGTGCGCGTGCAGGTGTCGGACTGCGACGACCTGGCCGCCGCGCGGGTGGTGACGTCCGGGCTGGAGTACTGGCGCGACAACGGCTCGGACGCGCAGCGCGCCGGCTGGGAGCGGCTGGTGCGGTCCACGCGCTTCGCCCGCACCTGGGGGGATGCGTTCGGATACTACCTCGTCGCGACGGGACGGGCGGAACTGTTCGTGGACCCCATCTGCGGGCAGTACTACGACTACGCCCCCTTCGAGGTGATCATCCCCGAGGCGGGCGGGCGCCTGTCGCAGTTCGACGGCACGCCCATCGGCACCATGACCAGCGCCATCGCCAGCAACGCCCGCCTGCACGACGCTGCCCGCGCCGTGCTGACGGGTTGATGATCCGTACGGGGTTCTCGCCCGTGCTGTCATCCTGAGATGTCATCCTGAGGGCGCGCCGCCCGTCACTCGATTGGGCACGAATCTCCGGCGCGCCTGAAGGATCTTGTGTGCGAAGCGGGTCGGCCGATCCGGTGCACGAGACCGGCTTCCGGCTGAGCGGGCAAGATCCTTCGGTCGCCGCCATGGATCGTGCACCGGCAGGGATCGGCCGGCGGCTTCCTCAGGATGACACGGTCTCTACACCCTCTCGGGATGACAGGCAGGGCGAGCCATCGCAGAACGGGAAACGGAACGCGGCGCCGCTCGGGGAGCGGCGCCGCGTCGATTTCATCCAGCCGCCGGCGGTCAGGACGCCGGGTGCGCGATCTCGGAGAAGCGGGTGGAGCGCGGGGGGACCACGTCCGCCTGCTCCCACAGCGCCAGCAGCGCCGCTTCCGGGATCTCTTCCCACAGCACGGGGGGCGGCGCCAGGCGGCGCTTGCCGTGCACGGACTCGAAGCAGAGCCACCCCTGCGCCAGCGCCGGGCTCACGAACGGCAGGCTCTGGCGCTGCGGGTCGCCGCGCCGCTCGGGGCCGTCGTACCCCAGCACGTCCTGCCCGCGGCGGTCGAACTCGCGCACGTCTTCCAGGGTGCGCGTGGGAATCACCTTCCACACGCGCCACTCGTCACCGTCCGGCGCCACGAAAGTGCGCAGGCCCATCGGTCTAGCTCGATTTCCGGGGGAAATGCGACCGGGAGCGGGCGCATGAACGCGAGGAATGCAGGCACAAAGGTCGCGCAATCGGCGGTCGGAGTCAATGATCGCGACGTCGCACCCGGCCCGCGTGCCGACGCAGTGGAACGTGCCTTGCCGCCGGGGGCACCCGGTGCCGGACACCGGTCCGGGACATCACACGGGAGGGGGGACGATGAGCGGAGTCTTCAAGTCGATCGAGATGGTGGGCACGTCGGGCACGAGCTTCGACGACGCGGCGCGGGTGGCCGTCAAGCGCGCCGGCGAAAGCATGCGCGACCTGGAGTGGATGGAGGTCGTGGAGCAGCGCGGCTACATCAAGGGCGGCGAGATCCACGAGTTCCAGGTCAAGGTCAAGCTGTGGTTCAAGCTGGAGGACGGCGGCGAGTAGCCCGTCCGCATCACCCGTACGAACGACGAGGGGCGGCCCGCGCATGGGCCGCCCCTCGTTTCGCTCTCCGTCGTCCGTGCCCGTTCAGCGGGTGAGCACCAGGAACAGGATGAACACGGCGACCACCACCAGGCCCACGGCCCACGTGGGCAGCCCCAGCCGCGTGGAGCGAAGGTCGCCCAGCGAATCGCCGTGCTTGTAGCTGCTGGGATCCATCTCCGGATCGGTGGGATCGAAGCGGTTGGGATCGGGTCCGTCGGCCATCGTGGGCTCCGTGGATGCGGGTTCGCCCGTCCCCCGTGCAACGCCCGGGCCCAATCGATTTCAGCCGGCGGCGTCGGCGCGAAGGTCACCCGGATGCCGGAGGAAGCACAGGAGGAGGATGGGTGATTGCGCGTTGACTGTCTTTAAAGGAACGGTTATATTGAGCGCGCACGTTCCTGATCCTATCCAGCTCCCGCCGAAAGGAATCACCATGAAGATCCGGCTCAACCTGGAAGCGCTCGCCGTGGAGTCGTTCGAGACCTCGGCCGCCGGTGCGCAGCGCGGCACGGTGCACGGCAACGCCTGCTCCGATTCCACCTGCTTCCAGATCATCTGCGACATCACCAACGGCGGCGAGCAAAACGGAACGTGCGACTACTCGTGCGGCGATCCGTGCGCCACCAACGTGAACTGTAGCGGCGGCACGGGCGGCACCGGCACCGGCCCGGAGACGCGCGACCCGACCTGCGCCACCGGCTTCCAGATCCAGTGCAGCTGCCCGTGACGAGCGGCCGGTAAGACCATCGTCCGGTAAATGAAGCGCGCGGGCGGGGAGCACATCCCCCGCCCGCGCGTCGTTTTCCCTCCCGGACATCCCGCCGTGATCAGAACGGCGCGTCCTCCACCCGCGGCCCGCCGCCGAGCACGAGAACGCGCACGGGGTCGCCCGGCTGCAGCTCCGTGCCGGCGGGGACGAGGGTGAGGCCGTCCGCGGCGGCCATGGACGTCCCCAGGCCGCTCCCCTGCGCGCCCGTGAGCCGTGCGGACGTGGTGCCGTCCCCCTCGCGCGACAGGCGCACGCGGGGCACGTGCGCCAGCTCGCCGCGGGCGCCGTACGCGTCGCGCATCACGGCGTCCACGACGGGGGCGTGCACGCGCGCGTGGCCGGCCATCCGCAGCAGGGCGGGGCGCACGAACAGCTCGAACGTCACCATGGTCGACACCGGATTGCCCGGCAGCCCGAACCAGGGGATGCCGCCCAGCCCGCCCACCCGCCCGAACGCCAGCGCGGAGCCGGGGCGGATGCGCACGCGCCAGAAATCGATCTCCGTCTCGAACGCCAGCAGCGCGCCGATGACGTGGTCGTGCTCGCCCACGCTGATGCCGGCCGTGGTCACCAGCGCGTCGCAGCCGGCGGCGCGGGCCACGTGCTCGCGCAGGCTCGCCGGCGTGTCGCGGGCGATCCCCAGCACCCGCGCCTCCATCCCGCTCTCCGCCAGCTGCGCCGCCAGCGCGTAGGAGTTGGTGCTGACGATGCGCCGCCCCGCGCGCACCTCGTCGAACCCCTCCACGGGCACCAGCTCGTCCCCCGACGCCAGCACGGCCACGACGGGGCGGCGGACGACGGGGAGCCGCGCGCGTCCCACGGCCGCCGCCACGGCCAGCTCCCCCGCGCGCAGCACCGTCCCCGCGCGGAGCACCACGTCCCCCGTGCGCACGTCCTCGCCGCGGGGGCGCACGTTGCGGCCGGCATCCAGGTCCGAGACGATGGAGACCGCCCCCTCCGCCGTGCCGATCATCCGCCCGCCGTCCGTGTGCTCCACGCGGACCACGCAGTCCGCCCCCTCCGGCACCGGTGCGCCCGTCATGATGCGGATGGCCTCCCCCGGTCCCACGGCGCGGGAGGCGAAGTGGCCCGCCGGCACGTCGTCCACCACCCGCAGCACCCGCGGGGCGGACGGCGAAGCGCCGCGCACGTCCCCCGCGCGCGCGGCGAATCCGTCCATGGCGCTGTTGTCCCACGGCGGCAGGTCCACGGGCGAGGCGACGTCCTCCGCCAGCACGCTGCCGAGGGAATCCAGCAGCGGCCGCTCCTCCGCTCCCAGCGGCGTCACCCCCGCGAGGATCGTCCGCAGCGCGTCGCCGGCGGACAGCCAGTCCGCCGCGCGGTCAGCGCGCACGCGGCGGGTGGCGGATCACCAGGTTCTCCAGCATCCCCCCCAGCCGGTCGATGTGCGACGGCGTGTCGTCCTCGTCCAGCAGCACGATGGGCACGTCCGCGCGAAAGCGGTCGTCGTCCGTCACGATGGCCAGGTAGGAGGCGCTCTGCTCGCTGTACTCCTCCCACAGCGGGTAGTCGTGCTCGCCGCGGCGCCAAATCTCGATCTTCTGGAACGGGCCGCGCTTGTACCCCTCGATGAGCACCAGGTCGTAGCCGCGCCCCGCCAGGAAGTCGCGCACCAGCCGCTCCGGGTCCGGCTCGCCCTCCATCCGCATCACCAGCGCGATCTTTCCCTCGCCGGCCATGAGCGTGGCCTCGGCCTGCCCCTCGTTGAAGTGCCGCCAGCTGTCGCGGCCCTTCTCGTCCGTCTCGAACGCGTGGTGCCCGTGCTTGATGCTGGCCACCCGGTACCCGCGCCGCCGCATCTCCTTGAGCAGCGCCACCATCAGCCGCGTCTTGCCGCTGTTCTTTCGGCCGATGACGCTCACGACGGGGGGCAGGGGACCGGCGCGGCGCTCGGCTTCGTCCAGGTCGGTCACGGTGTTCACGTTGTGGAAGAGGAGATGGGGATCGCCGGCGGCGGCCAGGTCGGCCAGGGGGATGCGCTCCGTGCGCACGCGCTCCGGCAGCAGGTGGGGGCGGCGCTCGCCCTCCGCGATCATGGCCTCGACGACGGGGATGCACTCCACCGCGTAGAAGGCGCACAGGGGCTCGATGCCGCGCCGGCCGTAGCTTTCCGGCACGACGGCCTCGGCGGTGGAGGTGCGGGCGGCGCGCACCAGCAGCCGCAGCACGTCTCCCGTGACGTACGGCATGTCGCTGGCCACCACCAGCGCCCCCGGCCAGCCGCGATCCACGGCGTGCAGCAGCGCCGCGTGGATGCCGGCCAGGGGCCCCACGTCCGCGTGCCGGTCGGGGATGGTGACCAGGTCCAGGTCCCCGTACAGCTCCGGGTCGTTGGCGGAGATGACGATCTCGGGGACGGCGGCTTCCAGGGCCTGCAGCACCCGGTCCACGATGCGCTCCCCGGCCACCACGGCCAGGGCCTTGGGCGCGCCGAAGCGGCGGCTGGCGCCCCCGGCCAGGATCACGCCCAGGGGCGGCAGGGGCCGGAGGATGGGGGCGTTGTCCGTCATCGGCGGCGGGGCACGGGAGGGGATGCGTTCTCCGCCCGAAGGTACGGGCTGGGGCGGGCAGGATCAAGCGCGGCGGGGAACGGCTCTTGCGCGCCGCGCGACCCGGGTGGATGCAACGCGAACGTCGAGGGGGAGCGATGCCCGGGTACGACTGGAGCTTTGGGGGACGGGGGCCGCGGCCCCAGCCGCGCGGCGGCTACGAGTGGAGCCGGCCGCCGTACGAGACGATGGGCGGCCCGTGGGGCCCGCGCAACGTGCAGTACGGCCGCTGGGAGGGGGGCGGCGGCTACGACCGCGGCGTGTACGGCGACGCGTACGAGGCGTATGCGCCCGTGGGCTACGACCGGGGGATGGGCCCGCGCGGCGCGCCCATGCGGCCCGGCTGGGGCGGCTATGGCCAGGCGTACCAGGAGGAGATGCGGGGCGGCTACGCGCGGGGCCCCTTTCTCCCCGAGCAGGCGTACCGCCAGCATCCCGAGCTGAACCGCCCCCCCGGCGTGCGCGGCGCCCGCTGGGGGTACGAGATGGACGACGCCGGGCTGGACCTGAGCGACGGGCAGATCCTGGATGCCGTGCGCCGCCGGCTGTACGAGGACGTGTGGCTGGACGTGGACCGGCTGGACGTGGAGGTGGAGGACGGCGTAGTGACGCTGCGCGGGGAGGTGGACGACTTCCTGGAGGTGCGCTACGCCTGGGACGACGCGTGGGAGACGGAAGGCGTGCGCGGCGTGGTGACGCAGCTCACCGTCCGCACCGACCAGCCGCAGCCCACCACGCACCACGACCTGATGCCGCAGACCACCAGCGGCACCAGCACCGAGCCCGCGGACGGCCAGGGCTGAGCTCGGCAGACGCGGACGCAGGGGCGCCGGGAGAGCCATCTCTCGGCGCCCCTCGCGCGTTTATGGCGGCGGATACGAAAAGGGCCGTCGGCGCCTCCTCGGCAAGACGACGCCGAAGCGGGCGTCTGCATCGGCGGAGCAGACGCCCATCGCCGCGAAAGCGAAGCGGGTCCCGGGCTGGCTGCCCGGGACCCGCTCGTCATCCACTGCCGCACTCACGCACTTCCGTCTGCGGTCAGTGGTTCTCCCGCGAGCCGTAGCCCTCGCCCATGGGGCGGTCGGGGGGCTCGTACGAGGCGCCGTCGTTGACGGCATCCGTCACGCTGTGCGTGCCGTACATCTGCGCCTCCAGGTCCTCCACCAGGTGCGCGGCCGTGTCGGACTGGTTCTCGTTGGTCTCGCCGTACTGCGCATCGACCTCCAGGTCCGCCATCACCGCGTCGTCGGCGGCCTCGGGCATCTCGCCGCGGTGCAGCTCGTCGACGATCAGCTCGTTGGTGAACGCCTCGATCCCCAGGATCTCCGTGATGATCTGCTCCGCCACGGACACCTCGCTGTCGCTCCCCACCCGGCCGGACAGGGTCACGTGGCCTTCCTTGACGCCCACCTGGATCCATCCCGCGTCCACCTCGGGATGCTCGCCAAGCTGCTGTACCACCACGTCGTACAGCTCGTCGTCCGTCATCCCCGAAAAGTCGAAGATGTCCCCCGTGTATCTGCCGGCCATGCTTCCTCCTGGCGAGGTTCCTTAGAAGTGGATGGCGCCTCCCACCGTGAGGCCCACCACCGGGTTCCACTCCCGCAGGTCCTCGGTGCGGTTGCTGAGCAGCCCGCTGGGGGTGCGCATGCGCCACAGCCGGCCCTGCAGCTCCAGCCGCAGCGAGGTGCGCTGGTTGGGGAACCAGTCCGTTCCGAGCGCCCCACCTACCGCAAACGAGGGGCCGAACCGGAACAGCGCCGTGGAGGGCAGCTCCGCCTCCGTCTCCTCGGCAAACGAGCCGCGGATGTCGGCCACGATGCCGCCGTTGCCGGCCACGTACGGCGCCAGCCCCTTCCAGGTGCGCGCGCCCGTGACGTTGAAGCGCAGGCCGATGTCGCCCATCACCACGGTGGAGGGCACGGTCACGCCCAGGTCCTGCGCCGTGACCAGGGTGCTGTCGGCGTTGTACGACGGGCCAAACAGCTTGCGCTCGCCCGGGCTTACCGCGGCGGACACGTCAATGGACAGGGGGCCGCTGGCGCGGATGCCGTAGCGGATGCCGACCACGGGCGCCGACTGGTGCCCCAGCTCCGCCGACGTGCTGTCGGTGAGAAAGACGTCGGGGTCCGTGAGCAGGTAGCCCGCAAAGGCGCTCACGGTGTTCGAGGTCTCGATGTGCCGGTACGGCGAGGGGATGGTCTGCGCCGCGCCGGCGCGGGCACCCAGCGTCAGGGCAAGAGCGGCCAGCAGGGCGGTCCGCGAAAATCGCATCATCGTCGGGCTCGGTGAGTGAACGGCGTAACGGAGACAGAAAACGAACGCGGCGGGGCACGGGCCACGCCGCCGGTCCCGGACCTGATCCACGCGTCCGGGATGCGCCTTATAGCGGCCCGAAGCTACGGTTTGTTCCCGCGCGCACGCAAGACCTTGGCACGCCAGCGATTGCGCGGGAGAACTTCGTGGCGGAGGCGGGCACTCGCCGCGGGCCGGGCGCCCCCCATCCCCGGCCCTTCCCCCATAAACTGCATGGGGGAAGGGAGAACCCCGGTTCCGCCCCGGACCGAATCTCCCGCTGCCGCACGCACCCCGCCGGTCCGCCCCACACCCCATCGAAGTTTATCCCCTCTCCCACGCAGTTTGTGGGAGAGGGAAGACGGCCTAGGCCGGCTGGGTGAGGGCCCGCAGGTCCCGGCCCGTCATCGCCGCCGGCTGCGGCACGCCGATGAGCCCCAGGATCGTGGGGGCCACGTCGCACAGGGCGCCGTCGCGCAGCGCCTGCGTGGTGCGCCGACCCTCCGGCTCCACGAGGATGATGCCCACGGGGTTGGTCGTGTGCGCGGTGTGGGGGCCGTTGGTGGTCGGATCCCACATCTGCTCGCAGTTGCCGTGGTCCGCCGTCACCAGCAGCGTCGTCCCCGTGTCGCGGCACGCCTGCAGCACCTGGCCCAGCCCCTCGTCCACGGCTTCGACCGCGGCCACGGCGGCCTGCATCACCCCCGTGTGCCCCACCATGTCGGGGTTGGCGAAGTTGCACACGAGCACGCTGTACTTCTCCGAGCGGATGGCATCCACCAGCCCCTTCGCCACCTCCGGCTCGCTCATCTCCGGCTGCAGGTCGTACGTGGCCACCCTGGGCGACGAGACCAGGCGCCGGTCCTCGCCGGCGGGCGGCTCTTCCACCCCGCCGTTGAAGAAGTAGGTGACGTGCGGATACTTCTCCGTCTCCGCCGTGCGGAAGCTCGCCAGCCCGTGAGCCGCGAGGACGTCGCTCAGCTTGTCGTTCAGCGGCTGCGGGGGGAAGGCGGCGGGGAGCAGGAAGTCCTCGTCGTACTGCGTCATGGTCGCCACGTCGATCCGCGGCGGGGCGGCGCCGCGGTCGAAGGCATCGAACGCGTCGTCCGCCAGGGCGCGGGTGATCTGCCGGGCGCGGTCGCTGCGGAAGTTGAAGAAGATGACCCCGTCGCCGTCCCGCATGCGCCCCAGGGGCTCGCCGGCCTCGTCCACCATCACCCGCGGCTCCACGAACTCGTCCCGTTCGCCGTGCAGGTACGCGTCGGCGATGGCTTCCAGGGGGTCGCGCATGGGCAGGCCGGTGCCGTACACCATGGCATCGTACGCCTTTTGGGTCCGGTCCCAGCGCTGGTCCCGGTCCATGGCCCAGTAGCGGCCCATGATGGTGGCCACCTTGCACCCCTCGCCCGCGCCGCAGCGGCCGAACAGTTCCGTGAGGTACTCGCGCGCGGACTGCGGGGGCGTGTCGCGGCCGTCCAGGAACATGTGCACGCGGACGTGGGGGATGGCGTGCCGCTCCGCCAGCTCCACCAGCGCCAGCAGGTGCTCGTCCACCGCGTGCACCCCGCCGGGGCCGATGAGCCCCATCAGGTGCAGGGTGCCGCCGCGCGCGCGAACCGCGTCCAGCATCTGCCGAAAGACGGGGTTCTCCGCGAACTCGCCCGTCTGGATGGCCGTGGCGATGCGCTGCAGCGACTGCATGACCACGCGGCCGGCGCCCAGGTTCAGGTGCCCCACCTCGGAGTTGCCCATCTGCCCTTCCGGAAGCCCCACGGCCGGCCCGTGCGTCGTCAGCCGGGCACGCGGATAGCCGCCCTCCGTCCACAGGTGCTTCCACGTGGGCGCATGGGCCACGGTGACGGCGTTGTCGGGGGCCGGGTCGCGCAGTCCCCAGCCGTCCAGGATGACGAGGCACGCACGCGGCGGCGTCGGATCAGGCATGTTGCAGAAGGTTGGCTGAACGATGTGATTGACAAGCCCGCGAGGCCTCGCGTATAATGGCCTCGATCCCGTTGAATCGCACCGCAACCTAGAGCGCGCCCGGAGGGTTTCGCCACCCCCGGCCGTTCCCGCGCGTTTCGACGTGGAACGTCGTTTTTTCGGCCGCTCCCACTGCCCGCGGCGCCCGTGCGCCGCCGGGCCCTGTCCGGACCTCGAGCGCCCCCGTGCGCGCCGGCTCCACGCCGGTCCCGGTCCGCGCGAGCACGATCCCGAAAAGCACAATCCATCGCACCGGGCCCTCCATGGACCCGGCCCATCCGCAGTCCGCAGTCTCGCAGGACTCGCACAGGAGTTTCCATGCACCGAAGCCGCCGCACCGCCGCGTCCCTCGCCGCGCTCGCCCTCGCGGGCACCACCCTGGGCATGTACTCGCCCAGCCGCGCCCTGCCCCCGCTCACCTGGTCGTCGCCGTCGCCGGGCGCCGTGGTGGACCACGGCAGCGACGCCGCCGTGCGGGTGGCCAGCCGGGTGTTCGGCCACAGCGGGCGGCTGCGGGTGGTGCTGTCGGAGCCCGGCCAGACGGTGCAGCTGCCCCTGGAGTGGGTGGACGCCGCGAGCCCGCTGGAGGTGGCGTACAGCTGGGAGCCCGTGGCGGGAACGCAGCTTCGCCTGCTGTCGGGCGAGGGGCGGCTGACGCACGGCCTGTTCGCCCCGGGCACGGCGGGCGTGTGGCGGCTGAACCTGCGCGGCACCAGCTGGAGCCAGACGCTGGAGAACCTGGCCGTCATCACCCGCGTGCCCTTCGCGGAAAAGCGCGGCGGCTACCTGAACGGCTACCGCATCGGCACCTACCCCACCGAGGTGCGCTGGCAGGGCCAGGAGTACGCCCCCCCTCCGGGCTTCATCGAAGTCACCCCCGAAAACCAGGACCTGGCCGTCAGCGAGCACTTCCGGCTGCGCAACTTCCTCACCAAGGACCAGTTCGCCGTGTGGCCCAAGTACCTGGCGCTGGACCTGCGGCTCATCGACAAGCTGGAGCTGGTGATCCAGGAGCTGAACGCCATGGGCATCCGCGCCGAGCACGTGGCCGTGATGAGCGGCTTTCGCACGCCGGCGTACAACATCCAGGGCGTGGGCGAGGGCGGCCGCGCGCTGCTCAGCCGCCACACGTACGGCGACGCCAGCGACGTGTGGGTGGACAACGACCGCGACGGCTACATGGACGACCTGAACGGCGACGGCCGCCGCGACACGGAGGATGCGCGGGTCATGCTGCGCGCCGTGAACCGCGTGGAGACCCGCTATCCCGAGCTCACGGGCGGCGCCGGCATCTACCGCGACAACGGCGCGCACGGCCCGTTCATCCACATCGACGTCCGGGGCAACGCCGCCCGCTGGTAGGCGCCGCCCGCGGGTAGACCCCCCGGTGGATGGATGACGACGAGGGCCGGCCTCCCGCACGGGGGCCGGCCCTCTTCCGTTGCGGGGCGTCCGTGAGCCAATCGGGTTGTCGCCGGCACTCACGAAGTCCCGTCCAAGCGAATGAATTCGCCGCTACGACTGCACGAAGTCCGCCTGCGCGGACTGCACGTCGAGGCCGGTACAAGGAGGCGGATGATCGGCGGAGGGCGAGTTTCCCGGTGTTCGGATGCCGGCCTCCGCGCGACGATCCCGACCCCTGCCGGGGTGGTGTCCGCGAAGGCGGACAGTGTGACGTTGTAGCCGCGATTTCAATCGCTCTCGTGAGGAGCCGCGATTCCGCTCTTCACCCCGCCCGCGGCCGAGGATCGACATCCATCTCCGCTCCCCCACCGGCGGCCGAGGATCGACATCCATCTCCGCTCCCCCGCCCGCGGCCGAGGATCGACATCCGCCCTCGTTCCTCCCCAAACGAAACCCGCCCGCCCCGGAATCCCGGAGCGGGCGGTGTCGTGTCGATCAGGCAGCCTCTCGGCCGTTTCTTGCCGATCCGCCGACCCTACTGGTTCCCGCCCGCGCCGGCCTGGCTGGATGCCGCCTCCGCCTGCGCGGCGGCCTCGGCGGCGGCGATGGCGGCGGGCTGGAAGGCGCTGGCCACGGGGCGGCCCTCCCAGCGCGCGGGGACGGGCACGCCCAGGATCCACAGCGCCGTGGCGGCCGTGTCGAAGGTGTCGATGCGCTCGGCGATGCGGCCCGCCTCCACGTTGGGGCCCCACACGATCCACGGGATGAGCACGTCGCTCTCGGCCTCGGTGCCGTGGTCGCGGCCGTGGCCGCCATGGTCCGCCGTGACGATCACCACCACGTCGCCGCCGAACGTCCGCACGGCCTGCCGCCGGATCTGCTCCACGGCGGCGTCGGCGCGGCGCACGGCCCAGCGGTAGGGAAGCGTCATCCACCCCGCCGAGTGCCCCGCGATGTCCGGATCGGGCAGGTGCACGAAGAGCAGGTCCGGCCGGTTGAAGCGCAGGTACTGGATGACGTCCTGCGTCATGCGCGGGGCCAGCACCACCTCGGACCCGCGCGGGGCCTCCACCTCGTCCGGGGCGTCGGCGTGGATGAGGTGCCGGAACTTGGCCTTGCCGAAGAACGCCGCCGTGTGCAGGTGCGCCGAATCGGCCATGTCGAACATGGTGGCCACGCGCACGCGGCCCTGCGCCTCCACCTGCTCGTCGTTCCAGGTGATGCCGTGCACGGCCGGCTGCACGCCCGTGATCATGCTGGTGTGCGACGGCAGGGTGCGGCTGGGCTGGATGGTGCGCGCCTGCAGCGAGTACGCCCCCTCCCGCATCATCCGCTGCAGGTTGCGGGCGCCGGAGGCCTCGATGGCGTCCGGCCGAAGCCCGTCGATGGAGATCACCACCACGTGGCGTGCCAGGGCCCCGGGCCGCGGCTGTGCCGGCCCAAAGTTGCCCGCGCACCCGGCCGGGAGCAGGCAAAGCGCTCCCAGCAGCGCGGCGGCGGCCCGCTTTTGCATCGTGTGCATGGTCGCCCCGGGGTTGAAGGTCTGCTGGGTATACCCTAAACTGCAACAGGGCTTCGGGTTCCGCCGGGGGTGCAAGAACCTTGCGCAAACGGGTCCCGCGGGGTGAATCTTTCCCCTGCGCGTGTCCGTACGTGCCCCCAGCCCGGCGAAGTTTCGCGCCCACCGACTGAAAGACGCCGCCGACCCGGCCGGCGTGGAGGATTTTCCGGATGTACTGTTCCACCTGCGGAGCCAGGGTCCCGGACGGTCGCAGCCGCTGCGACACCTGCGGCGCGCCCGTGTCGCGGCCGGCCGGCTTCGGCGTTCCGGCCGTGATGCACGCGGCGCCGGCCGTGCCGGGAATGCATGGCATGCCCGTGTCGGTGGTCACCTGCCCGCGCTGCGGGTTCCAGGGGCCCACCGTGAGCTACTTTTCGCAGGGCGGCCACGTGGCCGGGCTGCTGGTGCTCACGCTGTTCACGCTCTTTCCGGCCATGGGCGCGGGCGGGCTGCTGTACTACTTTCTGCGCCACAACCACCGCTCGTGCGCGCGCTGCGGCGAGACGCTGGGCAAGGTGGAGATGCTGGCCCTGCAGGCGTCGTCCGCCGCCGGCGGAGGCTCCATCTCGCCCGCCATGGCCGCCGAGGCGGACCTGCCGGAGGACGTGGGCGGAAGCCGCAAGTGGACCGTGGGCGCGTGGGCCCTGTTCGCCTTCGCCGCCATGATGCTGATGATCGGCATCTCGGAGTTCGAGTTCGTCCCCTTCCTCTTCGGCGCCATGTCGGCGGCGGGGGGCGTGGGGATGCTGAGCGCGGGACGCCGGGCCCGCGAGGAGCGGCGCGGAGCGCTGATGACGGCCCTGCAGCAGCCCGTGCTGCGGCTGGCGGGCGAGCAGGGCGGGCGGCTGACGGTCACGGAGGTGGCGTCGGCGCTCAACTGGCCCATGCGCCGGGCGGAAAAGGTGCTCAACTCGCTGGAGGACGGCCTGCGGGTGTCGTCGGACGTGACGCGCGAGGGGGTGATCGTCTACGAGTTCCGCGAGCTGATGCACTCGTCGCAAAAGCGCATCGCGGCGGAGGAGATGGACCTGCTGCTGGGCTCCGCCCCCGCGCAGCCCTTCGCCGACGCCACGCAGGCCCGTGCGCCCCGCGCGGAGCCGGTCCCCGCGCAGCTCCGCGCCGAGCCGATCCCGGTCCAGCCCCGCGCCGAGTCGATCCCCGTGCAGCCCCGGGCCGAGCCGATTCCCGTGCAGCAGCCCCGGGCCGAGGCGACGCAGGTGCATCCGCCCCATGCGGACGCCACCCAGGTTCATCCGCAGCCGTTCGCGGATGCGACTCAAGTCCATCAGCCCCGCGCCGACGCGACCCAGCTGCAGCCGCCCCGCGCGGACGCGACCCAGGTTCATCACCCCCGGGCGGACGCGACCCAGCTGCAACCGCCGTCCCTTGGTGACGCGACGCAGGCGCAGCCTCAGCCGCTTCCGCAGGACGGCACGCTGCGGCTGTAGCATCGGCATCGCCGCGATGATAACGACACCGCCCGCTCCGGATCTCCGGGGCGGGTGGTGTTCGTTCGTGGGGATGGATGCGGCCGGTGGACGCCGGCGCGGGATGAACGCGTGGAATTCCTCGTACCTGCCGCCACACTCCATCGCTCCGCCCGGGTCGTGACGCATCCGGCCGGTCCGCGAAATCGTTGCGCTCCTGCCGGGGGCCGCTTAGAATGCGCGGCCGGTACCGTTCGGATTCCGTCGTAATTGCGATCCGGCTCCCTCCCTCCGCCCGTGTTCTCCCCCGAGGGCCTCTATGCCACGTTCCGCTGCGCATCTGTTCTTTGCCCTGGTTCTCGCCATCTGTCTGGGCGTAACGGCGTGCACAGACCGCAACCCGGCTGCCCTGCCGGACTTGCCGAATCCCACGCTGCCGCCCCCGGCCATGGCGAGGCTGACGTGCACGGTGTCCGTGCGCGACGCGAGCCTCGCGTGCCGGCCGGACGGAGCGCCGGCGGCTTCGGGCGTGTCGGCGGCCATTATCGGGGGGCAGGGATCGTACGTGCGGCTCACGTCCACGGGGGTGAACTACGACGGGACGAGCGTCTTTCGCGCGGACGTGACGGTGGAGAACCTGACGGCGCAGGCGCTGGGCACCGCGGACGGCGTGACCCCGTCGGCCGGCGGCGTGCGCGTATTCTTCAGCTCGCCGCCCGTGGCGACGGAGGGCACGGGGGCCGTGGAGGTGGCGAACGCGGACGGCGAGGACTTCTTCACGACTGCGGCGCAGAAGTTCTTTCGCTACGACGGCATCCTTCCGCCGGGCGACACCAGCGCCGCGCGGGAATGGCGGTTCACGGTGCCGAGCACCGTGGCCACCTTCACCTTCGGCGTCTATGTGGCGGCGCCGGTGCGCGCGGAGAAGGGTTGGCTGAGCCTGGCTCCCCTTGCGCCCTCGCTCCTGGCTGGCGACACGTTGCGGATGACCGTGATAGCCCGGAATGTGGCGGGTGGTGCACCGGACGTGCAGCCAGTCTCGTGGACCACGTCCAACACGGCCGTGGTCACCGTGGACGCGCAGGGACTGCTGACCGGCGTGGGGCCCGGCCAAGCGACGGTAACGGCCACCAGCGGCGAGCGTGCGGCAAGCGTCGGGGTGCATGTCGCCTCCGCCGCCGTCTACCAGCCAGCCTTGGTGCACTTCTTCGAGGTGCCTCGCGCGTCGGTCGTGGCGGGTTCGGGAGATTCCCTGCAGTTCCGAACCGATTACGGCGGCCCACCTGGGTTCGTCCCGTACGTGGAGATCGTTCTGCGCCACCCCAGCGGAGTCGAGCGCAGTTGCCGGGAGCACGGCCCTCTCCGAACACCCGCCCGTTATGAATGGGGGTGCGGGATGGCCTTCTCGGAATGGAGTCGGGGAGGCGTCTACCGTGTACAGCAGATTACGGTCGCCGGCCGCACCCTGACCCATGCGGAACTGCTGGCCGCAGGCGCACCGGCGTTCGTCTACGTAGAAAGTCCCAACGAAGACCGCACCCCGCCGGCGCTCTCCGCGATGACCCTGTCGCCGACGACGGTCACGGCTGGTGTGGACCGGGTCAACATCCGCATGACGGCCAGCCATGACGGCGCTCGTGCGAGCCGGATGGATGTCTTGGTCCGCAGCCAGGGAAACCCGACCCATCAACTGCCGGGGGAGTACCTGCGCACGGAGAATGGGCAGACATACTTCCAGCTCTCGTGGACCGTGCCAAGCTACTATCGCGGGGGCACCTTTGTCCTGGACTCGCTGCGCGTGTGGGACGCCAACAACAACGTGCTGACGCTGAGAACGGCGCAGCTCGCCGCGGCCGGCTTTCCCAACCAGTTCACCGTCGTCGCTACCAATCCGGACACCATCCCGCCGGACATAACGGATTTCGGATTCTCACCCCAATCGGTCGTGGGCAACGGCACGGACACGGTTACAGCACGGCTCACCGCCACGGAAGCACCGGGAGCGAGCGGCGTTCGGTACGCCGACGTCGAATTCGAGAAGATGGGCGACGCAACAAGGCGCTTCTGCGTGTTCAGCCCCCCGTCCTTGGCCGTCCCGAGATGGACGTGCAAGCTTGCGTTCGCTGCTGGGGACGTGGGCACATGGCGGGTGCGGGAGATCTATGCAAGCGACCGCGCCGGCAACTACCGCCTCCTCCGTACGCCGGAGATCCAGGCGGCCGGGTTCCCAACGGAGCTGACGGTGACGTCCCCATAGCGTACCGGCGCATCGGCGGCCTGCCCGTCCATGCGGGGGAAAAGACGCCCGCTCCGGATCTCCGGGGCGGGCGTGCTCGTTTCGGGGGCGACGGTCCAGCCGGGCCATCCATTCGCTGCAACGACCACACGAAATCCGCCGCGCGGACTGGAGAACCCGAAAGAGGCGGTGCCTAGAGCGAGGAACCGGGGGAGCCGAACGATTCCTGGAATCGTCCTCGGGCAGGGGTATACATATTTATGCTGACCGTTCTGCAGGAAAGATTATTCTTCTCCAGTCTCCGGAGGGGCGACCGGCAGCATAAACGGAGAGCTTTCCAGGCGTTTATGACCTTGCATGAAGGGCCAGCACGCCCCGCTTCGTGCGGACACAAAGAACCGCCCCCGCGGCGCGCGCCTTGAGCGCAAGCCACGGGGGCGGTTAGATTTGCTCGCCGAAACCCTACAGCTCGGTCTCCGCCACGCCCACGGCACCGGCCGACTTGGCCCGGAGCTTGGCCTCGGCGACCACCTCGCCCAGGTGCTCCAGCGTGGTCCACCGGGCGGGGTTCACGCGCACGACGGCGGCGGACAGGCGCGTGAGCTGGAACTCGCGCTCCACGCCGAAGCGGTCCTCGGCGGTGTACACGCCCTCGCGCACGGCGTCGTCGTCCAGGTGGCGGGGGAGCGCCTGGCTGAAGCGCGCGCGGGCAATGCGGGCCAGCTCGCGCCCCTCGTCCGCCGGGCACACCAGGACGAAGTCGTCGCCGCCCACGTGGCCCACGAAGGCGTCCGGCCGCCCCTCCGCCGTGGCGCTGATGGCGCGGCTGGCCTCGCGGATGGTCTCGTCCGCCACGGCGAAGCCAAAGCGGTCGGCAAAGGGCTTGAAGTCGTCCAGGTCGAAGTACACGACGGCGAAGTGCTGGCCGCCGGCCCGCCGCCGGTCGATCTCGCGCTGGATGGCCTCGCCGCCGGGAAGGCCCGTGGTGGGGTTGCGGTCCAGGGCGCGCTGGGACTGCCGCAGCAGCGCGGCCACGCGTGCCAGGAGCTCGCGGGCGTCGAAGGGCTTGGCCAGGTAGTCGTCCGCCCCGGCCTCGAAGCCGCCCAGCCGGTCCTCGATGGTGCTCTGCCCCGTGAGGATGAGCACGGGAAGGTGCCCCACGCGGGGATCGTCCTTGATCTGCCGGCACACCGTGAACCCGTCGGGGCGCCCCATGCGGTAGTCCAGGATCACCATGTCCGGCGGCTGGCGGCGCACCTCGGCAAGGGCGCGCGTGCCGTCTTCGGCCAGCCGGACGGTGTGTCCGGCGTGCCGCAGCAGGTCGCCCACCATGCGGCGCAGCGCTTCGTCGTCGTCCGCGAACAGGATTTCGCTCATCCCCCAGTCACCCGGCCCCGTGTCGTTACTTCGTTTGCCTGCTTCGCGCCGCCTCGTCGCGGCCCTGCTGCTCGCCCTGGCCTCGCCGGCCGCGCTCCACGCGCAGGCCGCCCAGCCGGGAAATGTAGCAGCTTCGCGTCCCTACGCCACTTCCGCGCCCGCGCGTGCGCGGCTGGCCGAGCGCATCGACGCCGTCCTGGCCCGGCAGGCCCTGGCGGACGTCACCTGGGGCATCGAGGTGCGCGATCCGTCGGGTACCGTGCTGTACGCGCGCAACGCCGCGCGCCCCATGATCCCCGCCAGCAACCTCAAGCTCATCGTGAGCGCGGCGGCGGCGCATCACCTGGACCCCGACTACCGCTTTCGCACCACCGTGTACGGCACGGGACCGGTCGTGGACGGCACGCTGCGGGGCGACCTGGTGCTGTACGGGCGCGGCGACCCCATGATCTCGTCCCGCTACTTCGCCACGCGCACGACGGTGTGGGAGATGGTCGCCGATTCGTTACGTGCCCGTGGAATCCATCGCGTGTCGGGCGCCGTAGTAGCGGATGAGAGCTGGTGGGACCGCGAGTACGTGCGGGAAGACTGGGAGCCGGAAGACCGCCTGTGGTGGTACGCGGCCCCCGTGAGCGCCCTGGGCTTCAACGACAACGCCATCGACTTCCGCATCCTCCCGGGCGCCTCCGTGGGCGACCCGGCGCGGATCACGGGCGAGCCGGCCAGCGCCGCCTACCGGCTGCAGAACACCACGCGGACGGTGGCGGCGGGCGGCCGGGCCACGCTGGACTTCGAACGGGGGACGGGCCCCGGCGCCGTGCGGGCCGTGGGGCAGATCCCCCTGGGCGCAGGCGCGGACACGGAGTCGTTCGCCGTGGACGACGCGGCGCGCTGGACGGCGACGGTGTTCCGCGAGACCCTGGAGCGGCGGGGGATCGACATCGCCCGCGACGAGATCCGCGTCGTCTCCGATCCCGCCGCGTCGGTCTCGAGCACGTCGACGGCGCTCGTGGAGTGGCGCTCGCCGCCCCTGCCGCAGGCCATCGGCCCCGTGCTGCTGACGAGCCAGAACTGGTTCGCCGAGGCGCTGGTGAAGGCGATGGGCCGCGAGGTGCGGGGGCGGGGAAGCTGGGAGGCGGGGCTGGCCCTGGAGCGCGCCTTTCTGACGGACGTGGTGGGGATCGATTCCGCGGACTTCGTGCTGCGGGACGGATCGGGGCTCTCGGCCAACAACCGGGTGACGCCGCGCGCGCTGGCGCGGCTGCTGGAGTACGTACGGCGGACGCCGCGGCAGGCCGTCGTCCGCGCCAAGCTGCCGGTGAGTGGCGCGCCGGACGGCTCGCTGCGAAGCCGGCTGACGGACCTGCGCGGCCGGGTGGCCGCCAAAACGGGATACATCGGGGGAGTGAACTCCATGAGCGGATTCGTGACGGCGGCGGACGGGCGGGAGCTGGTGTTCGTGGTGCTCGCCAACGGGCGGGGCGAGCGGGCGCAGGTGGTGCGCGCCATCGACGACGTGGTGCGGGCGGTGGCGGCGGAGGGCGGCCGATGAAGCGCATTCTCCTCACGGGCTCGCTGCTGGCGCTGGCGGGATGCGCGGCGGCGGGGCCGGGGAACGGAGCGTCCCCGTCCGCCCAGGTGCAGGCGCGGCCGATGGACCCCGCGCTGTCGGAGGCGACCTTCGACACGGCGTGGTCCATCATCCACCGGACCTTCTGGGACACCACCTTCAACGGGGTGGACTGGCGGGGAACGCGCGAGGAGCTGCGTCCCCGGGCCCGGGCGGCGCGGACGGACGCGGAGCTGCGCGGAGTGATCCAGGGGATGCTGGACCGGCTGCGGATGTCGCACCTGGTGGTGATCCCCGGCGACGCGGCCGAGGCGCTGGCGACGGAGCGCGAGGGGCCGCCCGCGAACCCGGGCAACGCCGGGCTGGAGCTGCGCTGGGCGGACGACGCGCTGCTGGTGACGCGCGTGGCCGCCGGGGGCGCGGCGGAGGCGGCGGGCGTCCGGCCGGGCTGGGTCCTGGAGTCCGCGGGGGAGATGACGGAGGCGCGCATTCGCCAGGCGCTGGCGCAGCTGCCCTCCGCGGCGGACCCGCGCCGCTTCGCCTCGTACGCGTCGCAGGCCATGGAGTCGGCGCTGGAAGGCGCGGCGGGCGAGACGGTGCGCGCCCGCTTTCGCGACGGGCAGGACCGCGCGGTGGAGCTGCCCCTGGTCCTGCGCGCGCCGGAGGGGCGGATGGCCACGCTGGGCAACCTCCCCCCCATCCTGGCGCGCGTGGAGACGGAGCGCGTGCCCACGGGCGACGGGCGCGAGGTGGGAGTGATCCGCTTTCCCATTTGGCTTCCCGCCATCGCGGGGGACCTGGACCGGGCGGTGGATGCCCTGCGCGGCACGGCGGGGATCGTGGTGGACGTGCGGGGGAACCCGGGCGGGCTGGGGGCCATGGCCAACGGCTTCGCGGGGCACTTCGTGGACCGGCGCGACACGCTGGGCACCATGATCACCCGCCGCGACGTCATGCACCTGGTGATCAACCCGCGCCGCGTGTCGCCGGACGCACGCGCCGTGACGCCGTTCGCGGGCCCCGTGGCCGTGTTGGTGGACGAGCGCACGGCCAGCACGTCGGAGTTCTTCGCGGGGGGAATGCAGGCACTTGGGCGGGCGCGCGTCTTTGGGGTACAGAGCGCGGGGCAGGCGCTGCCGTCGCTCATGCCGCGGCTGCCCAACGGCGACGTGCTGCTGCACGCCGTGGCGGACTTCGTGGGGCCGGACGGCGAGCGGTGGGAGGGCGCGGGCGTGGTGCCCGACGCCGTGGCCCCGCCCGCGCGCGCGGCCCTGCTGGCGGGGCGCGACCCCGCGCTTGAATCCGCCGTGGCGTGGATCCGTAGTCAGGCCGGCGCCGCCGCACCGCGGTAGTGCCGGGCGGCGCCTGGCGCGCCGCGATCGAGCCCCTTTGCGCGGCCGGGGGAATGAGGCCGCCATCCATCATCCGAAAAACTGACCGAGGGAGCTGGACATGAAGGTACAGACCAAGCTCGTCCGCACGCTGGTGCTCGCGGGTGCCGCGTCCGCGCTGGCCGCCGCCCCCGCCCGCGCGCAGAACCTGCCGGCGGCGCAGGAGATCATGACCGCCTACATGAACGCCATCGGCGGCGCGCAGGCGATCTCGGCCGCGCAGCACCGGCACATGGTGGGCGAGATGTCCATGCCGGCGGCGGGGATGACCATGACCATGGAGGTCTGGCAGTCGCGTCCCAACAAGATGCTGATGGTGATGGAGATCCCCGGCATGGGCCAGATGAAGTCCGGCTACGACGGCCAGGTGGCGTGGAGCGTGAACCCCATGCAGGGCCCGCGCATCATCGAGGGCGCGGAGCTGCAGCAGACGCTTCGCCAGGCGGACTTCGACGCCAACCTGCGCTTTGAGCACATGTTCCCCACCATGGAGACGGTGGAGCGCACGGAGATGGCCGGCCGTCCCTGCTACCGCGTGCGGATGGTGGCGGAGAACGGCGACGAGGCGTTCGGCTGCTTCGACACCGAGACCAAGCTGCTGCTGGGGATGACGTCGCGCACGGAGTCGGAGATGGGCACCATCGAGACGGCCATCGAGTTCCAGGACTACCGCGACTTCGGCGGGGTGAAGATGCCCGCCAAGACGGTGATGAACGTCATGGGGCAGCAGATGGTGATGACGGTGAAGGAGATGAACACCAACCCCGTCCCGGCCGACCGCTTCGAGCTGCCGGCGGAGATCAAGGCGCTGCAGCAGTAGACGGCAGTGCGTTAGTGCGTGAGTGCGGCAGTGCGTGAGTGGGCTCGTGCGGAAGCACGGGCCCTCCCCCGGCCTCACTCAGGCTCGTCCACCCCCTTCCGCGAACTGCGCGGGAGGGGGTGTATGCTTCTACGGGGTTTCGTCGCGGGGGCGGAGGGGCGTGCACGGGCGGGGTTCGACGGGCGTGGTGGGAAAGGTGCCGGTGGAGACGGCGGGCATCCGTACCGGGCGATTGAAATCGCGGCACCGAAACCGTGATGTCGGCCTTCGCCGACGGGTCCGGCACGGGCGGAGTGCCGTGGCGCCGGGCGGAGATCCGTCCGCTGGTTTTTCACGCGGTTGAAGCCCCGTTCGGCGAGCGCAAGCGGAGCCGGGACGGGGCTTTCCCAGCGGCGGGTTTACCCGCTCAGCGGCCCCGGCGCCGCTGTACACTCCCGAACGGGCGACGAACCAGGTGCCGTAAAGCAGTTGAAGCCTCACGCAGTTTGTGAGGCTTTCCGCATTCGTTGCGGCGGCTTTAGCCGCTCAGGACGAATGCCCGCTCCGCTGCACACGGCTGCCCCGCCGACGGTTCGCCGCCGTCGCGGACGGACACCCGCCCCGCGTCCATCACCCGTTCGCTCCGGGTGCCGTCGCGCCGCCGGGGCATCGGCCGTATCTTTCTTCTACTTCCGCACTCACGCACTTCCGCACTCACGCACTCTTCACTTGATCGAGTTCGACGGGCTCACCAAGGCCTACGGCGGCTTCGTCGCGGTGCGCGGACTGTCGCTGCGCGTGGCCCCCGGCGAGGTCTACGCGCTGCTGGGCGCCAACGGGGCGGGCAAGACCACCGCGCTCCGCTGCCTGGCCACGCTCCTGGCCCCCACGGACGGCACGGCGCGCATCGACGGGTTCGACGCGCGCACCCAGCCGCTGGAGGTCCGCCGCCGGCTGGGCTTCCTGGCCGCGTCCATGGGGCTGTACGCCCGCCTGACCGCGCGGGAGCTGCTGCGCTACTTCGCCCAGCTGCAGGGGGTGCCGGACCACGAGCTGGAGGCGCGGGTGGAGAACGCGGTGCAGCGCTTTGCCATCGGCGACTTCGCGGACCGGCTGTGCGGACGGCTCTCCACGGGGCAGCGCCAGCGCGTGAGCATCGCCCGCGCGGCGGTGCATGATCCGCCCGCGCTCGTGCTGGACGAGCCCACGCTGGGGCTGGACGTGCTGAGCGGACAGGCGATCTACGACTTCGTGGCGGATGCACGGACGCGCGGGCGGGCCGTGCTCTTTTCCACGCACCACATGAGCGAGGTGGAGCTGCTGGCGGACCGCGTGGGCATCCTGGCCGGCGGGCGGCTGGTGGAGGAGGGCACGGCGGATGAGATCGTCACGCGCAGCGGCGAGCCCAACCTGGCGCGCGCCTTTCTCCGCATCGCGCGGGGGGCCGAATGATGCGCTGGAAGACGGTGCGCACCGTCCTGATCAAGGAGCTGCGCGAGACGGTCCGCGACCGCCGCACGCTCTTCATGATGCTCGTGCTCCCCACGCTGCTCTACCCGGCCATCCTGGTCCTGGTGCAGCAGCTCGCCATCTTCGGGCAGCGGCAGCTGAGCGCGGAGCCGGCAAAGGTGGCCGTCGCCGGGGCGGACGCGGGGCTCGTTCGCTTTTTGGATGCGGATTCCGCCATCCGCGTCTTTGGCGCGGAGAGCGCGACCGTCGCCGCCATTCGCGAGGGCAGGGTGGAGGCAGCCGTCGTCATCGGCGCGGCGCCATCGGCTGGATCGGCGTCGGGCGGATCGGGAGCGGGCGGATTGGACTCGGCGGGATCGGCATCGAGTGATTCCGCATCGGCTGGATTGGGATCGGACGGATCGGCATCCGCGGAATCCACATCGGCTGATTCGGGATCGGCTGGATTGGGATCGGCGGGATCGGCATCGACCACGTCATCCGCCGTATCGTCATCGGCCACATCGTCCGGCGGATCGCAGGGCGCGGACGTGGGGACGCGGGAGGCGCGGATCTTCTTCGACGCATCGGACGACCGGTCCATGCGGGCACAGCAGCTCGTGGGGCGGCGGCTGGACGCGTGGGGAGATTCGCTCCTCGCCGTGCGGCTGCGCGGGGCGGGGCTGCCGACGAGCTTCGCGGCGCCGCTGGCCGTGGCGGACTCGTCCGTGGCCACGGCGGAGGAGGCGGGCGGCTACGCGCTGGGCCGCTTTCTCCCCCTCATCCTGGTGATGATGACGCTGCTGGGCGCCTTCTATCCCGCCATCGACATGGCCGCGGGCGAGAAGGAGCGCGGCACGCTGGAGACGCTGCTGACGGCGCCCGTGCCCGCGTCGGAGATCGTGGCGGGCAAGTTCGCGGCGGTGGCGCTCATCGGGCTGGCGGCGGCCGTGGCGAACCTGGCGAGCATGCTGCTGACCTTTCAGTCCGGCATCTTCCGCTTCGGAACGGTGACGCAGATCCGCTTTACCCTGCCCGCGGGCGCGGCGCTGCTGGTGTTCCTGGCGCTGATCCCGCTGTCGGTGCTGTTCGCGGCGACGTTCCTGGGGCTGGCCGTGCGCGCGCAGTCGTTCAAGGAGGCGCAGAACGCCCTGACGCCGGCGCAGCTGGGCGCCACGCTCCCCCTGTTCATCGTCACGCTGCCGGGGATCGACTTTACCCCCGCGCTCGCCCTGGTGCCGGTGGTGGGCGTGGCGATGTTCTTCCGCGAATTGATGGCGGGCGCGGCGCCGCTCCTGCCGTCCGTGCTGGCCGTGCTGGCGACGGTCGGGTACGCGGCGCTGGCGCTGGTGTTCGCGGCGCGGTCGTTCGGGCGCGAGGAGGTGCTGTTCGGCGGCGGCTCGGGCGAGGCGGGGGCGAAGGGCGGCGGCTGGGGAGACCGGCTGCGCGGCTGGCGGGCGGCGGAGCGCGGGGTGCCGCTGCCGGCGGAGGCCATGGTGTTCATCGCGGCCGTGGCCCTGCTGTACTTTCACGTGGGCACGCGGCTGCAGGGCGCCAACGGCGAGACGGGGCTGCTGATCTCGCAGTGGCTGCTGCTGGGGGGCGCGGCCGTGGCGTTCGCGGCGCTGGGCCCGTACGACGTGCGAAAGACGCTGGCCCTGCGCGCGCCCGAGCCCCGCGCGCTGGCGGCCGCGGCGATGATCGCGCTGGGCGGCATCCCCGTGGGCTGGGCCATCGTGTGGCTGGAGATGCAGCTCTTCGAGGGCGGCAACCTGCAGAGCCTGAGCTACCTGCAGGAGATGCTCACGGCCACGGACACGCGCCGGGCGATGTGGCTGCTGTTCGTGGCGGCGCTCACGCCGGCCATCTGCGAGGAGCTGGTGTTTCGCGGGGTGCTGCTGCAGTCGCTGTCGCGCGAGGTGCGGGCGTGGCGCGCGGTGCTGATCTCGGCGGCGGTGTTCGGCGCGTTTCACCTCTCGTTCGAGTCGGCGCTCCGGTTTTTGCCCACGGCGTGGATCGGGCTGCTGATGGGGTGGGTGGTCTGGCACTCGCGATCCATTTTCGCGAGTATGCTGATGCACTTTTTGAACAACGCCTTCGTGGTGGTGCTGCTGTGGCAGCCGGCCGTGCAGCGGCTGGCGTTCCGCGGCGAGGAGCTGGCCTGGCCCACGGTGATGGGCGGCGCGGTGCTGCTGGCCCTGGGGCTGGCCCTGCTGCCGCGCCGGACGGCGCCCCCCATTTCGTCATCCGAATCCGCAACGGGAGAACAGTCATGGTAGCCGCCGTCGTGCTCATCCGCGCCGTTCCCGGCGACGTTCCCGCGCTCGCCCGCCGCATCGCGGGGATCGAGGGCGTGGCCGAGGTCTACTCCGTGTCCGGCGACTGGGACCTGATCGCCGTGCTGCGGGTCAAGGAGTACGACCGCATCGCCGCCATCGTGACGGAAGAGATCTCGCAGGTGTCGGGGATCGAGCGCACCAACACGCTCACGGCCTTTCGCGTGTACTCGCGCCAGGACCTGGAGCGCGCCTGGGACATGTTCGACTGACGCGAATCCGGTTTTCGCGGGGGACGCGTATCACAGGCAGGATGGATTTCGGTGCCGTGCATCATCCGCCCCTCCTCGATTTCCTGAGGGAGGCGACCGCCGGGTCCCTCCCGTGACGCGCTCTTTGGCGCCGACCGAAGGATCTCCCGTCCCGTGCATGACGGCCGGCTCCGCGCACGGGCCGTCCCGCGGTGAAGAGTCCGGAGGCGGGTTTCTCGCCGATTCGGCGGCTGTCGAGCGGCGGGACGGCAGATCCTTCGGTCGCGCCCGGGGTGGGTGCAGCGGGAAAGTCCCGGCGGGCGCTCCCTCAGGAAATCGAGGCAGCAGCGCTGCATTCCCGTCGAGGATGACAGCCTGCAGGGTTCGCATTACGTTTGATCGTGAGACCAACCGCGTCAGAACGGCGCCGGTTCTTCCGTTCCTTGGATGGGGAGGCGCATTCCCGCGCCCCGCCGTCCGTTGCCTCCGCCCCCGTGCCCGGAGGTGCGCATGCGAGCCCGTCGCGTGTGCCTTGTCGTCGGGCTGGCCGCCGCCGCGCTGCTGGCCGCCCGCCCCGCTCCCGCCCAGATCCTCGTCCGCGGCGTCCTGGTGGACGCCACCTCCGGCGCGCCCATCACCAGCGCCCGCATCAACCTGGCCGCCACCCGCGGCGCGTGGCGCGGCGAGATGCTCACGGACAGCGTGGGCGGATTCGCCTTTGAGAACGTGCGCCCCGGCAACTATACCCTGCGGGCCCAGCGCGTGGGCTACCGCGACTCCGGCGGCCAGCTGCGCCTTTCCGCCGACTCGGTGGTGGAGGTGCAGATGCGGATGACCGTGGCCACCGTGACCCTGGACCCGCTGACGGTGGTCACCCGCTCGCAGCGCAACGTGGGGCCCGTGCTGGAGGGCTTCTACCGGCGTCTGGCGCGCGGGCAGGGGCGCTTCGTGACGCGCGAGGAGATCGAGATGCGCCACCCGCCGCGCGTGACGGACATGCTGCGCACGGTGCCCAACCTCAACAGCAATTCGCAGCGGTCCGCCGGCGGATCCACCATGTCACGCGGCAGCAGCGGCGACCGGTGCACGGTGGTGTTCTTCGTGGACGGGATGGTGGTGAGCCAGCCCTCCGGGATGGGCGGCGGCCCGTGGACGTCCGGCTCGCGGACGGACCAGGCCATCGACGACTTCGTGCACCCCGCGGAGGTGGAGGGGATCGAGATCTACCGCGGCGAATCCGACACCCCGGCCGAGTTCGTGACGCGCTGGGTGGGATGCGGCACGATCGTGATCTGGACCCGCCGCGGCGAGATGCGGGAAAAGAAGCCGGACGTCGAGGGCGGGGCGACCACGGCGCGGGAGATGGTCGAGGCGGCCCGCCAGCCGGAGCCGTAAAGCCCGACAGCAGGATCGATGAGGATGGATGGCGCGGATTGGGCGGGCATCTGGAGGCGCCCCCACCGCTCGCTCAGGCTCGCACCTCCCCCAAAAAACTGGGGAGGTTGAACTGCTTCAGGGCTCCATCCCCTCCTCCGAGTCTTTCTTCGCATTCAGGGTCGAGGCGGCGGCGCACGCCTTTACCGAATGGCCGAATCGGCGTAAGTTTATGCGCGACAGGTGTTCCCGCTCGCGCATCCCCCTCAACCGATCCCCCCGATGTTGCCCGTTCTCTTCGAAATCGGCGGCTTCAAGGTCACCAGCTTCGGCGTGCTGATCGCGCTGTCGTTTCTCGCGGCCGGCTGGCTGCTGGCGCACGAGCTCAAGCGGCAGGGCGAGGACCCCGAGTCCGCGTGGGACCTGGCGGGGTGGGCGGCCATCGCCGGCATCCTGGGCGCCAAGCTCTACTACCTGATCCTGCACTTCGACGAGACGGCGCTGGACCCGTGGGCGGCGCTGGCGTCGCGCTCGGGGCTGGTGTGGTACGGCGGGTTCATCGGCGGGGCGCTGGGGGTGCTGTTCCGGCTGCACCAGCTCAAGATGCCCGTGTGGAAGGTGGCCGACGCCGTGGCGCCCGCGCTGGCGCTGGGCTACGCCATCGGCCGCGTGGGCTGCTTCCTCGTCGGCGACGACTACGGCTCGCCCACCAACGCGCCGTGGGCCGTGGCGTTTCCGCAGGGCGCGCCCCCGTCCACCGCCGGCAACCTGCGCGCGTTCGGCGTGGACGTGCCCGCCGCCTTGCCGGACAGCGCCGTGCTGGCCGTGCACCCCACGCAGCTGTACGAGACGGGGATGACGCTCATCATCCTCGCCATCCTCTTCAAGCTGCGGCCGAAGCTGGCCGCCACGCCGGGGCAGCTGTTCTTCGTGTGGCTGGCGCTGGCGGGGGTGGAGCGGTTCATCGTGGAGATCTTCCGCGCCAAGGACGACCGCCTGCTGGGGATGTTCTCGGTGGCGCAGGTCATCAGCGTGCTGCTCATCGTCACGGCGGCCGTGTTCTACACGAACCTGCGCCGGCAGCCGGCCGCCAGGAAGGTCCGCGGCAAGGTGGCGCGCGCCTGACGGGCATCGACCGGATGCGGACGAACACCCCTGGCCGGCCGGCGGACGCGTTCCGCCGGCCGGCTTCGTCGTGCCCATGAACCGCCGCCGGTTTCTCGCCGTCTCGGGCGCCGCGGCGGCGACGGGCGCGGCGGCACTGGGCGGATACGCGGGGTTCGTGGAGCCGGGGCGGGTGCGGTTCACGCACCATCACGCCAACGCCCGCACGTCGCCGGACCAGCGGGAGGTGACGCTCGTGCAGATCACCGATCTGCACCTGCAGTCGGTGGATGGGATGCACCGCCGCATCGCCGCGCGGGTGAACGCCCTGCGGCCGGACCTGGTGCTGTTTACGGGCGATTCCGTGGACCGGCGCGACCGGCTGGGTGCGCTGGCGTCGCTGCTGGCGCTGTTCGACGCGCGCACGCCCCGATACGCCATCCTGGGCAACTGGGAGCACTGGAGCGGCGTGGACGTGGGCGAGCTGGCGGACGTGTACCGCCGCGCGAACGGCCGGCTGCTCGTGAACGAATCCGCCGTGCACGACGTCCGCGGGCGGGCGCTGCGGGTGACGGGATTGGACGACCTGATCGGCGGCCGGCCGGACCCGCGGACGGCGTTCGGGAATGCGGATGCGGCGGATGCGCACCTGCTGCTGGCGCACTGCCCGGAGCACCGCGACCGGCTCGCCCTGCCGCCCGTCCCCTTCGACGGCGCCGCGCCGGTCCCGGCCGATGCGGGGCGGATCACGATGATGCTCTCGGGGCACACGCACGGCGGGCAGGTGAACGTGCTGGGGTGGACGCCCGTGCTGCCGCAGGGAAGCGGGCGCTACGTCCGCGGCTGGTTCCGCGACGCGGGCGGGGTGCCGCTGTACGTGTCGCGGGGGATCGGCACGTCGGTGGTGCCCGTGCGGCTGGGCGCGCCGCCGGAGGTGGCCGTGTTCACGATGTGGGTGTGAGGGATGGATGGCACGGCCGAGTGCGGGGGTGGCGTAGGGTGAGAGCGATGGAGGCGGGATGGTGTGTGCCGGGCACGGCGAGAGCCAGAGCGATTGAAATCGCGGCTACAACTTCACACTGCCGGCCTCCGCCGAAGCCACTGCGAAGCACTCGCCCGTGATGTCATTCTGAGGGAGCGCACCTCGTAACCTGAACGCGCACCACCGCTTGCGCGCGACCGAAGAATCTGGTTGCAACCCCGGCACGATCTCGCCCGGGCGCAGTTTCGGCGGGGCTCGACGCAGGCGCGGTTGGCGGCTGCGGGGCGGAATCCCGGCGAAGGGTTCATGCACGGGCGAGTGCCGGCGCGGAGAGAGCCAGAGCGATTGAATTGAAATCGCGGCTACAACTTCACACTGTCGGCCTCCGCCGACACCACCACGGGCGAGTGCCGGGCGCGGCGGCGCGGTGACGGGACGGGCGGAGCCCGGCCGACGCCGGACAGGCATCATATCATACCGGATATCCGATATGATTATGCACTCCGGCATCAAAGATGGGCTCACGCAGAAGGTGCGGAGAACAAAAAGAGAACAACAACGGCAATCGCACACAGAGGAACAGGGGGAACAGAGGACGGCGGAAGTTCCTCTGTTCCCCCTGTTCCTCTGTGTGATATGATTCAATCGGTTGTCTTTTCCGCAGTTCTCCGTGTCTCCCGCGCCTCCCCGTGAAGTCGCAGTAGAACTCTGCGTGCACAATCATTCCTGAGACTTGGTATCAGTAAAAGAATCGCGCTCCGGGCACGGGATGCCGGGAGCGCGATTGTCGTGGACACGCGGGATACGCTAGGTCGTCACGGTCTCGGCACGGCCGCTGGCGGCGGCGCGGTGGATGGCATCGACGACGTGCTGGGTGCGCACGGCATCCTCCAGGTCGCAGCGAATCCCCTCGCGCGAGCCGCCGCCCACCGCCGTCAGGAACGCGGCGGTCTCGTCATGGAAGATCTGGTAGCGGTCGACGGACGGATCGGCGGGGGGCGCATCCGCATCCACCCGCGCCAGGTCCCATCCATCCAGCCGCACGGCCCCATCCGCCGTGAACACGCGGAAGCCGATCTCCTTGACCGTCGCCAGGCAGCTGTAGAAGAGCGATCCCAGCGCGCCGTCCGCGAACTGCAGCGTCACGGCGGCGCTCCCCGCCAGCCCGGGCTGGGCCGGGTGCTCCGCGACGACGGCCTGCACCTGCGCCACCTCGCCCACCAGGTAGCGGGCCAGGTCCACCAGGTGCGTGGCCTGCTCGTTCACGGGGCCGCCGGACTGCTCGCGCCGCCCCCACCATGGCACGGCGTACGAGGCGTTCACCCAGTTGCCGGCCGCGCCCAGCACCGCCTTGCCCTCCAGCGCCTCGCGGGCCCAGCGGACGGACTCGCGGTGGCGGTTGTGATAGCCCACGGCCGTGAGCACGGACCCGTCCGCCGCGGCCTGGCGGAAGTCGTCCAGGTGGCCGGCGGAGAGCCCCACCGGCTTCTCCACGAACACGGCGACGCCTTCTCGCGCGGCCCGGGCCTCCAGCGGCCCGCGGGCGATCGGCGGGGTGCAGATGAAGACGGCGTCCAGCCCGCTCCAGTCCACCGCGCCCGTGTCCGCCAGCGTCTGGCAGCCCGGCGCCTTGGCCGCGAGCGCGGCGGCCGTATCCGCGTTGTCGTCGTACGCGGCGACGAGGGAGGCGCCGTGCCGCAGCGCGCCCTCCGCCCGCAGCAGCCCCATCCGCCCGCAGCCGATGACGGCCACCCGCGGCGCGCTCACGCGGCCACCTCCGCCATCCGCCCCGCCTGGACGTCCGCCCAGAGCACATCCGCCATTCGCTCCACCACGGCCGCGGGGACGACGGGGTCCGCCGCCAGCGCCGCGCGCACGCTCTCCACGCCCGGGTCGCGAACGGCGCGCATCACGGCGCGCTCGTGCTCGCGGAAGCGCGCCAGCCACGCGGCCGCCGGGGGAGACGCCTCGCCCGCGGGCGCCGGGTGCACGCCGTGTTCATCCACCACCGCCTTCACCTCTTCCACCATTCCGTCGCCCGGGTCCAGGTTGATCGTGAGATGCGCCGTCCGGCCGCCGAGGAGCGCGGCGAGCACGGGGACGGCCGCCTGCGCGTACCAGGGCATCGCGCGGTCGCCCAGGCCCGCAGGGACGCGCGCTGGGTCGCGCAGCTCGCGCAGCAGCCCGTCGCGCACGCCGTTCAGGTACGCCGCGCGGCCCGGGGCGGGGATCTCCCCCGTCAGCAGGCGGTGGTACTTCAGCGGCAGGGCGCCGAGGGCCGCGATCTCCCCCGCGCGGACGCCGCCGATCGTCCCCTCATCCCCCAGCCGCGCCGGCAGCTCCGCGAGCAGGTCGCGCCCGCCGTGCCGCAGCGCCGTGACGAAGCCGCGATGGTTCAATCCGGCGTATTCCCAATCCACCGCGCCGATCGCGAGGCCGAAGAGCGCGGCCGCCTCCGCCACGGTGAAGACGGGGAGCTCGCAGAGGCCGAACGAGCGCGGCGCGGCCTCCGCCAGCAGGGCCGTGGCGCAGCTGAGGGGATTCGTCAGGTTCAGCACGGTGGCGTCCGGCGCGCAGGCGCGGATGGCGTCCGCCGTCCGCGCCAGGGCCGGCCCCAGCTCCAGCGCCGTCCGCAGCGCCGCGGGGCCCAGCGTCTCGTCCGCCGGCACGCCGAAGCGCGCGCAGAACGCTTCGCCGGCCTCGCGCCCCTGCATCCCCCCGTAGCGGATTTGATGCAGGACGACGGCGGCGCCCTCCAGCGCGGGGGCCAGCTCCGTCTCCGCGCGCACGGTCCACCCCAGCGGCCCCAGGCGATGCTCCGCGTACGCTCGCATCCGCGCCAGCGGCGTGACGCTGCGGCCGTGCAGCACGAGATCCAGGGGCGGCACCCCGGCGCCCTCATCCCGCGCGCCCTCGTCCCGCAGGGCCTCCACGAACGCGGCGGTGAAGGGGCTGCTTCCCCCCAGCACCGCCAGCCGCGGCATCACGCCCCGCCCGCGCCAAAGAACGCGCGGATGCGCTCCGCCACGTAGTCCTGCTCGTCCGCGGACAGGTCGGGGCGGATGGGGAGCGTCAGCAGCTCCCCCGCCAGCCGCTCCGCCACGGGGAACTGGCCCGGGTGCCAGCCGCGGTCCGCGAACGCCGGCTGCAGGTGGATGGGCGCGGGATAGCGGATGGTGGCGTCCACGCCGGAGTCCACCAGGTGCTTGAGGAGCGCGTCGCGCCGGTCCGTGCGCACCTGGAAGAGGTGGTACACGTGCTCCTCGCCCGCGTCCTCCGGCTGAAAGCGGAGCGGGAGGTCCGCCAGGCGCTCGCGGTAGCCGCGGGCCGCCTGCCGCCGCGCTTCGTTCCACCGGTCCAGCGAGGGGAGCTTGTGCTCCAGGATGCGGGCCTGGATCGCGTGCAGCTTGCTGTTGTAGCCGATGGCCACGTGGTGGTTCTGCCCGCTCTGCCCCAGGGAGCGCAGCCGCTCCACGGAGGCGGCGATCTCCGGGTCGTCCGTGGCGATGGCGCCGCCGTCCCCGGCCGCCGCCAGGTTCTTGCTGGGATGGAAGCTGAACGCGGACACGTGGCCCAGGCTTCCCGTCCGCCGTCCGCCCACCCGGGCGCCGTGCGACTGCGCCGCGTCCTCCACCACCCGCAGCCCGTGCCGCGCGGCCACGGCCGTCACCGCCTCCATGGGCCCCGGCTTGCCGAACAGGTGCACGGGCATGAGCACCCGCGTCCGCGGCGTGACGGCGGCGTCCAGCGGATCCGCATCCATCTCCCACGTGCGGTCGTCCGCGTCCACCAGCACCGGGGTGGCGCCCACCAGGCAGATGGCGGCCACCGTCGCGTGGAAGGTGTTGGCGTGCGTCACCACCTCGTCGCCGGGGCCGATGCCGAGCGCCATGAGGGCCAGGATGAGCGCGTCCGTGCCGCTGTTGACGCCGCGGACGTGCTTGACCCCCACGTACTCGGCGAAGGCGGCCTCGAAGCGGGACACCTCTTCCGTGAGCACGTAGCGGCCGGCCAGCAGCATGCGCTGCAGGTCCGCCGTCAGCTCGCCGATGCCCTCGCCAAAGTCCAGGGGGTAGTTGTAGCGCGCGACCCGCATCGTCTTCGCCGCCGGGGCGGGCGCGGGGGGAGCGGAAAGCAGATCAACCATGCCGTGCGGCCTCCATTGCGAATCGTCCCGCGCCAATGAGCCCCGACCACTCGTCGTCGGCGCCCAGCTCCACCCGCTCGTCCCAGCTTCCCCCCTGGTGCCACGCGGCCGCCTCCGCCGCGCGCGCCAGCTCCCGGCGGTACGGCTCGCCCAGCGCCAGCGCGAACCCGCCCACCAGCGTGAACCGCTCGATCCCCAGCGCCGTGTGGATCCCCGCCAGGGCGCGGGCCAGCGGCTCGCTCGTCGCGCGGATGAGCTCCACCGTCCACGCGTCCCCATCGCGGTACGCCGCCGCCAGCACTTCGTTCGTCAGCGCCTCGGGGTCTCCGCCCGCCGCGCGCCCGGGCCCGGACGCGGCAAAGGCGGCGGGGTCCGCCCCGGCGCGGCGGCGGGCGGCCAGCAGGGCGCCGCGCCCGGAGGCCACCGCGCCCAGGTGCCCGCGTCCCCCGCAGTCGCACAGGGGCGCATCCTCCGCGAAGTCCACGCGCGCGTGGCCGATCTCGCCCCCGCGCCCGGCCGCGCCCGTGACGGGCCGGCCGCGGATGAACACCTTGTTGCCGATCCCCGAGCTCACCGTGACGATGCAGAAGTCGTCGTCCGGGCCGCGCAGGTAGCGGTAGCCGGCGGCGCTCACGTCGTTCAGCACGTGCACGGGGGCGCCGGGCCAGTGCGGCGCCAGGGCCGCGGCCACGTCCAGGGGCGCGCCCCCGCGGTCGCCCCAGATGGTGGGCGCCGCCAGCACGCGGCCGTCCGCGCCCACGGGGCCAGGAAAGGCGATGCTCACGGCGGCGGGCTCCACGCCGTCCAGCACCTCGCGCCCCGCGTCCGCCATCTCCGCCAGCAGCCGCGCGCGGATGGTCTCCCCGTCCGCGCCGGGAAGGGTCCAGGTGCTGGGCGTCTCGCGCGTGTGCACGCGGGAGAGCGTGCGCGACTCGCCGCAGTAGACGGCCGCGCGGATGCGGGTGCCGCCCACGTCGAACACCAGGCACGGCTCGCCGCGGTGCACCTCGACGGCGGGGATGCGGCGCTCCCGGTCCAATTCCTCCAGGAAGTCGCGCGCGCCGCGCAGGACGGCCACCGGCAGATCGGCCGCCTGCTCCAGGAAGACGGAGGCGCCGGCGCGGACGGGGAGCACCAGGTTCAGCGATCCCCCGCGGTGCGCGGCGGAGGCCTCCACGGCGTGGTCCAGCAGCTCGTCCGTCAGCAGGGGCGAGTGGATGGGAAGGCCCAGGCGCACGAGCAGGCGCAGGATGCGGTCGCGCTCCGCCGCATCCAGGCGTCCCAGCGCGCAGGCGATGGTCGTCGTCAGGGCCACGTCGATGGCCACGGCCTGCCCGTGCGCGATGCGGTAGCCGGACGCCTGCTCCAGCAGGGGGCTGAACACGTGCCCGAAATCCACCCGCCGCTGGTAGGTCTGGTCCTCGAACAGGTTGGTCTCCAGCTCCTCCAGCATGTCCACCGCCGCGCGCCACACCGTCTCCGTCCGCGCCGGCGCGCCCCGGCCAAAGCGGGCCGTGAGCAGGGCGCCGCCGTGCCGCTCGGCCAGCTCGAAGAGGGCGCCGTCGCGGATGACGGCCATCTTGACGATCTCCGCCATCCCCGCGCGCAGGTGCGGCAGGGGCACCGTCTCCAGGTAGGCGGGGTCGATGAGGACGGCGAGCGGTGGATAGAAGCACCCCAGCGCGCTCTTCTTTCCCTCGAAGTTCACCCCCGACTTCACCCCTACGCCCGCGTCCACCTGGCCGATGAGGGTCGTGGGGATGCGGATGACGGCGATCCCCCGGCGCACGAGCGCGGCGGCCATGGAGACCACGTCCGAGAGCACGCCGCCGCCCAGGGCGACGAGGACGGAGGTGCGGTCCAGCCCGTGCTCGTACGCCGCGGCGGCCACCCGCTCCACCTGCGCCAGGTCCTTGGCCGGCTCCGTGACGGCCAGGGTAACGAGCGGATAGTGGATGCCCTGCTCCGCCAGCCGCTCCTGCAGCGCGGCGCCGTACAGCCGGGCGACGGTGGGCGTCGTCACCAGGAGGCCGGTGCGGCCCTGGAGGCGGCGCGCCAGCTCGTGGATGCCGCTCCCGGCCAGGTCGGGCACGAGCGCGACCTCGTAGCCGCGGTCGCTGGCGGCCCGCACGGCGCGGCTGCGCACGGCGCCGGCGGTCCCGGGGGAGGCGGCGGGCGCGGGGGACCGGGGCGGGCTAGACAGGAGTGGAGACGCCATGGCAAGCCGTTCGGAGGTAGTAGTCCCACAGGTCCGCCAGGGTGGCGTGCAGGGGGAAGGCAGGGGTGAATCCCAGCGTCCGCAGGCGCCGGACGTCGGCAAAGTGGCGCGGCTCGCCGGGCGGGGGGCCGGCGCGGTCTTCCCGCACGTCCACGGGCACGCCGGAGCGGGCGATCAGCGCGTCCAGCACGTCGCGCACGGCGACCTCGTCCCCCGTGGCCACGTTGTACGCCTCGCCGGGCACGCCGCGGCGGGCGAGCAGGGCGGTGGCGGACGCGGCGTCGCGCACGTCCATCCAGTCGCGCGTGGGCGACAGGCTGCCCACCTCCAGCACGGGCGGCAGTCCGGCGAACGCCATGGCCGCCAGCCGGCCGGCGAAGCGCCCCGCCGCGTGCCGCTCGTCCTGCCCCGGCCCCACCAGGTTGAAGATCCGCGCGCGGACCACGGGCACGGCGCGGGCGGCGGCGGTGGCGCGGCAGGCGCGCTCGGCGGCCAGCTTGCTGCGGCTGTAGGCGTCTCCCGGGCGCGTGGGCGCGTCTTCCGCGAACGGCGGCGCGATCCCCGGCCCGCTCCCGTAGACGGCCGCGCTGGATCCCAGCACCACGCGTTCGATGCCCGGCGCGGCGGCGGCGACGGCGGCCAGCAGCGCGCGCGTGCCGCCCAGGTTCGTCCGATAGAGCGCGTCGCGCGCGTCCCCGCGGAGGCCGGACGCCAGGTGAAAGACGGCGTGCGGCCGGAACTCCGCCAGCGTCCGCGCCAGCGCCGCCGCGTCGCCGACATCGATCGACGTGTAGGCGTAGCGCGGGTCACGCGCGGCGTCGCGCAGCTCCGGCGGCAGCGGGGCGGGGACGGGCGCGCCGGACCACGCGAGGTCGTGCGTGAAGTGCGTGTCCCCCCGCGGCGAGCGGCCCATCCCCAGCACCGCGCAGTCCGCCTCCTCGCGCAGCAGGTGCGCGGCGAGGTAGCGGCCCAGGAATCCCTGCGCGCCCGTGATGACGTAGCGCCGCGTCACGCGCCCGCCCCGGCGCCGGCGACGTCCAGCGCGGACGGCGGAGGCGCTGCTTCCATCGTCCCGATCCCCATCGCCCGCCCTTCCTGCATCGCGTGGACGGTCGCCGCGAGGCCGTCCGGCAGGCTCGTCGCGGCCGTCCAGCCGAGATGGTCGCGCGCGCGGGCGGGATCGGCCACCAGGCGGAGGATCTGCGCGCGGCCGGGGCGGTCGGTGCCGTCCTGCTCCACCGTCATCGTCCGTCCGGCGGCCTGCAGGATGAGCGACGCCAGCCGCGCCACGCTCGTCCCCCGTCCCGACCCCACGTTGAAGACGCCGGTGCGCTTGATCGGCGCCGTGCAGGCGGCGAGCACGGCATCCGCCACGTCGCGGACGAACACGTAGTCGCGCACGGGACGCAGGTCGTGCAGCCGCACCGCATCCCCCCCAGCCGCATCCCCCCCAGCCGCCTGCCGCAGCACCGTGCCGATGAGCGACGCAGCCGTCTGCCCCGGGCCGTAGACGCTGAAGGGGCGGAGGATGACGGCCTCCAGACCGTACGCATCCGCAAAGGCGCGCACCATCTGCTCCGCGCCCGCCTTGGCCGCGCCGTAGGGGGAGCGCGCCCGCTGCGGATGCCCCTCGCGCACGGGGTTGGCCCGCGGCCGGCCGTACACCTCGGCGGAGGAGATGAAGACGACGCGCCGCACGTCCGCGCGGCGGCAGGCATCCAGCAGCCGCGCCGTCCCTTCCGTGTGGATGCGGACGAAGCTCGCCGGGTCCGTGAACGAGGCGGCCACGGACGCCGGCCCCGCCGCGTGCACGACGATCCGCGCGTCCCCCACGGCCTCCTCCGCCGCGCCGGGCGTGGAGATGTCCGCGTCGATCGACGTCACGTCCGCCGGGAGGGAGGGAAGCCCGTGCCCCGGCGGGCCGCTGAGGGCGCGGACGCGGGCCCCGTCGCGGAGCAGCGCATCCACCAGGTGCCGGCCGATGAACCCCGCCGCGCCGGTCACCAGCACGTGCTCGCCGCCGATCGCCGCCCTCACGCGGCGGCCGCCCGGGCCACGCGCAGGGCCTCCAGCGCGCGGCGGGCGGGAGGGCTGAGGGCGGGATCCGCCGCGTCCACCCATCCGCCCCCCGGGGGAAGCGCATCCTCCGATCCGGCGTGGGCCCGGTAGCGGACGCGGGTGCGGCTCTGGGGATGCGGATCGTCGAAGGCGATGATCGGCGCGGCGTCCGGCGGGGGCGCGTGCTCCACCAATTCCCACGCGCCGGGATAGCGGGCGCCGCCGTTTGCCGATCGCGCCAGCCACGCCGCGCCCTCCGCGGAGACGGGGAGCACGACGTCCACCTCGCGGTCCGGGGGGGCGGCCCACAGCTCGAACTCGTCGGCGTGCTGCAGCACCAGGCGCTCGGCGCGCTCCAGGGCCGCGGCGTCGTTCACGTCGATCCAGCGGCTCTCGTGCTCGAACGCGGCGGCGGGGCGGCCGGCCGCGTGCAGGCGCTCCCACAGCGTCGGCGCGCCGATGGACTCGCCGGGGGGGATGGACGTGCACGCATCCCTCGAGAGGACGTAGGTGCCGCTGGACGTGTGGTAGCGCTTGACGGGCTTTTCCGCGATGCGGTCGATCCACCCCGCCGGCGTGAGCGTCACCTCGCCAAAGGGCATGGTGAACGACTCCCAGTGCGTGGCCACGGTCATGGACGCGCCCGTGGACCGGTGATGGGCCACGAAGCCGGCCAGGTCCAGCGTGGTGAGGTTGTCCACGTTCACCACCAGCATGTCGGCCGGCCCCGCCACCTCGCGCACGGCGCCGATGGTGCCCAGCGGCTGCCGCTCCACGAACACGCCGAACGTGCCGCCCCACGCCTCCACCAGCGCCCGGCAGCGCGTCTCGCCGTACTCCAGCAGCTCCGGCTCGCCCTCCGCCGCCACCAGCACCACGTCCCGCAGCCCGGCGGACAGGAGCGCGCAGACGTTGCGCTCCAGCATGGGCACGCCCAGGACGGGGACGAGGCCTTTGTGCAGCCCCAGGCCGCGGCTGGCGCGCATGCGCGACGAGCGACCGCCGGCCATCACCACGCCCCGCGTCACCCGCGCGTCTCCAGCTCGAAGACGAAGAGCCGCAGGGGGCCCGGGCCGGGGTTCTCCAGCGCGTGCGTGCCGCCGGGGCGGTTGCGCACCAGGTCGCCGGCGCGGACGGGGAACGTCTCGCCGTCGCGCCGCATGACGCCCTCGCCCTCCAGCACCAGGTAGTACTCTTCTTCCGTGGACGCGTGGGTGTGCTCGCCGATGCTGGTGCCCGGCGGCATGACCGTGTGGTCCATGAAGTTGCAGGCCCCGTCCACGTCCGCGCCCGTGAGGATGCGGTGAAACCGGATCATCCCGCGTCCGTCATGGGCGCGGGTGTCCTCCATGGGGAGCTCGGCGAGGTTGCAGCGGGTGAACGCGGCGGCGGCGGCGGACGGCTGGGACATCGGCCTCGATTCCTTCAGGCGCCCTGCGGCGCGGCGGGGCGGGGCAGGGGGCGCGGACCGCCCGGGGTGGCGGCGGCCACGCCCAGGTCCAGGAACGCGGGAAGCATGGTGCGCAGGCTCTGCTCCTTGGTGAATCCGTCCAGAAAGCGGCGGTACGCGTTGCGCCGCAGCCGGTCCGCCAGGGCGCGGTCCTGGATGACCCGCTGCAGGGCGTCCGCCAGCGCGGACGGGTCGCAGGGGGGGACGAGCAGCCCCGTCTCCTCGTGGATCACCAGGTCGCGGGGGCCGGGGACGTCCGTGGTCACCAGGGGGCGGCCCGTGGCGGCGCCTTCCAGCAGCGTGCTGGGCATCCCCTCGCGGTAGGTGGGCAGGCAGACGACGTCCGCGCCCTCGTACACGGGGACCAGGCTGGCCTGCCAGCCCAGGAAGGTGAGGCGCGGGTTGCGGCGCTTCATCTCTTCCAGGTCCGCCGCGCCGAGCGCCATGGGATTGCCGGGATAGAAGCCGTAGGTGAACTGCATCTCGTGGTCGATGCCCCGCTCCCCCAGCAGCCGCGACGCCTCGCACGCCTCCCAGATCCCCTTTTCGCGGATGAGCCGCGCGGGGACCAGGATGACGGGGCGCGGATTGTCCGGCATCCGCTCGAAGAAGGGAAAGCGGCTCGTGTCCACGCCGCAGCCGGGCATGAGGAACACGCGGTCCGGCGGGGCGCCCAGCGTTTCCGTCACCAGCCGCTGGTCGTCCGTGTTCTGCACGACGACCACGCTGTTGCGGCCGCGGTACATCCAGCGGTAGACGCGCCGCGCCACCACCCCCATGGCGCGGTGCCGCCGCTTGCGCGAGCTGAACAGCGTGCCCATCCCCGCCATGACGAAGACGCAGCGGCGGTTCTGCAGCCGCAGGGCCGGGCCGTACAGCAGGTGCGGCAGGGCCGTGATCATGGCGAACACGCTCCCCGGCTCGCGCCGCCCCAGCCCCCACGCGTGCGCCATGGTCCGCACCATCTGCCCCGGCCCCATCGCGCCGGGGGTGAACGGGGTGTCGTGCACGCGGGCGTCGCATCCCATCTGCTCCACCACCTTGGGGTCCGTGCCGTCGGGCGCGTAGGCGTGCACGGGCACACCCCGGTCCGACAGGTGGCGGATGACGTGGTTGAAGTAGTTGGCGATGAAGGTCCAGTGGTTGGTCAGCACGTGGACGGGGCGCTCAGCCACGGTGCACCCCTCCTGCCACGGGACGCGCGGCGACCAGCAGCGTCAGCGGCCCCACGCGCGGCATCCAGCGCCCCATGCGGTAGCGGGTGGTGTGCTGCAGCCAGCCGTACAGCCGCGCGATGCGCGACGTCCCCTCGCCGATGGTGCGCGCCTCTTTCGACGGCCGGCGGACGAAGCGCCCCAGGACGGGCTGGGCCACGCGGCGGGCCAGCAGCACGGAGACGGCGGCCAGCAGCCCGTAGCGGCGGATGCTGACGATCTCCAGCCCCGCGCGGGCCAGGAGGGCCCGCAGCGCATCTTCCGAGAAGAGCCAGCGGTGCTCGGGAAAGTCCAGCCGCCCGCCGGACGCCGTGTACCAGGCCGGCGACATCCCCCCCAGGATCCCCTGCTCGAAGCAGACGTATCCCCCGGGCTTCGTCCGCGCTGCCATGGCGCGGAGGGCGCGGATGGGGTCGGGGAAGTGGCTCAGCAGGTCCACGTGGAATACGACGTCGTACGCGCCGTCTGGGAGCCGGGACTCCTCGATGATGGCTTGCTCCACCTCGATGCCGTGCACCTGCCGCACGTGGCGCACGCACGCCTCGCTGGGCTCCACGCCCGCCACCTGATAGCCGCGGCTGCGCGCCTCGGCCAGCAGGTAGCCGGCGCCGCATCCCACCTCCAGCAGCCGGCCGCCCTCCGGGCAGAACTCCTGGATGAAGTCCATCCGCAGGCCGGCGTTGCGCGAGTAGTAGCCGTCGCCGTGCAGTTCCGCCTCGGGCATGACGTCGCTGGGGGCGGGGCGGGGCTCCAGGTACACCATGCCGCAGGGGGTGCCGCGCCCCTCGTACCCGTTCTCGCGCCACACCACGTCCGGGAACTGCTGCCCGCACAGCAGGCACCCCGCCGCGGGGACGGAGGCGCCGGTGGAATCGAAGCGGGCGGAGGAGGCCGCCAGGGCGGAATCCGGGAGCGCCGAAGGGGCCCGCAGGGGGCATGTAGCGGTGGTCGTCATGATGCCAACGCGCCAGGGGAGCCGCGCACGGGCGGCGGGCGGAGCAGATCGACTTTCGCAACCTAACCCGGCCTCCCCGCGAAATCCAGATTCCGGTCAATCCAGTCTTCCGGCCCGGTGCCGCCGGAATCGTCCGCGCCCGCCAAACGGTCCTGAATTCGCCACATAAACCACGGCGGAAGGCGCGGATCCGCACACCCTCGCACGTCCCCAGGCGCGACTTCTCGAATCAAAAGTTCCCTGGATTTTCCAAACTCCGCTCCCCCGCCGCGCCGATCCCGATGAGGAAAATGCACGTCGTGAAGCAGGATCGGCGGATGTACTTCGCGCCATTCCGCACCCTCGCGCCCCGGCGGAACGGTTTCCGAAACGGTACACGGCAGGGCTGAGGAACATCGTGGGACGCTCCTGAGACGCGGCCGCGGTAGGATTGCCATGCCAACATCGCCAACCCGGCGTGGTCCCACGCCTGTCACCTGACTTTCCCATGCGCACATCCAGCCTGTTCCACCGCCTGCACCGCGTGTCGCTGGCCGCCGCCCTGGCCGCCGTCGCCGCGTGCGATTCCCATCCCGCCGCCGTCGCCGCCCCGAGGGACGCATCGCGGGACGACATCGCCATCGCCGCCGCCAGCGAGGTGCGGCTGCGCGAGGTGACGCTGCCCAGCGGCGTGCGCCTGCAGTACGCCGAGACGGGGCACGCGGACGGCGAGCCCGTCATCATGCTGCACGGCTACACGGACTCGTGGTACTCGTACAGCCGCGTGCTGCCGCTGCTGGCGCCGAAGTATCGCGGCATCTCCATCACCCAGCGCGGCCACGGCGACAGCGGCCGCCCCGGCAGCTACACGGGCGACGACTACGCGGCGGACGTGGATGCGTTCATGGAGGCGCTGGGCATCGAGCGCGCGACGGTCGTGGGGCATTCCATGGGGAGCTTCGTGGCGCAGACGGTGGCGATCCGCTACCCGGAGCGCGTGAAGAAGCTGGTGCTCATCGGCTCGGGGACGGTGGCGGGGAACGAGGTGATCGTGGGGCTGAACGACTTCGTGCAGACGCTGACGGACCCGGTGGATTCCACGTTCGTGTACGAGTTCCAGGCGAGCACCATCTTCCATCCCGTGCCGCAGCCGTTCCTGGACGCGGTGGTGGCGGAGAGCCGCAAGCTCGAGGCGGAGGTGTGGAAGGAAGCGCTGGTGGGGCTCATCAACACGGTGAACGCACCGCGGCTGGGGGAGATCCAGGCGCCCACGCTGGTGGTCTGGGGCGACCAGGACGGGATCTTTCCCCGCGCGGACCAGGACGCGCTCGTGGCCGCCATCCCCAACGCCACGCTGAGCGTGTATCCGCAGACGGGCCACGGGCTGCACTGGGAGCGCCCCCGCGAGTTCACGCGCGAGCTGGAGAAGTTCATCAAGGACTGATCGGGGAGTTCGGGCGAGTTGGAGAGCCGGCGCCCACGGTTGTCATTCCGAACGAGGAACGAGTGAGGAATCTACTCGCCCGTGGCAGGTGAATCGTCCCGCGCCGGATCGGTGGCGCGGGGCGGGATGGCGGAGTCCGGGCGAGCTGGAGGGCCGGCGCCCACGGTTGTCATTCCGAACGAGGAACGAGTGAGGAATCTACTCGCCCGTGGCAGGGAATCGTTTCGCGCCGGATCGGTGGCGCGGGGCGGATGGATGTCGAGAAGCCTCATCGCCGGCGTGCCCGGGGGTGAGGTTTTTCGTAGGGTGGGGGAGATTCCGGGTGATGAGAGGAATGGGCGGCGCGAGCGGAGAGGTAGAGGGCGCGCGGCGGAGGAGGAAGGGCGGAGGATGAGGAGCGGAGGGTGAGGGCAGAGTCGCCGCCGGTGCGAATGAAGTGAATTCCGCGGCCCAGAAGAGAGCGAATGAATTCGCGGCTACAACTTCACACTGTCCGCCTCCGCGGACACCGTCGCGGGCGAGGTCTGTGCGCGGTGGCGGCGTCATCGGCGCGGGCCGGGCAGGCCGGCGGGACGGATCGGCCGGGGGAGCGGTGGTCGTGGATGGGACGGTAGATCCTTCGGTCGGCGCCACGGGGAGCAGCACGGGATGGGATCGGCGGCGCCTCCCTCAGGAAATCGATCGGGGGGTAGGACCAGAAACGCGAACCCCGGACGGCAACGCCGCCCGGGGTTCGCACTTTCGCACTTTCGCACTTTCGCACTTTCGCACTTTCGCACTTTCGCACTGCCGTCACTGCCGTCACTCCGCCGGCCGCAGCGTCATCCGCCGGACGGCGCGGGCCTCGGCCTTGGCGCGATCGAGGGGGATCCGCCAGAGGCGGCCTTCGCGCCAGAGCGGGGTCTGGTCGCGGTAGTGGGGGGAGAACGGGTTGCCGCTCTGCCCCGTGGGGATGACGAATCCGCCGGAGCCGTCCGGGTCCGCCATGTCCACCACGTGCCGCTGGCTGCTGCCGTACGAATTGCTGAACGGCGGCGTGCGGCCGCCCCACCCGCTCACGTTCACCGTGTGCAGCGCCCCGCCGTTGGGGAACGGGCCGATGTTCAGCTTCAAGGCGCGGTCCAGCGCCGGCACCACGCCCATGGGATGGTCGATGCGCGTGGTGTGCAGCTCGCCCCAGCGCTTTTGCCCCACGCGCTCCACGGCCGTGCGCATGGCGGCGGCCTCCAGCCCGTCCAGCGTCTCGGTGCTGTCCGTCCGCACGTCGTCGGTCCACGGGCCGCCGCCGCGCGCCAGCACGCGCTCCAGGGCCGTGCGGGGAAAGTAGACCGGCCGCTCGCCGAACTCGTCGCTCCCCACGCGGGTGCGCAGCTCCTCGTACCACACGTAGAACAGGCCGGCCGCGCGCGAATCCACCCGCGCCTCGCCGTTCCACGCGCGCAGCTCGCGCGCGGCGTCCGCCTGTCCCGCGCGCTCGGCGGCCCGCACGGCGCGCGGCAGGTGGCGCAGGGCCCAGGCGTCGCGCACGTCCATCTGCTGCGCCAGCACGTCCGCCGCCGTCAGGCCGCGCCCCGCCTCCACCATCTGCCGGATGCGCACGGCCCGCCACGGCTCCGCCCAGTTGGCCGTGATGTGGTGCGGATACGGCGCGCCCACCTGCCGGTTGTTGGCCGTGACGACGAACCCGTCCGCCGGGTCGCGCACGTGCGGATGCTGGTCGAAGCGCAGCCACCCCGTCCAGTCGGCCTCGCCCGTCCACCCCGGCACGGGAAGGAGGCCGTTGCCCCCGCGGCGCACGGGGACGCGCCCCGCCATCCAGTAGCCAAAGCGCCCGTCCGCGTCGGCGTAGACCACGTTCTGGTGCGGGTTGTTGAAGCCGGACAGGGCGCGCAGGAACTCGTCCGCGTTGCGCGCCCGGTTCATCCCCAGCAGCGCCACCACCTCCGTGGACGGCGCGTAGGCCGTCCACTGCATGGCCAGCACGCGGTCGCCGCCGCGCTTGTCCACGTCGGAGACCACGGGGCCGTGGCGCGTGGTGCGGACGTTCTGCACGACGGGCGCGCCGCCTTTTACCTGGATGGTCTCGGGGCGCACCGTCATGTCCGCCCAGCCGCCGGGGATGCGGTAGCGGTCGGGATTCGCGGGATCCACCTGCTCCAAGAACAGGTCCACGTCGTCCACCATGGCGTTGGTGTACCCCCACGCCACGCGCTCGCTGTGCCCCGCCACGACGACGGGAACGCCGGGGAGCGTCATCCCCGTGACGTCGATGCCGCCGCCATGCAGGGCCGCCAGGTACCAGATGGCCGGCGCCCGCAGCGCCAGGTGCATGTCGTTGGCCAGGATAGGCTTGCCCGAGCGCGTCCGCGACCCCCCGATGACCCACGAGTTGCTGGCGTGCGATGCCGACGCGCTCTCCAGCAGCTCCAGGGCGAGCGGCGGCACCTGCGGCAGGGGCACGGGGCCGGAGACGCGCGGCAGGGCGGCCGGCGCGGCGGGGGCCGGCGCGGCGCCGCGGCCCGCCCAGTTTGCGTCCGCGCCCAGGATCGTGAGCCCGGAGTCGGGATAGAACGGCAGCAGGTCCGCGCCGAGGGAGTCGCCCACGGCGTCCAGGGCGCGCTGCACGTCCAGCCCGATGTTCCAGTCCGCCAGGTCCCACGCCATGATCTTGGCGATGGACAGGCTGTTGCGGACCGTCCACGGCTCCGGTTGAAAGCGCAGGGTGACGAACTCCGGGGGCAGGGGCCCGGGATGGTCGCGCATCCACGCGTTCACGCCGTCCGCGTACGCCTGCAGCATGCGGCGGTGCTCCGGCTGCAGCCGCTGCTCGTTCTCCGCCGCCGCGCGCCCCATCCCCACCGTGCGGAGGAACTTGTCCGTCTGGAGGAGGTTTGCGCCCAGGATCTCGGCCAGGCGGCCGTCGGCCACGCGGCGGAACATCTCCATCTGGAACAGGCGGTCCTGCGCGTGGACGTAGCCCATGGCGCGGAACAGGTCTTCCTCGCCGCGGGCCCACACGTGCGGCACGCCCAGCGAGTCGCGCCACACCTCCACGGGCGCATGCAGCCCGGCCAGCGCCGCGCCGCGCCCGGGGTTGGCCGACCGCCCCAGCCACCAGCGCCCGCCCAGAACGGCGATCAGCAGCAGCACGACGAGGCCGCCGAGGACGTACAGGAGCTTTCGGAGCATGGGGATGCGGACGGCGTGGCGGGTAGGATGGCGCAGCGGGTGGTGCCGTGAGAATGCGACGGAAAGCGGCGCGCGGTCAAGGCGGGGCGGGGGCCCCACCCGAACGAGCGCCGTGCGCGGGCCTCACCGCCGGGCGAGGCCGATCCACCGCGCGGGGGACGTCGCCGGGGCCGGCGGTGACGTCCAGGGCGATCCCGGGCCTGGCGGCCACGCCCGCCGCAAGGTGGACGGAGCGCGGCGCGTCCGTCATCCGCCTACGGCTTCCAGACGGGGTCCCACAGGCGGCCGTGCAAGCTCATCACGGGCAGCACCTGGCCCGTGGCGACCTCGATCAGGTCCGTGATGCCGCTGCCGGAGCGGTCCGCCAGCAGCCATTGGCCGTCCGGCGACCACGAGAAGGTGACGTACACGTACTCCGGCGGCGAAACGCGGCGGATGAACGTGCCGTCGGCCCGCATCAGCCGAAGCTCCACGCCGGAGTTGCCGCCGGCGCTGGACGGCACGCCGTACGCGACCAGGCCCGCGTCCACGGGCGACCAGCGCGCCTCGGTGCCGCCCGCGACCGTCCGCTGGCCACCCGTGGACCGGTCCAGGATGCGCAGCCCTTCCGGCCTGCGCGTCGTGCTGAAGACGACGAACCGCCCGTCCGGCGACACGGAGGGATCGGTATCGCTCTCGTAGTACGTGGCCGGGGAGCCCACGCGCGCCAACCCCGCGCCGTCGGGCCGCGCCCGCCAGATCTCGGACCTGTCGTAGTCGTTGGGCAAGCCCTGCACGCTGTCGGGGACGGCGGAGAAGTAGATCCACGCCCCGTCGCGCGAGTAGGTGGCGTTGGCGCTCTGGCGGATGCGGGGGTGGTCCGGCAGCAATCGCGTGAGAACGCCGCCCGGCGTGGCGAGCGCGACGTGGTTCACGCCGTGTCCGAACGTCTGTCCCCCGTGGTTCATCAGCAGGTGCGTGCCGCCGGGCGACCACTCCTGGTCTGGCTGCCACCAGTAGCCGACGTCGAACGACGTGGGGTTGGAGCCGTCCAGGTCCACGAACACCATCCGCGCGGTGTCGCCCGTGATCTGGTGCATCCAGTGGCCGGCGATGCGGCCCTGCGGCACCACGCTCACCCAGCCCGTGTCGGCCAGGGCCCCCGCCCGCGCGATCCAGCTTCCCCGGCCCACGGCCGCCGCGCGCACCTCGCCGCCCGCGGGCGTCACCGGCCCCGCGCCCGCCGTGACGGCGACGGGGTCCGGGCGCACGTTGCCGTTGCGGTCCACGACGGACGCGCGCCAGGCGAACGTTCGGGTGGTGTACATCGCCGTGTCGGCCGGGAGTGCCACGACGCGCGCGGGGTTGCCGGGGAGGACCGTGAACGTGGCCGTGTCCTCGTAGCCCAGGGCGGGCACGCGAACCACCAGCCGCGCCGTCCCCGCGCGGTTGCCGGCCTGCAGCACGGTGCCGGCCTGCCCGCTCGCGTCCGTCGTGTCGCGGCCGCGGCGGTCCGTCAGCACGTACGGGTCGTTCCAGGAGCCAAGGCTTTCGAAGCGCACCTCCACGGACTGCAGCGCCTTCCCCGTGGAGTCGCGGACGACGACGTTCAGCGGCGCGGCCAGCGTGGCGCCCACGGTGTCCGTCTGCGCGTCGCCGGAGACGATCTCGAAGCGGGGCGGCGGTGGCGGATCGGAGTGGGACGGGTTTTCGCAGGCGGCCGCCGCGGCGCACGCGGCGGCGAGGAGTACGAGACGGGTCAGGCTGCGCATGCGACAGGCGGAGAAGGGCACGTGAGGAGGGGATGCGTGAAAGATGGGCGCCCCGTCCGGGTTCCGGCAACCCCGCCGGCCCGCCCCCGGTGCACCGTCTCCCCATCCACGATCCCCGATCCACCTCCCCCAGGGTTTTCTGGGGGAGGTCGCGAGGAACGAGCGGGTGGGGGCGCCCGGCGGAGCTCTGCGAATCAGCAGAACGCCCTCTCCCACGCAGATGGTGAGAGAGGGCGTCCGGGCATCCGGTCCGGCCGATCCTACAGCGCCGCCGCCGGTGCCGCGTGCCGCGCCGATCCGGGCTCGTCCAGCAGCGGGTAGCCCTCGGAGCGCGCCACGTAGGTGGCGACGGTGAGGTCGCCGGCCACGTTCAGCGTCGTGCGGCACATGTCCAGGATGCGGTCCACGCCCAGGATGATGCCGATGAGCGCCGGGTTCACGCCGATGCTCGCCAGCACCACGATGATGAACGGGATGGACCCCGACGGCACGCCCGCCGTGCCGATGCCGCCCAGGATGGCCAGGTACGCCACCATGATCTGGTCCGTCAGCGTCAGGTCCACGCCCGCGATCTGCGCCAGGAACAGCACCGTCACGCCCTCGTACAGCGCCGTGCCGTTCTGGTTGGCCGTGGCGCCCACCGTGAGCACGAACGAGTTGATCTGCGGCGGCACGCCCAGGTTCTGCTCGCTCACCCGCAGCGCCGTGGGGAGCGTGGCGTTGCTGGACGACGTGCTGAACGCCGTGAGCATCACCGTCTTGATGCGCCGGAAGAACTCCCAGGGCGAGATCTTCGAAAGCAGCCACACGGACAGCGAGTACACGCCGAACATCTGGATGCTCAGCCCCAGCAGCACCGTGAGCATGAACCACGCGAGCGTCCCCAGCAGGTCCAGCCCGAACCCGGCGGTGTTGGCAAAGAGCAGGGCGAACACGGCCACCGGCGCCATCTTCATGATGATCTCGATGAGCTTTACCGAGATCTCGAAGATGGAGTCCATCACGCGAAGGAACGGCGCCACCACGGCCGCCTTGACCAGCGTGGCCGCCACGCCCAGCGCCAGGGCGAAGAACATCAGGTGCAGCAGGTTGGGCGTGTCGCCCGCGATGCTGGCGATGGGGTTGGCGGGGATGAGCGTTTCCACGGCCTCCGTGAGCGGCGCCTTCTTGGCCGCGGGCTTGCCGGCCTCGGCGGCCTCCACGCGCGCCTGGGCCTGCTCGCTGTACCGGGCCTCCAGCGCCACGCGCGTTTCCGCCGACACGCGCTCGCCGGGGCGGATGGTGTTGGCCAGCGTAAGGCCGATGACCACGGAGATGGCCGACACCACCAGCGTGTAGCCGAACGCCTTGGCCCCCACGCGCCCCAGCTTGCGGATGTCGCCCACGCCGGCCACGCCCACCACGAGCGCGGAAAAGACGAGCGGGACCACGATCATCAGCAGCAGGCGCACGAACAGGCCGCCGATGGGCTGCGCGATGTTGCGCACCGTCCACGCGAGCTGTTTGTTCTCGGGCCCCAGCAGGGCGCTGGCGAGGAGCCCCGTGACGGCGCCCAGGACGAGACCCAGCAGGATCTTGGTGTGCAGGGGCATGCCGCGCGGCCTGTCGGGCGTGCGGTCGTCCAGGTCCGTCGTCATCTCGCGCTCCCACGCGTTGGGATCGCCCCGCCGCGCGTCGTCCGGTCGCTGCTCGTCCACGAGTGCCGTTCTGGAAAGATCAGGGAGTCAGGGGTCCGCGCGGCGGGTCGGGCCGGGGGACCGTCGTACGGAAGGTACCGCCGATCGGCGCGCGCGGCGGTGAGGGCCGCGCGCAGGGGCCCGATTTTACGCCTTCCGGACGGTGCTGCGCAACCGGCAGCGGGGGAACGCGGCCTTCCGCGTCCCCCCGCTGGGTGTTTCTCCGTCCGGCCGGGCGCCGTGCGCGCCGCGGGTCAGTCCTCGGCGCGGCCGGGCACCGGCGGCTGCGCGGGGCCGATGCCGTCGGGGTCGAAGTGCTTCTGGCTGCGCAGGATCCGCGCGAACGACCAGAAGGTCAGCCCCAGCACGAACGTCCAGCTCGCGAGCATGAAGATCAGGGCTCCGGCGCTCATCGTGCACCCTCCATTCCGGGCGCCAGGCCCAGCTCGGTGTCCTCTACCTCCACGAAGCCCACCCGGTCGTCGTAGCGGTTGCGCTTCCAGGCAATGCGGATCATCACCAGGAAAAAGACCATGATGGCCACGATGAGCAGCCGCGAGATGTGCACGTAGATCTCGCCGCCCTCGGGGATGGGCCCGCCCGCGCCGATTCCGCCCTCCAGCCGCAGGAAGGGGATGGCTTCCTTCACACCCCACCAGACCAGGATGATGCCCAGGTACAGGGGCGTCACGTAGGTCATGATGAACTTGTAGATCAGCGGGATGCGGATGTCCGCCCCCTGGTGGATGGACCGCCACGCGTTCTCGGGCTTGAAGACCCACATGAACAGCACCACCTCGATGAAGGCCATCACGGCCAGCCCGAAGGTGCCCGCCCAGTAGTCCCACTCCCACAGGAAGCCGTACTGGAACCAGAAGATGGACAGCAGCCCGAAGCACAGGGCCACGAAGCCCACGATCCACGACACCGTCTCGCGCTTGTAGCCGAACTCCTCGCGGTAGAACGCCACGATGGGCGTGGCCATGGCCACGGACGACGTGATGCCCGCGAAGAAGAGAAGGCCGAACCACATGGCCCCGAACATCTGGCCGAACGGCATGCTCTGGAAGACGAGGGGCATGCTCACGAAGCCCAGGTTGAACGAGCCCGACTGCGCCACGGCCATGGCGCCCGACACGCCGAAGAACGCCACCGCCGCGGGGATGGCGATGGAGCCGCCCAGCACCACCTCGGCCGTCTCGTTGGTGGCCGCCGTGGCGATGCCGCTGAGGGCGATGTCGTCCTTCTTGGACAGGTACGACGCGTACGTCTGCAGCGTACCCATCCCGATGGACAGGGTAAAGAAGATCTGCCCCGCCGCCGCCAGCCACACCCCCGGCTCGCCGATGCGCGACAGGTCCGGCTTGTAGATGAACTCCAGCCCCTGGATGGGGCTCACCCCGTTCTCGCCGCCGCCCAGGAACATCACGCGGACGGCCAGGATGAGGGCGAAGATGAACAGGATGGGCATGCCGATCTTGGCCAGCTTCTCGATGCCGGCCGAGATGCCCCGCGACAGGACCCAGATGGTGGAGCCCAGCGACAGGAAGAAGAACAGGAAGGGCACCCAGAAGTCGTGCACGCTGCCGTCGCCGATCACCTGGTACGACCGCAGGTACTGCTGCATCTCCGCCTGCGTGGTGAGCCCCCAGTAGTCCCCCGTGATGGAGAACCAGGTGAACGCGAGCGTCCAGCTCATCAGCACCGTGTAGTAGCACAGCACCACCAGGGGGATGACCATGCCGATCACCCCGATGTACTTGGCCGCCGGATGCTTCCAGATGGCCGCGAACATCCCGGGGATGTGCCCCTTGCGGTACCGTCCGCCGTTGCGCCCGATGCCCCACTCGATCCACATGAGCGGAATGCCCAGCAGCAGGAACGCAATGAAGTAGGGGATCATGAACGAGCCGCCGCCGTTGGCGGCGGCCTGTCCGGGGAAGCGCAGGAAGTTGCCCAGGCCGACCGCGTTCCCCGCCATGGCGAGGATCAGTCCGACCCGGGAACCCCAGGCTTCGTTGGATTGCTGCACCTGTGCGTCGGATGCCACGATTGGTCTTCGGGGGCAGGGGTGTGAAGGGTCCGCGGGGCGGGGCGCCGCGAGAAAGTGGCAGAAACGGCGGGCCGTGGCGTGCGTGCCCGCCGCCATCGTGCGCGGTCCGGACGCCGCGCGCAAGCCCCCTCACCAAAACCTTACATCTGCGGGGGGCCGCCGGACAAGGTCCAAAGGGGTGGCACCGCCCCGTGCACGACCTTCTCCCCCTCTCCCGTACAGGGCAGGCAACCGAGGGTGCAGACAGGGGGTGTACGGGAGAGGGGGCCGGGGGGTGAGGGGCACCCCGCGATGCCGGCGGTCCGGTCCGTTCGCGTGAGGGATGCGCGCCCGCAGGGCCGAGACCCCGGAGCGGCGGGGCAACAGCCGTATCGTTGCCCTGACGCGCAGGGGGCTCGGCGCCGTTGGCAACGGTTGTATCGTTGCCTACGGCGCGCGCAGCCCGACCCGGAGCGCAGCGGAGGGACACGCCCAGATCATCCGTCCAACGTCCTCGCGCCGCAGAGAACCCTCCGCACACCTTGAGACGGGCTGGCGCGCCGCGTTAAGTTGATCTGTTCGACACCTTCGCACGCCCTGACCTGACGGATACATGCGCGCCGACGAGATCCGCTCCCGATTCCTCGACTACTTTGCCCGCCAGGGGCACGCAGTGCGCCCGTCGTCCACGCTGGTGCCCAAGGACGACCCCACGCTGCTGTTCGTGAACGCCGGCATGGTGCAGTTCAAGAAGGTCTTTCTGGGCATGGAGGAGGTGCCGTTCACCCGCGCGGCCACGTCGCAGAAGTGCGTGCGCGCGGGGGGCAAGCACAACGACCTGGAGGCGGTGGGCATCACGGCCCGGCACCACACGTTCTTCGAGATGCTGGGCAACTTCTCGTTCGGCGACTACTTCAAGCGCGACGCCATCCGCTTCGCCTGGGAGCTGCTGACGGAGGAGTACGGCATTCCCGCCGAGCGCCTGTGGGTCACCGTGCACCACACGGACGACGAGGCGCGCGCGCTGTGGCTGGAGCTCACGGGCATCAAGGCGGAGCGCATCTTTGGGCTGGGCGACAAGGACAACTTCTGGCAGATGGCCGACACGGGCCCCTGCGGCCCCTGCTCGGAGATCCACTTCGACCTGCGGCCGGAGGGGCGCCGCGGGACCGAGGTGTCGCGCGAGGAGTTCGAGGAGCTGGGCGAAAAGGGCGAGTTCCTGGAGATCTGGAACCTGGTGTTCATGCAGTTCGACCGCGACGCGGAGGGCGAGCTGCACCCGCTCCCGGCGCCCTGCGTGGACACGGGGATGGGGCTGGAGCGGCTGACGTCCGTGCTGCAGGGCGTGGACGCCAACTACAAGACGGACCTGTTCGCGGACATCATCGCCCGCGCCGTGGACGTGGTGGGCGTGCCGTACGAGTACGATACGGAGCAGGGCGTGAGCTACCGCGTGCTGGCGGACCACGCGCGCGCCACGGCGTTCCTGCTGGCGGACGGCGTATTCCCGTCCAACGCGGGGCGCGGCTACGTGCTGCGCCGCATCCTGCGCCGCGCCGTGCGCCACGCCTACCTGCTGGGGCGCCGCGAGCCCACGCTGGTAGAGGTGGTGGAGGCGGTGATCGACCGAATGGGCGTGGCCTACCCGGAGCTGATGGCGCGCCGCGAGTACATCGTCCGCAACACCCGGGCGGAAGAGGCGGCGTTCCTGGAGCGCATCGAGAGCGGCCTCAAGCTGTTCGACCAGCTGGCGCCCGCGGGCGGGTCGGGGACCATCGCCGGCGCGGACGCCTTCAAGCTGTACGACACCTTCGGCTTCCCGATCGACCTGACGGAGCTGATGGCGGCGGAGCGCGGCTACGTGGTGGACAGCGAGGGCTTCGACGCGGCGCTCGAGGCGCAGCGCGCCCGCAGCCGCGTGGACCGCGCGAAGGCGGGCATCGGCGTGGAGGCGGACGCGCTGGCCATGGGGTGGGAGGAGGTGCCGGAGGCGGAGGGCGCGGAGCAGGACTACGCCGCCTACCGCGCCACCGCGCTGGAGACGGACGTGCTGGCGTTCCGCCGGATGGAGGACGGCCGCATCGCCCTGCAGCTGCGCGAGAACCCGTTCTACGCCGAGAGCGGCGGCCAGGTGAGCGACCGCGGCCACGTGCGCGGCGACGGCTGGACGCTGGCCGTGAACGAGGTGCGCAAGGTGGCCGGCCGCATCGCCGTCGTGGGTGCGGTGGAGGGCGACTTCGCGCCGGGGCTGGTGACGGCGGAGGTGGAGGCGCCGGCCCGCCGCGACACCGAGCGCAACCACACGGCCACGCACCTGCTGCACGCGGCCCTGCGCCGCGTGCTGGGCGACCACGTGCACCAGCAGGGCTCGCTGGTGGAGCCTGCGCGCCTGCGCTTCGACTTCGCGCACACGGGCCCCATGACCCCGGCGGAGATCGCGGAGGTGGAGGGGCTGGTGAACGAGGCCATCTGGGCGAACGAGGACGTCTGCGCCACGCAGATGGGCTACCAGGAGGCCATCGGCCGCGGCGCCATGGCCCTGTTCAGCGACAAGTACGGCGACGTGGTGCGGGTGATCGAGATCCCCGGCGTCTCCATGGAGCTGTGCGGCGGCACGCACGTGCGGACGACGGGGCAGATCGGCCTGTTCCGCATCGTGAGCGAGAGCGGCGTGCAGGCGGGCGTGCGCCGCATCGAGGCCGTGACGGGGCGCGAGGCGTTCGAGCGCGTGCGCCGCGACGAGGCCACCCTGCGCGAGGCGGCCGGGCTGCTGCGGACCAAGGAGGACAACGTGCTCACCCGCATCCGCCAGGTGGTGGAGCAGACGCGCGACCTGCAGAAGCAGCTGGAAAAGGCGCGCACCAGCGGCGGCGGCGACATCCTGCAGACGCTGCTGGACGAGGCGGTGGTGGTGGATGGGGTGCGCGTGGTGTCGAGCGTGGGCACCTTTGGCGGGGTGGAGGCCACCAAGGCCCTGGGCGACCGGCTGCGCGAAAAGCTGGGGAGCGGCGTGGCCGTCCTGGCGGACGTGGAGGACAAGCCCATGATCGTGGCCGTGGTGACGGACGACCTGATCCAGCGCGGCGTGCGGGCGGACGCGGTGGTCCGCGCGGTGGCGGCGCTGGCGGGCGGCAAGGGCGGGGGCAAGCCGCACATCGCGCAGGCCGGCGTGGGCGACCCCGCGCGCGTGCCCGAGGCCATGGCGCAGGTGGTGGAGATCGTACGTCCCCTGCTGGCGGCGGGCGTGCCGGCGTGACGGCGGCGGAGTGGGTGCGCGGGCGGCTGGGGGACGCGCCGCCCGCGCTGCTGGACGCCATGCTCGCCGCGCTCCCGGCGGACGCGGCGCTCCCCGTGCCGGACGCGCTGGCGGCGGGCGCCCTGGCCCTGTACGCGCGGCTCCCGGCCACGGGCGATCGCGCGGACGCCCTGCCGCTCCTGGCCGCCGACGCGCTGTTCACGCACGCGCTGGAGGCCCAGGCGGAGCTGGATCCCGACGGCGTCGCGGCGCTGGCGGAGCGCGTCGGCGCGGCGGGGGCGCTGGCGGGGCTGGCGTCCTGACTGACCGGAAGCCGGAGATACGCTTCTCCGGATGGGACGCATCTCCGGAACGCCTCGCGGCCTGTCATTCCGAGCGAGGAACGAGCGAGGAATCTTCTCGCCCGCGGCAGGTGATTCGTCGGCGGGATGGATCCCACCCGTTGACGGCCGGGTTATCTTCCCTTCGATCCCGTAGCAGCGCGGCCCGATTCTGGCCGCGTGAAACATCGCCCGCCTCGTGATGGTACGAGGCGGGCGCTCTGCATCCCTCATCCGGAGACACACCATGCGATCCATTGCGCTTACGGCGCTTGTTCTGCTTGCCGCCGCCTGCGGTTCCGGTCGTGACGAGGCCCCCGTGGCCCAGGGGGATTCCATCGCGGCCGCCGCCCCGGAGGGGGATTCCACCGCGCCGGCGCCGGCCGCGTCCGCCCCGTCCGCGGACACCGCCTGGGTGATGCGGCACGAGGGAATGGGCCCCGTGCGCGTGGGGATGACGGTGGACGAGGCGCGGACGGCGCTCGGCGGCGACCTGGCGCTGAACGCCGACAACCCGGACCACCCGGAGGGCGCGGACCGCTGCGACTACCCGCGCTCGGCCCGCCTGCCGTCGGGGGTGAAGATGATGGTGCAGGGGCAGCGCGTGGTGCGCGTGGAGGTGGATTCCGGCACCGCCGCCACGGCGGAGGGCGCGCGCATCGGCGACGCGGAGGCGCGCATCCAGCAGCTGTATCCGGGGCGCGTGACCGTGGAGCCGCACAAGTACACGGACGGCCACTACCTCGTCGTGCGCTCCGCCGCTGCGGGCGACACCACCCACCTGCTCGTGTTCGAGACGGACGGACGCGTGGTGGAGCGGTTCCGTGCCGGGCAAAAGCCGCAGGTAGAGTGGGTGGAAGGCTGCTCCTGATCCGTTGCGCCTGAACCGCCGCCAGGGCGGAATCGGCATGCTGGAAACGAGAAGCGGGTGGGCGCCTGAGCGCCCACCCCGCTTTCCTTCTACTGCGTGCTGCCTCGGCCGGCGTGGCTCAGACGCAGGGCTCCACGGCCGTGCAGGCGATGCCGCAGCTGCCGCAGTCGGTGTACCGCGCGCTCGGGACCGGGCAGTCCACGTACGTGCAGGCGATGCCGCAGCTGTCGCACTCCGAGTAGTTCTTGCTCTTCTTGGCGGCGACGTCGAACGAGAAGTCGTCCAGGGTGGCCGTCGAGAAGGTCTCCACGGTCAACGTGTCCAGCGAAAGCTTCTTGCTCATTGGGGTGTGTCCTTGTTTGTGTTCGTTGGTGGGCCGCACGCCTGTCGCACGGCCGCCTGCTACTGATGGAAGTTTCAGAAATACCGTCCGTGATATCCGGAGAGGGTAGGGGGACCTGTCGGCAGCCCGAAACGAAGAAGCGGGGCGGGCGCCGTGTGCGCCCGCCCCGCTTTCATCCATCCTTTGCCTGCTGCAGCGCGCCTGCGATCAGCAGGGATCGATGGACGTACAGGCGATGCCACAGCTGCCGCAGTCGGTGTAGTAGCGGCTGGGCTTTCCGATGAACTCGGAAGAGACGGTCTCGGGGCTCTGGGTCGGGAAGGTCTCCACGACCAGCGCGTCCGGCGAGAGCTTCTTGTTCATGCGTCTGTCCTTGCCCGTGTGTTCCCATCATTCGTGCGCGCGTCGCACGATTGCACCTAACCTATTGTATCTAAACGAGATAGGCAATAGGTGTGGCGTAAAAAGACACAAGTGCACGGCCGTCTTTCAGCCCGTGAGGCGAGGCTCCTCAGTCGCATCCGTTCGCGCACTGGCGCGTTCCGGCTGTCCTCGCCCCCGCGCTCACGTCGTCATCCCGACCGAAGCGCCGCGAGCGCGTCCTGGATGGGCGGGAGGAGGAACATCTCCTCCGTCTTGCAGTGGTCGTTGTCGGGATCGTCCTTCGCGGGATCGGGAGGAAAGCGGATGTCCACGTCCGCCTCCGGCCGCGATCCCCATGCCCCGCCGATCGCGCCCACCAGCCCGCAGCTCGAAAGGCCCACGCCGGATCCCGCCCACACGTTGATCCACCGCTGGGCCACGCCCGGCTCCAGCGGAATGCGCGGCGCGGCGGGGCCGGACACCGGGTCCAGCGTCAGCAGCAGGTGCACGCCGCCGTCCGTCCGCATCGTGTTGGCCAGCTCGTAGGCGAAGTTGGCGCCATAGCTGTGGCCGATGAGGACGACGGGTGCCCCCGCCGCGCGCGCCACCACCTGCCGCCGCACCTCCGCCGCATCGTCCGTGTGCAGGAAGTAGAGCTTGCGGGTGCGCTCCCACTGCGCGTCGTACGCGCAAAAGACGTTCAGCAGGTTGCGGTTCCAGTCGTCCAGCGCCCCGCCGATGAACACGACCAGGGGCTGCGCCCCGTCGTCCCCGTTCGCGGCGCAGGGGCCGTCCGTGCGCGTGTACCGCGCCGCGCCCGCCATCCCCCGCACGCCGATGGCGATGGTGCAGGGGTCGGTCACCGTCGCCGTGCCGGTGACGAGGGATTCCGCGTTGCCACGCTGGGCCACCTCCACCGGGAACGAGGTCTGCCCGGCGGCGAGCGAGCCGCGCCAGCGCACCTGCCGCGCCTGCGGGCAGCCCACCGGCGCCTGTGCGACGGCCGTGAGCTCCGTGCCGGACTGGTGCACGCGCACGGCCAGCGGCCGCCCGCAGACGAACTCGAACGGCGCCTGGTAGTCGCCCGCCAGCTGCAGCGGCCCCTGCCGCAGCGACGGCCGGATGTGCTGCGCCTGCCGCGCCGGGCACTCCTGCGCGTCCAGGATGGAGGAAAGCGTGCTGATGGCGAGCAGGGTGAGGTGGAAGCTGTGTCTGATCATCTGCCTTGTTCTGCGGCACTGCGGGAGGCTCTTGCGCGACCGGATGGATGGCAGGTGATGTGCCGCACCATACTCCTGCAAACACGTGAGCCGCACGATCAGTCGTGCGGCCCGGTTCGCAAACAGACCGTATCTACGAGGCGCGGAGCAGTTCCTCTCCCAATGCGCGTGAGACCTCGACCGGCTTGAAGCACTCCTCGGGGTACAGGTAGTCCTCTCCCGTCTCGTCCACGACGCGAATCCACCCGTCCTGCTCCGCCAGAGGGTCGGGCAGCACCGCGTAGATCTTGTGGACGGCGAGATCCATCTCGTGTTCGTCATTCCGGATGCACACGACGAAGCGCTGATCCCCCGGCATGTTTTTACTCATCGGCTGAGATAGGTCTTGATCTTCATCTTCCTTCTGCCGATACCGTGGGCCTCGTACCAGTGCAACTCGACCAGGCGCACCGCACCGTTTCCCATCTGAACGGTAGCGACACCTTTCTTCTTGCGCCAGCGCCCCGGGCCGAACATCGCGCGCAACCCGGCGATTTCCCGGATACCCGACCCCTCCGCGATGGTTTCGATGTTCCGGATCGCACCAATGATCTCGAATTCCATGCCTCACCGCCCTGGTCACATCCCCACATTCGATTCCCTGAAAATTGTAATCTCTCCTCCGTCCACAGTGTTAACCCGATTCCGCCACCGCGCGAACAGGCTGTCCTGTATGTCTCTCCCTCGAAAGCATTTGCGGTGGGCTTCGCGAACGGAGGATCGATGCACCTGACGGGCGGTGAGCGCGAGCGGTCGCGGTCCGGTGCGGGGGCGCTCTTTGGGATCGGCGGCGAGGACGCTAACTTGTGCGGCTCCGCAGTTCGACAACGGCACCCGCCACTGTACGCACACGATCCCGTGGACCTGATTTCCGCACTGGAAGAGGCGCGCGCGGCCGAAAAAGCCCAGGCACTCTTCTACCGCGCGCTGGCCGCCGAGGCCGAAGACCGCGGCGACGATGCCATGAGCGAGCGCTTCAACGAGCTGCACGCCGACGAGCAGCACCACGTGTCGCGCCTGAGCGTGCGGCTGATGGAGATGGGCGTCTCCCTGGCCGACATCGCCAACCTGCAGGGCGACACGGTGGGGATGGACGGATGGGAGCCCGTGGCGTCCCAACGCGAGCAGGCGGAGGTAGACCGGTACGAGCAGCTCCTGCGGCACGACATGGACGCGGACACGCGCGCGCTGCTGGACGAGATCCTGGACACGGAGCGGCACCACGCCGCGGAGCTGGGGGGCAAGTGGACGACGGCGTGATGCTGGGGCTGCGCGGCCGCCGCGCGCTGGTGACGGGCGCCTCGCGTGGCGTGGGGCGGGCGACGGCGCTCATGCTGGCGCGCGCCGGCGCGGACGTGGGCGTGGGCTACCACAGCCGCCAGGCCGAGGCGCTGGCCGTGGTGGACCAGGCGCGGGCGCTGGGCGTGCGCGCCTTTGCCCAGGCGAGCGACGTGGCCACCCCCTGGGGCGCGGAGATGCTCTTCGAGCGCTGCCTGGTGGAGCTGGGCGGCGTGGACCTGTTCGTGGCCAACGCGGGGATCTGGGTGCCCGACGAGGTGCCCGTCTCGGGGATGACGGACGCGCAGTGGGACCGCACCATGGCGGCCAACCTTACGTCCGTCTTTCAGACCGTGCGGCTGGCCGCGCGCTTCGTGAGCGACGGCGGGCGCATCGTCATCGTCTCGTCCACGGCGGGGCAGCGCGGCGAGGCCCACCACGCGGACTACGCGGCCAGCAAGGGCGCCCTCATCTCCTTCACCAAGTCCGTGGCCGTGGAGCTGGCGGAGCGCGACGTGACGGTGAACTGCGTGGCGCCCGGGTGGATCGACACGGAGATGGTGGAAAAGCCCATGTCCGAGGGGCGCGCCCGCATCGAGGCCGCCATCCCCCTGGGCCGCATCGCCTCGGCGGACGACGTGGCGGGGCCCATCGTGTTCCTGTGCAGCACCCTCGCCCGCCACGTGACGGGCGAGGTCGTGAACGTGAACGGCGGGAGCGTGCTCTGTGGCTGACGACGGCAATCGCCCGCGCATCCTTCTCCTTGCGACGGGCGGCACCATCAGCATGAAGGTGGACGCCGCGCGGGGCGGCGCCGTGCCCACGCTCACGGGGCGCGAGATCATGGACTCGCTTCCCGGCGTGGAGGAGGTGGCCACGGTGGAGGTGCGCGAGTTCGGGCGGTTTCCCGGGCCGCACATGACCATCGAGCGCATCTGGGAGCTGCGCGCCGCCATCCTGGCCGCTTTGGCCGACGACTACGACGGCGTGGTGGTGACGCACGGGACGGACACCATCGAGGAGACGGCGTACCTGCTGGACCGCTCGCTGGCGCCCGGTGCCCCCGTGGTCATCACCGGCGCCATGCGCAACTCGTCGGAGCTGTCGTGGGACGGGCCGGCCAACCTGATGGCCGCCATCGAGGTGGCCGCGGCCCGCGAGGCGTACGGGCGCGGGGCCATGGTGGTGCTGGACGAGGAGATCGTGCAGGGCGCGGAGGTGGTCAAGACGCACACGGAGGCCGCGGGGACGTTCGTCTCGCCCAACTGGGGCCCGCTGGGGGTCACGGACAAGGGGCGCGCGCACTTCTACCGCGAGTCGCGCCGCAAGCCCACGCTGGCCCCGGACGCGCCCGCGCTCCCCGTGGACCTGGTGAAGATCGTCGCGGGGATGGACGGGCGGCTGCTGGAGTGTTCGCTGGACAGCGGCGCGCGGGGCATCGTGCTGGAGGCGCTGGGGCGGGGCAACGTGCCCCCGGACGTGGTGCCCGGCATCCGCCGCTGGACGGACGCGGGGCGGCCCGTGGTCATCACCTCGCGCTCGCTGCGGGGGCGGGTGCTGGACACGTACGCCTATCCCGGCGGCGGCCACGAGCTGCGGGAGATGGGCGCCATCTTCGCCGACCACATGACGGGCCAGCAGGCGCGTGTCGAGCTCATGCTGGCCATCGGCGTGCACGGCGACGACGTGCAGGCCATCCGCAGCGTGGTGGAGGCCGGGCGGTACGAGCACTGACGCCGGGCTCCTACGCGCCCCGCGTTTCGTTGCCCGGCCGCGCCGTCGTGCGGGCCCGGCGCCGGTGAGACGCCGGGTCCCGGCCGGAGCGAATGATGCCCATTGAGAATCTGATCCGGTAAACGCCGCGCCCGCGCCGGAGCGACTGAAGTCGCCGCTGGAAATGCGCGAAGTCCGCCTTCGCGGACTGCACCTCAGCCTTCCGACGCGCCCCCGGCCCTCGCCTCGCTCCCGGGGAGCAACGGCGCCATGATTCGGTGCGGGATTACGTGGACGCCATCCGCGGCGTGGTGAAGGCGGGGCGGTGCCGCGCTGAGCCGGGCGGTTTCCCGCGCCGTTCCGGCGGGCGCGATGGGATCGTCCATTGACGCGATCGGGGCGGCGATGCATCATTCCCACTGTCCGACCCTCCTCTTCTTTCCCGCTGGTTCCTGGGCGAATCACGTCCGCCCTCCCTTCGCACGGTAGTGACGCTTCCGGTCCGCTAATCACCTTGGTCTGACTGGAGGGGGGGCCCCCGGAGCGGGCGCAATGATCATCATCGTCCTGACCGAATCATGCCAAAATCGATCATTCCGTTCGTGGGAAGTGCCGCGAAGACCGCGGATCCAGCTGCCATCCGGACCGCCCGCGAGGCGGCCGGACTGACGCAGGAGCAGCTGGCGGACCTCAACGGCGTTCTCCCCGTGGAAGTCGCGGCCTGGGAATCCGGCGCCATCTCCCTCTCGCCACACGAGGGCGAGATGATTCGCTGGGCTATTGAGAACGCCGCGTACGAGAAGCAGCTCGCCCAATCGGACGTCCTCCCGTGCGCCTGGCTGGCGGAGCGTCGCGCGCACTTCGATGCGATGGAAAAGCGCGGTCCACGACGGACTGCATGGGTGGCCCGCACCATCGACGCACACCGGGCGGGCTGCGGCGCGTGCATGCAGGCCGAGCGCGACCTGCCGGCGGCGCCCCTCCCGCCGCGTACGCCGGGATTGACCGGCTGGATCGAGCACGCCATCTCCCGGCTTCCTCCCTCGCTGCGGCTGCCGGCGCGGGCCGCCGTGACGGGACTCGAGTTCGGATCTCCGTTGTTCGTGGGCATGACCCTCGTGGACTGGTTGCGGGATCCCTCCGCGGGCCTGCAGCTCTCCCCGTCGATGTTTCTGTGGATGACGGTGGGAACGGCCTGGCTGGTTCTTACGCACGGGCTGCTGCGGCCGCTCGCGGACCGGACGCCGCGCCTGGCGGGGCAGCTCTGGTCCGCGGCGTTGATCTTTCCGGCGGCGTTCGCGTTCGCGCAGACCGATCCTGACCTCCTGCTCCGGGACCCCTGGCTTTGGGGGTTCGCGGCGATCTTCAGCGGCCTGATCGGCGTCGTCCTGGGGCGCGTGCTCGATCTCGATGACGCGCTGTTCTCAGGCGAGACCGCGTCCTGATCCCTTCATCGGCGGACAGCCGCGGGACGGGCACGCGGCGCGTGGCGGTGGACGTCATTCACGGGGTTGCAGCGGGTCGGGTACGATCACGAACGCCTGGTACGAGCGGACGATCTTTCCTCTTTGACGGGGTGAACCGTGAAGCTGTCCGAGATGCCGACGGCGGAGTTGCTGACGCTGATCACGCGGCGCGGCATCTCCCCCGCGGCCGTGCGTGCCTTTCGCGAGCGCCGGGGAGCGACGCACGAGGAGATGGCGGACGTGCTCGGCGCCACCCCCATGGAGGTGGCGGCGTGGGAGGCGGGGACGGTGCGCGTGCCGGAGCTGCAGGATGCGCGGATTCGCCGGCTGGCCGCGGTGGACGCGCGTGCGGCGGCCGTCGCCGCGGCGGGCCTTCCCGCGTGCGACTGGGCCGCCGTCCACGCGCCCGCGCTGCACGCGGAGCTGTGCCTGCATCCGCGCGCACCCCTCACCGGCCCGCTGCGCCGGCACGTGCGCGCGTGCGACGCCTGCACGCGGGTCCGCGCCTTTGCGCGCACCCTGCCGCGCCTGCCATTCGATCCGGATGCGCCGGCCGAGGCCGCGTCGGCGGTCTTCTGGCGCCTCATCGACCCGCTTCCCCGGCACGCGCAGTCCGCGGTCATGATTCTCGGCGGCACCGCGGCCATCACGGGCGTCGCGCTGCTGGCGGGTCCCCACCTGCCGGACGTGGAGGCCGATCCCTGGTTCCTGCTCCTCGTCCTCTTAGCGGCCCGTCTGTTCGGCGAGATCGTCTTCGAAACCCTGGAACGGCCGCTGGCCCGCGCGCTCTGGCGCCACCCGCTCGTGGCGGAGCTGCTCCGGTGGACGGCCGGCATCGGGGCGGGGCTCGCGGTATGCCTGTCCGCCGTCGCCCTGCCCGACACGGCCGGCTGGGCGATTCCCGTCGGCCTTGCACTGACGTTCGTGCTGGAGACGCTCCGCCGGCTGGGCCGCAGGCGCGAGAAGGCGGCGGGGGCATCGCGCATCGCCGCCGTCGCCCAGGACGACGAGGCGTCGCGGAGCACGGAAGCGGACGCCACGCCGCCGGCCCCGGTGCTTCTGCTGGCGGATGGGGACCCGCTGGCGGCGTTCGACGAGGCTCGCGGACACACGCGCGCCGAGCACTCCGGCGCATCCTGACCCACTCCACCGACGGTAGTCGCGCGAAGAGCGCCACGACGCGGCGGAGCCTGCCCGGCCTCCGTCCGATGCTCCCGAGTGGATCCATCATCCCCGCTACTGCTCGAAGATGTCTTCCGGATCCGCCATCGCCCGCCTGTTCACCGGTCCGTCCGCCATTGCCGCCGACGAGGTGCGCGCCGCCCGCGCATCGCTCGGCTGGACGCTGGAGGAGGCGGCCGACGAGATGGGAGTGCTCCCGCTGGAAGTGGCCGCGTGGGAGGCGGGAACCATCAGGCCCACACGGGAGCAGGCCGCCATGCTCCGCTGGCGCGCCGAGGTCAAGGCCGTCGAAGACCGGGCGCTGGGCGCGGGCTCGATCACGTGCGGATGGGTGCCCTCGAACGCGGAGCGTCCCGATCGGCTGATGCCGGGCGGGCGGGGCGATCCCGAGGCGGTCGTGCAGGACGCCCGTACCCGCCTCTGGGAATACCGGACGCACGCGTATCAGTGCCCCGAGTGCCAGCAACTGGAAGCATGGCGGCGCCAGCATCCGTTTCCGTCGTATCCCGGCGAGTCCAGGTGGATGGAGACGACGCTGGTCTGGGTCGTCCTCGTGCTGGCGCCGCCCTCGATCGCGGTCGTGTTCTCGCCCGACGATTTTCCCGCGCTCGAGCCGTGCCTGGCGCTCTTCGTGTGCCTGGGGATCCTCTCCCAGGTGGTGGAGCCCACACGGCTGATGGCGGAGGAGCGTCCGGTCGCGGCGGCCTGCCTGCGCGCCGCCGCCGTCGTGCTGCCGCTGCTCGTCCTGGGATGGCTGCGGGGCTGGATGGGCCCGGGCGCGCCGGAGCCCTGGGCCTCGGCCGGAAACATCGTGCTGCTCGGCGGGATGTGGCTGTTGCTGATGTTCGGCACGCGCACGTCCGACTGGCCGGGCTAGGGCCACCCTCCCGATCAACGACGGTGAGACGCAGCGCCCCCGCGGACACGGTCCGCGGGGGCGCTTTCCATGCGGAGCACGCGGTCCGGCGACTCCGTGCACCGTCAGGCTCGACGTCCTGAGCGGGTGCGGATTCCGTGTGTCAGAATCCGGGGATGCGGATGCGGTGGGGCAGGTCGTACCCAGGTGAGACTCCCGCGCCTCAATATGGAAACGAGGCCCTGGATGCCGATCTGGCGGGCCAAGTCGATGCCGAATTTGGACTTGAACCGTGTTTGGCATGAGGGGTTCAGCGCCGGTCCCGGACCTGCCTTGGGGCTGGGCGCGCCGCGGCTGGGGACACGCCGCGGCGCTTGCCCACATACAACCGCAAACGATTCCACACGGAGCCCCTCTCGTGAAGATCCGCACGCTTTCCCTGTTGATTCCCTTCGCGGCGGCCGCCTGCGACCAGGCCCCGACGCTTTCGTCTTCGTCCGCCCCCGTTGCCCCGTTCGCCATCTCGTACGAGGCGCCCGTCACCTCCGAGGGCTTCCTGACCGGCGCCGGCGGCATGCAGCTGTTCTACCGCGTGTACGGCAGCGGCAAGGACACCACCGTGGTGCTGGGCGGCGGGCCCGCGCTCCCCATCAGCTACTTCGACAAGGACCTGGCGCCGCTGGCGCACGGCCGCACGCTCATCTTCTTCGACGCGCGCGGCGCCGGAAAGTCGCAGCTCACCACCAATCCCGCGCTCCTGACCATGGGCCACCACGTGGCGGACCTGGAGGCCGTGCGCGCGCACTTCGGCCTGGACGAGATGAAGCTCGTGGGCCACTCGTGGGGCGCCATGCTGGCAGCCCACTACGCCGCCGAGTATCCGCAGCACGTGAACCGGATGGTGCTGGTGACCCCCGGCCCCGTCCAGGCCAAGTACGACGCCGAGCACGACGCCATTCGCGTTTCGCGCACGGACCCGAAGGTCCTGGAGCGCCAGGGCGAGCTCTTCGGCCTGCTGCTGGGCGGCGCGTCCACGCAGCCGGTGAAGGACTGCACGGAGCTGTTCGACAGCTTCTTTCCCGCGTACTTCCACGACCCGGCCAACGTGGCCAACGTGCACGGCACCTGGTGCCCGCAGACGGACGACGCCGCGGCCCTGCTGCTGATGGGGATGTTCGCCGGGCGCGGCTCGCTGGGGCCCAACTGGAACCTGGTGCCCATGCTGGAGGGCATCCAGACGCCCGCGCTGGTCATCCACGGCACCGGCGACCCCATCCCCGCCGCCAGCACCGTCGCCTACGCGGACGCGCTCCCGAACGGCACGCTGCGCATCATCCAGGGCGCCGGCCACTTTCCGTGGGCGGAGGAGCCGGCGGCGTTCTTCTCGGCCGTGAACACCTTCCTGCGCCGCGGCAACCTGTAGCGCGGCGCCGCTCCACCCCCGCGGCGCGCCGAGCCGCGGGGCGCACGACCCTGACCGGGCTGATACGCAAGCTCTTGAAGTCATAGATCGGATCCCCCGCCGCCGAGTGATCGGTGGCGGGGGATCTTTTGTGCTGGGGGTGGATGGGTTCTCGTCCCCCCTCGAGGCGGGGTGAGGGGCAGGAAGCCCCGTCGGCCCTGAGCGGCTAAAGCCGCCGCTGGGAAAGCCATAAGCCCTGTCTCGCGCCGAGGCGCGAGACGAACAGGGCTTCAACCGCGCATGGGGACTCCGCCTTCGCCCGATGTCCGCCGGCAGCGTGGCACTCCGCCCGTAACGGAGAGTCCGCGCAGGCGGACTTCGCGTGGTCGTTGCGGCGAATTCATTCGCTTGGCCGAAAGCTGAACCGGCTTTCGGCAACCTTTGTCGAATTTTGGACACGACTCTTGCATACGCAGGTCTCCCGCGTTATCGTTTGCGAAAATTCAGCGGGAGCAAACTTCGGCTTAAGAAACTAAGGTGACGACGGCAACTCGACTCGACGACATCGACATCCGGCTGCTGGAGATGCTGCAGGAGCACGGGCGCACGTCGCAGCACGACCTGGCACAGGCCGTGGGGCTGTCGTCGCCGGCGGTGGGGGAGCGGCTGCGCAAGCTGGAAGAGCGCGGAATCATCCGCCAGTTCACCGTGCTCGTGGACCCGCGCCGCGTGGGGCGCGACGTCACGGCGTTCATCTTCGTGGGGATCAACGGGTCCAGCTTTTACCCGGAGTTCCGGCAGCACGTGCAGGAGCACCCCGAGGTGATGGAGTGCCACAGCGTCACGGGGCAGGGAAGCCACCTGCTCAAGATCCGCACCGACAGCACCTCCACGCTGGAGTCGCTGCTGGCCGAGATCCAGTCGTGGCCGGGGGTGCAGTGGACCACCACCAGCATCGTGCTTTCCACGGTGAAGGAAACCAGCGCGCTTTCGCTGGCACCGCGCGCCGCGCCGGGCGCGGCATAGGGACGGACGGCGGGGCACGGCGGCCCCGGCATCGGACCGAGGACACACACGACGGACGGCGGGGCAGGGCGCCCCGCATCGCAAGCAACCGGATCGCCTTTCAACCCGACGCAGAGGGAGACAATGCCCAGGACTACCGCCCGTTTCGACACGCTGGCCGCGGCCAGGGGATGGGAGGCCGATTCGCGCAACGGCGGCTCGCCCGCGCCCGCGCCCGAGCCCATGGACATCGAGCGCATCTTCGGCTCGCGCACCTTTGGCCTGGCCGAGATGCGCTCGCGCCTGCCCAAGCAGGTGTACAAGGCCATCATCCGCACGGTGGAGCACGGCGAGCCCCTGGACCCGTCCGTGGCCGACGTGGTCGCGCTGGCCATGAAGGAGTGGGCGCTGGAGAACGGCGCCAGCCATTACACGCACTGGTTCCAGCCCCTCACCGGCAGCACGGCCGAGAAGCACGACAGCTTCATCACCCCCAACCGCGGCGGCGGGGCGGTGGCCGAGTTCAACGGCAAGGAGCTCATCCAGGGCGAGCCCGACGCGTCGTCGTTCCCCTCCGGCGGCCTGCGCGCCACCTTCGAGGCGCGCGGCTACACGGCGTGGGACCCCACGTCGCCCGCGTTCATCGTGGAGACCCGGGCCGGCTGCTACCTGTCCATCCCCACGGCGTTCGCGTCGTGGACGGGCGACGCGCTGGACACCAAGATCCCGCTCCTGCGCTCCATGTCGGCGCTGGACGCGCAGGCGCGGCGGGCGCTCAAGCTGTTCGGCAACACCGAGGGGCGGGTGACGGCCACGTGCGGGCCGGAGCAGGAGTTCTTCCTCATCGACCAGGAGTTCTTCTACCGCCGCCCGGACCTGATGACCACGGGGCGCACCCTCTTTGGCGCCAAGCCGCCGCGCGGGCAGGAGCTGGAGGACCACTACTTCGGCTCCATCCCCGACCGGGTGCTGGCGTTCATGATGGAAGTGGAGCGCGAGCTGTACAAGCTGGGCGTGCCCGTCAAGACGCGGCACAACGAGGTGGCGCCGGGGCAGTTCGAGATGGCGCCCATCTACGAGAACGCCAACCTGGCGGCCGACCACCAGCAGCTGATGATGATCACGCTGCGCAAGGTGGCGCCCCGCTACGGCCTGGCCGCGCTGCTGCACGAAAAGCCGTTCGCGGGCGTCAACGGCAGCGGCAAGCACCTCAACTGGTCGCTGGGCACGGAGTCGCAGAACCTGCTGGAGCCGGGCGACACGCCGCACAGCAACATGCAGTTCGTGTTCTTCTGCACGGCCGTGCTGCGGGCCGTGGAGCGGCACCAGGACCTGCTGCGCAGCGCCGTGGCGTTCGCGGGCAACGACCACCGCCTGGGGGCCAACGAGGCGCCGCCGGCCATCATCTCCGTGTTCCTGGGCGACCAGCTGACGGACGTCTTCGAGCAGATCGAGAGCACCGGCAGCGCCACGTCCAGCAAGGCCGAGGGGCTGCTGGGGCTGGGCTCGCCCGTGCTGCCGCACCTGCCGCAGGCGGCGGGCGACCGCAACCGCACCAGCCCGTTCGCCTTTACGGGCAACAAGTTCGAGTTCCGGGCCCTGGGCTCGTCGCAGTCCGTCAGCTGGCCGGCCACGGTGCTCAACACCATCATGGCCGAGGCGCTGGACGAGCTCACGACGGCGCTGGAGGCCGAGCTGGCCGGCGGCAAGGTCAAGTTCGAGGAGGCGCTGCGCACGCTGGTGGCCACGGAGATCCGCCGGGTCAAGCACATCGTCTTCAACGGCGACGGCTACAGCGACGAGTGGCACCAGGAGGCGGAGCGCCGCGGCCTGCTGAACCTGCGCACCAGCCTGGACGCGCTGGAGCAGATGCACCAGGAAAAGAACCTGGCGCTCTTCGAGAAGTACGGCATCCTGAGCCACCGCGAGCTGGAGAGCCGGCACGAGATCGCCCTGGACCAGTACTTCAAGACGGTCAACATCGAGGGCGAGACCACGGCCGACATCGCCGGCACCATGATCATGCCCGCCGCCGTGCGCTACCTGAACGACCTGGTGGCCGCCGCGGACCGCACCCGCTCGCTGGGTGTGGAGACCAGGGGGCTCACGCGCACGGTGCAGATCGTCAACGAGCTGGTGGACGAGCTGCGCGACGGGCTGGACGCGCTGGTGGCGCAGAACGCCGAGCTGGGCGGCGAGGACGTGCACAGCAAGGCGTTCCACGTGCGCGACAACGTGATCCCGGCCATGGGCCGCGTGCGCGCGGTTGCGGACAAGCTGGAGAAGGTCGTCCCGGACGACTACTGGCCGCTCCCCACCTACCGCGACATGCTGTTCGTGAAGTAACGGCGCGATCGGTGGATGGATGATGCGCGAAGGGCCGCCTCCCGGTGTGGGGGGCGGCCCTTTGCGCATCCGGCGTGGGCGACGAGAGATCGGTCGTGCACCCCGTGCTGCGTTACGGAAAGTCGTACACGAGCGGAAGCTCGTCGAGCGTGACGGCGTCGAACATAAAGTACGTGTAACCCCCGCTACCCACGGATCCCGCGGGCACCAATCCGCGGACATATACGAAGTAGTATGGGCCCAACCGCATGAAATACGTCCTGCGGCTGACGGTGCCCCAATACTCCCACGTCCTGGCCTGGAGCGCGGCTTCAATCCTGCCTGCAAGGTTCTCGCAAACGGTTGGGTCGGTAACGGCCTCCCGGGGATCCGAGGGTTCAACCGGACGAAACCCGTTGCGCGACCTGTACTCCGCGAACACGGAGTCCGCGCTCGTGAACCGGTCCGCGAACTCGGCTAGCATCTCTGCGTTCGCGGTTGAATCCCCGCAGCCCGACGTCAGATGATCCTGTGCGGCGAGCGGATGCCCAACGGCCAGGATTAATCCCGGCAGCAGCCATCGGATGCATCGTATCATGCTGGCCGCTACTGAAAGTCGTAGGGTGTGGGGATTTCCTCCAGCGTATCCGCATCCAGCACGAACCGGTACCATCCACCGCCCACCCACTCAGGCGGCAGGACTTCATCGATCAGGATGTAATAGTAGGGTCCCACGCGAACCGCATACGTATCCCACTCGGCTCCCGACCAGTAGTCCCACGCTAAAGCCTGCAGCAGTTCGGTCGCCCTTTCCGCCAACCGCTCGCAGGTTGCCGAATCGGGGACCGCGATCGTCTCGGGGGGGCTCACACGCCGCAACTGGTTCTCATTGCGGAACGTCACCGACGTGGAGTCATCCGACGTGAAGAGGCTGGCATATTCCGCCGCCTCATCGACGGAGACCCCGCATCCGACCGTCAGGTTCTGCGCCTCCAGGGAACCCAGGAAGAGCAGGGAAGCCACCAGTGAGAGGATCACGCTACGCATCGATTGGAGCCTCTGTTCAAGGTCCAGATCCCCGCGCCATTCCGACACTCGGCAGACGGGGGCTATTGCGAAGCATACGGGGTTGGGATTTCCGCCAGCGTATCCGCGTCCAGCACGAAAGCGTACGAGCCCCCGCCGACCCACTCCGGCGGCAGCAACTCCGCGATGTAGATGTAATAGTAAGGGCCGACGCGAATCGCATAGGTCAGCCACTCCGCGCCTGACCAGTAGTCCCACGCCTGGGCTCGCAGCAGGTCGGTCGCCCTTTCCGCCAGCCGCTCGCAGGCCGCTGAGTCGGGAATGGCAATCATCTCGGGAGGGCTCACACGCTTTAGGTTGTTCTCACTGCGGTACTTCACCCCGACAGAGTCGTCCGCCGTGAAGAGGCTGGCGAACTCCGCCAGCTCGTCAGCTTCGGAGACACCGCATCCAACCGTCAGGTTATGGGCGTGCAGCGACCCCTGAAAGAGCAGCGGGAGGAGCAGCAAGAACATCAGGCGATGCATCGGCTCGATCCCGTGCTCACGTCAAAGTGCGTTGGGTCCGCAGGGCAGTAGCTCTCTAACAGGCGCACTCGTAAGAAGTTGGTATCCGTGCGTGAGTGGCGACGTCGAACAGGTAGATGCGCCATCCCCCGCCGACCATGCCCGCAGGAAGCTTCTTCTCCACGTAGGCGAGGTAGTACGGGCCCATCCGCACATAGGTGGTCTCCCAGGGAGACGTGCTCCAGTACGCCCATCCCTTCTCGCGGAGCAGCGTATCGACACGTACACGAAAATCCTCGCATAGCATCGAGTCGGTCATCGCCTCGACGGGCTCGCCGGCGTCTAGCGCTCGGAGCCCGTTCTGCGCGCGGTAGTTCACATACTCCGAATCTGCACTCACGAACCTGGGCGAGAAGATCTCAATGACATCCACTGCCTTCTGGGCTGTTCCGCATCCGGACGACACGTCCTGCGCAGCCACGGCAGCGGGAAGCGACAGGAGAGTGCACGCAAGCAGCAACGTCAGAGAACGCATCGATTGGAGCCCTTGTTGAGGTTGTACCTGGTGTGCACGACCTCCCAATTGCGCCCGGATCTTCGGTGCGCTGCCAACGGGTACATGAAGAGGATTGATCGGATACTCGATGTTATGGACCAGGGTATACGCACGTCACTGGAACTCGTAAACGAGCGGGATCGGAGCCAGCGTCTCTACATCGAAGACATAATGCGAGTAACCGCCGCCGATCCAGCCCGCTGGCAGCACCTGGTCAATGCGGACGAAGTAGTACGGACCGAACCGCATGAAGCTGGTCGTCCATGGGTAATCCTTCCAGGCGTTCCAAGCGTGTGTGTCCGAGCGAAGTGACGCGTCGATTTGCGCAGCGAGCGCCTGACAAACGGCCGGATCGTCGATCGGTCCCACGAACTCCCCTGCTGTGACTGCCCGAAGGCCATTGCGCTGCCGGTATTCGACTACCTCGGGATCTGAACCCGTGAAGCGGTCCTTGAACTCGCTGGCGGCTTCCGCGTTCGCGACGGAGTCGCCGCAGCCGGTGGAAGTGGCTTGGGCATGCGCCGGCAGCGGCGCGCATATCACGAGAGCCACGAGAACGTATGTCAGACCATGCATCTGCCTGATCCCCTGTTCAGGTTCCACCTCTGTTTGACGATAGAGGCATTCCCGTCTTGGACGGTCCGGTGCCAGCGATGGATGTGGACCGGGTCGATGATATACCCCACGTGATCCGCGGCCCCGGTCTCCCAGGGGTCGAGATCGCCTCGGTTTCTCTTTCCCTCTCCGCTCGGCCCGTCCAGCAGCCGAAAATCATCGACCTGTTGCTCGTGCGGGCACACGTTGCCGCGGGTGTCGATAATCTCCCGAGATCCGGACGGATGACTGTGAATCTCGCCACGGATCGTGTACCCCTCGCGCATATAGCGGGCACGTTCATCCAGATGGTCGCTCCGGCACGTCGTGGGCATCCCTGGGCCATACGTCCATTCCCGGTACTCGATCCGCCCGTCCTTCTCGAGGAGGTATCCGCCGTACTCCTTGCGATCTCGTACATATCCGCCGAATCGGGATCGTTTCGCGAGGTCCTCCATAACGTTCAGAACGGCCGGATGGGACAGCAGCGAATCGTCGGGAAGGCGCTCGAACATCTCGCAGCCGCGCCGCCACACCACCTCGGAGACGTTCTTCACCACGCGGCCCTCCACGTCGGCCTCCACGACCATCCGCCCGCTTTGCAGGGGCGTGTAGGTGCACGTCGTCTTGCCGCTGCACGCGGTGCCCAGGGAAACGGTTGCGAGGTTCCGCTGGTGCTCGGCGAGCGTGTCGTTGGGCGCCCACACCCAGCGGATCCCCCCGGGCGTTCCATCCGGCTTGCGCAGGATCCCGTCGATCTCGGCCGTGAACGTGGCCGCTTCGCCCGGACGGATGCGCGGCGCCAGCGCACGCACCCGCACGGGATTGGGCACCTGCACCGCGCGAAGCCGCTGCGTGCCCGCGTACTCGTACTCGGCCGTAAACGCGGCGGCGCAGCAGTCCGCGGGGGGATAGCACTTGTACTCGTAGCACACCGCCCCCGGCAGTCCCGCGCGCATCACGTAGATGTACTTCGTCGTGGTGCCGGAGTTGTGGTAGAAGTACCCCCAGCCTCCCGGGTTCTCGTGGACCGCGATCTGGTTGTAACTCGTTCCCGGCGAAGGCGTCGGAGTGCTGCCGAAGGTGATCTTTGGCCCCATCGAAGGGTGTGACGGGGGGATGAACTCGCCTTCCCGTACAAAGCAGGTGCGGTTGGAGCACAGGGGCTCGAAGTGCTCGTTCGGCCGGAGCGTGAGGCCGTTGTCGATGTACACGCGGATGTATGCGCCGGGCTCGACCGCAATGCCGGTCCCGGTCCAATCCACCCGGCCGGTGTTCCCGAACTCGGCGGGGTGCACAGGGATGGTGAAGGTCCCGAGCACGACCGGCGGGGCATCGCCCGAGGCGAACAGGGGCCGATTCTCCGCCGCGCCGCCCGCTTCCGTGGGGCCCGCGCGTTCGCACGAAGCAAGCGCGCTCCCGCCGGCAAAGGCGAGCAGGAACCGCACGACGGCACGGCGCAACGCCGGGGGGTGACGGGAAGATCGCATCTTGACTCATCATAAAAATGTCGAATCAGAGCGATTGGAATCTAGCTCGGTCGATGGTATGTCGTAAAGGGTGCTGATGCGCGAGGGCGCCTCGCGTACCGTCTGCCGAGCGCCAATCCCACGATCCGCAGGCGCACCCTCTGGAATCGTGACATCTGATACTTGCGCCGGAGCCGCGCGCGCTGAGTATTTCGGAATTCGTGGATCACTTCCCACCCCGGACCAGCGGCCTGATGCAGATCCCCGTTCCCGACGACCTGATCGCCATCTGCCGCGAGATCGTGGCGGATGGCAGGACGGACGCGGAGTGGGCGGAGATCGAGGCGGGCGACTGGTTCCAGACCGGCACCGTCAGGGGCGGATACGAGGCGGACGAGCACGCCTTCACCTTCAGCGTCCGCACGCCGGAAGAGGGCGAGCTGTGGGTCGTCCTCACCCTCGCGGACGCCGGCGAGGTCGCGCGCGGCGAGCGGACCATCGTGGAGGCGCGCCGGCCGGACTGATCGCGGATCCGCGGCGGCGGATGCGTCGAACGGACCGAGCCCCGCCGGCCATGCGGCCTCACGGCATCGGCGCCAAGCCGTCCGCCCCCGCGGAAATCCAGCGCGGACCGGCGGCGGAGCGGCGTTGGCCCGGTGCGCAGGCGCGTGCGCGGAGGGAAATGATTATACTGGACGGCGCGCGCCGGAGGCCGGCCCGCGCCGGGCGCCCGTCGCGGCTCCTTCCCGGCACCACCGATCTCGTCCACTGGCGGCGGGCCCACCCCGCGCGCGCCGTTCCCGCAGGCTGAAAACGCGATGTCCATCCATCCACCCGGCCCCACGATTCCCGCCCCGCCCGCGCCCGCCCCGGACGCCGCCGGCGCGTCCTCCGGCCGCACCGCGGAGCACGAGGCGGCCCTGCTGCGCGCGGCGCTGGAATCCACCGGGGACGGGCTGTGCGTGGTGGACCTGGAGGGGCGGCTGGTGTTCGCCAACCGGCGCTTCCAGCGGATGTGGGACCTGCCCGACGCCCTGATGGTGCCCGGCGGCGAGCGCATTCGCCTGGATCCCGCCCGGGTGCAGGTGCAGGACCCCGAGGGGTTCGCCGCGCGCGTGGCCGAGATCTCCGCCAACCCCGAGGCGGAAGCGTGCGACATGCTGCACTTTCGCGACGGGCGGGTGGTGGAGCGCGTGTCCAACCCGCAGCGCGTGGACGGGCGCGTGGTGGGGCGGGTGTGGAGCTTTCGCGAGGTCACGGGGCGCCACGCGGCCATCCGCGCCCAGCGCGCGGCCGAGGCCGCCCTGGCCCGCTCCGAGACGCGCTTCCGCGCCCTGTTCGAGCAGTTTCCCCTCTCCATCCAGATCTTTTCCCCCGAGGGGCGGCACCTGCAGGGCAACCGCGCCTGGGAGGAGCTGTTCGGCCTGCCCCCGGAGGTCGTCCGCGACTTCAATCCGCTCGTGGACCCGCAGCTGGAGGAGGTGCGCGACCTGGTGGAGCGCGGCTTTGGCGGCGAGGCGGTGCAGCTGCCCCCCACCTTCTTCGACCCCGCCGCGGTCGCCGCTCCGGGTGAAGCCGCCGCCCCGCGCGCGCCCATGTGGGTGCAGGCGTTCCTGTGCCCCGTGCGCGACGGCGAGGGCGCCATCCGCGAGGTGATCATCGTCCACCAGGACGTGACCGACGCACGCCGCGCCGCCGAGACGCTGGAGGCGTCCGAGGCCAGCTACCGCGCCCTGTTCGACGCCTCCAACGACGCCATCTACGTCCACGACGTGGACACGGGCGCCATCCTGCACGCGAACGGGCGCGCCTGCGAGCTGCACGGCCTGTCGCGCGAGGCGCTGATCGCCGGCGGGCTGAGCGTGCTCCCCGCGGGCGATCCGCCCTACTCCATCGACGACGTGCGCCGCCACCTGCGCGCAGCGGCGGCCGGCGAGCGCCGCGTGTTCGAGTGGCCCGTCCCCCGCGCGGAGGGCGGCCCCACCTGGCTGGAAGTGGCCCTGCAGCGGGTGAACATCGGCGGGACGGACCGGGTGCTCTCCACGGCGCGCGACATCAGCGACCGCAAGGCCGCCGAGGAGGCCCTGCGCGCGGCCAACGAGTCGCTGGAGGCGCGGGTGGCGGCGCGCACGGCGGAGCTGGCCGAGACCAACCTGGCCATGGAAGAGGAGATCGCCGAGCGCGCCCGGGCCGAGGAGGAGCTGCTGCACACCGCGCAGGAGCTGCACGCCGTCTTCCACGCCCTGCCGGACCTGTACTTCCGCATGGACCACGCGGGGACCATCCTGGACTACCGCGCCGGCACCCGCGGCCACCTGTACGTCTCCCCCGAGGACTTCGAGGGGCGGCGGATGACGGACGTGCTCCCCCCCGACGCCGCCGCCATCTTCGCGGACGCCCTGGCGGAGGTGCGGCGCACGCAGGCCCTGGTCTGCGTGGAGTACCGGCTGCCCCTGCCGGAGGGCGACCGCGACTTCGAGGCGCGCCTGGTGCCGTTCGGCCTGGTGGAGTTCATCGCCATCGTCCGGGACGTCACGGACCGCAAGGCCACGGAGCGCGCCCTGCAGGCCAGCGAGGAGTACTTCCGGCAATTGATCGAGAACGGCTCCGACCTGATCGTGGTCCTGGGGCCGGACCGCACCACGCGGTACATGAGCCCGTCCGCCGTGCGCATCCTGGGGATGCAGCCGGACGAGCGCGTGGGCCGCAGCCCGTTCGAGATGATCCACCCGGACGACGTGGAACACTCCCAGCGCACCGCCCGGGAGGCCGCCATGAATCCCGGGACGGCGTACTCGGTGGACTTCCGCTACCGCCACAAGGACGGCGGATGGGTCACCTTCGAGGCCTTCGTCCGCACCCTGCGCGAGGATTCGGCGGACGGCGGCCTCGTCGTCAACGCGCGCGACGTCACGCCCCGCAAGGCGGCCGAAGCGGCGCTGCAGGCCAGCGAGGAGCACTTCCGGCGATTGATCGAGAACGCGTCCGACGTGGCGACGGTGCTGGACAAGCGGGGATGCATCCGCTACCAGAGCCCGTCCATCACCCGCGTGCTGGGCTACACGCCGGACGAGCTGATGGGGGAAAGCTCGTTCGACTACGTGCACCCGGACGATACCACGGCTTCGCGGGCGCTCATCGAGGCCATCGTCCGCCGGCCGGGGACCACGCACCAGACGGAGTTCCGCTTTCGCCACCGCGACGGGTCGTACCGGGTGCTGGAGGCGCTGGGGCGCACGCTGCGCGAGGACTCGGCGGAGGAGGGCGTCGTCGTCAACTCGCGCGACGTCACGGAGCGTACGGAGGCCGAGGCGGCCCTGCACCGCAGCGAGGAGCACTTTCGCACGCTCATCGAGAACGCCACGGACCTCATCACCATCCTGGACCCGGACGGCACCATCCGCTACGAGAGCTCGGCCATCACGCGGATGCTGGGCTACACGCCGGAGGAGCTCGTGGGCCGCACCCCGTTCGACCTGATCCACCCCGACGACGCGCCGGCCGTGATGGCGCGGCTGGGCGAGCTCATCGCGGAGCCGGGCACGTCCAGCAGCGTGCAGTTCCGGTTTCTGCACGCGGACGGCACGTGGCGCCACCTGGAGGCCGTGGGGCGGACCATCAACCCCGCGACGTCGCTGGACGGGCTGGTGGTGAACTCGCGCGACATCACGGAGCGGCGGCGGGCGGAAGAGGCGATGGTGGCCGCCAAGGAAGAGGCGGAGCGCGCCAACCTGGCCAAGAGCGAGTTCCTGTCGCGGATGAGCCACGAGCTGCGCACGCCCATGAACTCCATCCTGGGCTTTGCGCAGGTGCTGGCGCGGCGCGGGCTGCCGGCGGACCAGGCCAAGGGGGTGGACCACATCCTCCGCGCCGGCCGGCACCTGCTGAACCTCATCAACGAGGTGCTGGACATCGCCCGCATCGAGGCCAACGAGCAGCAGCTGTCGCTGGAGGCCGTGCGGGTGGACGCGTCCGTGCAGGAGACGGTGGCCCTCATCCGCCCCCTGGCGGCGCAGTACGGGTGCGCGGTGGACGAGCTGCCCCTGCCGGGCGACCTGTACGCCCTGGCGGACCGGCAGCGGCTGGCGCAGGTGCTGCTGAACCTGCTTTCCAACGCCATCAAGTACAACCGCCCCGGCGGCCGCGTGTGGGTGACGGTGGAGCCCGCGGAGGACGCGGAGGGCGGCGAGCACCGCATCTGCGTGCACGACACGGGGCCGGGCATTCCCCCGGAGCGCGCGTCGGAGCTGTTCGTCCCCTTCGCGCGGCTGGGGGCGGAGTCGTCGGACGTGGAGGGAACGGGGCTGGGGCTGGCACTTTCGCAGCGGCTCGTCCAGGCCATGGGGGGCGAGCTGGAGGTCACGAGCGAGGTGGGGGTGGGGAGCACCTTCCGGGTGCGGCTGCGCGCCGTGGAGAGCCCCCTCGTCCGCTTGGCCCGCCGTGAGCCCGCCCTGCCGGACGGCTCGCCCGCCGCCGGGGCGCGGCGCGAGGCGCGGCTGCTGTACATCGAGGACAACCTGGCCAACGTGTCGCTGGTGGAGACCATCCTGGCCGGGCGCCCGGAGGTGACGCTGGTGACGGCGCTGCAGGGGCGGCTGGGGCTGGACCTGGCCCTGCAGCACGGGGCCGACCTGATCCTGCTGGACCTGCACCTGCCCGACATGCCGGGCGACGAGGTGCTGGCGCGGCTGCGGGCCGAGCCGCGGACGGCGCAGATCCCCGTGGTGGTGATCAGCGCCGACGCCACGCCGGGGCGCATCGACCGGCTGCGGCAGGCGGGGGTGCACGCGTACCTTACCAAGCCGCTGGACGTGGACGAGTTCCTGGACGTGGTGGACGGCATTCTCGCACGGGAGGACTGACGCATGCCCATCCTGGAGGACCTGGCGGCGTGCCGGGTGCTGGCCATCGACGACGAAGAAGCCAACCTGGACCTGCTCCAGTTCTTCCTGGCGGACGAGGGGGTGAACGACTTCACGGGCATCAGCGACGCGCGAAAGGCCCTGGCGGCGTTCGACGAGGTGCGGCCGGACCTGGTGCTGCTGGACCTGCACATGCCGCACATCGACGGCTTCGCGGTGATGCGGGGGATGCGCGAGCGGGTGGGCCCCGGCGACTTCGTCCCCATCCTGGTGCTGACGGCGGACGTGACGTCCACGGCGCGGCTGCGGGCCCTGGAGGAGGGGGCCAGCGACTTTCTCACCAAGCCGCTGGACGGGGTGGAGGTGGTGCTGCGCATCCGCAACCTGCTGCGCACGCGGGTGCTGCACCGCGCGCAGCAGGAGGGCCGCGCCCGCGCCGAGGCGGCCGGCCGCCGCGCCGCGTTCCTGGCCGAGGCCAGCCGCGTGCTGGGCGCCTCGCTGGACGCCGAGACCACGCTGGCCATGCTGCCGCGCTTAGCCGTGCCCCGGCTGGCGGACTACTGCGTGGTGGACCTGGTGGGCCGCGGCGAGCCCCGGCACCGCGCGGGGGCCGCCCACACGGACCCCGAGGCGGAGGAGCTGCTGGTGGATGGCGCGCCGTTGTGGGCGGGCGCGTTCCCCGACGCGCACCCCATGGTGCGGTCGCTCACGGAGGGGCAGTTCGTCCTCCTGGAGCCGGTGGATGCGAGCGCGCTGGAAGAGGGCGCCACGGCCGAGGAGCTGCGGGCGCTGCACCGGCTGCGGCCGTCGTCGCTCATCACCGTGCCGCTGGTGCTCTCCGGGCGCCTTGCGGGGACGCTGAGCCTGGTGATGTCGCACAGCGGCCGCCGCTTCGAGGCGGACGACCTGGGGCTGGCGGAGGAGCTGGTGCGGCGGGCGGGCTCCGCGCAGGAGAACGCGCGGCTGTTCCACGACGCGCAGCAGGCCACCCGCGCCCGCGACCAGATGCTGGGCGTGGTCGCGCACGACCTGCGCAACCCGCTCAGCACCATCCGGCTGGCGGCGGAGCTGCTGCTGGAGCTGGTGCCCGACGCCACGCACCGCAAGCACCTGGCGACGCTGCACCGCTCGGCCCTGCGGATGAACGAGCTCATCCAGGACCTGATGGAGGTGAGCCGCATCGAGAGCGGCGCACTGGCCCTGGCCACGCGCCCGGAGAAGGTGGCGGCGCTGCTGGCCGAGGCGGGGAGCATGCTGGGGCCCCTCGCGCAGGCGCACGGGCTCACGCTGGAGACGGCGGTGGACGACGGCGTGGCCACGGTGCTGGGAGACAGCCGCCGGCTGCTGCAGGTGATCAGCAACCTGGTGGGGAACGCCATCAAGTTCACGCCGGAGGGCGGCCGCATCGATCTCCGCGCGGTGGCGGCGGGCGGGGAGGTGCGCTTTGCCGTGGCGGATACGGGGCCGGGGATCCCGCCGGAGCAGCTGCCGCACGTGTTCGGGCGCTTCTGGCAGGCGAACCGCGGCGACCGGCGGGGGATTGGGCTGGGGCTTTCCATCGCGCGCGGCATCGTGGAGGCGCACGGCGGGCGCATCTGGGTGGAGAGCGACCTGGGGGAGGGGAGCACGTTCTACTTCACCGTCCCCGTCGCCGAGAAGCCCGCGCCCGTTTCCATTCCCGCGATCACGATCGGCGCGCCTGATGCATTTCTGCCGCTCTCCACTCCGAGTTGAGGACGCTGGCGGTTTCGGACAGCGTCTCGGGGCGCCGTGCAGCGAGGACCCGAGGAGGACCGTCGGGGTATTACGAACCGAGGGCCCGCCTTGACACGATCGGCGCGGAGCCAGTATGGTTGGTGAGCAACTGACCCTCTTCCCAGCAGGTAACGGCATGCAGGTCCAGAAGAACGCCATGGCGAAGAAGGTGGCCGCGCTCGTCCGGCGTAAGGTCCGCCCGACGCAGACGCGCGACGACGAACCGGATGTTGTAGTGCCTGATGAGAAGGCGTTCAGCGTCATTTTCGCCGGGAACGCAGAAACCGCTCGTAAGAACCTCGACCGCTTCGCACCGCGGATCTGACGGGCGCTGAACGGAGACTAAAGAGCCGGGACTGTTTGTCCCGGCTCTTTTCTTTGCCCCAGATTGCGGTCTGGGAGGTGAATCGTGCGACAAGGGCTACTCGCGATGAGCCAGATCAGTTCAGAAAGCACGTCCTATGATCCCGGGGTTGTCTTGTGGCTGCCGCCTTACTCGGGTCTTCCGGGGGACACGAGTGAAAACGGGCATCCCCACGCACTCGTGGTCCGAGCCGAGCCTGAAGGGTTCGGCATTCTGGCGTACGGCAGCACGCAAGACACGGAAGCAGGCGGTGGGGCCGAGCGGCATTCTGTGAAACCGCGGCCCGCCGGCCGGAATCCCAATGGACTTCCGCGGTTGACCCACTTCTATCCGGGGTTCTCGCGTTGCGCGAGTACAAAGACCTTCCGAAGCGCGCCGGGTACCTTGGGAACGATCTGGTGGGCCTGCGGGAGAAGCTTCGCTCGGCGCTTGGAATCGGCGAGGGCTGCACCGGCCAGAAGGGTCACCTTGCAGGCTCCTGGCGTGGTCGGATTCTCAATCTCGATCCCGGGGCGCAGGCGGTGCTCGGTACCGGGCTTGGTGTGGTCGTCACTGCTGCGCGGTACTCCAAAGCAAAGGCGTACCAGGTGGTGGTCCCGATCTACGATGGCGCAGGGCGAGCTGCTCAGGAGCCGGTGGTCACCGTGACGGAAGGAAAGTGGCTCCCGCGTCTCGGAGACAACGTATCCAGCGCATTGCTGGTAGTGCCGTCGACGGTTTCCGTGTGGCACAAGCGCCACATCGTGGATGGAGGAGCGGCTATGGTGCTGGACAGCGAGGTCATGAACGTTGTTGATCGAAACCTCTGCACCTACTTCGACCTCGAGCGTCCGCGGTAGACGCGGCGCTCCTGTCCGCGTCCGACCTGCGGATTACGGGCGGTCGACCAGGTTCGCGAGGCCGCCGATCGCAAGCCCCGCGACGGCACCGACGGGGACGGTGAGGATGTGGGCCGGCGGCGCCATCCACTCGTCCGCCGTCGCCATCACGACCGTCCCGGCGACCGCGCCCACCAGCGCGCCGACGATCATGCCGTAGCGCGGATAGCTCCACGGCGAGCGGGTCTCCACGGCCTCCACCGGCTGGCCGGCCTCGCGCATCGCGGGCGACAGGGCGGCCGGCAGCGGCACGGCACCCTGCGACCACGCCGGCTGGATGGATGCGCTCGCGGCGGCGGTCTGCGCCTGCTGGGCGGATGCGTCCGGCGCCGCAAAAGCGAGCGCGGCGGCGAGTGAGGCGAGGACGACGGAAGAGCGCATGGGCAGTGTCGCGGGAACTGGATGGGGAGGGAAACGCGTGTCGGCGGTCCTACCCGGCGGATCGTTCGGAAGGTCCAGTATCACCTGATGCGCGCCGTTCCGTTTCCGCTCGGCGGAGCGCCGCATGCACGGCGGATGAACGAAGGGCCGCCCCCGGTGAGGGGGCGGCCCTTCGTCCATCTACCATCCGCCGTCCGGTCAGTTCGCGTCCGGGGCCACGCCGCTGACGTCCAGCTCGCCGCGCAGGTGGTTCAGGTGCGTGGTGAAGATGGAATCCTCCTCCTCCGCCGCCTTGCCGTCCGCCGCGAGCACGGCCAGGCCCAGGCCGCCCAGCGCCGTCACCACCTGGTCGGCGTTGCGGGTCCCCAGCGCGCGGTCCATCTCCACGATGGCGTGCAGGTACGCCGGCGTCTGCCCCAGGAAGGCGTGCAGGGCGTCGGGGTCGCTCGTGATCTCCACGGACTCCATGGCGCCCTCGCGCAGCTCGTCGTGCGAGGACGAGGCGTCCGAGACGGCGTTGACCACGCGGCTGTAGACGTCCATCTCCCGCGCGTTCACGTCGTCGTCGCCGGCCAGCAGCAGGCCCAGGAAGTGGACCAGGTGCTGCACGGCGTCGTCGCGGAGGGAGCCCTCGCCGCTCCAGAAGCCCTGCTCCTGCGCGTTGACGGCCGCCTGGACCACGAGGCGCGCCATCTCCTCGGGGGAAAGCTCGATGTTGTAGCTCATCAGATGATCTTGGTCTTGTGCGATGCGTGACGCTCCAGGTGGAAGAACGGCGGAGCGTGCTCGCAGGATTCACGCGGGGGATGGTTCGGCGCTTCAGGCGCACAAGCTGGCGCGCGGGGCGGGGGATGGCAAGCGCGCGGGACGCAAAAGGCCGCCCGTCATGGGCGGCCTTCGAGTCCGTGCGGCGGCGGTCCCGCGCGGAGGCGGAACTCGTGCGCACAGGGGGCCGGGCGAATGAATTCGCGGCAATGAACCCGCGATGCCGGCCTTCGCCGACAGGTCCGGCACGGGCGCGTGCCGTGGGGTACGCGGCGATCCGCCGGGCCGTATTCGACGGCCTGCAGGTGCACTCCGGCCGGCCATCATGCGGGATGCCTGCCGTGCAGTCCGCGCAGGCGGACTTCGTGCCGTTGTAGCCGCGGTTTCAACCGCCTGGACGGAAGGTGGCGCCGCACATGGACTTTCCCGCGCCGGGTATCCGGTGGCGCCGCGCTCGGAACTCCGCCCGTGCCCGAATCCGCAGTCAACCTCCCCCAGGGGTTTTGGGGGGAGGTGCGAGCCTAGGCGAGCGGTGGGGGCGCCGCGCGATCAGCCCTGAGCCCGACCCTTACCGCGTCCTCTGCATCCGCGCGTCCGCCACCGCCTGCGCCCCATCCGCCCCGTCCTCCTCCGCGTCCGCCACGCGGAACCCCTCCGCCAGGTCGTTCATGGCCATGGCCATCCCCGCCAGCGTCTGGCTGGCGTCCGCCAGCTCCTCCATGGCGGCGCTCTGCTGCTGCGCGGCGCTGGCCGTGTGCTCCGTGCGGGCGCGGCTCTGCGCGGCGATGGACTGCACGCCCGTCATGGCCGTCAGCAGCTCGTCCACGGCCGCCGCCTGCGCCTCGACCTCGCCGTGGATGCGCTCGATGGCCTCCACGGCGCGGTGCAGCCCGTCCACCATGGCCGAGAGCGCCGACTGGCCGTCGCGCGACGCCTCGCCCACGCCGCCCAGCCGGCGGTCCGCCAGCGCCAGCTGCTCGCGCACCCGGCCGATGGCGTCGCGCGTTTCGCCCACGGTGCCGCTCACCCGCTCGGCGCTCGTGCCGCTCTGCCCGGCCAGCTTGCGCACCTCGTCCGCCACCACGGCGAAGCCCCGCCCGTGCTCGCCCGCCCGCGCGGCCTCGATGGCGGCGTTCAGGGCCAGCAGGTTGGTCTGCTCGGCGATCTGCTGGATGGTGCTCACGAACCCGCCGATGCGCTCGCCGGCCCCGTGCAGCGCGTCCACCGCGTCCGACGCGCGCCGGTAGCCGTCGCCGATCTCCACCAGCAGCTGCCCCGTCTGCCCGATGCGCTGCACGTGGCCGCCCGTCTCCTGCGCCAGCCGCCGCGCGTCGTCCGCCGCGACGGCCGCGCCCTCGCGCACCACGCGGTTCTGCGCGGCCAGCCGGCCCAGCGCCTCGCCGCCCTGCGCCACCAGCCGCATCTCCCGCTCCGTCTCGTCCGCCGCCTCGGCCGCGATGGCGTCCACCTCGGCGGCGGAGGCCTGCACCTCCTGCGCGGTGGCGGACAACTCCTCCGCCAGGGCGGCCTGCGAGCGGGCCTGGTCCTGCACCTTGCGGATCACCCCGCCCAGCGAGCGCGCCACCCGGTTCACGGCCGTGGCAAGGAAGTCCATCTGGTCGCGGTTGCGCGCCTCAACCTGCACGCGAAAGTCGCCTTCCTCCACCGACGCCAGCGCCTGCCGCACCTGCCGCAGCCGCCGCGTGTAGTGCGTGGGGGCCAGCAGCGTGGCCGCCAGGACGGTGACGACGACGGCCGTCTCCATGGCCAGCATCTCCCAGCGCAGCTCGTACGCCGGGTTGGCCGCCATCCCCACCAGCCGCGCGGCGGGGTACAGCAGGGCGCTCACGGCCGTGGACATCCACCCCGCCCGCGGCACCCCCAGCGCCGTGGACGAGAAGAGCGCCGCGTAGTACGGGATCATGAGCATCCCGTACGGCCCGTGCGCCGCCGTGAATCCGAACAGCGCCAGGTGATCCACGACCAGGCTGGCCCAGAACTGCCACGGCCGCCACAGGTTGCGCAGCAGGGCGATGTGGAAGGCGCCGTTCACCAGGGCAATGCCGCCGCCCACGACCAGGATGGCCTCGTAGGAGATGGTCATCACCCCCAGCCACCGCAGCAGCGCCACCAGGGGCACGGCGCCCACGATCAGGATCCACCGCACCCACACCTCATCCTGCGTCTTGGCGCGCAGGATGTGCTCGTGCTCGGTGGCGAAGCGCGCGTCCAGCGTCTGCACGTCCGCCGGCGCGCGGGGCGCCTGCGCCCGCGGTGCGGGCACATGTGGCTGCGAAGGAACGTGGCTGGCCTGAACGGGGCGGCGCCACCGGGGCGGAGTAACGGTGCTCACGACGGCCTTCGGTCGGGTGCGGACGGGGGTGCGGCGGACGGACGGCGGTGCCGAATCGCCGGCCCGGCGCGGAAACGTCCCGGCCGGGCACGAGAACGCACCCGGGACGGGCCGGGCGCGCGTTCGGTATCAGGGTGTCGCAGAGCCGTCAAGATCGTCCTTGTACAACGTGGCGTCAAGGGTGTGCGAAATGCCGTTACACTCGCAGAATGCGGGCGACCGCGGCGGGACGGGCCCGCCGCGGCGCAAGGGGAACGGAGTGCACGGCGTCCCTCCCCCCGCGCGGGGCGGGGGAGGGACGCGTCCGATCCGGATGGATCCGGCTCAGCTCCGGTTGGGATGCCGGCGGCCGAACTCCGGGTAGAACTGCATGGTCCACTCCGAGCCCGTGGCGTAGCCGGCCAGGTTGCGGGGGTTGAAGGTGCTCAGGCTGGTGATGGCGCCGCCGCGCATGTCCGCGGGCCCGTCCACCACCTTCAGGTGGCAGCCGCCCAGCACCAGCCCCGGCTCCGGCACGTCGTTGCTGATGAGCGTGCACGCGCCGGACGCCGTGAAGGTGCCCTCGGGGGTGATGAACTTCGCGTAGAACAGCTGCGGCAGCCCCGGGGGAAAGGTGGGGTCCGTGATGCGCAGGCACGCCGTGGCCGAGCCGATGCGCCGCACGCCGTTGTTCACAATGCGCCCGGACGATGCCGTGGCCGCCTCGGACCAGAGCGACGCGCCCAGGAACACGTTGGTCTGGAACCCCGACGCCGCGCACACGCTGCGGTCCGCGGGAAACGCGGGATCCTCGATGGAGCGAAAGCGCAGCACCACCGCGTCGCCGCCCGTCTGCGGCGAGGCGGCGACCACGTCCGAGCTGGCGCCGATGAGCGCGTCGTCGGCATCCACCAGGTCGCGGTCGCGCTGCGGTCCCGCGGGCGCGTCGCAGGCGGCGGCAAGAACGAGGGCGACGGCGGCGAACGAACGAAGGTTCATGGGACTTCTCCGATGAGGTAAGAAAGATGCGAACCGGCCGTGCTGTCCTTCCGAATCCCCCCGCCGGCCGTCCCCGGCCGCGGGGCCAAACCACCCGTCGAGTTCCCGCGGGAGGCGCCGCGGGATCTCTCCCGTGACCCTCTCCCTGGCGCCGGCCGAAGGATGTGCCGTCCCGCGATCGACATCCCCCCGGGAAGCACGTCCTCCGCCCGCGGCAGATCCGTCTTGCCGTTGAAGCCTCACGCAGTTTGTGAGGCTTTCCGCAGTTGTTGCGGCGGCTTCAGCCGCTCAGCGTTCCGACGGATCCAGCCGGACCTACAGCCGGATGAGCTGCGCGCCGTAGTGAACGTTGGCGCCCACGGCCGCGATCATCACCAGGTCGCCGCTGCCGAGCTTGACCACGCCCTGCTCCAGGTCTTCCGCCAGCAGGATGAGCATCCCCGCCGCGGAGGTGTTGCCGTAGCGGTCCACGTTGCACGCCACGCGGTCCGCCTGCAGCCCCGACTGGCGGACGAAGTGGTCCAGCAGGCGCTTGTTGGGCTGGTGGAAGTAGTAGCGCTTGACCTTGTCGCCCAGCTCCGGCCGCTCCGCCAGCACCCCGTCGATGCAGGCGCGCATGTAGGTGGGGTACGACTTGGCCACCAGGTGCCCGTCCACCACGAACGCCTCGTCCGCGCGGTTTTCCTCGCCGCTCAGCCGGTGCTCCAGCCCGCCCGCGCGGCGAATGACCAGCTGCAGGTAGTCGTTGCCCGACATGGACGAGACGATGCCCTCGCCCGGCCGGCCGTCGCCGCGCAGCACCACCGCGCCCGCGCCGTCGCCGAACACGTACGCGCCGAACGCCGCGGGCAGCCGCTTGCGGCCGGGGCCGCTGTCCACGTCGCCCTTCCACACCTCGCGGTCCACGAGGGAGGAGGTAAAGGCGCTGCCGATGACGGCCGCCGTGTGGATGGCGCCGCTGCGGATCATGCGGTACACCATGTCCAGCACGTACGGGGTGCCGCCGCAGCCGTCGTCGATGAGCAGCGCGTACGTGTCCGGGCGGCAGCCCACGCGCCGGTGCACCTCCATGGCGTCATAGCTGAAGTTCACGCGGTCCGGCGTGCAGGTGACCACGAACACGGCGTCCAGCTCGCTGCCCTGGATGCCGGCCATGTCCATGGCGCTGCGCAGCGCGGCCTCGCACATGTCTGTATTGGTGGAGGGCTGGCCCGACGTCACGGGCGGCGCCACCGTCACGCCCGCCTGCGCGTCGAGCTCCCACAGGAACCGCCGCTCGCGGATCTGCGTCTTTTCCGCGATCCAGTCGGCGGACCAGCCGGGGATGGCCTGGGTGATGTTGTCGTTGCTGACGGCGTTCGGCGGGACGTACGCGCCGGCACCGATCACGCGCACGCCGCGCGTCCCGAACTGCGGGGGGATCTGGATCATCTGAGGTGTGTCTCCGAGATAGATGCTGCCGGTAAGAAAGCGGGCTCGCGGCGGCTCGTTGGGCCCGCCGCGGGAGGGGGACGTCAGCCCATAAGCGCACGCGAAGTGCCATCCTGTTTCGCGTCACCCGGAAAGCCCCAAAGGTGCGCCCCCACTGGCGTGCTTCCCCCCACACCGCCGCAGGCCGAACGTCGTGAATCCCGCATCCCACAAGGAAATATGCGAACCGCGGCAGTCTGCGGGCGGAGCAAACCCGCGGGTTGTCGACGACTTGGGACCTCACGCCACGACACACCGCGTCGGCTGGCATGCGGAAATAAGTTCTCGCATTCAGCAAACTGTATCGTAAAATGAAAGTAGGGAGACTTTGGATAAGGTTTGTGACCGTAGCAGGTGCACGGCGAGCGCAGCGGAGGTATGGATGGCGGGATACGTGTGGGCCGAATCCAATCGCGCTTTGCTGCGCATGCTTCGATCCGGCGACCTGCCGACGTGCCGCGGATTCCGCCACCCCGCACCGCACCCGGCGTGCAGTCCGCACAGGCGGACTTCATGCCGTCACAGCCGCGCTTTCAACCCGCCTGGAGGGGGGACGGCCCCGATCTCGTTGGCTCGCCTGATACAGACCGCGAAACCCCATTTTGCGTGAGCAGGTTCGTTTGCCGAATCCGGCTCGGATCCCGCTGCTCGGGGTGGAAAACGAAAACGGCCGCCCCGCGGATGCGGGGCGGCCGTTCGGTCGATCAGCGACTTCGGTTACGCGGGGACGGGCTCGGCCTGCTCGGCGCCGAACACTGTGGTGCCGGCACCCAGGGCCACGACGCCCTCCTCCGTCCAGGTGCGAAAGCAGTCCCAGCCGAACTCGCGCGCCGCGCGGGCCTGGTCGGGAAAGCCGAACCAGTCGCGCCACCCTTCCTGGTCCGCCCGCCACTTGCAGTCCCAGTGGAACGTCACGCGCCGCTCCTCGTTCGCCGTGCGCACCGTCATCCGCCCGCGAAAGTACTCGCACCCCGACGCGGCCTGCATGTCGATTGATTCGATGGCGAGGTGCGGATATTCTACCATCAGCTTGTGCAGCGTACGCTCCACCTTGATGGGGGGGCACCCGTGCCCGTACGCAATCCGCTGGCTGGGTCGGCCGTCACGAAGAAACTGGGTAAGCGCCTCGCGAAAGGGGGCGCTCGCGGCGGACCGGTGCAGCAGATCGGCAGTGTTCATGGGCAGTGTCCCGCGGGAGGGTGAGCACAGGCAAGGCTACAAGATAACCGAACGTGACGAATCCGCCAAGTCATTACCCGCAGGTCGCTTGCGCGCCTGTTTTCAGCCCGTCGTGACGTCGTCCGTTTCTCCGGGCGAGCGGCCGGACCTGCGCGCGCCCGCCGACGTCGTCGACATCGCAAAGCGCCTGCAGGACGCGGGATACGAGACGTGGACGGTGGGCGGCGCCGTGCGCGACGCCCTTTCCGGCGGCCGGCCCACGGACTGGGACCTGACCACCGCCGCCCGCCCCGGCGACGTGCGCCGCCTCTTTCGCCGCACGGTGCCCGTGGGGATCGCGCACGGCACCATCGGCGTGCTGCTGCGCGACGGCCACCTGTACGAGGTGACGACGTTCCGCCGCGACGTGGAGACGGACGGCCGCCACGCGCGCGTCGTCTTCGCGGACCGCGTGGACGAGGACCTGCAGCGCCGCGACTTCACCATCAACGCCGTCGCCTGGCACCCGCTCACCCGCGAGGTGCGCGACCCGCACGGCGGCGTGCCGGACCTGCAGGCCGGCATCCTCCGCACGGTGGGCGACCCGGCGGAGCGCTTTCGCGAGGACCGGCTGCGCGTCCTTCGCGCCCTGCGCTTCGCCGGCCGCTTCGGGATGCGCATCGAGGACGGGACGTGGCAGGCCGCCCGCGACGCCGCGCCGGAGCTCGTGCACCTGTCCGCGGAGCGCGTGCGCGAGGAGATGCTCAAGGTGCTGCGCCAGGTGCGGCCACCCTCCGTCTCCCTGCGCCTGTACGCCGAGTCCGGCGCCCTCGCGCACCTGTATCCCGAGCTGCAGGCCTGCGTGGATGCCCCCGACGCGGACGGCGCCGACGTCTGGTCGCACCTGCTGGCCACGGTGGATGCCATCCCGCCGCACCGGGCCGAGCTGCGCATCCCCGCGCTGCTGCACGATGCCGGCAAGCCCCTCACGCGCGTGGCGGATGCGGACGGGCGCGTCGCGTGGCCCGAGCACGCGTCCGCGGGCGCCGCGCTGGCGAACCGGATGCTGCGGCGGCTGAAGTTCTCCAACGCCGAGATCGACCGCGCCGTGCACCTGGTGGCCCAGCACGCGGACTTTCCCGCGCCGGACGCGCCGTCGCCGGAGCTGCGGCGGTGGCTGCGGCGCATTGGCCGCGAGTACGTGCACGACCTGTTTCGCCTGCGCATCGCCGACCTGCGCGCGCGCGGCAAGGACGATCCGCGCCTGGAGGATACGAATCGCCTGTGGAAGCGCGTGCGCCGCGAGCTGGGCCGCGAGGCGCCGCTGGAGATCGGCGACCTGGCGATCAGCGGGGCGGAGCTGCGCGCGCTGGGCCTGCCCCCCGGCCCCCTCTACGGCGAGATCCTGCGCGACCTGCTGGAGCGCGTCACCGACGAGCCGTCGCTCAACGACCGCGAGACGCTGATGGGCATGGTCGCCACGCGCATCTCCGGCGGGGAGGAGGATGGATGAGTCTCGTGCCCATTGGCGAGCATCCGTCCTGAGCGGATGAATCCGCCGCTGGGAAAGCCAAAAGCCCCGCCCGGGTGACGCTGCGCGTCGCCCGGCGGGGCTTCGACTGCTCTCACCGCAACGGATTCGATCCGCTGAATCTGCGATCCGTCATCCTGAGGGAGGCGCCGCCGATCCCATCCCGTCCGAGACCTCCGGCGCCGCCCGAAGGATCTTCTCTCCCCGTGCACGACATCCGCCGCCACGCGTGGCACTCGCCCGTGACGGACAGTCCACGCAGGTGGACTTCGTGTCGTCGTTGCGGCGAATTCATTCGCTCTGTCCCGAACCCGGCCCCTCGCGCCTCCACCTCTCCCTGCAATCGGCCGTGGCCTTGTCGCGGACTCGGCCAATCCCCTGCCTCCCCGCCGCCTCCCCCCTCACCCGTACTTGATCGCGTCCAGCGGCCGCTGTCCCGGCAGGGGCAGGATCACGCCCGGGTTCAGGATGCCGAGCGGGTCGAACGCGTCCTTCACCGCGCGGAAGCAGGCGACCAGCTCCGGGCCCCAGATGGTCTCCAGCAGCGGCGCGCGCAGGCGGCCGTCGCCGTGCTCGCCGGCCATCGTCCCCCCCAGCCGCGCCACGCCGCGCGCGATCTCGTACACGATCGCCTCCGCCTCCTCGCGCCACCCCGCCCTGGTGATGTCCACCAGCGGATTCACGTGCAGGTTGCCGTCCCCCGCGTGCCCGAAGATGACGGCGGGGAGCCCGTGCGCCGCCAGCGTCTCGCGCAGCAGCCGCACGTACTCCGGCAGCCGGTCCACCGGCACGACGCCGTCCTCGATGAACTGCATGGACACCCGCTCGCCCGCGAGCTTCGCGATGAGCGGGCTGGCTGCGTGGCGCACATGCCAGAACCGCTCCTGCGCCTCCGCCGTCTCCGCGAGCGAGATGCGGTCCGCCACGCCCTCCATCATCGTCCGCAGCGCCTCCAGCCGGTCCGCCACGTCCGCGTCCGAATCCCCCTCCATCTCCACGAACAGGATGGCCTCCAGCCCCTCCCGAAGCGGATAGCCGGGATCCTCCGCCCCCGCGCGGACGAGGTCGATGAAGGTGCGGTCGATCATCTCGCACGTGGCCGGGTCCAGCTCCAGGATGCGCCGCACGGCCGCGCCCGCCGCCTCCAGGTCCGTGAACTCCAGCAGCGCCAGCCCGCGCGCCGCCTTGACCTCCGCCAGCCGCACCGTCGCCCCGACGACCAGCCCCAGCGTCCCCTCGCTCCCCACGAGCAGGTCCACGGCGTCGCTGGACTCCAGGTACTCGCGCAGGGCGTACCCCGACGAGTTCTTGCGCACCCGCGGCCACCGCGCCTCGATCAGGGCGCGGTTCTCCGCCACCATCGCGTCCACCCGGTCCAGGAGGGCGCGCAGCCGGGGATGCCCGTCGCGCACGCCGCGCGTCGTCGTCACCCGCGTGCCGTCCGCCAGGACGACGTCCAGCGATTCGATCCACCGCCGCGCCGCCCCGTAGCGCACCGTGTGCGACCCCGCCGAGTTGTTGGCGATGATCCCGCCGAAGGTCGCCCGTGCGCCGCTGGAGGGGTCCACGGGAAAGTGCAGCCCGTCCTCCGCCGCCGCCTCGTTCAGCCGGTGCAGGGTGGCGCCGGGGAGCACGCGCGCCAGCCGCCGCTCCGCGTCCACCCAGCCGACGGCATCGAACGACGTGCGCAGGTCCGTGGCCACGCCGGGCCCCACGTTGCCCCCCGGCATCCCCGTCCCGGCCGCGCGGGGGACGAGCGGCACCCGGTGCTCCGCCGCCCAGCGGACGAGCGCCGCCACGTCGTCCGCGTCTTCCGGCACGGCCACGGCGGCCGGGAGCGCGCGCAGGATCCCGGAGTGCTCCGAGAAGGCCATCCGCCGCGGCTCGTCCACCTCCCACGCGCCGCGGAACCCCGCCGGCGCCCCGGCCGGCAGGGAGAACGGGCGGATGGGCTCAGCGCTCGCCATCGTCCTCCTCGGGCAGCAGGTCCGGCCACACCAGGCTGAAGCTGAAGCCCGTGAGCTCCGCCGCCTCCACCCGGTCCACGAACCGCTGCGTGACGTAGATGCGCAGGGGCTTCTGGGGGATGCGGAAGATGGACGCCGTGACGAGCTCCGGGACGAACGCGTGGCGGACGATGGTCTTGACCCGGCCCCGGCGGTCGCGCCCAAAGCGGCGCAGCTCCGACGCGGCCTCGTCCAGGGCATCCTCCAGCACGCGCGTGACGTTGTAGACGAAGAAGTCGCCCTCGTCGCACTCCAGGGGGAGGATCTCGCCGTTCTCGATGAGCAGGTCCAGCAGCACGTCCACCGCCCGCCGGCTGAACGCGGCCGAGGTGGTGAAGACGGGAAAGTCGGGAAGGGGCAGGGTACGGCCCTCCAGGTCCAGCTCCAGCGTGGCCACGGACGGCGTGGTCCACTGCGCGGCGGCCGGCAGCCCCTGCAGCACGGCCAGCAGCCCCAGGTCGGGCTCCTGCGCCATGGTCAGCCACCGGAATCCCTCGCGCTCCGGCTGCAGGCGATAGACGTTCACGCGGCCTCGATGAGATCAGGCGGAATCACGAGCTCAGCCATCCTATCCCGGGCGGAGCGGGGAATGCGCGGCGGCACGGCGGCGCGCCTCGGTCCGGCGCATCGTACTGCAGGAAAGCATCCTGCCCAGGCGCAGGCAGTGCAGATGTCGTACGCGCCCGCCGCGAACGAGGCGCTCCCTTCCCATCCACCCGAAACGAAAAACGCTCCCCGGCGGGGAGCGTTGCGGCGCGAGCGGCGCGGGAGGTCAGTCCGCGCAGGCCGGGCACAGGCCGATGACCTCCACCCGGTACCCCTGCACGCGAAAGCCGTCGCCCACGTGCAGCTGCGGCAGCACCGCGGGCACCTCGCCCGGCACGTCCCGTACCTGCCCGCAGTGCACGCAGCGCGAGTGGTAGTGGTCGTCCGTGCGGGCGTCGTAGCGGGCGCTGTCGTCGCCGTACGAGAGCTTGACGGCCAGGTTGCAGCTCACCAGCGTTTCCAGCGCCTTGTACACCGTCGCCAGCGAGATGTCGGCGATGTCGGCGCGGACGGCGGTGAACACCTCGTCGGCCGTGGGGTGCTCCGTGGTGCCGAGCAGAAACCGGTACACGGCCGCACGCTGGTCCGTGAAGCGCTGGCCGTTGGCTTCCAGCGCCTCGCGCAGCAGGGCGTCCGCCTGGTCCGGGCGCATCCGTGCGGTGGCGAACATGGCGATCAGGTTAGGCGAAGTGTGTCCGGAAGTGAACATCGAATCGGGGGACAGTCGGCTTCCGTATCGTGCAAGCTAGGGCGGCCCTTGCGCGCTGTCAACGGGCGAGCGGCGGCCCCGCCATCCGCCGGGCACGGAGGATGCGACGTCGCGCGGGGCTGGCGATGCGCATCATCCCGAACGGCTTACCTTCAGAACGGACCCGGCGTGCGACAACGGATAGGAGCGGTGCTGGCCTGCATCGCGGCGATGGCCGCGGGCGCGTGCGGCGAGGCGGAGGGCGTGGAGGTGCAGCCGCTGCCCCCCCTGCAGCGCCCCAGCCCCGAAGCGCGCGCGGCCTTGCCCGAAGTACGCGGCGTGTGGCGCTTCGCGGGCTTCGAGATCCCCGCGGGGGATACGACGGCCGTGCGCGAGCGGATCTACACGCTCGTCCCGCCCGGCGAGTTCCGCCTGACGGCGCAGCGGCTGGACAGCGTCGCGGGCCAGTACGTGCGCGAAGGCGTCGCCTTTCCCTTCACGGGCGAGGTGCGCCGCGACAGCACGCTGGCCGTGGTGGCGTTCGCCGGCGGCGTGGGCCAGTTCGCCAGCGGCCGCGTGGTGCGCGACACCTTCTGGATCGAGCTCACCTCGTTCACCACGGCGCAGACGTGGCCGCGGGGAACGCGCGCGGCGATGGTGCGGCGCGGGGGCGGGCAGCCGTTCCGGCGGCTGCTGGGCGGGGCACCCATCTACGTGCCCATCGATTCCACGGCCATCCGCGACAGCATCCGGCTGGATTCGCTGCGCCGCGCGGGGGTGATCGTCCCCCCCGGCACCGTCCAGCCCGTGCCCGGGCAGACCGTGCCGGGGCAGCCGCTTCCGCCCGGTGCGCAGCCCGGCGTGGCGCGTCCCCCGGTCCCCGGCGTGCAGCCCGGCGCCGCCCGTCCCACCGTGCCCGGCGCGCAGCCGCAGCGTCCGCCCGTGGCCCAGCCGCAGCGCCCCGCGGCGACGCAGCCGCAGCAGCGACCGCCGGTGCAGGCCCAGCCGCAGCAGCGTCCGCCCGCGCAGACGCAGCCCAGGCCCCAGCCGCAACGGCCCGCGCAGCCGCGTCCGCAGCCGCAGCGGCCGCCGCCCGCGCAGGAGCCGGTGAACCAGCCGGCGGTGCAGCCCGATCCGCCGCGCCCGCCCCCGAATCCCAACGCGCCGCGGGATACGCTCCGGTTCGGCAGCCCGCCGTGAGCCCTCACCCGCTCGCCTAAACTCGCACCCTCTCCCACGAACGATGTGGGAGAGGGTGTCTGCTTCTGCGGGCGATCGTCGGTCGGGCGGAGTGGGTGTGGTGGCGGAGATCAGACGAACTCGCGAGGAAGGTCTCCCCCTCTCCGCGAGGAACGAGCGGGGAGGGGGCCGGGGGGAGGGGCGCTCCGCCGGTGCAGAGAGCGCGCAATCCGCCGCGGAATCCGCCTGCTCAGTACGTCTCGATCGATGCGTCTCAACCGATACGTCTCAGCCGCTCCCCCTCAATACGTCGCCTTCCACTCCGTGTTCGTCTTGCTGGTCAGGATGTGGTCCTCCCACCGCCCGTTCAGCAGCAGGTAGTCCCGCGCGTATCCCTCGATCACGAACCCCAGCCGCCGCAGCAGCCCGCCGCTGCGCTCGTTGCGGGGCACGTAGTTGGCCTGGACGCGGTGGAAGTTCTGCGGGCCGAACATGTACTCCAGGGCCGACTCCAGCCCCTCGCGCATCATCCCGCGCCCCTCGTACTCCCGGTCCAGCCCGTATCCCAGCGTGCAGTAGTGCGCCGGCGAGCGGAACACCTGCGTAAAGTTGGCGTTGCCGATCACCCGCTCCGGCCGCGCCCGGTCAAAGAGGAACAGCCGCACGCTCTTTCCCTCGCGGAACTCCGACAGGTTCGCCCGCACCTGTGTGTGCCAGAAGCCCTCGCTGTGGAACTCCTCGCCCACCAGCGGGCGGGACGCGGCCAGGTGTTCACGGTTGTCGCGAAAGTAGCGCACCACCTGCGGCACGTCGGCGGCCTCGGCCAGGCGCACGACCACGCGCGGGGACTCGAGCACGGGCGGAACGAGGGGCATCATTCGATGAACGGCGGCGCGGGGGGATGAGGCGATCGCGGCACGGACGCGACACGGTCAAGGTACAGCGCGGGCGCGGAGGATCAAGCCGGGCATGCCCGTTGCGAACGCGGAGCGCCACTGATCCATCCCTGACGCATTCGTACCGAGCCGGAGAGGACCACCGTGGCCGAAGACCGCAAGGAGCCGCCGTTCGACGGGGGCTCGCAGCCCGTACCGCACCAGAAGGACGCCGTTCCCGGGCCCGGGCGCACGGCCGGCCAGTGGATCACGCTCCTCGTGGGGGTGCTGCTCGTGGCCGCCATCGTGTTCTACATCTTCGGGCGCTGACGCCTTTCGAGCGGGGGCGCGGGACGGGTTGCCCGTCCGGCGGCGCGGGTACAACTTTGTACGCATGTCCGCCGTAATCGACGCCGTGCGCCGCTGGGTCTTTCCCGCCGCGCCGGACCTTGCCGCCGTAGACCGCCTGTGCCGCGAACTGCGCCTGCCCGCCACCCTCTGCCGCCTGCTCGTGCAGCGCGGCTTTGGCGAGGCGGACGCGGCGCGCGGCTTTCTGCGCCCCGCGCCCGACCACATCCACCCGCCCGTCCAGCTGGCCGGCATCGCGGAGGCCGTGGCGCGCCTGCGGACGGCCATCGCCGGCGGGGAGACGGTGCTGGTGCACGGCGACTACGACGTGGACGGCATCTGCGCCACGGCCCTGTACGTCCGTGCCCTGCGGATGATGGGCGCCAGGGCCGAGCCCTTCGTCCCCCGCCGGCTGGTGGACGGCTACGACCTGTCGGACGCGGGGGTGCAGGCGGCGGCCGCGATGGGCGCCACGCTCATCCTCACCTGCGACTGCGGCATCGTGGCGCACGACGCCGTGCTGCGCGCGCGGGCGGCGGGAATCGACGTCGTGGTGACGGACCACCACACGCCGGGGCCGGACCTGCCGGACGCCGTGGCCGTCATCAACCCCAACCGGCGCGACTGCGGCTACCCGGACAAGGGGCTGGCCGGCGTGGGCGTGGCGTGGAAGGTGTGCTGCGCCCTGGCCGCGGAGGTCGGCTTCCCGCAGGACCGGCTGCACGGCTTTCTGGACCTGGTGGCCGTCGCCACCATCGCCGACATCGCGCCCCTCAAGGGGGAGAACCGCGCCCTCGTCCGCTGGGGATTGAAGGTGCTGCGCGAGTCGCCCAACGCCGGGCTGCGCGCGCTCATGCGGGTGACGGGGCTGGCGGACCGGGCGGAGATCACGGCCGCGCAGGTGGGTTTCGTCCTGGCGCCGCGGATCAACGCCGTGGGGCGGATGGGCGAGGCCCTGCGCGGCGTGCGCCTGCTGCTGACGGACGACGACCGCGAGGCGGAGGAGATCGCGCACACGCTGGAGGCCGACAACGTGTGGCGGCGCAGCGTGGAAGGCGACACGATCAAGGAGGCACTGGCCGCGCTCGAGCTGAGCTACGATCCCGAGCGGGACTACGGGATCGTCCTGGCGTCGCAGGGGTGGCACCCGGGGGTGATCGGGATCGTGGCGTCGCGGCTGGTGGAGCGCTTTCACCGCCCCGTGGTGATGATCGCCCTGGACGAGAACGGAGAGGGGAAGGGGAGCGGGCGGTCCATCCACGCCTTCAACCTGTACGAGGCCCTGCGCGACTGCGCCGGGTACCTGGTCCGCTTCGGCGGGCACCGCGTGGCGGCGGGGTGCAGCATCCGCGCGGAGAACGTGGATGCGTTCCGCGACGCGTTCAACGCCCTGGCGCGAGCGCAGCTCACGGAGGACGACCTGGTCCCCGAGGTGCGCATCGACCTGGAGATGGAGCTGCGGGACGCGGACCACGACCTGGTGCGCATGCTGCGCCACGCCGGCCCCTTTGGAGCGGGGAACGCCACGCCCGTGTTCGCCGTGCGGGGCGTGGCCGTGGCGGACCACCGGGTGGTGGGGCAGGGGCACCTGAAGATGACCCTGGCCTCGTACGGCGCGAAGCTGGATGCCATCGGCTTCGGGATGGGCGCGCGGGCGCAGGAGCCGGAGTTCGGCCAGCAGCTGCTGGACGTGGCGTTCAAGCTGGAGGAGAACCACTACAACGGCCGCACGACCGTGCAGGCCAAGCTGGTGGACTTCCGGCCGTCGGAGTAGCGGGCGACTCCGGCAGCGGTCCGTCCCCGGCGAATGAATTCGCGGCAATGAAACCGTGATGTCGGCCTTCGCCGACAGGTCCGGCACGGGCGGGTGCCGTGGGGTACACGGAGGTCCGCCGGCCGTCTTCGACGGGCATCGCGGGGTACCTCGGCCGCCGTCGTGCGCGATGCCGGCCGTGGAGTCCGCGCAGGCGGACTTCGTGCCGTTGTAGCCGCGGTTTCAACCGCCCGGACGGAGGCCGGCGCCCGCATCCGGAACCCCGCCCGCGTCGGATTCCGGCGGGACGGAGATTCGGGGCGGGGGCCGATGTAGATCCGTCCCGGGCTGGTGTCGTGGACTCCGGCGGCGATCCGTCCCCGGCGAATGAATTCGCGGCAATGAAACTGTGATGTCGGCCTTCGCCGACAGGTCCGGCACGGGCGGGTGCCGTGGGGTACGCGGAGGTCCGCCGGCCGTCTTCGACGGGCGTCGCGGGGTACCTCGGCCGCCGTCGTGCGCGATGTCGGCCGTGGAGTCCGCGCAGGCGGACTTCGTGCCGTTGTAGCCGCGGTTTCAACCGCCTGGACGGGGACTCGTGCCGCGCACGGGCTCTGCCCGCGCCGGAACTTCTCCCCCTCTCCCGTACAGGGCAGGCAACCGAGGGTGCCGACAGGTCGTGTACGGGAGAGGGGGCCGGGGGGTGAGGGGCCCGCGCGGACCCGGCGATCCGGTCTGTCGGGGTTGTTTTCCATGAACCTGCAGCAGCACAGCGCTTTTGAGGATCGTCGCGGGGGAGTGGGGCGGGCGGCGGATCGCGGCGCCGGCGGGCAAGGCCACGCGGCCCACCACGGACCGCGTGCGCGAGGCGTGGATGAGCGCCGTCGCGGACTTTCTGCCCGGCGCGCGCGTGCTGGACCTGTTCGCGGGGAGCGGCGCCCTGGGGCTGGAAGCGCTCTCCCGCGGGGCGGAGCACGCCGTCTTCGTGGAGCAGGCCGCGCCCGCGCTCTCCATCCTCCGCGCCAACCTGCAGACGCTCGGCGCCGGCGCGCGGGCGGAGGTCGTGCGCACGGACGCCGTGAAGTACGCCGAGGGGCTGTCCGCCGGCGCCTTCGACGTGGCGTTCGCCGATCCGCCGTACGGCCAGGGTTTCGCCGAAGCCCTGGCCCTCGCATTTTCGCGTACGCCCTTCGCCGCGCTGCTGTGCATCGAGCACGGGCGCGGCGACCGGCTTCCCGACCTGCCCGGCGCGCGCACCCGCCGCTACGGCGACACCCATCTCACCTTCCTCCCCGCGCCCGAATGAGCGAGCAGCGCATCGCGGTCTGCCCGGGATCGTTCGATCCCATCACCCTGGGCCACGAAGACATCATCCGCCGCAGCCTGCGCTTCGCCGACCGGGTGATCGTGGGCGTGGCGTACAGCGCGACCCATGTCAAGCAGGGGATGTTCGAGGTGGACGAGCGGGTGCAGATGATCCGCGAGACCTTCGCCGACGAGCCGGCGGTGGAGGCCGTCTCCTTTCAGGGGCTGCTGGTGGAGTTCGCCAAGGCGCAGGGGGCGGCCATGATCGTCCGCGGCCTGCGCGCCGTGAGCGACTTCGAGTACGAGTTCCAGATGGCGCTCATGAACCGCCGCCTGTGGGAACCGATGGAGACCGTGTTCCTGGCGCCGGACCTGGAGCACCTGTACCTCTCGTCCTCGCTCGTGCGGCAGATCGCGTCGCTGGGCGGCGACGTGTCCCCGTTCGTGCCGCCGCCCGTGCTGCAGCGGCTGACCGCCCGCTTTGGAGGAGGCGCATCCTCGTGAGCTTCATCGAGCACGTCCGCGCCCAGGCCCGCGCCAACCCGCGCCGCCTCGTCTTTCCCGAAGGCGCCGACGAGCGCACGCTCGTGGCCGTCACGCAGATGGCGAAGGACGGCCTGGCCATCCCCTCCGTCCTCGGCGGGCCGGAGATCGCCGAGGAGCTGGAGCGGCTGGGCGCAAAGGGCGTGACCGTCATCAACCCCGTCACGGACCCGCGCCGCCCCGCCCTGGCCGCGCGGCTGTACGAGCGCCGCAAGGCCAAGGGGATGACGGAGGAGGATGCCCTGCGCTACTCCGACGACATCCTCGTCTTCGGGTCGCTGCTGGTGGGCGCCAAGGAGATGGACGGATGCGTCTCCGGCGCCATCAACACCACGGGCGACGTGATCCGCGCGGCGCTCTGGGCCGTGGGCGCCGCGCCGGGGATCCGCACCGTATCGTCGTCGTTCTACATGGTGGTGCCGGACTTCCGCGGCCGCGGCACGGAGGTGCTCACGTACTCCGACGCCGCCGTGGTTCCCGATCCCACCGCGGAGCAGCTGGCCGACATCGCCGTGGCCGCCGCCCACTCCCGCCGCCGCGTGGTGGGCGACGACCCGCGCGTGGCGTTCCTCTCGTATTCCACCAAGGGGAGCGCGTCGGGGCCGTCCATCGACAAGGTGCGGCAGGCGCTGGAGATCTTTCGCCAGAAGGCGCCCGATGTGCCCGTGGACGGCGAGATCCAGGGCGACGCGGCGCTCATCGAGAGCGTGGGGCAGCGCAAGTCGCCCGGCTCGCCCGTGGCGGGGCAGGCGAACGTGCTGATCTTTCCGGACCTGGACGCGGGCAACATCGCCTACAAGCTCACCCAGCGCCTCACCCCCGGCGCGGAAGCCGTCGGCCCCATCGTGCAGGGCCTGGCGCGCCCGTGCAACGACCTGTCCCGCGGCGCCACCCCCGACGACATCGTGAACGTCGCCTGCATCACGGGCCTGCTGGCGGAGTAGGCACGGACGGAGGACGACGACGGTTCGGTGGATGGGAATCGTCGGATGCTGGCGGAGCAGGCACGGGAGATGACGGTGGTTTCCGTGGATGCGATCCGTCGGATGCGGAGCCGGTGACGGATCGCCGGCTCCGGATGGGTGGGTGGGTGGATGCGATCCGTCGGATTCGGGGCCAGTACCCATTCGCCGGCCCGGTCCGGCGGGTGGATCGGTGGATGCGATCGAGCGGATTCGGGGCCGGTGCACGTTGGCCCGCCCCGGTCCAGGCGGTTGAAACCGCGGCTACAACGGCACGAAGTCCGCCTGCGCGGACTGCACCGCAGGCATCGCGCACGGTGGCGGCCGAGGTGCACCCGCAGCACCCGTCGAAGACGGCCGGCGGACCGCCGCGTACCCCACGGCACCCGCCCGTGCCGGATCTGTCGGCGAAGGCCGACATCACGTTTTCGGTGCCGCGAATTCATTCGCCGGGGGACGGAGACCCGCCGGAACGGAGGGCCCCGGACCGGCCGATCCCCCCCGCCGCGTGTGACATTTCTCCGCCCCCGCCGTCCCTGATCGCACACGGCGAGTGCCGTGGCGGTTGCGCGCGGGACGCGCGGGCCGTACCGTGTGTTCCGTACGGCCGCGGCGCGGACGAGGGGTTCGCGCCGATTGCGCCGGGGCTGGCACTGGCCTTGCTCCCCGCCGTCGCGGAGCAGGTCAGGCCCGAACCTAGAGGATCATCGAGGAGCCATGAGCTTCCAGACGAGCAAGCAGAACGGTGTGGTGGTGGTGGACGTGGATGGTCAGCTCATCGTCGGCAACCGGCAGGAGCTGAAGCAGAAGGTGCTTGACGAGCTGGAGGGGGGCGAGCGCAAGTTCCTCATCGACTTCTCGAATACCGGCTACATCGATTCGTCCGGGCTGGGCGTGCTGGTGAGCCTGTCCAAGAAGATCCGCGAGCAGGGCGGCGAGCTGCGGCTGGCCAACCTGAACGAGGACCTGCGGACGCTCTTCGAGCTCACCAAGCTCGACACGCTGTTCAACATCGCCGATACTCGCGACGAGGCCCTCACGGGCTTTTGATCGCACGCCAGCTCTCATCCACTCGCATGAGAACGGCCGCCGAAGCCGCTCCGGGGGCCTGTCTCCCGGTGCGGCTCGGTGCGTTTGTTGACGCCATGACGCCTATCTCCCCGCGCGCCCCCGGCGCGCCGGTCCGCTGACCGTGACGACGCGCAACGGCGCGGCGCCCGAGTCGTGCGCCTTCGTGCTGGAGCTGCCCAGCGACCCCGGCGTCATCGAGACCGCCGTGGCCTACCTGGTGGACCGCCTGCGCGCGTACGCGTTCGGCGGGCAGCGGCTCAACCTGAACTTTCGCGTGGGCGTGGCGGAGGCCCTGGCCAACGCCATGATCTACGGCAACGGCAGCGACCCCGACAAGCGCGTGCGGGTGGAGGTGGAGCTCAGCAGCGCCGAGGTGGCCCTGCAGGTGTACGACGAGGGCGCGGGATTCGACCCGGCGCAGGTGCCGGACCCCACCCTCCCCGAAAACCTGGACGGCACCGGCGGCCGCGGCATCTTCCTCATCCGCGAGCTCATGGACGAGGTTCGCTACAACGAGCCGGGCAACTGCGTGCGCCTGGTGCTGCGCAACCAGCAGCAGCCCCTTCGCCGCGCGTCCGGCCAGTAGACCCCGGGTGATTACGGCCGCCCCCAGCGCCCCCCGCCTTTCCGCCTCCGTGCGCGACGTGCTCGGCGACTTTCGCCGCGCATGGGCCGGCGCGCGCCTGTGGCACGCCGCGGGAGACGGATGGTCGCCCCTGGACGGGGACGGCGACCCCGGGCCCGGCGCCGTGGACGTGCCCGGCCAGCCCCTGCGTCTGGAGCTTGCCGGCGCGGCCGACGGCGAGGCGGAGGGCGCCGCGGCGTTCCTGGGCTCCATGCTGGCCCGCACGGCTCGCCACGACGAGGAGATGCGCTCCTTCAGCCGCGAGATCGCCGAGCGGTACGAGGAGATCACCCTGCTGTACTCCATCAGCGAGATCCTGGGCTCCATCATCTCGCTGGAAGACGCCTCGGCCACCATCCTGGCCGAGGTCAGCAGCATCCTGGGCGCCAGCCGCGCCTCGCTCTGGGTGCACGACGCCGACCACCGGCGGCTCGTCCTGGCCGCCGTGGAGGGCGGCCAGGGGCAGACGCACCCCATCGAGGTGGACGATCCCTGCTCCGTGACGGCCGCCGTGTTCCGCGACTCGCGCCCCGTCATCCTGGCGCCGGGCGAGGAGTACTACCGCGACGACTGCGCGGGGGGCGACCGGCAGCGGGGCTCGTTCCTGTCCGTCCCCGTGAGCTACACGCCGCCCGAAGGGGAGACGCGCACCGTGGGCGTCATCAACCTCATCGGCCGCACGGGCAACGACGGCTTCAGCGCCGGCGACATGAAGCTGCTGTCCGCCATCGCCAGCCAGATCGGCGCGGCGGTGGAGAACAACCGGCTCATCGAGGAAAGCCTGCGCCAGCAGCGGCTGGAGCGGGAACTGGAGCTGGCGCACGACCTTCAGCTCAAGCTCCTTCCCGCCGTGGAGCAGTTCGAGGGGTACGCCCAGGTGGCCGCCCGCTGCGTGCCGGCGGAGTCGGTGGGCGGCGACTTCTACCACCTGTTCCGCCTTCCCAACGGCCGGCTGGGGGTGCTCATCGGCGACGTGAGCAGCCACGGGTTCGGCGCGGCGCTCATCATGGCGCTCACCATCAGCGCCGTGGCCATCCACGCCTCGGAGGGCGACGCCCCGGCCGAGGTGCTGCACCGCACCCACCGCGCGGTCATCGACGAGCTGGAGAACACGGAGATGTACCTTACCCTGTTCTACGGCGTCATCGACCCCGCGGCGGGCACGCTCGCCTACAGCAACGCCGGCCACAGCCACGCGTTCCGCGTGACGGGCGCGGGCGAGGCGCAGCGGCTGGACGTGACGGACCCGCCGTTCGGCATCGTGGACCGCGACACCTACGGCGAAAAGAGCGTGCCGTGGACGTCGGGCGAGGACATGCTCTTTCTCTTTACCGACGGGCTGAGCGACGCGCTGGACGCGGGCGAGATCGAGGGCGAGCGGGTGCTGGTGGACGAGGCCGTCCGCCTGCGCGCCGAGGAACCCGCGCTGGTGATCGAGCGCCTGTTCGTCCGTGCCGGCGAGGCCACCCACGTGCCCCCGGACGACCGCACGGCCGTCGTGGTCCGCTTCTAGGAATCCGATGGCCCGCCCCTCGTATCCCGGCCAGCCGCCCCGCGCCAAGAAGTCGCTGGGGCAGAACTTTCTCATCGATCCCAACATCCAGCGGCTCATCGTGGACGCGCTGGAGCCCGGGATGGACGACGAGGTGATGGAGATCGGCCCGGGGCAGGGGGCCCTCACGCGGCACCTGGCGGGGCGCGTGGGCCGGCTGGTGCTGGTGGAGCTGGACGACACCCTGGCGGCGCGGCTGCAGGCGGAGTACGCGGACACGCCCTCCGTGGAGGTCATCCACCGCGACGTCATGCAGGTGCCCCTGGAGGAGGTCTCGGCCAACCCCGGGCGGCTCAAGGTGATCGGCAACATCCCCTACAACATCACCACGCCCATTCTCTTCGGCCTGCTGGAGCGCCGCCCCCGTCCGCGCGAGATCGTGCTGATGGTGCAGAAGGAGGTGGCGGAGCGCATCGTGGCGCCGCACGGGAGCAAGGCGTACGGCGCGCTGGCCGTGGGCGTTCGCTCCGTGGCGGACGTGGAGCGGGTGCTGAACGTGGGGCGCACGGCGTTTCGCCCCATGCCCGACGTGGAGTCGGCCGTCATCCGTGTGGTGCCGCACGACCCCCCGCGCATTCCGCCGGAGGACGAGGCGTCGCTGCGCACGCTCACGCGCTTTGCCTTTGGCCAGCGCCGCAAGCAGTTTCAGCGCATCCTGCGCGATGCCTACGGGCTGACGGTGGAGCAGGTGGAGGCGGTGGGGCGGGAGGTGGATATGGACCTGCAGGCGCGCCCGGAGTCGTTCCCCCCCGAGCGCTTCATCGACCTCGCGCGCGCCCTCCGCGCGGCGACGCGGGCCTCGAGCAACGTCCCAAGCGTCGAAGACTAGGCCACGTCTGGGCGGCTGGCTGCCGCTTTGCACGTCGGCGGAACCGCGTAGCGCAAACCGCGCTTCCTGTTTTCGGCTTCGCGCGTGTCGAGGTAATCGAGGTACGCGTTGAAGTCGCCGCCGAACTCCGCGAGAATCTCTTCACGGGTCCGCTCCAGCTCCGCCAAGATCGCATCCTCCCAATCGTCCGGCTGCTCCTCGCAGTCAAGCGGCATCTGGCTTCTCCTCGTTCGCCGACTCCCACCCGATCGGACGGCGCGGCGGGGGCGAGGCATACTGCACGCCGCGCTTTTTCTCCTCGGCCTCAATCTTCAGGATACACTTCACATACGCGTGAAAGTCGCCCCCGAAGCGGGCGAGAATCCTCGCACGCGTCTCGTGAGTTTTCCTTCACGATTGGATCTTCCCACTCATCGTCCGGCTCAGGATCAAGCGGTTTCGGGTTCATACCCTCTCGGCCGGCACGGGGGGATCGAGCGGTTGCCGGTTCGGGAGTGGTTTGGCGATGAACTCGCGCCCGCTCTTCCGCTCTTCTTCTTCCTGTTCCCGGATGTACCGAAGGTACGCGCCCATGTCGTTGTCGAACTGGGCGAAAATCGCCTGTCGGGCCCGGTGAACCTCAGCCACGATCGGATCTTCCCACATAGCTATTCTCCAAGCAGTTCCAACGGTGTGCACAGCCTTGGTACCTTGGATCCGTGCGACGCACAGATCCGCTCGATTCGGGATAGAAGTCTCGGGTTGGCGATGTGCTTGCAGTTCCACGTCAAAACGTACGTCACTCCGTACACCGCGGCGAGCGCGATGTGCAATGCATCCGTGTCCGCCTTGGGTGGAAGAGGCACGTTTCTCCGCAGCTGTTCAGCAAGGGCATGTACGTCCTCATCCGCAGACAACAGACCCAGGTTGGACAACAGCGTCAACCTGCGTTGCGCGAGCACCGGATTCCCTTGCATTGCCTCAGCTTTCACGATTGCGGAGGTCTGCAACTCGTACTCGTCCCGCCGTGTGTTCCACCACTCATGGGTGAGCTGCTGGTTGCGCAGGGTCACCGGGTGGCGGCTCGGGTCCGCGGCCAGGTAGCTGACGATGCTCGTCTCGATATATACACTCGGCTTGTCCATCCGTAAAGCATAGCGATTCTCCTAAGTTGCCGCAGGATGCAGACTTAAGCTGGTTCGGCAGGTGGCGGAATCGGCGCGATCCGTTGCGGTGAGCCGCGGATGGAAGTGCCGCGCCGCGAGGAGAATGGATGATGCGCGGCCCGTGCATCCCTGTTTTTCGCGCGCGGCGACGGCGGGATGCGGGAGTGACACGTACCGTGTGCGGCGGCTTTCGGATGGCCGGGCGCGATTCGATGCCGGTGCAGGGAAGCAATCGTTACGTGCGGCGATGGAATGCGCGTTGACGGTGGCGGTGGCGAGGCTTATCTTGTGAAGAATTTCACAAGCCTGGGCGGCGGCTGGGAGTGCCGCCCGCGGTCGAGGGTCCATCGGGCTGCATGAAAAAGATCTCCGAGTCGGCGGTGCGCCGGCTTTCGCTCTACCTTCGCCTGCTGCAGGAGGCCGATGCCGCCGGCGCGGAGACCATCTCCAGCGGGGAGCTGGCGGACCGCGGCGGCACCACCAGCGCCCAGGTGCGCAAGGACCTGTCGCTGTTCGGGTCCTTTGGCAAGCGGGGGCTGGGATACTCGGTGCAGGAGCTGCTGGAGCGCATCCGCAGCATCCTGGGGCTGCAGCGCGAGTGGCGCGTGGCCCTGGTGGGCGCGGGCAAGCTGGGCTCGGCGCTGTTCTCCTACCGCGACTTCGAGGCGCGGGGGTTCGACATCCGCGCCGTGTTCGACGCCGACCCGCGCAAGGTGGGCACCCAGTGGGGCGGCCTGACCATCCGCGCGGACGAGGAGATGGTCGGCACCGTGCGCGCCCTGGAGATCGACATGGCCATCGTGGCCGTGCCGGCGGACGTGGCGCAGCACGTGGTGGACCGGCTGGTGAGCGCCGGTGTGCGCGGGGTGCTGAACTTTGCGCCGGCCCGGCTCAAGGTGCCGGCCGGCGTGGCGCTCAAGAACGTGGACGTGACGCTGGAGCTGGAAGGCCTTTCCTTCGCCGTGAGCAGCCGGTAGCGGCCCGCTCGTCCGGTGGATGAAGATGGACGGCCGGTCCCCTCGACAGGGGACCGGCCGTTTCGCGTCTGTGGATTTCCGGTCTGCGAGCGAGCCGGAGCGGAGAAGGTGGATCACGATGCAATCCGCCGCGGAATCCGCATCGCGCGCCGGACGCGTACTCCGTGTAACCGGCCGCCCCGGATTCGCCCGTCACCGCTCCGTTGGGGCCCGCCGCGGGCCGGCCTCCGTTGCCCGAAAATGGCGGTCTGGCTATACTCCCGGTCTATGAGCGATCCCAATCAGCAGTCCAGCAGACCCGCCGTGCGCGTGACCTCGGAGATCGGCCGTCTCCGCACGGTCATCTGCCACACGCCCGGCCCCGAGCTTCTCGCGGTCACGCCGTCCAACCGCGAGCAGTACCTGTACGACGACATCATCGACCTGGACCAGGCCCGCCGCGAGCACCAGCGATTCCGCGCCATCCTGTCGCGCTTCGCCGAGGTGCTGGACGTGCGCGACCTGCTCAGCGACATCGTGGACGAGCCCGAGGTGCGCAAGTTCCTCGTCAACCGGGTGATGGAGGTGGCGTCCTCCGAGCCCCTGGGCGGCGAGCTCTTCGAGATGCCGGGCGACGCCCTCATCCAGCAGTTCATCGAGGGCAAGGAGGCGCCGCAGGGGCCCATCAGCAAGCTGCTCAACAAGGTGAGCTACGAGCTGCCCCCCCTGCCCAACCTCTTCTTCACCCGCGACGCGGCCATGGTGGTGAACCAGGCCGTCATCATCGGCGCCATGCGCTACGCGGTGCGGTGGACGGAGGAGCTGCTGATGAAGGCGCTCTTCCTGTACCACCCCCTGCTGGGCAACAACGGCTTCATCTACGACGGCACGGAAGAGCACCGCAGCGACTACACCATCGAGGGCGGCGACGTGCTCATCCTGCGCCCCGACCTGGCCATGGTGGGGCTGTCGGAGCGCAGCAGCCCGGCGGCCATCGAGGGGCTGGTGGAAAGCCTCAAGGACACGGCGGGGATCGACCACGTGATCGTGGTGGTGCTCCCCACGGAGAGCCCGGCCATCCACCTGGACATGATCTTTACCCTGGTGGACCGCACGCACTGCGTGGTGTATCCGCCGTACTTCTTTGGCCACACGCGCCTGCCGGCCCTGCACTACCGCCCCAAGGGGCAGGGGGTAAAGTCGTACGACGACGTGTTCACGGCCCTCAAGCAGGTGGGGATGCCCCTGGAGCCCATCTGGTGCGGCGGGCAGCACCCCACGCGGCAGGAGCGCGAGCAGTGGTCCAGCGGGTGCAACTTCGTGGCGGTAAAGCCGGGCGTGGTGCTGGGCTACACCCGCAACGAGGCCACCATGCGCGAGATGGAGCGCGAAGCCGGCTTCCGCATCGTGGAGGCCATCGAGTTCCTGACGGGCGAGACGGAGCTGGAGGACGGCGAGCGGGCCGTGATCGCGTTCGACGGCGCGGAGCTGGTGCGCGGCGGCGGGGGCGGCCGGTGCATGACCCTTCCCGTCTGCCGGGACGACGTCTGGTGAGCCAGCTGTTGCTTTCCCTGGATGGCGTGCGCCTGGAGCGCGACGGCTCGCTCACGGATCGCGCCTTTCGCGTGCTCAGCGACCAGGCGCTGCCCTCCGTGGAGGTGGCGCAGCGGGTGCTGGGGATCACGGGGGGCGCGGGCGCGGCGGCGGCGGCGGTGTTCACGCTGCTGGGCGGCGACCCGCGATTCCGCGTGGACGCGCAGGGCGTGTGGTCCGTGGCCCCCGCGCCGCAGGTGGAGGCGGAGCGCGGCGCGCGGCTGCTGCGCGACGAGAGCTGGGTGGTGGTGGACGTGGAGACCACCGGCGGCACCCCCGCGCGCGGCCATCGCGTGACGGAGGTGGCCGCCGTGCGCGTGCAGGGCGGGCGCATCGCGGGCACCTTCTGCTCGCTGGTGAACCCGGAGCGGCCCATTCCCGGCATGATCACGTCGCTCACGGGCATCTCCAACGGGATGGTGGTGGACCAGCCGCGCTTCGCCCAGGTGGCGCGGGAGCTGTCCGGCGCCCTGGAGGGATGCGTGTTCGTGGCCCACAACGCGGCGTTCGACTGGCGCTTCGTGAGCCACGAGATGCAGATGGCCACGGGGATGACGCTCAGCGGCCGCCAGCTGTGCACCGTGCGCCTGTCGCGCCGCCTGCTGCCGCAGCTTCCCTCGCGCTCGCTGGACGGGCTGGCGTCGTGGTTCGGCCTGGAGGTGGAGAACCGCCACCGCGCCCTGGACGACGCTGTGGCCACGGCGCACGTGCTGCTGCGGCTGCTGGACATGCTGGAGGACCAGGGCGTCACGGACTGGGACGGGCTGCAGGGCGTGCTGCGCAAGCGCAAGGCACGCGCGACCCGCAAGCGCCGCGCGAAGCCGCGGTCCATGGAGACGGCATGACGGGGACGGCATGAGCGTGACGATGGAGATCGCGGGCGCCGCCGCCCGGGTGCGGACGCGCCGGCTGGGCGACTTTACGCTGCACGCGCTGGAAAGCGGGATGCAGGCGCTGGACGGCGGCGCCATGTTCGGCGTGGTGCCCAAGCCGCTGTGGGAGCGGCGGATCCCGGCGGATGCACGCAACCGCATCCCCCTGGGGCTGCGCTGCCTCCTCGTGGAGACGCCGGACCAGCTCGTGCTCGTCGAGACGGGGCTGGGGAACAAGGAGAACGAGAAGTTCCTGGACATCTACGGCGTGGACAACGCGGCGTCCGATCCCGCGTATCCCGACCGGCTGCAGGAGCTGATCGCCCAGGCGGGGTTCTCGCCGGCGGACGTGGGCACGGTCATCGACACGCACCTGCACTTCGACCACGCGGGGGGCAACACCCACCGCGACGCGGACGGGCAGGTGCGCGTGTCGTTTCCCAACGCGCGCTACCACGTGCAGCGCGGCGAGTGGGAGTGGGCGCACCGCACCAACGAGCGCACGTCCGCCAGCTACCTGCCGGACAACTACGAGCCCGTGATGGCGGCGGGGCAGTTGGAACTGGTGGAAGGGGACGTGGAGATCGTGCCGGGGATCTCGGTGTACCGTACGCCGGGGCACTGCCCCGGCCACCAGTCCGTGCTGCTGCGCTCCGGCGGAGAGACGGCGTGCTTCCTGGCCGACGTCATCCCCACCTTCGCGCACCTGCCCCTGCCGTGGATCATGGGTTACGACGTGGAGCCGCTGGTGACGCTGGAAAGCAAGCGCGCCCTGCTCCAGCGCGCCACGGACGAGCGGTGGCTGCTGGTGAGCACGCACGACCCCTTCACCCCGTGGGGATACGCGGTGGCGGAGGGCAAGGGCGTGCGGCTGGACGAGGGGAGTGCGTGAGTGCGGTAGTGCGTGAGTGCGGGAGTTGAAGGGACGGGGCGAACGCGAAGGCATCTTCCATAACGCTTGAGGAGCAGATGATCGATATCGCACGGGATCCAAAGACCACGCCGGTGATCGTCAGCGCGGTGCGCACGCCCATCGGCCGCTTCCTGGGCTCGCTGAGCACGCTCTCCGCGCCGGAGCTGGGCGCGGCCGCCATCCGCGAGGCCGTGCAGCGTGCCGGCATCGACGCGCAGGACATCGCCGAGGTCATCATGGGCAACGTGGTGCAGGGCGGCGTGGGCCAGGCCCCCGCGCGCCAGGCCACCATCAAGGCGGGGCTGCCGAACACCGTCAGCGCCCTGACCATCAACAAGGTGTGCGGCAGCGGGCTCAAGGCCGTCATGCTGGCCGCGCAGTCCATCCGCGCCGGCGACAGCCAGGTGGTGGTCGCGGGCGGGCAGGAGTCCATGTCCAGCGCGCCGTTCTACGTCTACGGCTACCGCAACGGCGTCAAGTTCGGCGACCAGACCATGGTGGACGGGCTCATCCGCGACGGGCTGTGGTGCTCGTTCTGCGAGGTGCACATGGGCGGGCACGCGGAGTACACGGCCAAGAAGGCCGGCATCACCCGCGAGATGGCCGACCAGTTCAGCGTGCAGTCGCACCAGAAGGCCGTGGCCGCCGCCGCCGCCGGCAAGTTCAAGGAGGAGATCGTCCCCATCGAGATCGCCGGCCGCAAGGGCACCACGGTGGTGGACGCGGACGAGGGCCCGCGCGCGGACTCGTCCATGGACTCGCTGGGCAAGCTCAAGCCGGCCTTCAAGGAGCACGCGCCCGCGGACGTGACGGACCCCGTCGTCACCGCCGGCAACGCGTCGTCCATGAACGACGGCGCGTCCGCCGTGATCGTCGTGAGCGAGGAGTACGCGCGGGCGCACGGGCTCACCATCCTGGCGCGGATCGCGGCGTATTCCACCGGCGCCGTGGAGCCCAAGGAGCTGTTCTTCGCCCCCATCGAGGCGGTGAAGAAGCTGATGAAGAAGCAGGGAAGCCAGATCAGCGACTACGACCTGATCGAGGCCAACGAGGCGTTCGCCGTGCAGGCGCTGGCGGACGGCGCCGGGCTGGGCTGGGACTGGGACCGCGTGAACGTGAACGGCGGCGCGGTGGCGCTGGGCCACCCCATCGGCGCGTCCGGCGCGCGCGTGCTGACCACGCTGCTGCACGCCATGAAGGACCGCGACGCGGAGACGGGGCTGGCGACGCTGTGCCTGGGCGGCGGCGACGCCGTGGCGCTGTCGGTGGAGCGGGTGTAAGGGACGGAACTGCGGGTTACGGGGGACAGGTTACAGGGGACAGCCTGCAACTGCGTGCTCCGCTGATCAATCCGTTCTCCCCTCTCCGCGCGTAGTTTGCGCGGGGAGGGGGCGGCGGGAGCATTGCGGTCCCGGGGCGACTCGTCCGGCTTCCGTCCGAGCGAATGAATTCGCCGCGGGAAAATCGCGAAGTCCGCCTTCGCGGACTGCATGGCCGCCCTCCTGCCGGAAGGCCGGCGCCGCAGGAATCATCGGAAGCCCCGTCTCGGCTCGCTGAGGCTGCCGGAACGGGGCTTCGTCTTGGGAGCAGTGCTAAATCTTCGCCTGATCGCGGCCGGACGCCCATGACCGATCCCACGCATCTCCCCGCCGATCCCGCACCGCCCGTCCAGGGCGGGGCGCCGGCGCGGCGTGGGTGGATCGACGCGGTGCTCTTCGGGGCGCACGGGCTGCGGGCGGGGTGGCGTATCCTGCTCTTCTCGCTCCTGCTGTGGGTCTTCGGCTCCCTGCTGTATTCGCTGCTGTCCGTCCTCGTCGCCCCGCTGGCGGGGGACGCGCGGGCCGGGTTGGTGGTGCAGGTGCTGGTGATGCTGCTCGCATCGATCCTGGCGGGATGGGTGATGCTGGCGGCGGTGGACCGGCGGCCCATCGGTGCCCTGGGATTTGCCGCGGACCCCGCCGCGGTGCGGGATTCCGCCGTGGGGCTCGCGGCGGGCGGCGCCATGCTTGCACTCGCCGTGCTCCTGCTCACGGTGGCGAGTATGGCGCGGTGGGTTGCGGACACGGGCTCGGGGGGAGAATATGTCGCCGCCCTCGCCCTGTCGCTTGTGTTTTTCGCCGTCGCGGCCGCGGCCGAAGAGGCCGCGTTCCGGGGGTACGCGTTCCAGGCGCTGGTCCAGGGGATCGGCGCCTGGCCCGCCATTCTGCTCACCTCGGGGCTGTTCGCCCTGCTGCACGCGGGCAACCCGTCGGTGACGCCCGTGGCGCTGGCCAACATCTTTTTGGCGGGGGTGATGCTGGCCGTGGCGTACCTCAAGACGCGCTCGCTGTGGTTCGCCACGGCCGTGCACCTGGGGTGGAACTGGACCATGCAGTCGCTGCTGGGATTTCCCGTGAGCGGGCTCAACGAGTTCGACACGCCGCTCTACGACGTGCGCGAGCTGGGGCCCGACGTCCTCACGGGCGGCCCGTTCGGCCCGGAGGCGGGGCTGGCGGCCACCCTGGCCATTGCCGCCGGCGCGGCGTGGATCTGGCGGACGCGGCACCTGCGCGAGTCCCCGCGGATGATCGCCCTGCGCCCGCTGGTGGATTCGCGGCTGGCACCGGGGCGGGTGGCGTGAACCGCGACGCGCTGCGGTTCTGGGGGAGCGCGGCCGGCGTGTCCATCGCCTTCGCGGCGCTGGTGCCGCTCCTGTTTCCGTTCCGCGCCATCGGGCTGGACCCGGCCGTGGACCGCGAGCGCATCTGGCTGCTGTGCGTGTTCACCCTGGCCGTGCTGCTCGTCCTCTTCGGCGCGGGCGCGTGGATCGGCGGGCGGCGCTCCGTGGGGCTGCGCGACGTGGCCGACGCGGGCGGGGTGCGGCAGGCGCTGGAGCGTGCCCGCGCCTCCGGGCCGGAGGAGGAAGGACGCTACACGCGCAACGCGGCGCTCTGGTGCGTGGTCACCGGCGTGCTGCTGCTGATCATCTACTTCGCGCTGTTCCAGGCGCTGGGTTGAACGCTCGTTCGAAAAAAAGCACCCCCGGGACGGGTGCGTCGACATTTTGACCAGAGACTGAACGAAATGCCGGAGATCCGTAAGGTGGCGGTGGTGGGGGCGGGGACCATGGGCAACGGCATCGTCCACGTGTTCGCGCAGGCCGGCTACGACGTCACCATGATCGACGTCCGCGCCGAGGCGCTGGAAGGCGCGCGCAAGACCATCGCCGGCAACATGGACCGGCAGATCAAGAAGGGCGCGCTGGCCGAGGCCGACCGCGACGCCGCCCTGGGGCGCATCGCCACGGCGACGGAGCTTTCCGCCGTGGCGGATGCCGACCTGGTGGTGGAGGCGGCCACGGAGAACCGCGACCTCAAGTTCCGGATCTTCGAGGAGCTGGACCGGCACGCGCCGGCGCACGCCATCCTGGCCAGCAACACGTCGTCCATCTCCATCACGGAGATCGCGGGGCGCACGGGGCGGGCGGACCGGGTGATCGGGATGCACTTCATGAATCCCGTCCCCGTGATGAAGCTCGTGGAGATCATCCGCGGCCTGGCCACGAGCGACGAGACGACGCGGCTGACGGTGGAGCTCTCGGAGAAGCTGGGGAAGACGGTGGCCGAGGCGCAGGACTATCCCGGCTTCGTCTCCAACCGCATCCTCATGCCCATGATCAACGAGGCCGTGTTCTGCCTGATGGAGGGCGTGGCGGACCGCGAGGCCATCGACACGGTGATGAAGCTGGGGATGAACCACCCCATGGGCCCCCTGGCGCTGGCGGACCTCATCGGCCTGGACACCTGCCTGGCCATCATGCAGGTGCTGCACGACGGCCTGGGCGACGACAAGTACCGCCCCTGCCCCCTGCTGCGGAAGTACGTGGCCGCCGGCAAGCTGGGCCGCAAGACGGGCGAAGGGTTCTACTCGTACAGTGCGTGAGTGCGGAAGTGCGTGAGTGCGGGAGTGGACCCCGTGCTCACGCGCTTTGTGCTCCGTGGATGAGCCGGACTCACGCGGCGGCGGAGCGGCGGAATCAAGGAGCGGACGATGCAGGTGAAGCCGTGCCCGGAGTGTGGCGGGACGATGCAGACGGGCTACGTCATCGACCGGGGGGAAACCGCCCTGCACGCGCAGACGTTCTGGGTGGAGGGCGAGCCCGAGTACGAGAAGTTCCTGGGGATGAAGGCCGCGCTCTCGATCAAGGACCGCGCGCGCTACGACATCGTCACCCTGCGCTGCGAGCAGTGCGGGCTGCTGCGCTCCTACGCGCGCCCCGAAGACCGCCGCGGCTGACCCGGATGAGATGAAGCGGAGCGCGGATCACTTTCGCACTTTCGCACTTTCGCACTTTCGCACTGGCAGTTCATGACCGAGGAACAGCAGCAGATCCGCGACCTGGCCCGCGAGTTCGCCGAGGGCGAGCTGCGGCCCCATGCCGAAGAGTGGGACCGGGAGGCGGCCTTTCCCCGCGAGGTGATCGGCAAGCTGGGCGAGCTGGGATTCCTGGGGATGCTGGTGCCCGAGCAGTACGACGGGCTGGAGCTCGACACCCTGTCCTACCTGCTCGCGCTGGAGGAGATCGCCCGCGGCGACGCGTCCGTGGCCGTGGCCATGAGCGTGCACAACTCGCTCCCCATGCAGATGATCCTCGCCCAGGGGACGGAGGAGCAGAAGCAGCGCTGGATTCCGCCCCTGGCCCGCGGCGAGATGCTGGGCGGCTTCGCGCTCTCCGAGGCGGACGCCGGCTCCGACTCCGCGGCGCTGGCCGCGCAGGCGCGCCGGGGGGACGGCGGCTGGATCCTGAACGGCGCCAAGGCGTGGATCACCAACGGCGGCTTTGGCGACATGATCGTGTGCATGGCGCGCACGGACACGCCCGAGGAGCGCCGCGGGGCCAAGGGGATCGGCGCTTTCATCGTCCCCACGACCACGGAGGGCTACGTGGTCGGGAAGAAGGAGGACAAGATGGGGCAGCGCGCGTCGGAAACGGTGGGCATCGCCTTCCAGGAGATGTTCGTCCCCGACGACCAGGTGCTGGGCGACCCGTCGCAGGGCCTGATCTACGCCCTGCAGGGGCTGGACAACGGCCGGCTGGGGATCGCCGCGCTGGCCATCGGCATCGCGCAGGCGGCGCTGGAGCACTCGCTGCGCTACGCGGACGAGCGCAGGCAGTTCGGCACCCCCATCCGCGCGTTCCAGGGGATGCAGTTCAAGCTCGCCAACATGGCCACCCGCGTGGAGGCCGCCCGCGCGCTGCTGCACTCCGCCGCCGCGCGCAAGGACGCGGGGGAGCGGGTGTCCAAGCTGTCGTCCATGGCCAAGCTGTTCGCCAGCGAGGCGGCCATGTACGTGACCACCGAGGCCGTGCAGGTGTTCGGCGGCTACGGGTACGTCAAGGAGTACCCCGTGGAGCGGCTGTTCCGCGACGCCAAGGTCACGGAGATCTACGAGGGGACGAGCGAGATCCAGCGCACGGTCATCGCGCGCGAGCTGTACCGGTAGGCCGCCGGCGGACCTGGCCAACGACGCGTTCTTCCGGCGGGCCGGTGCCCGCCCACCCATACGCATTCCTACGACCGAACGGGCATGGAACTGTTTTCGCTGATCGGTGAGCACGACCACGAGCAGGTGGTGTTCTGCCACGAGCCGTCGTGCGGCTACAAGGGCATCATCGCCATCCACAACACGGTGCTGGGCCCGGCCCTGGGTGGGACGCGGTACTGGAACTACGCCAACGACACGGAGTCGTTCGTGGACGCCCTGCGCCTGTCGCGGGGAATGACGTACAAGGCGTCCGTGGCCGGGCTCAACCTGGGCGGCGGCAAGTCCGTCATCATCGGCGATCCCAAGCGCAACAACCGCGAGGAGATCTTCCGCGCCCACGGCCGCTTCGTGGAGACGCTCAAGGGCCGCTACATCACCGCCGAGGACGTGGGCACCTCCGTGGACGACATGGAGTTCGTGGCCATGGAGACGGAGCACGTCACCGGCCGCGCGCAGACCTCCGGCGACCCCTCGCCCGTGACGGCGTACGGCGTGTACCGCGGCATCAAGGCGGCCGCCATGGCCCGCTTTGGCAGCGACTCGCTCAGCGGCAAGACCATCAGCGTGCAGGGCGTGGGGCACGTGGGCTACTACCTGTGCCAGAACCTGGCCTCCGAGGGCGCCCGGCTCATCGTCACCGACATCGACCAGGAGCGCGTGCAGCGCGTGGTGCACGACTTTGGCGCGAGCGCGGTGGGGCTGGACGAGATCTACGGCGTGGAGTGCGACGTGTACGCGCCCAGCGCCCTGGGCGCCACCATCAATGACGACACCATCCCCGTGCTCAAGGCCGGGATCGTGGCTGGCGCCGCCAACAACGTGCTGGCCGAGGCGCGCCACGGCGACGAGCTGCACCGCCGCGGCATCCTGTACGCCCCGGACTACGTGATCAACGCGGGCGGGCTGATCAACGTGTACGGCGAGCTGAACGGGTGGACGTCGGAGCGGGCCATGCGCAAGGCGGGCGACATCTACAGCACGCTGCTGCGCATCTTCGAGCTTTCCGAGGCGGAGGGCGTGGCCACCTACCTGGCCGCCGACCGCATCGCCGAGCAGCGCATCTCCGCCGTCGGCAAGATCCAGCAGACCTGGGTCTGACCGCTTTCGGCGGATCGGGTGGATGAAAACGGAAGGGCCGGCAGCGATGCCGGCCCTTTTCGCGTGCGTCCGCGTCGGCGAAGCGTTCCGCCGCTGGCGTGTCCAGAGCGCATGTATTTGTGTCTGGATTGGCACGTGGTGAGCGTGTTATCTTACCTGCGGACGCTTATCCACAGCGAGGAACGATGGCCACGCGCAAACCTTCCCTGGAGCTGTACTACGATCCCGCGGACCTGGATCCGGACGCGCCCCGGCTCCATATCCGCAAGGTCGATGGTGTGTGGGAGCTACGGGATGCGGACGATATGCTGCTCTGCCGGAGCATGCTGCTGCCCGAGGTGCTCGACGCCGCACTGGAGCGATCGAACGTGTGCTTCAGCGAGATCATCGTCCAGGGCGCAGGCGGGGGGATCGAATGGTCGGTCCACCAGAACCCGGAGTGCGTGGAGCTCGCGCGGATTCTGGGACACGAGCGAGCCACGTGGCCTGCGTCGCTGATTGCCGCCATGGATACCGGATCACTTCAACTTACGTTCGACCCCGGCGAGGTCGACGGCCGTGCGCCCAAGCTTCACGTCCACCGTGAGAACGGCGAGTGGGAGATCCGCTCTGTCACGGGTGTGCTGAGCACGCATCCCACCCAGGAGGAGGCGCTCGCCGTGGCGCGCAGCCGGGTCCCTGATTGCGGCGCGGAGATCTTCTTCGAGAGCCGGAGCGGACGGTTCCTTCACCGGGTCGCCCGTTCACCGGCGGAACTGCACTACCTGGACGTGTGCCAAAGCCTCTACGAGGATCATCATGCCCTCGCGGACTAGGCTGCTGGCGGATACCAACTACATCATCCAGCGCCGATCGGCCGACTTGCCCGCCGGCTTCCTCCTGTCGGCCGTGGTGCTGCAGGAGCTTGCGGCGGGTGCGCGTGACAAGGACCGGCTACGCGAGCTGGCACAGCTCCGGCTGGAATACGAGCGCGACGGGAAGCTGGTCGTGCCGAACGGCGAAGACTGGTGGTTCGCGGGCACCGTGCTGAATTCGCTCCTTCGCGGCGTTCGATCGGACCGTCGGGGGCACACGCCCGCGATCTCGAAAGAGGAGCAGCAGCGGCTGCTCAGGGATGCGCTGATCGCGCGGAGCGCCAAGCGCGTCAATGCGACGGTCGTGACCTACAACACGCGGGATTTCGCCAAGATCAGCCGGTTTTGCAACGTCGCCGTCGCGGAACCGGATGAGGTGTTCTGACGCTCGGCTACTTGGGCGCGTGGCGAAAGTTGACGAGGATGACCTCGGACGAGCCGTCGCCGCGCATTTCCTCGCAGTTGGAGTAGTTGGCGTCCAGCCAGGGAGACACGCCCTTGAGCGTGCCGTTCTCGTCTCCCGCGGCCTCGTGGGCCTGCCACCGCGCCGCTTCCTCGTCCGGCGCGCGCACCACGAACCCGAACGCGCGGTCGTACGCCGGCTGCCACGGGTCCTTGCCTTCCACGCACCACCACATCGTATCGGTCCTGGGGGTAAGCCTCCAGAGCGCCATCCACCTTCTCCCGGTCGGGGTCCCTTGCCGCGTTGACCGCACAAGGTACGCTCCCGCGGGGCGCCACGGGAGGGCGGGCGGCTTTGCGCGCACGCCGCGCAGGCTGTAATCTGCACCGTCGCGTGCATCCCTCCCCGAAGTCGAAGCCAATGAAGCGCACCCGTTTCGCCGCCGTTCTCGCGCTGCCGCTGCTCATCGGCGGTTGCGCCGGCGAGCCCATTCCCATGTCCGAGTTCGTCCCCATCGCGCGAGAGGTGCTCGCGTTCGCCGAGAAGGACGCGCGGGAGAACCAGCCCGGCCGCGTGGCGGACGGGCCGCTGTACGTGAACGTGAAGTCGTTCCAGACGGCGGCCACCAAGGTGACGGGGGAGGAGATCTCCGAGGACAGCATGTCGCGGGTGCTGGGCGAGCCCACGCAGGCCATCCTGGAGCAGGCCCTGCTGTGCGACACCACCTCGCAGTTCAGCGGGTGCTGGGTGCGCAAGTACGGCGTGTGGATCAACCTGAACCTGGTGCGCCGCTCTGGCGACGAGCTCACGGCGCACGTCCGCAGCACCACCACCAACCGTGCACAGCGGCCGTCCGACTTCTGTGACCGCGTGTGGACGCTGGATTTTCGCCGCGAGGGCGGTCAGTGGCGCATGGGCGAGCGCGAGCTGCGCCGCGACTGCCGCACGCAGAGCTGATCCCGGATCCCGCGAAAGAATCCGTCTCACGCAGAGCAGCAGAGTCATTTCTCTGTCAGCCTTGCCGACTGTGCGTGAGACCCTGGTTTTCCCCGCCCGGTATGGACTCGGCTTTTCATCGATGAGGCGAGATGCTGGCTGCGGCCGACTGCCAGCATCGACGCTGATCCGCGGACGACCACCTCGATCCATGGTGTGGCGCCGAACCGCGCGGCCATCCCGCCGTTCATCCGGGCTCCCGGCGCGGACAGACTTTACCGATCGCGATCAGGTGGATGATGTGCCATGGCAGTCATCCACCTTCGCCGCTGCCATCATGCCTCCCCGAAAAAACGCGGATCCCGTCCCCTCGCCGGCAGCGGCCTCTCTACCAAGGGCCTGATGCACCCTGCCGCGCGCCTCCGGTCCGCGTCCGGTCGTCACGGCCGCAGCCATCCAGTTTGGCGGCTCGCCAGAGACCGTACGTGCGAGCGCGGAGCGCGCGCGGTGACCGGCACGAAAACGGGAAGACGGGGAGAGGATGCTCTCCGCGTCTTCCTTTTTCGTTTCCTCGCGGGCGCACTCGTGGCATCCGCCCGCGTTCGCCTCCGTATACGGTTCGTTCGTCCCGGTAAACAGAGTGGACAGCGCTGTCTCAAAAAAAGCGCCCTTCGGCGTCAGCCTCGTCGGTGGTTCCTTCTGCGTTGCAGATCCAGCCGGTGGGCGACGGGGTCAGGGCATCCCATGGTGCCGCCCGAAGGTGGAAAGCTCCGCGAGCTGCTCGGCCATGCGGCGGTCGGCGTCGCGCACGGCCTTGCCGGAGGGAAGCCGGGCCGCCTGCTCCAGCCGCACCCAGTCGCGCAGCCGGGCCGCGGCGCGCGCCAGCTCCAGCCGGATGCGCAGGTTGTCCTGGGGCGCCCCGGGGCGGTTGATGAGCGACCACGCGCTGCTCCACGCCTCTTCGTACAGCCGGCGCTCGGCGGTGCCGGCGGCGGCGCGGGCCAGGATGGCCTGCGTGAGGGCACGCTCGTCGGGGTCCGTGCGCGAGACGAGGAGCTTTTGCAGCATGGGGATGGCGCGCGGAAAGTTCTCGCGCGTGACCCACAGGTACGCGATGTCGTGCAGGAGTCCGGGAAGGCACTCGTGGCCCCGCCCGTAGGCGCGCATGGACGCCTTGGCGTACCGCTCGGCATCGTCCAGGTCGCCGGCCTCCATGGCCAGCAGGAAGAGGCCGTGGAGCGCGGCGCCGCGGGTGGCCAGCAGGCCGTGGCGGCGGCCGGCGCGCATGGCCTGGGTAAAGAAGCGGCGTGCCGCCAGGGGCTTTTCGCGGCGGGCGTACAGGGTGCCCAGGTCCACGTACGCCAGGGCGTAGCTGGGCCAGTCCTTGCCCCGCCGCGCCAGGCCGATGCAGCGCCGCAGCCAGGTCTCGGCGCGGGCGCCCTTGCCCCAGCGCAGCGCCAGGCTCCCCACCGTGTGCGCGGGACCGGCCTCTTCGGGCGAGGCCAGGGCGGCGGCCTGCGCGTACGCCAGCGAAGTGCCGAACGCGCCCCCCTCCAGGGCCCAGCGCGACACCTCCAGGCACACCAGGCTCACGATCTCGGCGACGGCCGTGCCGGGGCTGCCCACCAGGGCGGCCAGGGTGGTGAGCGACACCTCCAGCTGCGGCTCCACGGGGGTGGTCTGCAGCAGCACCAGGCGGTTCTGCGCGGCCTCGAAGGTGAACAGGCCCTCGCGGCGGTCGGGGTCCACGGCGGACCACAGGGTCACGTCGCGCAGCGAGTTCCACAGCAGCAGCCCCAGGTCGCCCGTGAACTCCTCCAGGATCTGCGACGCCTCGAGCGTTTCGTCGTGCTCGCGCAGGATGGCGGGAGGAATGCACCAGCGACGGGAAATGTTACGGCGCCTGCCACGCGGTCGGGTGGCGCTGCTTCGTGCTAGCCGTGCTTGCATGGCCGTTGCTCCCTGGCGAAGGCGCGCCGGCTCCTGGCGCGCCCGCCCCTCATGGGGAGACGGGGCGGCCGCGAAGGCGCTCCCGTACCCCGGTGGACGGATTGGAGATGTCCCGGAATCGGCCGGGGGAAGGCACACGGGGCTTGCGGCCTCCCCTTCAGCCCCATAGTCTACCCTGTGGAACCCCACCCTAAAGTGGACAGAGTGGACGACATCGTAAAGTAGGTTACTTCGTCTACTTTGTCAAGCTCCCTGAAACGGGCGGCGATGGATGCGGTTCCGGTCCCCTGCCTCCGGTCCGTCCCACGGCCTGCCCCGCTTCCCGACAATGTATAATATGACCCGAAAGTACGCGAGCGCCACGTTTGCTTTGGCGCTGTGCTTTGTGCTTGCCGCCTGCGGCGGCGGAACCGGTGACGCGATCTACGTGGGCGTGGCGGGGCCGCTGGCCGCCGCGAACGGCATCTCCATGCGGCGGGCCGCGGAGATGGCCGCCGCCGAGATCAACGCGAACGGGGGGATCGACGGAGATTCGCTCGTCCTGGTGTTCAAGGACGACGGGGCCGATCCGCAAAAGGCCATCACGGTGGCGGGGGAGCTCAAGTCGGACCCGCGCATCGTGGCGGTGATCGGCCACGTGAACTCGTCGGCGAGCCTGCGGGCGGCCACCATCTACAACGCGGCGGACAGCACGGGCGACCCGGTGCTGCAGATCTCGCCCGCCTCCAGCGCGCCGTCGCTCACGCACGCGGGGGAGTGGACCTTTCGCGTGACGCCCACGGACCTGGAGTTCTCGCCGGCGCTGGCGGCGCACGCGCGGCAGATGAACCTGCGGCGCGCGGCGGTGCTGTACGCCAACGACGACTACGGCCAGGGGGTGATGGCCACCTTCGAGAGCGCGTTCCGGGGCGGGGGCGGCTCCGTGGTGGCGGCGGACCCGTACCTGCCGGCGGTGCTGGAGCGGGGGACGGAGCTGGACCCGTACCTCCAGCGCGCCATCGGCCGGGGGGTGGACGCGCTGGTGATCGGCGGGCAGGCGGCGGAGGGGGTCAAGATCATCCAGGCGGCGCGGCGGCTGGGGTACACGGGGCCCATCCTGGGCTCGGACGGGCTCACGGGCGCCAAGGACGCGGGCGCCGTGGCCGAGGGGGTGTTCGTGAGCTCGGCGTTCCTCCCGGACCGGGCGGACGAGTACGCGCAGCGCTTCGTGGCCAGCTATCGCGCGAAGTACAACACGCTGCCGGACCACCGCGGCGCCATGACCTACGACGTGGTGTACCTGCTGCGCAACGCCATCGCCCAGGCGGGCACCGACCGGCAGGCCCTGCGCGACTACGTGGCCCGCATTGGCCGCGAGGACGGGCCCGCGGCGCACCCCGGCGTTTCGGGGGCCATCGCGTTCGACGAGAACGGCGACGTGGTGAACAAGCCGGTGACGGTGGGGGTGGTGCGGCGGGGGCAGCTGGTGACGGCGCGGCGGTGAGGGACGGGAGGCGGGTGGGGCGGGGGGCAGGGAATAGGGAATAGGGAATGGGGAATAGCCTGCAACTGCGGGTTATAGGGGACAGGGTACAGGGGACAGCCTGCAACTGCTTCGGCAGGGGCGGGCTGTTTTGCTTTTGGCGGGGGATGCCGCTCGCGCAGGAGTTCTCCCCCTCTCCCGTACGGGGCAGGCACTCGAGGGTGCCGGAGAGGTCGTGTACGGGAGAGGGGGCCGGGGGGTGAGGGGCCGCGCGGACCCGGCGGACCGGATCTGTCGCGTGAGGGATGCGCGCCCGCAGGGCCGAGAACGCGGAGGGGCGGACACAGCAGTACCGTGTCCGCCCCTCCGTGGGCTCGGCGCCGTTGGGCACAGTTGTATCGTGCCCTACGGCGCGCGCAGCCCGGCCCCCGCTTGCGGGGGACACGCCCAAATCCGGCAGTGCTCAGTCCGCAGGGCCAAGTGCCTCGTAAAAAGGCGCTAGTTCAGCGGGAGCCAGTAGGTGACCTTCAACGCGAGGAAGTTGTCGCCGCGGGCGGTGAGCGAGCCGAACTGGTCGGCGGGAGACAGGCGGCTCCAGCGGGGCTCCTCGCGCCCGCGGTCCTGCTGCCACACCACGAACAGCGTGCTCCCCGGCCGCCACTCCCACCGCAGCACGGCGTTGCTGCGGAACGAGCGCACGTCGAAGTCCTGGTTGGGCAGGGCGAACGCGGCCCCGCCGTCCGTCACCGTCCGCTCGCCCGTCGCCTCGTCCCGCGCGATCGTCGTGCCGTCCTCGCCGTACGTCCGCAGCTCGCGGCCCCGGGCGGCGCGCAGCTCGCCGAAGTCGTGAAAGCGGCCGCTGCTGGCGAAGGGCTCGGCGTACGTCTCCAGGGTCAGGTCCGGCGACAGCGCGTAGTTCAGCCGGATGCGGGTGCGCACCTCGCTGCGCTCCACGTAGGCGAAGACGTAGCGCCGGCCGTAGGTGGCGTCCGTGCCTCCGTCCTTGCTCGTGACGTACTGCCGCGACGTCACCTCGCGCGACCACAGCGGGTCCAGCGACAGCTCCCAGCGCGGGCCGGGGCGGAACGACAGGTTGCCTTCCAGCTCCGTGCGCCATCCGCCGTCCTCGTCGCGCAGGAACTCGGTGTCCAGCCACCAGCGGGTGCGGCGCGCGGGGTTGCCCAGCACGGTGGCCTCCACCAGCCAGTACGCGCCCGTCTCCATCAGCGGGCCGCCGCGCGTCAGGTTGTCGCTCAGCCCGCGCAGGCCGCGGCCCAGGCTGCCCTCCACCGTCCAGAAGTTGTGGAAGCGCGCGGCGCCGAAGAGGCCCAGGGCCATCTCGTTGCGCACGCCGTCGGTGTTCCACGTCCCTTCCTGGAACACGCCCAGCTCGTACATGCGCAGCCGGCGGCCGGGCTCGGTCTGCCGGCGGCGCAGGTTGCTGGAGAAGAAGCGGTTGTCGGCGGAGCCCAGCTGCCCCACGTCGTTCAGTTCCAGCCCGGGGCGCTGCTCGGTGAAGTCCACGTCCCACAGCCACCGCCCGCTCATCTTGCTGTGGCCGATGGCCAGCAGCATCCCGCCCAGCGACGTGCGCGACGGGTCCAGCTCCACGTGGTCCGCGTCCGGCCGCTGAAAGTAGCGGCGGGACGAGCGCTGCAGCCGGAGGATGGCCAGCGAGTCGCCGGTGACGTGGCTGTAGGCGGCGTACGCGCTGATGTCGTACTGGCCGCCGTTCCACCGCAGCCGCCCGTCCAGGATGCCGCTGACGGCCTGCTCGGGGACGAGGGCCTGCAGGGGGCTGCCGTCGTCCAGGTCGCGGCGCACGCCCGTGAGGCTGGCGCCCAGGGTGGAGCGGTCGCGCCCGATCTCCTGCTGCACGCTGGCGACGCCGTACACGGCCGCCGGGGCCACCTCCGCGCGGCCGAACCGATTGGACGCGGAGTCCCAGGTGGCGGCGTGCTCGCGGGCCGTGGCGGCCCCCAGCGCGGCGACGGAAAGGCCGCGGCGGGTGCGGCCCGTGACCTTGGCCGCGCCCAGGATGGTGGTGTTGTCCAGCCGCTCGGCGTAGTCGGCGTCGGGCTGGCCCGGCGGCGGCGCGCCGATGCGGCGGGAGTAGAACAGGCCGCGGCTTCCCAGCAGGGCCGTGCCTTCCACGAAGAACGGGCGGCGCTCGGAGAAGAAGGTCTCGAACTGGCTCAGGTTCACCTCCGCGGGGTCCGCCTCCACCTGCCCGAAGTCGGGGTTGATGGTGGCATCCAGCGTAAAGCTGGGGCCCAGCCCCACCTTGAGGTCGCCGCCCACGCGCATCCCCGTCTCGCGCCGGTCCACGAACGGGTCGCGCGGGTCGTCCGGCTGCGCGATGCGCCCCTCCGCGGCCACGTACGGCTGCAGCTCCAGCCGCCGCGCGGGCCGCAGGGCCCCCAGCCCCGCCAGCTCGCCCATCCGCGACGACCACCCGGTCGTGTTGCGGCCCACGAGCCGCCAGTAGGCGACCTCGTTGCGCGCGGGGACCCTGCGGACGACGTTGACGCCCCACACGGGATCGGTGGATGCCGTAAAGCGCAGCTGGGAGAGGGGGATGCGCATCTCCGCCGTCCAGCCGTCCGCGTCCACGCGCGTCTCCGCCTGCCACACGGGATCGAACGAGTAGCTGCGGCTGTTCTCGCCGTCCGAGGGGTGGTAGTAGTCGATGCGGGTGCCGGCGGCGCTCACGGCGAAGGTGTAGGCCGTGCGGCGGTCGTGGTACGTGTCCAGCGACACGGCCAGCTGCTCGGCGTCGCCCTCGCGGTCGCGGCGGGCCAGCTGCGCGCGCACGTCCCCGGGCGCGGCGCCCCGCATCCGCGCACCCACGTACAGGCTGCTGCCGTCGACCAGGAAGGCCACTTCCGTCGTCCCCGCGGGGCGGCCGCCCTCCACCGGCTCGCGCGTGGTGAAGTCGCTCACCCAGCTCGCCTGCTGCCACACGGCCTCGTCCAGCCTGCCGTCCACGGTGGGCGCGGCGGCGTCGATGCGGGTCGCCTGGATGCGCGGCGTCGCGGGCTCGGACGCGGGCGCCTGCGCGGCGGCGGCGGCCGGGAGGAGGAGACAGAGGGCGGCCGCGAGGCGCACGGCGGCGGGCGGGATGAAGGGCATATTCGCGATCATGGCGCGTCCGGGTCCTGGCGGTGGCCGAAGGTGGCCACCGCCGATGGGTGTTTCGGGATGTGGATGGGGAGGGGCTTACGGCCGTCGCGTCGCGGTCGCGGGTGCCTTCAGCGACGCGTTGTCCAGCGCGCGGACGGCGCGGATCGCTTCGAGGTCGGCCGGATCGACCTGGACGTGGAAGTCGAGGTTCGCCTCCGCCGCCGCCTCGGCCGCGGCTTCGGCTGGCGTGTCCGCTTCGGCTTCCGGCTCCGCTTCGAATACGGCTTCCGCCCTCACCTTCGCCTCTGCTTCGGCGGGCGAATCCGCTTCGGCTTCGGCTTCCGCATCGGCGTCCCCGTCGGCATCGACGATGATGCTCGTGCCGGTGTGGGTGATCGACAGCTGATCGCGCGCCTCTTCACGGACCCGCGGGGAGGGATGGGTGCGGGCGATGGCGCGCAGGTAGCCGTCCGTGACGGCGTTCGGGTACAGGCCCAGCGACTCCACGGCCTGCTGCGCCACGCCGGGGTTGGGATGGCGGCGGGCGATGGAATCCAGCCGCGTGACGGACCAGGTCGCCGGGAGCTGGCCCATGGACTCCGCCGCCTGCCGCGCGACGTCCGTGGCGGGGTGCGTCCACGCGATCCGCTCCAGCAGGGGTCCGCCGCGCGCGGGGTCGAAGCGCTGCATGGCCTCCACCGCCTCGCGGGCCACGTCCGCGTCGCGGTCGCCGAACACGACGGCGCGCAGCGTCTCCAGCCGGCTGGGGTCGGGGTGGCGGCCCAGCGCCTCGGCGGCCGTGCGGCGGATGTCCGCATCGCGGTGGCCCGTCGCCAGGTCGCGCAGCAGGGCGGCGGCCGGCGCGGTGCCGTGCTCGCCGACGGCCTCCACCGCCTCGCGCCGCACGTCGTCGGCGTCGTCGCGCTGCACGGCCATGCGCAGGGCGTCCAGGGACTCGGCGGTGGCGTGCAGGGCGAGCGCGGCGGCGGCCTCCCGGCGCACGCCCTGGTCGGCGTCGCGGCCCAGCACGGCGGCCAGGTACGGCACCACCTGGCTGCCGGGGTGGATGCCGATCATCTCCACCAGGTTCTCGCGCTGCTCCGTGTCGCGCATGCCGTCGGCCAGCTGCCGCAGCTGCGCGAAGCTCTCCGCGCCCTCCGCCGCGCCCAGCCACATCACCGTCCGCCCGCCCAGGTCCATGCCCACGCGGTGGCGGCCGGAGACGCGCGTCAGCTCGCCGTCGCGCGAGACGGCGAAGAGCAGCAGGGCGTGGTCCTGCGGCGCGCCCAGCACGGCGTTCAGCGGTGCGCGGTCAAGGCTGGAGAGCTCGATGCCGCCCGCCTCCACGAACCACCCCTGGTCCGGCGCCAGGCGCGTGGGGATGGAGTACGCGATCCACGCCCGCGCCCTGTCCCGCTGGCCGATCTGCTCCACGGCCCACGCCCAGCGGCGGGCCAGCGGCTGCGACGGGTCCGGATGGCGGATGATGACGGGCTCCTGCCCATCCGCCTCCCCCGCATCGAGTCCGGCCGGTGCGGATTCCGGCCCCGCGGCGCGGGTCGATGCCACGGCGGGCGCGATGGCGGCCACGGCGCCCACCAGCAGCGCGGCGGCGGCGATGCGCACGAGGCCGCTCCCCTCGCGGGGCTCGCCGCGCCAGGACGTGAGCCGCTGCACGCGCTGCACGAGCGGGGAGCCGCCTTCCGCCATCGCCATGGTGCCCGCGGGGATGGGATGCCGGCCGGGCGCTACCCACGACGCCACCTCGGCCAGGCAGCGCGCCAGGCCCAGCGGCGAGCCCGTCTGCCGGGCGGCCCACGCGTCGCACAGGAACTCGGCGCTGTCGCGCAGCCGCGCGCGGGCCATGCGGTTGAGCGGCTGAAAGAAGAAGACGGATTCCAGGATGCCGATGCCGAAGTGCCACGCCGGGTCGCGCCGGGCGAGGTGCGCCAGCTCGTGCGCCAGGGCGCTGCGCTGCTGCTCGGGGTCCAGATCGGTCAGGAAGCGCGGCGGCACGCAGATCTCCCCGCCGCCCAGCGCGAGCGGCGTGGGCGTGGCCGGGCACGCCGTCAGCCGCACGGGACGCCAGATCCCCGCGTTGCGCCGGAGCTTCGCCAGCATCGCCAGCACCGCAGGGTCCGTGACCGCCTCGCGCCCGGCCAGGAGCCGGCGCAGGCGCACCTGCCGCCACGCCAGGCGCGCGAGCATCCCCGCCGCGCCCGCCGCCCACGCGAGCATCGCCCACGTCAGCAGGGTCCACCCGGAGGAAGGCGCGGGCTGCGGCGTCGCGGCGTCCGATGCGCGAGATGCGTCGCTCCGCCGCACGGCAGGAGTTTCCGCGATGGTGAATGACGACGGCGACATGTCGATCAACCGCGCCTCCGTGTCGGACCGGCCGGCGTGCGAGGGGGCGGCAGGCGATCCGATGCCCGTGGTCTCGGCCGATGCGATCGAGGGGGATGCGGATTCCGCGTTCGTCGCGGGGGCGGAGCGGAGGACGAACAGCTCGCGGCCGCCCAGGTCGCCCGTCACCCACCCGGCGGACTGGATGGACGCGGTCACGATGCCGCCCAGGAGAGCGGCCTTCCACAGCGTCTCGCGCCATGCCTCGCCGCGGACCAGGCGGGCCGTCAGGAGGGCGGCGGCGCACAGCAGCACCGTGCTGTGCAGCGCGTACGTCAGCAGCCATGCGGCCATGCGCAGACCCGTGTCGCTCATCCCTCACCTCCGTTCAGCTCGGCTTCGCGCTGCTGGATCATCCGCTTCAGGCGGGCCAGGTCGTCGGCCTCCACGTCGCTTTCGCGCAGCAGGTGGCTCACCATCTCCGTCACGTCGCCCTCGAACAGCCGCCCGAAGAGGCCCGACACCTCGGCCACGACGGAGCGGCGCACCTGGCCCTCGCTGACGAGCGCGCGGTACAGGTACTGGCGGCCTTCCTGGCGGTGGGTGACGAGGCCCTTCTTTTCCATCCGCGCCAGCAGCGTGGCCACGGTGGACTGCGCGATCTTGCGCTCGGCGCGCAGGGCGTCGTGCAGGTCGGCGACGGCGATCTCGCCGCTGTCCCACATCACCTTCATCAACGCGAGCTGTAGCTCGGTCAGCGAGTAGCTGCTCATCGCCGTCACGGAAAGAGGGTCGTCCGCCAGTGTTCTACATCTAAATAATACAGGTGTAGAAGAAAGCGCAAGCTTCTTGTTTACGCCGTCTCCCCGGGGCTGACGGGGGCGGCTGGCGCAAAGCCGTACAGGACCGCATGTTGCCGCGCGTCGCCTCCGCCGGGTCCCGCCCGCGGGCAGGCTTTACGGATCGCGATCGTGTGGATGATGTGCCAGGGCAGGCATCCGCCTCCGTCACCACCATTGTGCCTCTCCGAAAAAACGCGGATGCCGTCCCCTCGCCGGCAGCCGCCTCGCTACCAAGGGCCTGCTGCACCCTGCCGAGCGCCTCCGGTCCGCGTCCGGTCGTCACGACGGCAACCACCCGTTCGGCCGCCGCCCCGGAGCCCGTCGTGCGGGAGCCATGCGCCGCGATGGCCGGTCGCGGCCTCGGTGGCGCTTGCGGGAAGCACGCGTTCCCTGGTAGTTAGGGTGCTGCCGGCGAGGGGGCGGGATCCGGATTCTTCAAAATCAGGATGCCGGCCTCATGGCGGATGATCGCCCGGGCACGCCATCCACCTGATCGCGATCGTTGGAAGCAGGCCCGGGCTGGAAGGGCGGTGCGCCCACGAAACGTCTCCCACCATCATCCGATGCCCACCATCTCCGTCGTCATCCCCACGTACGACCGGCGCGCGCTGCTGATGGAGGCGGTGGAATCCGTGCGCGCGCAGACGTTCGCGGGCTGGGAGCTCCTGGTGGCCGACGACGGCTCCACGGACGGCTCGGCGGACGCGGTGGAGGCGCTGCACGATCCGCGCATCCGCGTGCTGCGGCTGCCGCACGCGGGGCAGGCGGCCGCGGCGCGCAACGCGGGCGTTCGGGCGGCGCGCGGCGAGTGGGTGGCGTTCCTGGACTCGGACGACGTGTGGGCGCCGCACAAGCTGGCCGTGCAGCTGGACCTGACCCGTGCGGCGGGCGCGCGGCCGCGGCGATGAGCCAGGGCTTCACGACCGCAGCGGGATCCGCCATGCTGGTGGATGAAGGCGTTCCGCCATGCCCGCGCGACTCCATGCGCCGGGCAGATGCAACCGGACGGGTGCAACCGTGATCCTCCCGAAGATCCGCGATCCCCGCTTCATCACCCTCCGCCGGGGCGGAACGCTCACGGACGACGACCACCGGCTCCTGGCGTTGTGGGCGGCCGCGTGCGCCGAGCACGTCCTGCCGCTCTTCGAGGCGGTGCGGCCCTCCGACCCGCGGCCCCGCCGCGCCATCGAGCAGATCCGGGCCTGGACGCGCGGCGAGATCAAGATGATGGAGGCCCGCGCGTCGGGCGGCGGCGCCATGGCCGCGGCGCGCGTGCTGACCGGCGCCGCCCGGCACGCCGCCTATGCCGCCGGCCAGGCGGGGGGTGACGGCACACGTGGCCGCGCACGAGCTCGGAGCCGCGGCCTACGCCATCAAGGCCGCCCGTGCCGCCGCGCCGAAAGGTGAGGAGGAGCGCGCCGGCCGGCTGGAGTGCCGCTGGCAGCGTGAACAGCTCCCCGACGCGATCCGCGAGCTGGTCCTGGATGATCAGCGGCTGCGAAACGCGATCTGCTGGTCCGTGTTCGACTGCTGACGAGCGTGACAGCGCCTTGGGCCGATGCCTCGAGCGCGTTTGGCTACCTGCCTGCACTGGATCCAATCAAACGTCTTGATCCGCGTCGCCAGCAGGAAGACCTCCGCCGATCGGGGACCGGTTGACCCGCTGCGACGGTACCGTCATCTTCATGGGTCTCCCCCACGTCACCTGTCGCCGCTGATCTTGTGCACCTCACAGGTATGCTCGCGCTCCCATCCGGCGCAGCACGGCCTCTCTCGTTCCCTTCCCAGCGTGCAATGAAGTCTCGTTTCAAAAACACGCTTCTGGTGCTTGGCGCCATCGCCGCCGCGGGCTGCGACAATCCCACGACCGAGGGCCAGCCCCGGAAGGAGCCTGGGTTCCGCGTGGTCGCGGGCGCCGACGCGGCCGACACCGTGGACGTGCGCCCGGCCCAGGCCCTGACGGTCGAGCTGATTGGCGACGACGGCAAGCCGCGGGCGGGGGTACCGGTCCAGTTTCAGTCGACGATCGCAGGCAGCGGCTCGGGCGCCCGGCTGACGGTGCGCGTGAGTCCGATGGAAGCCGAACTGTTCGTCAGCCAGTTCGCCGACACGACCGACGCCGAGGGACGTGCCTACGCGCGCGTGCAACTCGGCACGATCGCAGGCCCTGGCGCCGTCGTGGCCACCGTGCCCGCCCTGGGGCTGCAGGTGACGGCCAACTACACCATTCGCCCCGGCAACGCGGCCCGGCTCGTTGCCGCGCCGCAGGACACCATCCTGTACGTGGGCCGCAGCTATGCGGTGCGGGCGACGGCGCAGGACCGCCATGGCAACCCGCGGACGGACGCACCGGCCCTGCATGTGGCATCGGGACCCGCCACCGTCGGGGGCACCACCGTGGCCGCCTCGGCCTTCGGCCGCGCCGTCATCGTGGTGCAACTGGGCAGCGCCGCCGATACCATCGGGGTACGCGTCGTGCCCCAGGGGACCATTTCGGCCTACACGGCCATGAGGGTCTACTCGGACGAGCTCGCGATCTACACGTTCGACCTCGATGGGTCGAACCTGCGGAAGCTCACATCTACCGTGGTTAACCGGGGCTACTACGGCGAGATGCCCAGCGTGTGGAGTGTGGACGGCACGCGGCTGTTCTTCCACGACAACCATTACAGCCACACCAAACAGCTTTACGTCTACGACTTCGCGACGAACACCCGGCAGCGGCTGATCGATCCGGCGGGGCAGCTGGAGCACGAGTCATGGCCGGTCCGCTCGTTCGACGGCCAGTGGGTGTACTTCACCGGCGGCGTGTGGCCGGACGACGCGTTCATCTATCGCGTGCGGACCGACGGCAGCGGCCGCGAGCGGGTAGGCAACGGGCGTGACGCGGCGCTCTCGCCGGACGGAACGCGGCTGGCATACGTCATCAGCGGCATGGACAGCAGCACCCTGGTGATCCGCACGCTTTCCACGGGGGCCAGGATTACCATCCCGGGCGACGCGGTCTCGCCCCGGTGGTCGCCCTCGGGCGAGGAGATCGCGTACCTGAGCGTGACGGAAAACTACATCCCTGCAGGGGCGCTGCGTGTGGTGAAGCCGGACGGAACGGGCGACCGCCCGCTTGTGGCGAGCGGAGCCGTCTACCGTGCTCCTTTCGATTACTCGCCGGACGGCAAGTACATCATCGCCGCCACGCGCGCTGCCGTGCCCACCGTGATCGAGGTCGCAACCGGGCGGGAGGTGCCCGTGTCGCTGCCAGGGCTGAGCCACGGCCTGCTTGCACCGTCCTGGAAGCCCTGACGCTGCCGGCGTGTAGCGACATGCCCGGTGGTGCGTGGGTTCCGCGAGGTCACAACGAGTCGAAGCCCCGTCCGGCGGCGCATGAGCGTCGTCGAGACGGGGCTTCTGGCTTTCCCAGCGGCGGCTTCAGCCGCCCAGGACGGAGCTTTGGCCGCCGGGCGATTCAGTGCGAGCAGCCGCAGTCGCCGCCGCAGTTCTTGCCCTTGCCGGTGGTGGCGCGGGCGGCGAGGAGCGTGCGGCGCATCTTGTTGCCCACGAACAGCATCGCGCCCAGCACGATCAGCGCGACGATCAGCGTCTGGATGTCCATCCTAACCCCTCAAGAAAACGCAGTTGCAGGCTGTAACCTGTCCCCTGTAACCCGTAACCCGCAGTTCCGTCCTCACCCCCACCCCAGCAACCGCCCGCCCTGGTACACCACGAACGCCGACACGTACGCCAGCCCCAGCATCCAGACGAACTGGAACCCGGCCCAGCGCAGGCCGGTCCATCCGCCGCCCGTCTCGCGGACGACGACCGCCGCCGTGCTCATGCACATCATCGCAAAGACGTAGAACACCATCAGCCCCACGGCCACCAGCGGCGTGTAGACGACGGCCCCGGACGACTCGTGCGTCTCCGCCCGCAGCTGGTCGCGCAGGCTCACCGACTCCTCGTTGGCATCCGAGCCCACGCCGTAGATGGTGCCCATGGTGGCCACGAACACCTCGCGCGCGGCGAACGAGCTCAGGATGCCCACGCCGATCTTCCAGTCGTACCCCAGCGGCGCCACCAGCGGCTCCACGGCGTGCCCGGCGCGGCCCAGAATGCTGTTGGCCAGCTGCGTCTCCTGCGCCTGCTGGTCGCTCATCCCCGCCGGCGTGTCCGTCTTGGGGTACGTCGCCAGCGCCCACAGCACGATGGAGAGGGCCAGGATGATGGTTCCCGCCTTCTTGAGGAACATGCTGGCCCGGTGGCCCACGGAGAGCGCGAGGCTCTTCAGCCGCGGCAGGCGGTACGGCGGCAGCTCCATGATCATGGGCCGCGCCTGTCCCTTGAGGAGCGTCCGTTTGAAGAGGGAGGCCACCAGCAGCGCGCTGACCGTGCCCAGCAGGTACATCCCCAGCAGCGTGAGCCCCTGGAGGTTGAACACCCCCGCGACGGCCACGGACGGGATGAAGGTGCCGATGAGCAGCGTGTAGATGGGGATGCGCGCCGAGCAGCTCATCAGCGGCAGCACCATGATGGTGGCCAGCCGGTCCTTGCGGCTCTCGATGGTGCGGGTGGCCATGATCCCCGGCACCGCGCAGGCGTAGCCGCTGAGCATGGGGATGAAGCTGCGCCCGTGCAGCCCCACGCTCCTCATGAAGCGGTCCATGATGAACGCCGCCCGCGCCATGTACCCCGTGTCCTCCAGGATCCCGATGAACAGGAAGAGGATGGCGATCTGCGGCAGGAAGACGAGCACGGAGCCCACGCCCGCGATGATCCCGTCGACGACGAGGCTCTGCAGGTCGCCCGCGGGAATCGCGTTCGCGACCGACTCGCCCAGGGCGCCGAACAGCCCTTCCACGAGGACGATGAGCGGCTCCGCCCAGGTGAAGATGGACTGGAAGACGAGGGCCATGAGCCCCACGAAGATCAGCGGCCCGCCGATGCGGTGCAGGACGACGGCGTCCACGCGGTCCGTGAACGTCTTGCCGCCGCCGCCCACGCGGCGGACGGTGCGCTCTACCACGTCCGCGATCCACCCGTAGCGCGCCTCGGCCTCCAGGCTCGTGGGGACGAGCCCCGCGGCCTCGACCTCCGCGCGGGCCGCGTCCACGGCGGGCTGCAGCCCCGGCACCGCGGACAGGTGGCGGCCCACGTCGCGCACGGCCAGCAGGCGCAGCGCCTCCATCCCCGCCGCGGAGGGGTTGAAGCCGGCGTCCGTGAGCCGCTGCTCCACGGGGCGCAGGGCCGCGGCCGCTTCCGGCGGCAGGGCGAACTGGCGCTCGGGGCGGGGGAGGCCGGCGGCCTTGCGGACGGCGCTCTTGAGCACGTCCAGCCCCTGCCCCCGCGTGGCGACGATGGGGACGACGGGTGCGCCCAGCTCCAGCGCGAGCTCCACGGCGTCCACGTGCACGCCCGCCGCCTCGGCCGCGTCGATCTGGTTCAGCGCGACGACGGTGGGCAGGCCCAGCTCCAGGACCTGCGAGGCCAAAAAGAGGTTGCGCTCCAGGTTGGCCGCGTCCGCCACGACGACGGCCACGTCCGGGCGGTCGATGCCCGGCGCGTGGCCGGTGAGCACGGCCAGCGCGATCTCCTCGTCGGGCGACGACGCGGAGAGCGAGTAGGTGCCGGGCAGGTCGATGATGGTGACGGAGCCGGCGTCGTCGCGGTAGCGGCCTTCCACGCGCTCCACGGTGACGCCGGAATAGTTGCCCACGCGCTGCCGCATGCCGGTCAGCGCGTTGAACAGGGTGCTCTTGCCCGTGTTGGGATTTCCGATCAGCGCCACATGCAGCACACCCCCGCCGCGCGGTGCTTCCGCGGGCGAGGGTGCCGGGGGCGCGGAGATCGTTCCGGCCGCGGCCTCTTCCATCAAGCCTCTTTCACTCCACCTCGATGTGCTCCGCTTCGGCGCGGCGCAGCGTGAGCATGAACCCGCGGACCTTTACTTCCAGCGGATCGCCCAGGGGGGCCATGCGCACCACTTCTACCGTGGTGCCGCGCATGAGCCCCATCTCCATGAGCCGTCGGGACGCGTCGGGGTCGCCGGCGACCTTGATGACCTTGCCCCGGTCGCCGGGGGCCAGCTGTGCCAGCGTCCTCACCCGGCCAGCGGCAGCACCTTGATGGCGCGGGCCAGGGCGTGCCCCAGGGCCAGGCGGCTGCCCTTGACCTCCAGCAGCATGCCGTTGCGCGAGTCGATCACCTGCACGCAGGTGCCCTCGAACAGTCCCATGCCGCGCAGGCGGTGGGCCTCGTCCTGGTCGCACTCCATGCGCAGCACGGCGGCGCGGCACCCCGTGGCGCACGCCGCCAGCGGGCACTCGGCGCAGCGCGCGGGTGCCTCCTGGGGCTTCTTGCGGAACAGGCGGCTCAGCACGGAAAGCATGCGCGGCGGCTGCGGGTGAGAATCAGTTTCAACTACGGGCTGGAAGATAGGCACGGACTGGCGGGGAGGCAAGTGGGAAGGAGGGAAGTGCGTGAGTGCGAAAGTGCGAAAGTGCGAAAGTGCGAAAGTGCGAAAGTGCGAAAGTGCGAAAGTGCGAAAGTGCGAAAGCAATGGCGTCGCGCTGCGCGCGGGGCCCTCACCCGGCTCGTTCCTCGCCACCCTCTCCCGCAAAACTGCGCGGGAGAGGGGATACACCCCAGCCCGTGCCGGAGGGCGGACGTTTTCCGGAACGCAGTTCTCCCCCTCTCCGCGAGGAACGAGCGGGGAGGGGGCCGGGGGGAGGGGCGCCCCGCCCGCGAGGGAAACCGGCCTCGTGCGATGAAGTTCTCCCCCTCTCCCGCGCAGTTTGCGGGAGAGGGGGCCGGGGGGTGAGGGGCCCCGCGAAGCGGGCGCCGTAAAGCCCGCCCGCGAACGAGCCCGCCCCCGTCCGCCTGGCCCGCCCGCGCTTGACCCGATTCGCGCATCCGGTGTACGATGCGCACACTGCAAAATCGTCGCGCGCGAGGGCCTACTCTCGCACTTTCGCACTCTCGCACTTTCGCACTGCTGTTGTCTTCCCGTCCCCCCGTCGCCGCGGACCTCCGGCTCACCGGAACGCTGGCGTCGCAGTACTTTCGCTTCGGCTGCGACCGGCAGCTGCGCTGGCACATGGTGCCCGTGGCGCTGCGCGGCGGCGACGTGCCCGCGCCCAACGACGACCCCGCCGCGGGCCCCCTCGTCGGCGTCCGCCCGGGGATGGGGCTGCTCACCCAGGCGGGCCGGCGCTTCGAGCGGCGGGCCGTGCGCGCGCTCGTGGGCAAGTACGGCGACCGCGTGGTGTGGGCGGGGACGGACGCGGAAGGGGACGCGGCGCGGCTGCCGTACACGGCCTTCGTGCAGGCGCTGCGCGAGCCGGGGGACGCCGCCTGGATCGTGCAGCCGGAGCTGCGCGTGCTGGACGAGGCGGCGTTCGCGTCGCGCTTCGGGTTCGGAGCGGACGTGCGGATCGCGCCGGCGCACCCGGACCTGGTCCGCATCGGGCGCGACCGGCACGGGCGGCTGATGCTGGGCGTGGGCGACATCAAGTGGAGCCGCGAAGCCACCGTGCAGCACTACGCGCAGGTGGCGTTCTACACGATCCTGCTGGAGGAGGTCTGCCGCGCGGAGGGGATCGACGCGGTCGTGGAGACGCGCTGGGGATGGCTGTGGACGCGCGGCTCGCGAGGGCCCAAGCGGTTCGCGCTGACGGCGTATCGCCATCACGTGGAGGAGTTCCTGCGCGCGGACCTGCCGCGTGTCGCATCCGCCGCGCCCGCGGACGTCGCGTGGCACCTGCGCCCGCGCTGCACCTCGTGCTCCTTCTTTCACCACTGCCGCGCGGAGGCGGAGTCCACGGACGACCTGTCGCGCGTCGTGGGCCTGACGCCGCTGGCGAAGGCGGAATTGAACGCGAAGGGGATCCGCACCGTCCGGCAGCTTCGCCAGGCGGAGTTCCGGCGCGGCGTGTACGCGGGGTGCCACGCGCTGGAATCCGCCGAGTCCGTCCTCAAGAAGCGCGTGCAGGCGCTGGACTACGGCAAGATCAAGGAAGGCGAGAAGCAGTCGTTCCGCATGGGCGGCGGCGAGTCCGTCCGCATCCTGATCACGGCGGAGGGCGATCCCGTCACGGGGACGGTGTTCGCGCTGGGCCTCAGGACGGAGCGGCTCTCCGGCGGGCGCGGCGCCACGGAGATCTTCGTCTCCAACGACGGGACGGCGGCCTCCGAGCGCGACATGCTGGGCCGCTTCCTGCTCGCGGCCGGCTCCGTTGTGGCGGAGGCGGAAGAGGCGAGCCGGGGGATGCACGGCCCCACGCGCGGCGGCATGAAGCCCGTGCACTTCTTCGTCTGGGACGCGCGCGAGGCGGAGCTGCTGCGCGACGTCCTGCAGCGCCACCTGGGCGATCCCGGCACCCAGCCGGGGATCGCGGGCGTGGCGCGCGTCCTCTTCCCCAGCGGCGACGCAGGGGGCACCCCGCCGGGGACGGTGATGCTGGAGGTCATCGGCGAGCTCTTCGCGCTGCCGGTGCCGTTCGCCTGGGACCTGGGCTCCGTCTCCGCCGTGCTGCGTCCGTCGGAAGACGCGTGGACGTACGCCCCGCGCGGCGACTACGGCTGGCCGTTCAGCAGCCAGGTGGCCTTCGAGCGCATCCACAACGTGTGGAGCGGCCGCCGCCACCTCGCGGACGGCGAGTCGTTCGAGCCGGAGCAGGTGCGGGCGGAGATCGTCCGCGCCGTGCAGTCCAAGCTGGCCGCGCTGGATTCCGTCGTCCGGGCCGTGCGGGAGCACGCGCTCAAGCGGCGCGATCCCATGCTGCGGCTGGACCAGGCGTTCCTCACGGCGTTCGACCGCGCCGAGCCCATCGCCGATCCCCTCCTGGAGCAGCTGCGCCTGTTCACGCTGGCCGAGGCGGCGGAGGAGGCCGTCGCCATCCGCCAGCTGCACGCCTTGCCCACGGCGGACCGCGCGCGCCGCTTCGAGGCCATCAGCGGGCTCAACAAGGTCGCCATCCTGGAGAACGGCCACGCCGTCTTCGAGTTCGACGAGGCGTGCAGGGAAGCCAAGTTCCGCCCCGGCGACTTCGCCCTCGTGCTGACGAACGACGACGGCCACTCGCTCGCGGAGACGGACGCCAAGCGGTGGCTGCGCCGCAAGCTGATGGTGGAGCTCATCGACTACGACCTCTCCGCCAGCCCGCCGCGCCTGACGCTGGCGACGGACTGGAAGTGGGAGAAGCTGGAGAAGGACCGCGCCGTGGACCTGGACCGCGTGTGCGTGCTGGACCGCGCGGGCGTGGATTTCAACACCCGGCGCGTCGTCGAGTCCCTCCGCGCCCTGGCGGAGCGGCCCGGCGAGGCGGCGTTCGCGCTCGGGCTTCTCGATGGACGCGTGCCGGAGGGGTGGCTGGCGCCGCTGGACGCGGACGCGGCGAGTGCGGACGTGCTGGATGCGGCCGGCGCGCACCTGGGGCGCCCCGTGCTGAACGCGGAGCAGATGGGGGCGTGGCGGGCGGCGTTCGAGCAGGCCGTGTCCGTGGTCTGGGGTCCGCCGGGGACGGGCAAGACGTACCTGCTGGCGTGGACGCTCATCGGGCTGACGGCGGCGGCGAAGCGGGCGAACCGGCCCCTGCGCATCCTCGTGAGCGCGGCCACGCACCGCGCCATCGTCAACGTGCTGGCGCGCATCGCCCGCGAGCTGGAGGGGGCCGGCATCCCATCCCCCCTCCGCGCCGTCAAGCTGGCGGGGCGGGGGAGCGAGGCGGACGCGGACCTGGACGGCCTCTCCGCCGAGGTCATCCAGGACGACGAGCTGCCGCGCGTGCTGGACGAGGCCGCGCAGACGGGGCAGCCGGTGGTCGTGGGCTCCACCGTGTGGTCGCTGTGGAAGCAGATGAAGATGATCGACAGGAACGCGCGGGACGACGGGAGCGACGGCATCCCCGTGCGTCCCCTGTTCGACGTGGTGGTGATCGACGAGGCGTCGCAGATGAAGGTGCCGGACGCGCTCATCGCCCTGTCTTCCATCCGCCGCGGCGGCCGCGTGATCCTGGCCGGGGACGACCGCCAGCTGCCGCCCATCCTGCACGGCCGCTATCCGCGCGACGAGACGCTGTTCGGCAGCGCGTTCACGCACTTCGCCGACCGCTTCGGCCGGTTCCAGCTGCGGGAAAGCCGGCGGATGAACCGCGCGCTCGTCCGCTGGCCCCGGCGCCTCTTCTATCCCGGATTCGTGTCGAAGGACGCGGAGCGGCGGCTGATGATTTCCGCCGACGCCGTGGATCTCGCCGATCCGCTGGACGCGCTGCTGTGGGACGTGTTCCTGCGCCCGGACGATGCCGTGGTGCTGGCGACGTACTCCGGCGTGCGGGCCACGGCGCGCAACGCGTTCGAGGCGCGGCTGGTGGCGCGCATCGCCCGGCTGGCGCGGGAGGGGATGCTGGATCCCGGAACGGGCGCGCGCTACACGCCGGAGGCGCTGCGGGCGCACGGGCTGGCCGTCATCAGCCCCCACCGCGCGCAGAACAGCGCCATCCTGGGCGAGCTCACGGCCGCCGGCTGGCCCCGCGAGGAGCTGCCCGTGGTGGACACGGTGGAGCGGATGCAGGGGAACGAGCGCGAGCTGATCCTCGTCAGCTACGCCGTGGCGGACCGCGAGTACGTGGAGCGCGAGGCGGAGTTCCTGCTGAACCCCAACCGCTTCAACGTGTCCATCACCCGCCCGCGGTCCAAGCTGATCGTGTTCGTGAGCGACGACATCCTGCGCACCGTCCCCGCCGACGAGCAGGTGATGACGGAGTCCATGGCCATCAAGGGCTACCCGGACCACTTCCGCACGCCGCCCCGCGAGGTGGAGATTCCGGATGCGGACGGGCGCGTGGTGCGCTTGAAGGTGCGCAGCATGCAGCAGTGAGTGGAGTCGCTCCGCGCAGGGGAGTTGTTGGGAGACGGGCTTCGCGATAATTTTGGTGGGAAGCTGGCACACTCCCGGAGGTTCTCATGAACGAGTCGAATGGAAAGCGCGAGGGCAACCCGTCTGGAAGTGGGCGGAGCAACAACTCTCCTGCGCAAACAGCAAATCCGGGCGCTCCGGCCAATGCGCGGACGGTGAAGAGCTCCGCGAAGACGGGGACCGTGAGCAGGTCGGCAGCGCGTTCTGCGGCAAAGGCGGTCAGCAACGGTCGATGATAGGGATCATCGGTCGAAATGGCGGTGGGGCGGGGAGGGATTGTGGCGAGGCTGTCGTATGACGATCAGGTCTTCATCAACTGCCCATTCGACGGCGAATACCGGCCCATGTTCGAGGCGCTGGTGTTCGCCGTACACGATTGCGGGTTCGTCGCGCGCTGCGCGATGGAATTGGAAGACGGGAGCCAGGTCCGGATCGACAAAATCGAACAGATTATCGGCGACTGCCGCCTGGGGATACACGACATCTCCCGGACCGAGCTCGACCCCACGTGGAGCCTGCCGCGATTCAACATGCCGCTCGAGCTTGGCCTGTTCCTGGGAGCCAAGCGGTACGGCACCGGCCCGCAACGCAAGAAGTTGTGCCTGATCCTGGACCGGGACCAGTTTCGGTATCAGAAGTATTGCTCCGATATCGCGGGCCAGGACATCCAGTCGCATCGGGGCGAGCCGCACGAGGCGGTGAGGCGCGTTCGCAACTGGCTGCGGAACGCCACGGCGGATTCGAACGTCGTAATTCCGAGCGGCTCGGTGATGGTCGAACGCTACGAACGATTCCAGCTCGCCCTGCCGTTGCTTTGCGACAAGCTGCGGCTGACCCGCGACGAACTTCTCTTCAATGATTTCACCACTCTGACCGCAGAGTGGCTGAAGATCAACAGCTGGTGACCTGATCCGCCGGTCTTCCCCTTTCGCGGCTTTCGAGTTCACCGACGAGCTGCGCCTCGCATCCCATGCCCAATCCGTTCTCGAACAAGAAGAAGGTCCGTGGGTGGAAGCGGCGCATCCGCCAGCTGGAGCGCCTGCGGCTGGCGTACCGCACGCCGGACCTGGAGTGGCTGCGCGCGGCGGAGCGGCAGTACGTCAAGATCTGGCTGGATCCCTGGAGCCGGCTGGTGCCGCGCAACCCGCCGTACTGGTACCGGCGCCGCATCCTGGCCGCCTTCATCGACATCTACACGTCGTGGCGCCAGGCGCTGGAGGCGGCGGGGGAGCCGTACTACCTGGAGCTGTGGGTCTTTCACCGGGACTTCCACAACACGCAGGTGGTGGCCGCGACGGGGAGCCTGCTGAGGTTCTACGACAGGGTCTTCGAGTCGGCGGAGAACGGGGCCCCGCGCCCGCCGGCGCTGTACGACGACCCGGCCTACGACCTGGACCGCTTTCGCTGGCGCGCGGGAACGGACGTCAACGTCCTGCTCAAGTCCATCGACGTCGTGGAGCCCGGGGACGAGGAGCGCCTGCTGCGTCAGGCGGACCGCGTGCAGACGTCGAAGCACACCGGCGACACGATGTACATCTTCGAGCTGGGCTCCGTCTGGCAGGGCTCGCTGCCGGCGGATCCATCCACCTGACCAGCAGATTTCCGAGAACCATGTCCCTCGCCGTATCCGGGAACACCCCCGTCTGGGATGACCACGACTGGACGCACCTGCCCACGCTGGACGGCGGCGTCCGGGCCGACGTGTGCGTCGTGGGGCTGGGCGGGTCCGGGCTGACGGCCGTGGGCGAGCTGCTGCGCCGGGGCGCGTCCGTCGTGGGGATCGACGCGGGGCACGTGGCGGCGGGGGCGGCGGGGCGCAACGGGGGATTTCTCCTGGCGGGCGCGTACGACTTCTACCACGACGCCGTGAAGCGCCACGGCCGCGAGCGCACGCACCGCGTCTACCGCCTGACGATGGACGAGGTGCGGCGCATCGCGGACGAGGCGCCGGCGGCCGTGCGCATCACCGGCTCGCTGCGCGTGGCCGACACGCCGGAGGAAGAGGAGGACTGCCGCCGCCAGCTGGACGCCATGCGCGCGGACGGGCTGCCCGCGGAGTGGTACGAGGGCCCGGAAGGGCAGGGGCTGCTGATGCCCACGGACGCGGCCTTCAATCCCCTGCTGCGCTGCCGCATCCTCGCCCGCCGCGCGGTGGACGCGGGCGCGCGGCTGTTCGAGCACGCGCCCGCCGTGGACGTGCGCCCCGGTGAGGTGCGGACGCCGGGGGGGACCATCCGCTGCGACCGCGTCGTCGTGGCGGTGGACGGGCGGCTGGAGCGCATCTTCCCGGAGCTGGAGGGCCGCGTGCGCACGGCCCGCCTGCAGATGCTCGCCACGGCGCCCACGGACGAGGTGCGTGTGCCGCGTCCCGTCTACGCGCGCTGGGGCTACGAGTACTGGCAGCAGCTGCCGGACGGCCGCATCGCCCTGGGCGGGTTCCGCGACGTTGGCGGGGAGGGGGAGTGGACGGAGGACGGCACGCCGGGCGAGGTGATCCAGGCGCGGATGGAGCGCTTTCTCCGCGAGCGCATCGGCGTGCGCGCGCCGGTGACGCACCGCTGGGCCGCGTCCGTGGGCTTTACGCCGACGGGGATGCCGCTGCTGGAGGAGGTGCGCGACGGCGCGTGGGTGGCCGGCGGATACAGCGGCACGGGCAACGTCATCGGCGCGCTGTGCGGGCGGGCGGCGGCGGAGCTGGCCCTGACGGGCGCGTCGGAGCTGGCGGAGGTGTTCGGCTCCGCGGCTTCGCGACCGGACGCGCGGGCGAACTCGGAGACGCGGGCGGCCGGCGGCTGACCGCGGCGCGGACGATTTCGCGTCCGGTCCCGGCGTCCAGCCGCCGGCTCGGGTGATGGCCGGGGACGCGCGCCGGCGGGGTGGATGATGGCCGGGGGCGGTATCCGGCACGCGGGCGCGATTGAAATCGCGGCTACAACATCACACGGTCGGCCTTCGCCGACACCAGCAACGCCAGCGGGGGCGTGCCTGATCCGGCACGCCCCCGCTTTGCATCCACCGTCGTCCGTCTCAGTCGCGGCCGGTCACGCGCACGTCGTCCGGGGTGCGGGGGACCACCTCGTAGTGCTCGTCGTACTGGCCGGCGAACCCGGTGACCTCCACCCGCGTGCCGGGGCGAAACCCCTCGGGGCGCACGTCCGTCTCCGCGTCGATGAACACCATCACCGCGCCGGAGCCGTCGTCCACCATCACCTTCCATCCCCACGGCGCGTCGTTCTCCGGCTCCGTGACCACGCGGCCGCGGATGCGCACCAGCCAGCCCTCCTCGCCCTCGTCCACGGCGCCCGTCTGCAGCGTGCGCGGCTCCGGCGCCGACTCGGGCTCCACGCCGGGCGCACGGCTGAAGTCGAACAGCTGCAGGGCGCTGGGGACGATGGCCAGCTGGCCGTTGGGGTTGTCCAGCGTGCCGCGGATGCGCACGCGCTGGCCCAGCCTCAGCAGCACCGGGTCGGCCAGGGGGAGCACCCAGATGCCCCCCGTGCGGTCCTGGATGGCGAAGCCGCCGTCGAACACGCCGGGCGGCACGCTCACGACGCCGTCCACCATCACGTCGGCGCCGGCGCCGGCGGCACGGGCACGGGCAAGGGGGGTGATGTCGCGTTCCGGCATCTGCGCGAGCGCGGGTGCCGATGCGGCGGACAGGGCGAGCGCCAGGGAGAGCGCAAGAACGGAGCGGTCCATCGGGGATTTCGGAACGGGAGAGAGGAGGCGTGACTCGTAATACGCGCTTCCTGCACAAACGTTCAATCATTCGCCGCGCGCGCGCAAGACCGTCGATGCCCCGGCGCGTGCAATCGGCCTTCACGGTTGGCGGCGCGGACGGTTGATGGGCTTGCCGGCAGGGATCAACGGAGGGAGAGGGAGGACTCAGGCAGGACGTCCCCTGCCGCGCCGGTCGCGGCAGGGGGAGCGTCCGTCAGTGGAAGCACTGCGCCACAGGGGTGTTCGGCGCCACCACGTCCACGAAGTGCGAGTCCTGCGCCTGTCCGCTGCCGGAGTCGGTGACCGTCACGTACAGGGTAAAGTCGCTGGTTCCGCCGCCGGTCCACGAATCGCCGCTCGCGCTGCCCCACCCGCCCGTCTTGGACCAGCTGTAGGTGTACCCCGACCCGGTGCCCCCCGAGGCCACCGCCCAGAAGTTGCACTGGTAGTCCCCGGATTCGGCGGTGGAGCTCCCGTAGATGGTCACGGTCAGCGGCGAGGTTACCTGCACCGTGCGTGAACCGGTGATTCCGTCCACGGTGGCGTAGATGGTGGCCGAGCCCAGCGCGTTGGCCGTGACGTAGCCCGAAGACGAAACGGAGACGGTCGACGGGCTGCTGCTGGACCACGACGACGCGGAACTGCTGGTGAAGACGTTGCTCGCGTCGTACCCGTACGCGACGCACTGGCCGCCGTATCCGACCTCCAGGGGCGTGGGGCAGGTCACCGTCACGTACGCCGTGGGCCCCACGAACAGGAGGGCGCCATCAGAGCCCGCCCGCGCCTGCGTGATGTTGCCCCCGTCGCAGGCCGTGGCGGCCAGCAGGAGTACGACGAGGGCGGAGGAGAAGGGGATGCGTGACATCGCGGCCTCCATGAGGGATGGTGTGCGCGAACGCGGCGCCGGTGTGCGCCATTTACATAATGAGTCCGTAAACGTGGCAAGCGCAACGTTTGCGTCATTCGGTCGCGCCACGGCTGATGGCCGGCCCGCACCCGTCTTCGTACGGCCCGTCAATGCCTTCCGCGCGGTCTTTCATCACGCTTGCCGTGCATGGAGATGCGCGACGTTGCCGCCGGTGCGCGCCATGGTTATCCTGCGCCCATTCCTCGCCGCGATGCCCGTCCTGTCCGCCCGGAGCCGCGCGGCGCCCGTTCCGTCCATCCGCACCGCCGGCCGTACCGTGCGCCCATCCATCCGCCGTCCCGCGCTCCTGGCCGCCGCCCTGGCCGCCGCCCTGGCCGCGGCCGCGCACGTCCCGCTGTCCGCGCAGGGGCTGTCTCCCCAGGAGCAGCGCATCGTCCGCCACGTGGACGCGCACGCGGACGAGGCCATCGCCTTCCTGGAGCGGGTGGTCAACGTCAACAGCGGCACGCTCAATCCAGACGGCGTGCGGCAGGTGGGGCGGATGTTCCAGGCGCCGCTGGACTCGCTGGGCTTCGACGCGCGGTGGATCGAGCTGCCGGACTCGCTGCGGCGCGCGGGGCACCTGTTCGCCTACCGGCGGGGGACGCAGGGCAAGCGCGTGCTGCTCATCGGCCACCTGGACACGGTGTTCGAGCGCGACGACGCCTTTCAGCGCTTCGTCCGCCAGGGGGGCACGGCCACGGGGCCGGGGGTGAACGACATGAAGGGCGGCGACGTCGTCATCCTGTACGCCCTCAAGGCCCTGCACGACGCGGGCGCCCTGGAGGGCACCACCATCACCGTGGCGTTCACGGGGGACGAGGAGTCGCCGGGGCGGCCGCTGGCCATCGCCCGCCACGACCTGATCGAGGCGGGGCGCAACAGCGACGTGGCGCTGGAGTTCGAGACGGGCGCGCGCGACACCCTGGTGGAGTACGCCACGGTGGCGCGGCGCAGCAGCAGCGGGTGGACGCTCACGGTGCGCGGGCGCACGGCGCACTCGTCCGGCGTGTTCAGCGAGGGGACGGGGAGCGGGGCCATCTACGAGGCCGCGCGCATCCTCACCGCCTTTCACGAGGAATTGCGGGGCGAGCCGTACCTCACCTTCAACCCCGGGGTGATCGTGGGCGGCACCGACGTGCGCTACGAGGCGGAAACGAGCCGGGGCACGGCGTTCGGCAAGACCAACGTGGTGGCGCAGACGGCCATCGTCACGGGCGACATCCGCACGCTCACGGACGAGCAGCTGCAGCGCACGCACGAGCGGATGCGGATGATCGTGGCGCGCCACCTGCCGCGCACGGAGGCGGAGATCGCGTTCACGGAGGGCTATCCCAGCATGCCGCCCACCCCCGGCAACCAGCGGCTGCTGGACCTGCTGAACGGGGTCAACGGCAGCCTGGGCGCGCCGCGGATGGAGGCGCTGGACCCCGGCCGCCGCGGCGCCGCCGACGTGTCGTTCGTGGCGCCGTACGTGGACGCGCTGGCGGGGCTGGGCGCCAACGGCACCGGCGCGCACGGGCCCAACGAGACCATCGACCTGGAATCCTTCCCGCTCCAGGTCAAGCGCGCGGCCCTGCTCATCTACCGCCTGACGCGGTGAACTGCATCGGGCGGCCGTACGTGTACGGGCTGGCGCTGGCGGCGCGGAGGGCGTGGCGGAGGTGGTCCGCAACCTCATGGCGGACTTCGAGCTGACGATGGGCCTGGCCGGCTGCCGGTCCCTCGCCGAGATCACGCCGGAGTCCCTCGTCCGCGCGCGGGGCGGGGGTGGTGAGGGGGCAGAGGATGACGAATGGGATCAGGGGATGACGAATGGGATCAGGGGATGACGACGGCGGATCGTGCATCGTCATGGATCTGGTGCGGCACGAAGTCCCGTCCGAGCGAATGGATCCCGCACGACACGCGAAGTCCCGTCCGAGCGAATGAATCCCGCACGACACGCGAAGTCCCGTCCGAGCGAATGAATTCGCCGCTGGAAAATCACGAAGTCCGCCTGCGCGGACTGTCCGGCACGGGGGAGTGCCACGCCGTCGGCCGTCGCCGGGCATGGGCTGGGTTCTCCCCTCTCCGCGAGGAACAAGCGGGGAGGGGCCGCCCGCTGCCGGCGCGATCCATCCCATCCATCCCGATGACCGATCCTGATCCTGATCCTGATCCTGATCCTGATCCTGATCCCGATCTCGGGGCCCGCCGCAAACCTTTCGCGCCCGTGCGGTGTATCCGCCATGCCACGTGCCCATCCATCCATCTGCCCCGTAGTGCCTTGCGCCTCATGATGCCGCGAATCCGCCCGCTGCTCCTCGCCCTGCTCGCGCTGCTCTGCGTGGGCACGCTGCACGCCCAGCCCTCGCTGCAGACGGTGCGCGGGCGGGTGGTGGACGCCGCAACCAACCAGCCCGTGTCCACGGCCTCCATCCGTGTGGTGGAAGAGTCGGGGCAGGCGGCCGTCACGGGGCAGACGGACTTTGGCGGGCGCTTCAGCATCCGCGTGCCCATCGCCGGCAGCTACCGCGTGACGGCGGAGCGCATCGGCTACAGCGTCTACACGTCCGACGTCATCGCCGTCGCCCGCGGGGCCAACGTGGACGTGGAGGTGCGGATGACAGCCGTGGCGCTGGCGCTGGATTCCGTGGGCGTGCGCGTGCGGCAGACCCCGCCGTTCCGCGATCCCCGCGCGGCCCGCTTCTGGGAGCGCGCGGACCGGCGGCGGGGAACGTACCTGACGCCGGAGCAGATCGCCGGCCGGCCGTACGTGGGGACGACGGACCTGCTGCGCGACATGCAGAACATCTACCTGGAAGGCGACCCCAACCGCGGCACGCGGCTGTTCATCGGCGTGTCGGCCATCCGCCGCTGCGCGCCCACGCTGTACATCGACGGCCGCCGCCGGAAGATCGAGGAGGACGAGCGGCTGGACGACTACGTGGACCGCAAGAACCTGTGGGCCGTGGAGGTCTACGCCGAAGCCGCCGACGCCCCGTCCGAGCTGCCGCCGGACGACAACTTCTTCTGCGGCGTCATCGCCATCTGGACGCGCAACGCCTGACGCCGCTCGGGCGGGCCGGATGTCTTTTCCGCCCGCCCGTGATGTCATTCTGAGGAAGGCGCCGGCTCGATCCGTCCCGTGACGTGAAGGCGCCGACCGAAGAATCTGGTTGCAACGGTGCAGGGACCTACACGAGACGGACTCCCCTCCGCCCGCCGCGCCGAATACGCCGGCACCTGCTACGCATCTGTCCCTTTTGGCGTCCGTTGGTGTACGCTTTTGAGGGCACCGCCGCCGCCGCACGTTCCCCCCGTCCCGCCTAACCGTTTACGCAGCAATCCGATCGCCATCGCCGCGTGCGTGGCGTTCGTTTTGCTCGATTCCGCCTGTGCTTTCCATGAGGCACCCTTGATCCCGCCCTGCCGATGACCCTCCGTCCCCGCCGCATCCACCCGATGCGCATCGCCCTGCTCCTGCTGGCCGCCCTGGCCGCGGCGCTGCCGGCCGCTGCGCAGACCGTGCAGGGGCGCGCCGTGGACCGCGAGACGCAGCAGCCCATCGCCGACGCGTCCGTGGCGCTGGTGGACGGGGAGGGCGAGGCCGTGGCGACGGGGCGCACGGGGCCGGACGGCGGCTTTCGCCTCACGGCGCGCCAGGCGGGCGACTACCGGGTGACGGCCACCCGCATCGGCTACCGGACGCTGCTCTCCGCCGTGGTGACGCTGGGGGAGGGCGTGGTGGTGCCCGTGGAGGTGCGCGTCACCCCGCAGCCCGTCACGCTGGACACGGCCGTGGCCCTGGCCTCGGCCCCCGCGGGGATCTCGGGGCGGGTGCTGGAGGCGGAGTCGGACCGGCCCGTGGCGGGCGCCACGGTGGCCCTGCTGAACGGACGCGGGCAGCCCGTGCGCGACGCCGTCACGGACGCGGACGGGCGCTTTCACCTGCGCGTGGGCGAGGCGGGCTCGCACCAGCTCCGGGCGCAGCGGGTGGGATTTCAGCGCGCCACCTCGCCGGCCCTGACCGTGACCCCCGGCGATACCCTGCAGGTGGAGATGCGGATGTCCACGGGCACCGTGGTGCTGGCCCCGCTGACGGTGGTGGCCGCCTCGCGCAGCGTGATGCGCGACCGGCAGATGGCCGAGTTCGACTGGCGGCGCGAGAACCAGCCGTGGGGCCGGTACCTGGGGCCGGAAGACATTGCCCGCATCAACCCGTTCAAGGCCTCGGACGTCATGCAGCAGGTGCCCTTCGTCAGGGTGGAGGGAGGCCTGTACCGCGTGGTGACGCTCCGCGCGCCGTTCGGGCGGGGGCGCTGCCTGCCCACCGTGTACGTGGACGGGCACTACGCGCCCACCTCCGGCGGCGGCGGCGGCGGCTTCGCGGCGCGCCGGATGGGTGCCGCCCCGCCCATCACCCTGGACGAGGTGGTGTCGGGAACCACCATCGCCGCGGTGGAGGTGTACGACCGCCCCTCCATGGCCCCGGCCGAGTACGCCCCCCGCGGCGGCTCGGAGTGCGGCGTGGTCGTCATCTGGACCCGTCCCCCGGGACAGCCGCGCGGCTGAGCGCGTCCCTTTTCAACGACTGACCGAAGGATGCCCGTGACGAAGCGGATGATGTGGCTGTGCCTGCCGGTGCTGCTGGCGGCCGTCCCTGCGGGGGCGCAGGTGGTGAGCGGCACGGTGGTGGGCGACCACGGTGCGCCCGTGCCCTTTGCTTCGGTGGTGGTGGCCGAGCGCGACGGGAGCATGGTGGCCGCCACCTCCACGGACCGCGGGGGCCGGTTCTCCGTGCACCTTCCCGCCGGCGGGTCCTACCGGCTGCGGGTGATGGGCGACGTGCACATCCCCGCCGACGTGCGCTTCAACGTGGCCGACGGCGCGACGTCCACGCACAGCATCCGCCTGCGGATGCACGGCGGGGGGACCGTGGCCGGATCGATGCCGCAGCGCCCCCTGGGGCCCGACGGCCGCCCGCAGGCCCGCCCCGCCGGCTCGCCCGGAGGCACGGGCGGCGCCCGCCCCGCGCCCGCGGGCCAGGACAACTAGCATCCACGCGCCCGTCCCGTCCCCCCGGCCGCGCGCGGGGACGGCCCGGACCTTTCCTCCACCCGGCCCGCCGCCTTCCATGAAGCTCCGCATCCTTCCCCCGCTGGCGCTCCTGCTGTGCGCCCTGGCGCCCGCCGCCCCCGCGCAGACGCTGGAGGGCCGCGCCGTGGACCGCGAGTCGCTGCAGCCCATCCCCGGCGCCATCCTCCTGCTGGTGGACAGCGCCGGCGAGCACGTGGCCGCCGCGCGCGCGGACGCCACCGGCACCTTTGCCCTCCAGGCGCCGGAGCCCGGCGCGTTCGCCATCAGCGCGGCGCGGATGGGCTTCGCCACCACCCAGACCCGCGCCGTGCCCCTGCAGGCGGGCGAGAAGGTGGCCGTGGAGGTGCGGATGGCCCCACAGGCCCAGACCCTGGACACGCTCGCCGTCGACATTCCCCGGCGGCGGGGAATCACGGGGCGGCTGGTGGACGACCGCACGGGGCAGCCGGTGCCCAACGCGCGCATCACCCTGCTGACGCCGCGCGAGCAGCGCGTGTCCGCCGCCGCCACCGACTCCGCGGGCACGTTCCACATGGAGGTTTCCACCGCGGGCGGGTTCATGCTGCGGGCGGAGCCCGCGGGCTACCAGCGCACGCAGTCGGCGATCCTCACCATCAACCCGTGCGACACGGTGCAGGTGGAGCTGCGGGTGGCCACGGACGCCGTGGTGCTGGCGCCCCTGACGGTGGTGGCGGGCTCCGAGCGGATGCTGCGCGACCACCAGCTGGCGGGGTTCGACTACCGCAGCCGGCTGCAGCCCTCCGGCCACTTCATGAACCGGGAGCGGATCAAGGCGCTGAACCCCTTCAACGCCACGGACGTGCTGCAGCACATCCCCACGGTGCGCGTGGCCGGGGGCGGGCTGAACCAGCAGCTCCTGCTTCCCGGCCGCATGCGCCCGGAGGCGGGGCCCTGCCAGCCGAACGTGTACGTGGACGGGACGCTGGTGCGCGGCATCGGCTCCACGATCACCATCAACGAGCTGGTGCGCGGCAGCACCCTGGCCGGGGTGGAGGTCTACACCAGCGCCATGCAGGCGCCGGGCGAGTTCCCGGCGCTGGAGAATCCCTTCTGCGGCGTGATCGTGATCTGGACGGAGATGGTGCCCCGGACGTGAGCGCGGCGCGGGTGGGCGGATGACGCCGGCGATGGACGCCGGGCGGCCCCTGTGAACATCGAGGAGGACGGGATGAGACGCACGATGCGGGGCGGGCTGCTGGCCGTGGCGGCGGGGCTGCTGCTGGCGCAGGCCGTGGATGCGCAGGTGGTGAGCGGCCGCGTGGTGGAGAACCGCTCCGGCCGCGGGGTAGCGAGCGCGAGCCTGGTGGTCCTCGATTCCGCCGGCCAGCCCGCGGGCTACGCGCAGAGCAACGCGTTCGGGGAGTTCTCCGTGCGGCTCACGCGGCCGGGGAGCTTCTTCGTGCGGGCGGAGCGCGTGGGCTACCACCCCGCGACGTCGGCCATGAGCCGCGTGGAGGCGGGGGACGAGGTGTACCGCCTGCTGAGCATGCGCACGGGGGAGACGGCGCTGCGGGACGGGATGGGGAACGGGCTCCCCGGCATCGGCTTCCTTCCGCGCTCGCTCTCGGGCGGGCGCCGCCCCGCCACGGACACGCGCCCGGCCACGTCCACGGGCGCCACCGCGTCCGCCGCGCCGGCCGGGGAGACCGCCAGGCGTCCGCAGCCGCGCGCGTCCCAGCCGGGGTCCACGAACGCCAATCCGCGCGCGGCGGAGCGTCCGGAGGGTCCCGCGCGGACGCCGCGCCTGCCCCGTCCCGCCACCCGCGGCGGCGCCCGCCACCCCGACGGGCCCTGATGTCGCACGAGTCGGCGTTCCTGGCGGGGGTGTTGGCAGGGGGCCGACCGACCGGGAGTTGATGCGGATCCCATGTATCCGCAAAACGAATGGCCTCACGCAGAGACGCAGAGACGCAGTGAGAAAACAACGAGAGGAAAGCGGAGCAGAGGCCGCCGTTCCTCTTCTTCTCTCCTCTCTGCGTCTCCGCGTCTCTGCGTGAGCCGGTTGTTTTCTCGAATTCAATATGAGGCGGCGCGCAGATCCTGCCCGTGTACCCGGCGGAATGGCGCGACCCTGGCGAGGGGACGAACGAAAGCGGCGGCGCGGAGTGGATCCGCGCCGCCGCTCCGTTCGTCCGGACGGGATGGGCTACTCGTTGCCGCGCCCGTTGCCGCGGCCGCGGTTGCCGTTTCCGTTGCGGCAGCGGCCGTTTCCGTTGCCATTGCCGTTCCCGTTGTTGCAGCGGACCTCGTCGCGGCGGCCCTTGTTCTTGTTCTTGTCCGCGCCGCTGCGGTTGATGCGCTCGCCGGTGCGGTCGTCGTACCCGTCGCCGTTGCGGTCCACGACGGTGGTCCGCGGACCGCCCGGGTAGGCGATGGGGCTGCGGCTGTTGCCGGAGCAGGCGGCGGACGTAAGCATGACGGCCAGCGCCAGGACGCCAAGGCGGGGAAGGTGCTTCATGGTGATGTCTCCACGTCGGGTGCGTGCCGGCGGCCCGGGGGCGGACGGCACCTGTCACGGCCTGCGATGCGGACGGCCCCGCCCCAGGCGTTCGCCAATCCGTTCGCAAGTGCTGAGCCGTACAGACGATTGGGCATACCGCCGCGTCACCGCCGGGCCGCCGGCTCTCGACACCGGCCGGGCGGCGGGGTAGTTTCGGGACGCCCGGATCACCCTCCCGTCCGCACACCGCCCAACTGCCGGATAGACATCGAATGGACGCGCTGAAGCAGACCGATCCCGACATCCACCGCCTGCTGGTGCACGAGGCGGAGCGCCAGGAGCACCAGCTGGAGATGATCGCCTCGGAGAACTTCGTTTCCCAGGCGGTGCTGCAGGCCGCGGGCTCCGTGCTCACCAACAAGTACGCCGAAGGCTACCCCGGAAAGCGCTACTACGGCGGCTGCGAGGTGGTGGACGAGGTGGAGAAGCTGGCCCAGGAGCGCCTGCTGCAGCTGTTTGGCGCCGAGCACGCCAACGTGCAGCCGCACAGCGGGGCCCAGGCCAACATGGCCGTGTTCTTTGCCCTCATGGAGCCCGGCGACACCATGCTGGGGATGAACCTGAGCGAGGGCGGCCACCTGACGCACGGCTCGCCCGTGAACTTCAGCGGGCGGCTGTACAACGTGGCGGCGTACGGCGTGCGCCCCGACGACCACCGCATCGACTACGCGGCCCTGCGCGACCAGGCCATGCAGGTGCGGCCCAAGGTGATCGTGGCCGGCGCCAGCGCGTACCCGCGGCAGATCGACTTCGAGACCTTTGGCGAGATCGCGCAGGAGTGCGGCGCAAAGCTGGTGGTGGACATGGCGCACATCGCCGGGCTGGTGGCCACGGGCCATCACCCCAACCCCGTGCCGTACGCCGACGTGGTGACGTCCACCACGCACAAGACGCTGCGGGGCCCCCGCGGCGGGCTCATCATGAGCCGGGCGGAGCACGCCAAGGCCATCGACAAGCAGATCTTTCCCGGCATCCAGGGCGGCCCGCTCATGCACGTGATCGCCGCCAAGGCCGTGGCCTTTGCCGAGGCGCTGCGCCCGGAGTTCAGCGACTACAGCGGGCGGGTGATCGCCAACGCCCGCGCGCTGGGCGAGGGGCTGGCCGAGCGCGGGTTCACGCTCGTGTCCGGCGGCACGGACAACCACCTGCTGCTGGTGGACCTGCGCAGCAAGGGCGTCACGGGCAAGGTGGCCGAAAAGTCGCTGGACCGCGCCGGCATCACGGTGAACAAGAACACCGTGCCGGGCGAGACGGAGTCGCCGTTCGTCACGAGCGGCGTGCGCATCGGCACCCCCGCGCTCACCACGCGCGGCCTGGGCACGGACGAGATGCGGACGATCGCCGCCCTCATCGACCGCGTCATCACGGCCCCGGAGGACGAGAAGGTGGCGGACACGGTGCGCGGCGAGGTGCGCGAGCTGTGCGACCGGTTTCCGCTGTACGGGGAGTGGGCGCGGACCTGAGGACGGACTGAAGAACAGCGGGTTACAGGGGACAGGTTACAGGTTACGGCCTGCAACTGCGAAACGGCCTCGCCTTTGGGCGGGGCCGTTTTGCGTGCGGCGGCCGCGGGCGCTTCGCACCCGCTCTCACGGGCCGGTGGATGCCCGATCGGCGGCTGACTGCGTCCTCATCACCTCCACCCGCCGTTGCACCTCGTCGGCCAGCTGGAACGCGCGGATGCGCTCCGCGTCCCGGGCAAACCGCACGGTGCCTCCCTCGTCCAGGTGAACGCGCGGATCCACGTCCTCCAGGTAGGCGTGCAGCTCCAGCGCGGCGGTGATCAGCGCATGCTCGTTCTCGGACCGGCGCCGGATCTCCGGGGCTTCACCATCCATTTCCTTTCGCACGGTTTCCAGCTCCCCTTCCACCTGGAGGCTCCCGAGCCCGGACTGCCGCAGCCGCGTCCCCATCGCATCGAGGTACACGGTCACCGACGTGGTATCCATCTCCTGCTGGTACTGCCGGTAGCGAGTGAAGTAGTCGTGCACCTGGGGATGCGTGCCCGCGTCGGCCATGTACGCCGCCGAGAGCCACCCCGCCGGCGCCGTCCCCAGGTCCAGTCCGTGGCTCGCTGCCCGCGTGAGGCGGTGCGCCGCCATGTCTTCCCCCGCCCGCTGCATCGCCCACTGCGAACGCGCCTTGCTCCCCTGCGGAGGCGGTGCGTTCTCCGGATGCTCCGCCAGTGCCTGCACCGCGGCGGCGGGCGCGCCGGTCCTGTCCATGGCGTCCGGGACGGGCAGGTCGTCCAGGCTCGTGACCAGGGCGAAGACGAACGCCGTTCCCGGGATGAACCGCCGCGTGCGCGTGCTCCACCAGAGGATCGCCGCCGCCAGCAGATAGGTACCCAGCACCGCACCGAGGCCGCCGCCGATGATCCCTCCCACGAGGTACCCGTCGGCCCTGGCGTCGCCGTACGGACCGGCAAACCTGGACGCGTCCGCGGCTGCGGCTGCGTCCTCCACGTTGGCCGCCATTCCGAGCAGGAAGGTGAAGAAGATGTACATCCCCCAGCGCGCTTTCGTCCACGCCGTGATTTCTTCGGGAGGGCGCGGCAGGCGTGGCGGATTGTACACCACCGACGGTACGCCGCCGTCCGGCGCGCCGCTTTCGGCCGGGAGATCAGGGTCCAGGCGCATGTCGTTCGCGGGGGGTGGATGAATGATCAGGTGCGCCGGCATGACGGCCCACCCTGGGGGATCACGGCCAGGACAGCCACCGGCGCGCGGAAACGTTCCGGGTTCAGGGGTGCCCGCTATCCACTCGTTGCCGCTGCCACAGGGCATAGTTGGCGCCCTGCAGCGTCTCCCGCTGGCCCATCAGCCGCTCCACGCCGTTCAGAAGGCTGATCGCGCGCCTGCGCTCGTCGTTCCGTTCAAAGCGGGCGATGCCTTTTTCGCCGTCGTAGTGTGCCCGGGCATCCGTGCGGACGAGGTACGCGTGCAGCACCAGCGCGCTGTCGGCGAGCTGGGCCGACATCTGGAACAGCTCCCGCCGCGCCTTCATGGCCTCCGCCGCCTCCTGGGGAATGCTGGCCGCCATCAGCTCCGCCTGCTGGATGTTGTACCCGGTTTCCATCAGCCGCGTGCGGTAGCGTTTCGTGTACACCTCCGCCGTGGTCGAATCCGCCTTGGCGACGTAGTCCCGGTACGCCTGGAAGTAGCTCCGCACCTGGGAGTGGTCGCCCGCGTCCGCGAGATACCGTGGGGTGAGCCACGCCTCCGGGTACTCGTGCGGATCGATGTCCCGGTCGCTCTCGAGCTGATTGTAATGGCCCGCGACGTCGTTCAGCGCCCACGACGACGCCCAGGCGATCCGTGCCTCCACGTCCGTGGGGATCGACTCGCCGGGTCCGGTCGCGGTCGCGAACCGGCTGGCGGTCTCCTGCAGCACCTCGGCCTGTTCTTCCTCCTGCGTCTGCTGGTCGGCCAGCACGCCGCCGGTCACCAGGAACGCGAGGATGAAGGTGGTGGCGGGGATGGCCGGCCGCGTAGCCTTTCGCCAGATGTAGAAGGCCGCGGCGACGAACGCGCAGATGCCGACGACCATGAGCGCGGAGCCCAGGCGGTCCGCCAGGCGGCCGCCGCTGCCTTCGATCGCCAGCCCGACCACGAAGCTCCCGGGGAGGTAGAGCCATCGCCACGGGGACGGCTTTTGCTCCGGCGCCGGAAGCTCGTCCGGCCACCGTCCGTACGCTGCCTGCGCGCCCGGGTAGGAAGGCCGCGCCGCCGCGGGCGGATGGACGGGTGCGCCTGCGGGAATCTCCGCGTGGGGCCGCTGGATCTTGAATTCGTGCATGATGAATGCGCGCGCGTGGGATGCGTTTCGGGCGATGGCGGTCTCCGTCGGCAGCAACCGGCGGGCCATGGACGATCCATTCACGTCTTAACATCGCAAGTCGCTGCCCTGGAACCCGTTGGGATGGATGGGGAGCATCGGCAGAGAGGGTGAGCCACGCCTGCGACTGCGGCGTGAGCGCCACATCTGGGGCAGTTTGGCACACCGCCAGGGCGGGAACCGCATCCCGCACGGGACACTCTTCTCCCCCGACGGACACATCCGCCGTTGCTGGCTGTAACCTGTAACCTGTCCCCTGTAACCCGCAGTTCCGTCCGCCCACCGCGAACCCCCGCCCGCCTCCGGTGTATCCGCACGGTCTTGGCCCCAACCAGACCCCGCAGTGCATCCCATGAAGCGAGCCTACATCGAGACCTACGGCTGCCAGATGAACATCAGCGACAGCGAGCTGATGGCCGGCATCCTGGCGGAGCAGGGTTTCGTCGCCACCGACAAGCCCGACGACGCCGACGTCATCCTGGTGAACACCTGCGCCATCCGCGACCACGCGGAGCAGCGGGTCATCGGCCGCGTGGGGCAGCTGCAGGAGTTCCGCCGCCAGGGCGCCGTCATCGGCGTCACGGGGTGCATGGCGCAGCGCATGGGCGAGTCGCTGCTGGGGCGCGCCGGCGGCGTGGACCTGGTGATGGGCCCCGACGCCTACCGCCAGCTCCCCGGCAAGCTCACGGACGTGGCGTCGCGCCGCACGCCGCGGCCCGCGCTCCCCCTGGCGTTCGGGCAGCACGCGCCGCAGCAGCCGCGCGGCCTCACCGTCCTGGGCTTCGACCCGCACGAGAACTACGAGGGCGTCGCGGCCAGGCGCATCTCGTCCGTGAGCGCGTGGGTGCCCATCCAGCGCGGGTGCAACTACCGCTGCACCTACTGCATCGTCCCGTACGTGCGCGGCGACGAGAAGAACCGCGACCCGCAGGCCATCCTGGACGAGGTGCGCGCCCTGGCCGCCGACGGCGTGCCCGAGGTGACGCTGCTGGGGCAGACGGTGAACTCGTACGAGCACGGCGGCTGGGACTTTCCCCGGCTGCTGCGCGAGGTGGCGCGGGTGGACGGCATCCGCCGCGTGCGCTTTACCAGCCCGCACCCCAACGGCTTCACGCGCCAGCTGGTGGAGGTGATGGCGGAGGAGCCGGCCGTGTGCAAGCAGCTGCACCTGCCCGTGCAGAGCGGGCACGACCGCACGCTCAAGCGCATGCTGCGCCGCTATACCGTGGCGGAGTACCTGGAGAAGATCGAGTGGGTGCGCCAGGCCATGCCCGGCATCGCGCTTTCCACGGACGTGATCGTGGGCTTTCCCGGCGAGACGGACGAGGAGTACCAGGCCACGCTGGAGCTCATGCGCACCGTGCGCTACGACGACGCGTTCCTGTACAAGTACTCCGAGCGCGACGGCACCCCCGCCACCCGCATGCCGCGCGACCAGTTCGTGCCGGACGAGGTGGGCCAGGCGCGGCTGGAGGGGCTCATCGCCACGCACCGGGCCATCCAGGCGGAGATCTACCGCTCCGAGGTGGGGCGCGTGGAGGAGGTGCTGGTGGAGAAGGAGGGCCGCCGCGGCGGGCTGCAGGGCCGCACGGCGGGCAACAAGGTGGTCACGTTCGACGGGCCCGCCGAGCTCATCGGCTACTTTGCCGACGTCAAGCTGGTCGCCACCACGGGCGCCACCTTCTCCGGCGAGCTGGAGCACGCGATGGCGGCCGCGTGAGCGTGCGCCGCTGGCTGCCGGCCCTGGGCGTGACCCTCTTCGCCGCCGTGTTCACCTGGCTGAACCGCGGCGAACGGGTGGCCGTGGACCTGGGGCTGTTCACCGTCTACCGCGCGCCGCTGACGATGGTGGCGTTCCTGGCCTTCGTGGCGGGGATGCTGGCCATGATGCTGCTGAGCCTGCGCCACGACCGGCGCGTGCGCGAGGAGCTGCGTGCCCGCGGCCTGCTGGAGCCCGCGCCCCCGCGGGCGGCCGCGCCCGTGGCCAGCGCGTGGGGCGTGGCGCGCGAGCCGGCGCGCCAGGACGAGCGCACCGTTGCGTACCCGCGCGAGGACGAGCGCGCCTATCCGCGCCTGGACGAGGGCGTGAGCCATCCCAACGACCGCGCGACGGCCTTTTCGCGCGGGGACGAGAACGACGACCGCACGTCCGCTTATCCGCGGCTGGACGCGGACGCCGGCCCCGACCCCGACCGCACGGCCGGGTATCCGCGGCTCGATGCGGACGACGGCCGCGACGACGACCGCACGACCGGATATCCGCGCCTGGACAAGGACCCGGCCGCCTGATCCGGCCCTGGTTCCAGCTCGGCTGAACGGCCGCGCTCCCGCGAAGGAGCGCGGCCTTCGTCGTACATCCGGAAACGACATGGAGGGTACAGAGGAACAGAAAAAGCCAGAGGAACAGAGGGATACAAGCGGTTCTCTGTTCCTCTCTTTTATCCTCTGTTCCTCTGTACCCCAATTCTTTGTTTTTTCATGGGTTGGTGCCGGCCTATCCTCGTGCCTGGATCGCGATCGAGCGAAGGTACGTTCCGTCTTCCGCACCTCCGCCGAGGCGGATCGGATCCTGGTTCCTGTGGATTCTCGCGCCTGCGAACAGGTGGACAGCGTACCGGGTTGTGCAAATCGGCGGATTGTGGAAGATTGGATGAACCGCTCCCAACTCGCCGCCGACCGAACGCTCTGCCTTTTCGCCATCCGGGCGCAGGGCAGGGGGATTGGCGGAGTGCGCGATCCGGCATCCTCGTTTCCATCCGCTTTCCGATGGATGGCGACGGGCGCGTCCGGTGCGTGGAGTGGCTGCTGCCGATCCACACGAGTTCGTCTCCACTCACCGCACCCGGAGGAACCATGCGGAAGCACAAGCTGCACGTCGACGCCCTGAAGATCGAGTCGTTCAGCATCATCGAGCCCGCGGACGGCCGCGGCACGTCGCCGGACCAGCCCGGCGGCGGCTGCATCTGCTTCGCGCCCCCGTGCATCTGCTCGGCGGGCCCGGACTGCACGCAGGGCGCGCAGTGAGGTAGCCCCCCTCCGCCTGGATGACGCGGCGGACGGGTGTGGCTGGAAAAGACGGCGCGCCGCGGAGGATGATCTCCGCGGCGCGCCGCCTTTCCGTTCCTGCCCGTGATTCCGCACGTTGCCGGCGGCCTTTTCCGATCCGTCCCGCCGGTGTCCGCGGAGGCGGACAGTGTGAAGTTGTAGCCGCGATTTCAATCGCTCGTTCGAAACTCCGCGCTCGTATCCTCCCCCGCGACCATCTCCGTCATCCCGCCTGATCCCCATCCACTTCTCCGCCCGCCCCGTCATCCCCCCGCCGTCACGTTCGCACGCGGGCCATCAGGACGAGGCCGGCGACCAGGAAGAGCAGGTTGGGCCCCCACGCCGCCAGCAGGGGATCGATGGCGCCGCTGCTGCCGATCGCTTTCCCCACGCGGAACAGCAGCATGTAGATGATGGTGATGCCCAGGCTGATGCCTACGCCGTACGCCGCGCCGCCGCGGTTGGACGAGGTGGCCAGCGGCGCCCCGAAGAGCACGATCACGATCACCGCCAGGGGCACGGCCAGCTTTTGCGCCTGCTCCACCCGCAGGGGATCCGCGTCGCCGCCGGAGCGCTCGATGGCGCCGATGAAGCGCGTCATCTCCGCGTAGCGCATCTGCTCGGGCTCGCGGGGCTCGGCCATCAGGTCCTCGGGCGTTTCCACCAGCCCGGGGACGTACAGGGTATCGAACTTGGTCGCCTTTTCGGTGCCGTCCGCCCGCAGCTCGCGCCGCCAGCCGTCCTCCAGCCGCCAGCCGCGCTTTTGCCCCCACAGGGCGCGGCGGGCCATCAGGTGCATGCCGGCCGCCTTGGCCGTGGCGTTGCGCTCCAGGGCCAGCTCGCTCAGCTCGCCCGTGGCCGCGTCCAGGCGGCGGGCGGAGAGCACTCCCTCGCGCTCCGTCTGGAAGACAAAGTTGATGCGGGGGCCGTTGCTGTTGGTCTCCGTCTGCTCGCCGCGCAGGACGGCCGCCTTGCGGAGCGCCGTGGGCACGATCTCGCTGAGCCCGAACGCCCCCGCGCTGAGCACGATGGACAGGAGCCAGATGGGCATGAACAGCCGCCAGAAGCTCACGCCGCCGGCCTTGGACGCCGTGATCTCCTGGTGCCGCGTCATCCCGCCGATGGTGAACACGGTGGCCACCAGGGCGGAGATGGGGAACGCGTAGACCATGAACAGGGGGAACTGGTAGACGTACGCCAGCGCCATCTTGCCGATGGGCACGCCCCGGTCCATGTACGTGTCGATGTGGTCGGTGATGTCGCCGATGATGAACAGCAGCGGCAGCCCCATCACCAGCATGAAGAAGGTGGTGAGGAACTGGCGGATGAGGTAGCGGTCCAGGAGCTTCATCCGCGGCGCCCCCGCAGGCGGCCCGCGAGCGCGGACGGCCCCGCGCGCAGGGCGGCCAGCAGCGAGTCCCACGCGCTGCTGCGCGCCGTGGACGTCTCGCGCCCCATCGTGGCCACGCCGAACAGTCCCACCACCATCATCACCGCGTTCATGACCCACATGGCGAAGACGGGGCTCACGATGCCGCGGCCGGCCAGCGACTCGCCGCCGATGAGCCCCACGTAGTACAGCGAGAACACCCCCATGCTGGTTGCGATCACCATCCCGATCCCCCCGCCGCCAAAGCGCAGGGCCAGGGGCGCGCCCACCAGGACGAACACCAGCGAGGCCACGGCGATGGAGTACTTCTTGTGGATCTCCACGGCGTAGTTGCGGATGCTCTCGTCCAGCTGCCCCAGGTTGCGCTGCGCGTTGCCCAGCATGTCGGCCGTGCGGCGGGTGCGGGTGCGCACGTTGCCGTCCTCCATGGGAAGGCCCTCGGCGCCGGCGCCCTCGGCGCCCTCGATCCCCGCGCCGCGCCCGCCGGCCAGGGCGAACTCCAGGTCCGCCAGGGCGCTGGTGCGCAGGTTGGCGGCCTCGTCCCGGCGCTGGCGGTTGATGGTGTCGATCTGCGCCTGCAGCATGCCGATGGTCATCTCGCGGTCGCCGCGGTAGCCGTCCGGCCGGTCGTTGCGCTGCAGCTGGTTGCCGATCCCCGCGATGCCGAAGATCTGCTTCTTGAAGTAGATGCGGCGAAAGTTCTGCGGCTCGCCGGCCGAGACCTCGCGGGTGTGGCCGTCGAACAATTGCAGCATCATGTCCGTGCCGTTGCCCATGAACGAGGCCCGTCCCGAGTCGGCGAACACCGTGTGCAGGGTGCCGGGGTCGCTCACGTCGAAGATCTGCACGTCCCACATGCGGTTGGTGCCCTGCTCGATGCGGCCCGCGCGCAGGTAGTACACCTTGCCGCCGTTCTGCGGCGAGATGCGGTTGAGCGACTGCTCCTCCAGCAGGAACGTGGGCGTCTTGCGGCCGATGTCCACGATGAGCTGGCTCCACCGGTGGTTGCTCTCCGGCAGCACCCGGTCGTTGAACCAGATCATCACCCCCGTCAGCAGGGTGGCCAGGAGGAGCAGGGGCGCCAGCAGCCGCCGCAGATCCACGCCGCTGGCCTTGAGCGCCGTGATCTCGTTCTCCGCCGTGAGCGTGCTGAAGGTGAACAGCACGGCCACCAGCACGGCCATGGGAAAGGTCAGCGCCAGCGTGGCCGGCAGGGCCAGGAGAAAGAACTCGCCGATGACGCGCGGGGGCAGCCCCTTGCCCGCCAGGTCCGCCAGGCGGCGCGCCAGGGTGTTGATGAGAATCACCCCCGTGAGGGCGATGAAGGAGAACAGGAACGGGCCCAGGTGCGCCCGGATCAGGTACCGCGTGAGGATCTTCATCCGTGCCGATGGGGACTTGCCGGGGGTGAGCACCGGCGCATAGTATAGGCGGCAGGGCGGGGAGGAACAACCCGCCCTGTCCATTCCGTCCGCTAAAACCGATCCCGGCGATTTCCTTGATACCGACTCGCGGCGTGCTGCGTTCCGCCGCGCCGGCCGTGCTGCTGTGCCTGGCCGCCGCGGGGTGCGGCGACGCCCCGCGCGCGCCCGACTTCAACGCCGACCGCGCCTGGGCGCACCTGGTGCAGCAGGTGTCGTTCGGCCCGCGGCACCCGGGGCACCGGGGCCACGCGCGGCAATTGGAGTGGCTGCAGGCCGAGCTGGGCCGCCGGGCGGACACGGTGCTCCTGCAGCCGTTCACGACCCCCGGCGAGGGGGGCGCCGAGGTCCGGTGGACCAACGTGGTCGCCCGGTTTCGCCCGGACGCGGCGGAGCGGGTGCTGTTCGTGGCGCACCGCGACACGCGGCGGCGGGCGGACGGCAGCGGCGAGACGATGGACCGCGGGCGCCCCGTTCCCGGCGCCAACCTGAACGCGTCCGGGGTGGCGGTGCTGCTGGAGCTGGCGCAGCTCCTCCGGGAGCAGCCGGCGCCCGTGGGCGTGGACCTGCTCCTGGCGGACGGCGACGACCAGTCCGACACGGCCGCCTTCGCGGGGACGCGGCACTTCCTGGCGTCCATGCCGGGGTACCGCGCCCGCTACGCCGTCGTCGTGCAGGCCGTGGGCGACTACGAGCCCCGCTTTCCCCGGGACCCCGCGTCGGACCTGCCCCTGACGGCGCGGGTGTGGGACGCGGCGCGCCGGCTGGGGCACGACACCCTCTTCGTGCCGGTGCGCGGGCGGCCCCTGCGCAGCCAGGCGGAGCCGCTGTCCGCCGCGGGCATTCCCGCCGTCGTGGTGCGCGACCCGGAGTACGGGCCGGCCAACGCCCGCTGGCACTCCGTGGACGACCGGCCGCAGTTCCTGCGGCGCGAAACCCTGGCCGCCGTGGGCGAGACGCTCGCCGCGGTCCTGTACGCCGAACCCCCGGACCCGGAGCGCTGAGCATGGCCGCCACCCCGCAGGAACGACTGGCTTTGGGCGTGGCGGCGCTGCTGCTGGCCGCCGGCGCCGCCGCGCGCATGCTGGCGGGGGGCCCCGACCCCGCGCAGCTGGCGGGCCCGCCCGGCGCGGAGGCGGGGATCTCCCATCTCGCCGCCCAGGTAGAGGACTCCGTGGAGCGGGCGGCGCGCCGCCGCGCGCCCCTGGCCCCGGGGGAGCGCATCGACCCCAACACGGCCACGGCGGACGAGCTGGACCGCCTTCCCGGCGTGGGCCCCGCCCTGGCGGAGCGCATCGTGGAGCGGCGGGCGTCGCACGGCCCCTACCGCACCCTGGCGGACCTGGACTCCGTCCCCGGCGTGGGGCCGGCCATGCTGCGCGACGCGGGCCCCCACCTGGGGCTTCGCCCCGCGCCGGCGGCCCCGTCCACACGCCGCCCTTCCCAAACGGCTGATCCCGTAGCAGATTGGGAACGTTCTCCAACAAACGTGACGGGGCGGGCCGCTTCGGCGTCTGGGGTGGTGGACGTGAACACGGCGTCCGCGGACGAGCTGGCCACGCTGCCGGGGATCGGGCCGGCGCTGGCGGGGCGCATCGTGCAGTGGCGGGCGGCGCACGGCCGCTTCGCCTCGGCCGACGCCCTGGCGGACGTGCCGGGGATTGGCCCGGCCACGGTGCGGCGCCTGCGTTCGCGGGTGCGCGCTACGCCTTGACACCGCTTGCACTTGCGGCGAAACTTCAATCCTGTAACTCCCCGAAACTCCCGCCGGGCCGACCGCGCGTTCCATCCGCGGCCCGGCATCTTCCGCCCAATAAACAGGGCTAGATGGCCGTTTCCGCTCCCGCAGACCGGATTGGCGAACAGCTGATCCACGAGGGCCTCGTCACCCGCGATCAGCTTTCCAAGGCGCTGGACGACGCCCGCTCCAACGGCAACCGCGTCGGCTACAGCCTGGTCAAGCTTGGCTTCCTGGGCGAGCAAGACCTGGTGCGCGCGCTTGCCCGCCAGCACCGCATTCCCGCCGTGGACCTGGAGCGGGTAAAGCTGGATCCCAAGATCCTCAAGCTCGTCCCCACGGACATCGCCATCAAGCACCAGGTGCTGCCCCTGCGGCGCGTGGGGCGCACGCTGACGGTGGCGATGGCCAACCCCACGGACCTGGGGGTGCTGGACGACCTGAAGTTCGTCACGCGCCTGGACATCGAGCCCGTGATCGCGGGCGACTTCTCGCTGCGCAAGATCATCGAGAAGGAGTACGAGTCCGGCGACGACAACCGCATCAACGACCTGCTCAAGCAGATCGAGGCGGACGACATCGAGGTCGTGGCCGACACGGAGGAGGAAATCTCCGTCACGGCCCTGCAGGCGGCGGTGGACGAGGCGCCCGTGGTCAAGCTGATCAACGGCATCCTGACGGACGCCGTGCAGCGCGGGGCGTCGGACATCCACTTCGAGTGCTACGAGAAGGACATCCGCGTACGCTACCGCATCGACGGCGTGCTGATGGAGATCATGCGGCCGCCCATCAAGATGAAGGCGGCGCTCATCTCGCGCTTCAAGATCCTGTCGGACCTGAACATCGCCGAGCGGCGGGTGCCGCAGGACGGCCGCATCAAGCTGCGGCTGGGCAAGCGCGTGATCGACTTCCGCGTATCGACGCTGCCCACGCTGTTCGGCGAAAAGATCGTGCTCCGAATCCTGGACAAGGGCAACCTGACCCTGGACCTGGAAAAGTTCGGGATGGAGCAGAAGGCGGAGCGCGACTTCATGCGCGCCATCATGAACCCGTACGGGATGGTGCTGGTGACGGGCCCCACGGGCTCGGGCAAGACGACGACGCTGTACAGCGCCCTGTCGCGCATCAACACGCACGAGGTCAACATCATGACGGCGGAGGATCCCGTGGAGTACAACCTCCACGGGATCAACCAGGTGCAGGTGCGCACGGAGATCGGGATGACCTTCGCGGCGGCGCTCAAGGCGTTCCTGCGGCAGGACCCCAACATCATCATGGTGGGCGAGATCCGAGACCTGGAGACGGGCTCCATCGCCATCAAGGCGGCCCTCACGGGCCACCTGGTGCTCAGCACGCTGCACACCAACGACGCCCCGTCCACCATCACGCGTATGGTGGACATGGGGATCGAGGCGTTCAACGTGGCCAGCGCCGTGAACCTGATCACGGCGCAGCGCCTGCTGCGCCGCATCTGCTCGGGGTGCAAGGAGCCCACGACGTACCCGGCGGAGTACCTGCGGGCCGCGGGCCTCACGGACGAGGACGTGGAGGGCATCACCTTCTACAAGGGCGCCGGCTGCGACACCTGCAACGGCAGCGGCTACAAGGGCCGGCAGGGGCTGTACGAGGTGATGGCCATGTCGCCCACGCTGCGGCGCATGGTGCTGCAGGGCGCCTCGGCGGCGGAGCTGCAGCGGCAGGCGGTGGAGGAGGGGATGCTGACCCTGCGCATGGACGGCCTGCTGAAGGTGCGCCGGGGGATCACGACGCTGGAAGAGGTGATCAAGGAGACGACGGGCTGACGGGCAGGGAATAGGGAATAGGGAATAGGGAATAGGGAATAGGGAATAGGGAATAGCCTGCAACGGCAGCTCGTGCCCGGCGGGATTTTGGCCGCGGGGCGCGGGCTCCGGCCCCGGCGGGGACCCGCAGTTGTCCGCTGTCACCCGTAACCTGTCCCCTGTAACCCGCCGTTCCGTAACCCGGCCCTCGCCAACGACATCCGCCCGGCTCCGCACGGCACACATCTTGGTTACTCCCCAGCACAAGCGACGAAAAATCAAGCCGTGCCGTAACTCTACATCCAGGCGTGCCTTGCAGGCTGCAACGAACGTTGCGGAGTGCATGGAGCGCTGCCGGACCGCGCCTTTGGGGGCCCCCCGGTGCCCAGGGCTTTTCAGACGCAGTTCTTCGCAGGAACGGAACTCCCCATGAGCATGACCGCCGAGGCCAGCCGCGTGGCCGCACCCGAAGTCGCACGCACCCTGAACCTGCGTGCGCTGCTGGAAGAGATGATCGAGAAGGGCGCCAGCGACCTGCACGTGACGGCCGGCGAGCGCCCCAAGCTGCGCATCGACGGGCACATCACGGACAGCGGCGCCGACCACATCCTCACGCCCAAGGACTGCCTGCAGCTCACGTACAGCATCCTCACCGAGAACCAGAAGAAGCGGTTCGAGACGGAGGACGAGCTGGACTTCAGCTTCGGCATCCAGAACCTGGCGCGCTTTCGCGGCAACGTGTACCGCCAGCGCGGGTGCGTGGCCCTGGCCATCCGGCAGATCCCGTTCAAGATCCAGACGTTTGACGACCTGCGCCTGCCCGCCGTCATCAGCAAGATGGCCGAGAAGCCGCGCGGGCTGGTGCTGGTGACGGGCCCCACGGGCTCCGGCAAGAGCACCACGCTGGCCGCCATGCTGGACAAGATCAACAAGGAACGCCGGGAGCACATCCTCACCATCGAGGATCCCATCGAGTTCATCCACCGCCACCAGGGGTGCATGGTGAACCAGCGCGAGGTGGGCAGCGACACGCAGTCGTTCGCCCGCGCACTCAAGTACGCCCTGCGGCAGGACCCCGACGTGATCCTGGTGGGCGAGCTTCGCGACCTGGAGACGGTGCAGGCGGCGCTCACCATCGCCGAGACGGGCCACCTGTGCCTGGCCACGCTGCACACCAACAGCGCGGCCGAGACCATCAACCGCGTGATCGACGTGTTCCCCGCGCACCAGCAGCCGCAGATCCGCGCGCAGCTGGCGTTCGTGCTGGAGGGCGTGGTGACGCAGCAGCTGCTGCCCAAGGCCCGCGGCCGCGGCCGCGCCATGGCCTGCGAGATCATGGTGTGCACGCCGGCCATCCGCGCCTGCATCCGCGACGACAAGGTGCACCAGATCTACTCCATCATGCAGGCCGGCAAGAAGCACGGCATGCAGACGCTGAACGACTCCCTGTACCAGCTGTACGTGCAGCGCGAGGTGAACCTGGAAGAGGCCCTCAAGCGCAGCAGCGACCAGGCGGAGTTCCAGCGCATGATCGGCGAGCCGATTCCGAACTGAACGAAAGTACCAGGTATCTAGTGCCGAGTGCCAGGTAACCAGGCACCAGGCACTCGCGGTTGCCGGCTATTCCCTATTCCCTGTTCCCTATTCCCTAGGGGCCCATGCCTACGTTTGCGTACAGCGCGCGCTCGGCCAGCGGCGAGCTGATGAGCGGCGAGATCGACCTGCCCACCCGCGACGAGGTGGTGGGCTACCTGGTGCGGCAGCGGCTTCGGCCGGTGTCGGTGAACACCAAGGCGCGCGACATCAACATCCAGTTCGGCACGGGGATCAAGACCCGCGAGGTCGTGATCTTCACGCGCCAGTTCGCCACCATGATCAACTCCGGCCTGCCCCTGGTGCAGAGCCTCACGATCCTGGCCGAGCAGACGGAAAACAAGAACTTCCAGAAGATCATCGTCCAGGTGCTGAACGACATCCAGGCCGGCATGACGCTCGCCGATTCCATGGGCAAGCACCCCAAGGTGTTCACGGAGCTGTACGTGAACATGGTGGCGGCGGGCGAGGCCGGCGGCATCCTGGACATCATCCTCATGCGCCTGGCCACGTTCCTGGAAAAGAACGACGCCCTGATCCGCAAGATCAAGGGCGCCATGACCTACCCGGCGGTGATGCTGTTCGTGGTGATCATGGCCACCACCATCCTGCTGTGGAAGGTGGTGCCGGTGTTCGCCAGCATCTTCACCTCGGCGGGGATGGAGCTGCCCATGCCCACCCGCGTGGTGCTGGGCGTGAGCCAGTTCCTGCAGGACTACATCTTCTTCATGGTGATCGGCATCGTGGCGTTCGTGTTCATGCTGCGGCGCTACTACAAGACGGAGGGCGGCCAGCTGGTGATCGACCGGATGATGCTGCGCATGCCGGTGCTGGGCAACCTGCTGCGCAAGTCGGCCGTGTCGCGCTTTACCCGCACGCTGGGCACGCTGGTGTCGTCGGGCGTGAGCATCCTGGAAGGGCTGCAGATCACGGCCCGCACGTCGGGCAACCGCGTCATCCACGACGCCGTGATGGCCTCGCGGGCCAGCATCGCCGGCGGCGCCACCATCAGCGAGCCGCTCAAGGCCTCGGGCGTGTTCCCGCCCATGGTGGTGCAGATGATCAACGTGGGCGAGCAGACCGGCGGCCTGGACGACATGCTCTCCAAGATCGCCGACTTCTACGACGACGAGGTGGACGCGGCCGTGACGGCCCTGACCTCCGTGCTGGAGCCCATCATGATCGTGGTCATGGGCGTGGTCATCGGCGGCATGGTGGTGGCCATGTACATGCCCATGTTCGACATGATCTCGACGGTGCAGTAAGGCCGGAACCGGGGGGCGGAGGAAACTTCGCCCTCCGCTGCTTCGAACGCGCCGCGGGCGCCGCGACCTCCGGGTCGCGGCGCCCGCGCCCGTTTCGGACGGATGGAGCGCGGGAGCAGCGGGACCGGTTACCAACGCCGGGAGGAATGTTTTCAACGCAGAGTTCGCAGAGAACAAAAGAGAGTTCGCAGAGAGCGGAAGCGGTTCCTCCGCGAACTCGTCTTTTCGGGGTCCCTTGTGATTCAGCCAGTGGACCGCGTCCGCGGGATGTGCTTTCAGGATCGTGCCTGAGCGCGTGATTCGTACGGCGCGAGAAGTTCCGAAATCGCCGCGGCGGGAATTCCGAAAAAAGTCCTAGCTTTATCCCGATCCGCAGTTACCTTGCTACCAAGGTTTGTAGCACGCCCCACCGGTCCGCCGTCCTCCCGCCAGCCCATCGGCGTTCAGGCCCGCAGAAACGACCGCCCGTTCGCCCGCGACGCCGTTCGTGCTGTCGCGGGCCCGCTGCTTCCGGCCTGCAGCGCCACCGCGCCGGCCACCCGGAACGATTCACCGCGCATGGCACCCGCCGCGCGGCCGGTCGTGCCCGCCTGCCCGCGGCGGACAGCCGCAGCACGGGTACGTCCGCATGCACGCCCTCCCCGCGACGAGCCCGGGGCCACCTGTACAAGAGTGCCGCATGACGGAGGACACGGTCCCGCTGGACGGCGTGGCGCGCGCGGGGACGAACACCGCCCCCGGGCGCCCAAACCCCGGCTACGGCGTGGTGCCGGGGGACGGCACGACGCTGTTGGACTACGAGATCCTGCCGTCGCCCAATCCCCTGCAGGCCGGCGCCGGGGGCACGCTCACGCTGGTGGTCTCCAACGGCGGGCACGCGCTGGTCACCTGCACCCGCATCAGCCTGACGCTGGCCGTGGGCACGAACGCCAAGGACCTGGTGGCGAGCGCGGACGGGATCACCTCGCACGTGCCCTCCGGGTGGGGCGTGGACGGGAGCGCCGGGGCGTTCACCCTGACGCCCCTGACGCCGGGCGAGGGGCAGATCGGCCCGGCGGGGCTCTCGTTCGTCTTCGCCGGGCTGGCCGTCAACACGCAGGTGGGGACGACGGCGGTGACGATCAACGAGATGGCATCGACCCCCTCGCAGCCGCCGATGGAGCGCACGGGGACCATCGCGCTCCCCAAGTTCCCCGCGAAGTTCACCCTGAGCCGCCTGACGGCCGATCCGCTGGAGGTGAGCGCCGGCGACAGCGCCACGCTGAGCTGGAGCGGCAGCGAACTGGCCACGTACCAGCTGGAGTTCAACGCCGGGAACGGCCCCCAGATCGTGCCGGTGGGGAACGCGGGGCCGTACGCGGCGAAGGACCTGACCCGCTACCCGGAGGTGGTGTTCACCCTGGTGGTCTCGTACACGGTGCCGGGGCAGGACCAGCCGGTGGTGGCGCAGCGGCAGGCCAGCGTCCAGGTGGATGCGGCGCTGCCGATGGTGACGTCGTTCGCCGGGAGCGCGGCGGGCGGAGGGATCGCGCTGCGCTGGGCGTCGCGGAACGCCGACGCGTGCAGCATGAACGCCCTGCCGCAGCTGCTGAAGCCGTCGGGGAGCACGGGGTCCCTTCCCCTGGACCGGATCCACTACACCGTGGTGGCCGAATCGCTGCGTACGGGGACGCGCTCCGCGCCGTCGGGCGTGGACCTGCACCTGTCCGTGACCCGGCAGGGGGCCATCGCGGACGACACCATGCGGGGGAGCTTTCTCCTGGCCTCCGGCGCATCCACGCTGGTGGCCGTCGTCCGCACCCGCTCGTCCCCGACCACCACGCTCCTCTGCTTCGTGGACCGCGCCTCGCTGGCCGTCACCGGCACGCGGGAATACTACTTCGTGGGACCCGCCTTCGCGGTGTCGGCGGACGGCTCGCGGTTCTTCACGACCACCAAGCGCTCCGACAACACCGCCTGGTTTACGGCGGTCCGCCTTCCGTCGCGGGACGCGGTGGAGGTTCCCGCCACGTTCGACGTCGCGGGGGCGGCGTTCTCACCGGACGGCGCGACGCTCTACGCGACTACGGGGAGCCCGCTGACGCTTCGCGTGCTCGACGCGGCGCTCGTGGAGCAGCGCTCCGTTCCCCTTCCCGATACCGGCAGCTGCGTGGTCTCGGCGGACGGGTCGCTCCTGTACGTGGCGGGCTACCAGAATGTGCTCACGATCGACACCGCCACGGGCACGATCCTGGGCCAATCGCCCATCCCGTCCGCCAACATCGGGGCGTTCGTCGTGGACCCCGTGCGCAACCGCGCGTTCGTCCTGCGCTCGCAGTACGGGCCCGTGAGCGTGGCCGTGGTGGACCTGGAGACCCACACGACGATCGCCCAGATCCCCATCGAAGGCACGGTGTCGGGAATCGCCATGGGGCCCAGCGGCGACGAGGTGTACTGCTTGAGCACGCAGACGGCCCAATCCATCATCGTCCTCGACGCGGAGGCGCTGGTGGTGGGCACGAGCACCGGCCTGCCCGTGCCCGACTACGTGGTGGAGGTGGCGTCCGTGCCGGGGCTGCCGCTGACGCTGTACGCGCTGGCGAACCCCGCGCAGGGAGCCCCCTCCGTGTGCGAGCTCCAGGTGGCCTGGTGAGGGCGGGGCCCGCCGCCGCCCCCGGAGGCGGCGTGGTGCCGGGGGACGGCGCGACGCTGCTGGACTACGAGATCCTGCCGGCGCCCAATCCCCTGCAGGCCGACGCCCCGGCCACGCTCACGCTGGTGGTGTCCAACGGCACCCACGCGCTGGTCACCTGCACGGCCATCACCCTGACGCTGTCCGTGGGCACCAACGCCAAGGACCTGGTGGCGAGCGCGGACGGCATCACCTCGCAGGCGCCCACCGGGTGGAGCGTGGCGCAGAGCGGCGGGACGTTCACCCTGACGCCGCAAACGCCCGCCGCCGGGCAGATCGGCGCGGCGGGGCTCTCGTTCGTCTTCGCCGGCCTGGCCGTCAACGCGCAGGTGGGGACGACGATCGTGACGGCCGGCGAGGCGGCGTCGACCCCCGCGCAGCCGCCGCTGGAGCGCACGGTGGCGATCGAGCTCCCCAAGTTCCCGGCGCAGTTCACCTTGGGCGACCTGACGGCGCACCCGCTGGAGGTGAGCGCGGGCGACAGCGTGACGCTGAACTGGAGCGGCGGCTCGCCCGCCACGTACCAGCTGGAGTTCGACGCCGGGAGCGGCAGCCAGAGCGTGACGGTGGGGAAGCTGGGACCGTACACGGCGAGCGGCCTGACCCGCTACCCGGAGGTGGTGTTCACCCTGGTGGTCTCCTACGCCGTGCCGGGGCAGGACCAGCCGGTGGTGGCGCAGCGGCAGGCGATCGTCCAGGTGGATGCGGCGCTGCCGACCGTGGCCTCATTCACCGGGACCGCGGACGGCGCGGGCGTGACGTTCCAGTGGGACTCGCGGAACGCCGACGGGTGCAGGTTGAACGCCCTGCCCACGCCGCTGAACCCGTCCGGGAGCATCGGGCCCCTCCCCCTGGACCGGATCCGCTACAGCCTGGTGGCCGAATCGCTGCGCGCGGGGACGAGCTCCGCGGCGTCGAACGTGGACCTGCACCTGTCGGTGACGCGGCGGCAGCCGCTGGCCGGCACCGGGCCCCTGACCGCGCTCGGGCTCTTCCGGGCCGGCGACACGTCCACGCTCGTGGCCATCCTGGGCACATTGTCGCCGGTGAGGATGTACATCGACGTCGTGGACCCCAGCTCGCTGAGCATCATCGGCCAGCTGCTCTACTACTGGGTGGGGCCGGCCATGGCCCTGTCGCGCGACGGCACGCAGTTCTTCGCGAACACCGTGCGCTTCGACAACACCGCCTGGCTGACCCTGGTGGCCATTCCGTCGCTTGCGGTCGTGGAGGTTCCCTTCCCGTCGTCCGGATCCCCCTCCTTCCAAGGGCTGGGCGCGGCGTTCCCGTCGTCCGGCTTACCCTCCGTTCAAGGGCTGGGCGCGGCGTTCTCGCCGGACGGCGCCACGATCTACCTGGTCACCGCAGACCCGTCCGGGGTGCACGTGCTGGACGCGGCGCTCGTGGAGCAGCGCTTCTTCGCCACCCCGGACGTGGGACCGTGCGCAATCTCGGACGACGGGTCGCGCCTGTACGTGGCTGGCGCCGGGCGCTTCGTCATCATCGACACGGCCACCGGCGCGATCCTGGGCAGCCCAGCATGGAACCCGGCGGCTCCCGGCAGATCGTCGTGGACCATGCCCGCGACCGCGCGTACGTCATCTACGGCTACGCGGGGTTCGTGACCGTGGTGGACGTGGCCGCCATGACGGTGGAGGGCAACGTCTCCGTCAGCGATCCGACCGTCATGGCCCTGGGACCCGGCGGCGACGAACTGTACGTCGGCAGCGGCGTGGCGCAGTCCATCACCGTCATCGACCTGAACACGCGGACGGTGATCTCGGAGACCCCCACCCCCGCTTCCTACCCCGGGGGCCTGGCCTTCGCGCCGGGCGCGCCCCTGAAGCTCTACGCCCTCACGTCCACGAACGTGGATGGACCGGCCTTCTGCGTGCTGCAGGTTACGCCGTGAGGGCGCGGTCCCCCGTCCCGTGCGGCCGGACTTCGCCGCCGGCGCACGCGCATCCATCCATCCCATCCCGGATCCGTCATCGGGACCACCCGCGCAGGAGTGCCGCATGACGGAAATCAAGATCCCACCCGGCGAGATCCCGCTGCTGGTGCAGGACGCGGGGCTGGTGACGGGGCTGCTGCGGTCCAGCGCGCCGGACCTGTACTTCGAGCTGGACTGGTTCGCGGACGCCGTCGCGCAGATCCAGCAGATCCCGTCGCGCCGCGGGCCCCTGCTGAAGCTGCTGCGCGACCTGCTGGGCAAGCCCGCCAAGGACACGCCCACGGACCGCGCCTGGTACACGTTCCCGGTGGAGGGCGCGCCGTCGTACGTGTACGTGGTCCTGCCCCTGGACGACACCACGGGCCCCGCGTCCACCATCGGCATCGGCATCCTGCAGGGCTCCAGCTCCGGGGCGTTCAGCCTGCGGGCGTCGCTGTACGTGCCCCTGTTCGAGGTGCCACTGGGCAGCCCGGTGGTGGTCACGGGGAGCGATGCGCATCCCATCGAGCTGGCGCTGGACGTCCCCTTTGGGCAGACGGTGACGGCGGGCGGGGTGACGTTCGACGGCATCCGGTTCCTGGGCAACGTCACCTTCTCTGCCCCGCCAAGCTTTACCCTCGCCTTCCGGAACCCGTCCCCGCCCGGCCCGCAGTCCACCGTGAGCACGCTGGAGGCGCTGAAGCGGCCGGACGTGACGGGGTTCATCGACGGGGTCCTCGGGGTCACGGGCGTCAAGGCGTGGCTGGGCCAGAAGGTGGGCGGATCGTCCTTCACCGTGGGCGACGTGCTGGCCGCGACGGGCATCCTGCAGCAGGCGGGCGGCGCGTACACGTTCGGCTCGCTCACGGAGCTGGACGGGATGACGCCGCAGCAGATCGCGGAGCGGCTGCTGTCAAAGGCGCTGAAGATGCTGGCCGCCAACGAGAAGCCCGTCGTGGTGCTGGGGGACGGCGGCATCTGGATCTTTGGCACGGCGGACGGCACGGCCACGGACTACGGCCTGCGCCTGCAGGTGCCGGACGTGGACCTGTCCCCCGCCGGCGGCCCGTCCGTGCTGCTGCAGCTGGGCAAGCTGCTGAGCGGCGACACGGACGACAGCACCTGGATCTCGCGCAGCGACCCGGACGGGGTCTTCGCGGCGCCGGGCATCTCCATCACCCTCCTCCGCGAGGACGCGGACGCCACGCCCAGCTTTCGCCCGCGGGTGGACCTGGTGAGCCTGGGGCTGGACGTGACCGGCGCGGCGGGGAACCCGCTGGTGGACGTGAACGGGGTCACGCTGGGGAGCCTGGAGCCGCGCTTTCTCCTCTCCCTGGACTTCGCGGACCTGTCCAAGATCCCCTGGGGCGTGGGCGTGGGACTCAACGACCTGGGGATCCCCCTGGGCAACGGCCTGGGCGCCACGAAGACCAATCCCGTCGCGCAGAACCTGCTGTCCTCCGGCAGCGCGGAGGGGGGCGGCGACACGGAGCCCGTGAACCCGGCGTTCTCGGCGGCCATCTCGCGCGTCTTCGACCCGGCGAACGCGGCGTCGGTCAACGTGCAGCTGCGGCAGGGCGAGGGCGCGGCGGAGACGATCTGGATTCCCGTGCAGCGCGCGTTCGGCCCCCTGCAGTGCCGGCGCCTGGGGGTGGAGTGGCCGGCGGAGAACCCGGACTTGGTGCTCACCTTTCTGTTCGACGGCGGCGTGCAGGTGGCGGCGCTGGCGGTGGACCTGCAGGGGCTTTCGCTGGGGATTCCCCTGCGCACGCCGGGGACGCTGGAGAACTACGCGCTGGACCTGCAGGGGCTGGGCGTGGCGTTCGCCTCGGGCCCGCTGACCATCACGGGCGGCTTTTTGAAGAACCGCACGGCGGCGGGCGGGGTGCAGTACGACGGCGCGGCGCTCATCCAGACGGCCGGCTTTTCCATCTCGGCCCTGGGCTCGTACGCGGCCACGGACGGGGGCCCGTCGCTGTTCATCTTCGCCCGCATCGGCGCCACGTTGGGCGGGCCGCCGTGCTTCTTCGTGACGGGGCTGTGCGCGGGGTTCGGATACAACCGCTCGCTGCGCATCCCGGACCTGGACGGGGTGCCGGACTTTCCCCTGCTGTCCGGCATCGACGACCCGTCCGCCATCGGGGGCGAGAACGCCACGCCGGCGGAGGCGCTGGCCAAGCTGTCGGAGTACGTGGCCGTGGCGCAGGGGGAGAACTGGATCGCGGCGGGCGTGCAGTTCACCTCGTTCGAGCTGGTGAAGAGCAACGTGGTGCTGGCGGTGATCCCCACGGGCGACTTCCAGATCGCGCTGCTGGGCGTCTCCCGCATCAAGCTGGGGCAGGAGGGGCCGCAGTTCGCCTACGCGGAGCTGGGGCTGCGCGTGGTCGTGCAGCCGTCCGCCGGCTTCTTTGGCGCCAGCGCGGTGCTCTCGCCCAACTCGTACGTGCTGGTACCGGAGTGCCACCTGACGGGCGGCTTCGCCTTCTACCTGTGGTACGGGGGAGAGCACGCGGGCGACTTCGTGGTGACGCTGGGCGGCTACCACCCGGCGTTCCAGAAGCCCGCCCACTACCCGGACGTCCCGCGGCTGGGGTTCAGCTGGCAGGTGAGCCCCAACCTGACCATCCAGGGGGGCGCGTACTTCGCCCTGACGCCGTCGTGCGCCATGGGCGGCGGATCGCTGGACGTGGAGTTCCACTCCGGCGACCTGCACGCCTGGTTCCGTGCCCAGGCCGACTTCCTCTTCATCTGGAAGCCGTTCTACTTCACGGGCTCGGTGGGGGTGAGCATCGGCGCGTCGTACAAGCTGGACCTGCTGTTCACCTCCGTGACCCTGAGCGTGGAGCTGGGCGCGGAGCTGGAGCTGTGGGGCCCGCCCACGGGGGGCCAGGTGCACGTGTCGTGGTACATCCTCTCCTTTACCATCCCCTTTGGCGCGGACCGGCAGCCCCCGCCCGGGTACCTGGACTGGAGCACCTTCTCCACCCTCCTCCCGCAGAACGACGCGAAGCCGGCGCGCCTGCGGGGATCGGCCGACGGGCTGCAAGCGGGGGCGGACGTGCCGATGGAGAACGTGCTGACGGCCTCGCTGTCCGCCGGCGCCGTGTCCACGGACGGGGACCGCTGGCGGGTGCGGGGCGACGCGCTGTCGTTCGGCATCGCCACGGCCTTTCCCCTCACGGAGGCGGACCTGGCGGGGAAGACGGCGGCGAAGGTGGTGCCCACGACGCCGGACTACTTCGTGGCCGTGCGGCCCATGGGCGTCACGGGGGTGACGTCCGTGCTCACGATCACGGTGACGGGGCCGGACGGGGTGGTGGATCTGGGGGGCGGATGGAGCTGGTCGCCCAGCCTGACGGCGGTGCCGGCGGCCACGTGGGGCGCGCCCCTGCCGGAGGGGCAGACGCCGGCCACGCCCTCGGCCGACACCCTTCCCGGCCGGCTGATGGGGCTGGCCGGGGTTACGCCGAACGCGCAGGTGCCCACGGGGCCCGGTCCCATCCCCCTGGCCAGCCTGGAGTTCTTTCCGATCAACCCGAAAGATTCGGACTACCTGCCGCTGGCGGCGAACGAGCCACCCGCGGGCCGGCAGCCGCAGGCGGTGCCCACGTCGCTGCAGACCATCGCCGACACGATCACGGCGGAGGCCCCCACGGCGCTGCGCGGGCAGCTGTTCGCCGCGCTGGCGGGGTTCGGCTACGACGCGGGCACCAACGGCCCCGTGAACGACATCCAGGCCAACGTCAACCTCAACTATCCCGACGCGCCGCTCCTGGGCACGCCGTGGCAGGGAGCTGCGGCATGAGCAACGGACCCATTCCCGCCGGCGACATCCGGTTCTACGACAGCTACCGGCCCCTGCTGGAGGCGGGGGACTACACCCTCTCCGCGAAGCAGCAGGTCGATTCCACGGACGCGGCCCATCCCCTGTCCACGTCCTTCAGCCTGACGCAGCCGTTCTCCGTCGTGGCGCCGCGGTTCGCGCTGGCGCCGGCGCAGGTGCAGTCGGTGTTTCCGCCGGCCAACGCGTCCGGGCAGTTCACGCAGAACCTGCCGCACGTGGTGCTGATGGAGCGCGCCCTGCCGTGGGAGCGGGAGCTCGGCGCGAACGTCACGCCGCCGGCGGGGAACCCCAACGTCACGGCCTATCCCTGGATGGCCCTGCTGGTGTTCACGTACGACGAGATCACGCCGCCGCCGGGCTACGACCCCACCAGCTCGCTGAGCAACCCCACCCTCGCCGGCACCTACCCCGTCGCCAAGCTGCTGCACCCGGACGAGGCGGGGACGATGGGGCCGCCTCTGCAGCCGGGCGCGGACGACGAGGCGACCTGCCAGGCCATCGACATCTCCACGGACGTGTTCACCCGCGTGACGCCGCGGCTGGGCGAGCTGCCCTGGCTGGCCCACGCACGGCAGGTGAACACGGGCGACAAGACCACGTCGCTGGCCCTGACGGACGGCTGGTTCTCCGTCGTTATCGCCAACCGCTTTCCCGCGGGGACGGGGCTGGGAACGCGCAACATCGCCCACCTGGTGTCGCTGGAGGGCTTCGCGCCCTACCTGGTGGACGCGCCTTTGTGGCCGGCCGGCGTCACCACGGTGCGGCTGGCGTCGCTGGCCAGCTGGCGGTTCACGGCGCAGCCGCAGGGAGGCGACTTTCGCGCCCTGATGCTGAACCTTACGCAGGGGCAGGCCAAGGGGGGCGACGGGCTGCGGCTGCGCCTGCCGCTCTCGGCGGAGCCGCAGGCGCCGGGCTCCCCGGGCGACCTGGTGCAAAAGGCGCTGGGGCAGGGCTTCGCCGCCCTGCAGTACGAGACGCGGGTGGGGGACGAGACGTGGGGCTGGTACCACGGGCCCTTCGTGCCGCACCCGGTGCCGCCCATGGCCGCGGGGACGGGGTTCGCCAGCGCGGCGGCGGCCACGGTCTACGATCCGACGTCCGGCACCTTCGACCTGTCGTACGCGGCGGGATGGGAGCTGGGGCGGCTGCTGGCGCTCTCCAACCGCGCGTACGGCACCAGCATGCAGCGCGCGCGCCGGTCCACGCGCCAGGTGGTGAACCTGGTGCGCGAACGGACGCGCTGGGACGCCGGCCAGCAGCTGCTGGCCGCCTCGTCCAACGCGAATGGAGATGGGGACGGGGACGGAGATGGGGATGGGGATGGGGGCCTGGCGGCCCTGCTGGAGCCGCGTCACGTGAGCCAGGGGCTGGCGTCGTGGCTGGGCGCGCAGGCGGCGCAGCACCTGCCGGCGGCGGGGACGCCGGCCGTGGCGGCGCCGGAGGCCACGGCCGGCCTGCTGCGGGGGACGTCGCGCGCGCCGCACGTGACCAGCCTGCAGGGGCTGTACGGGCGCGGGGACGTGCGGTCGCTGCTGCGGGGGCACACGGCGCGGGCGCTGAACGCGCAGGGGCCGCTTTCGTCCGTGGTGGACTTTCTGGCCCGGCTGCGCCAGCTGCAGGACGTGCCCTTCGTGCACCTGGTGCCGGATGCGCGGATGCTGCCGCCGGAATCCATCCGCTTCTTCTACGTGGATCCCAACTACCTGGACGCGCTGTGCGACGGGGCGCAGAGCGTGGGCGTGCAGACCTCGCGCGACGCCGTGCAGCAGTCGCTCGTCCGCGGCACGGTGCGCGGCGGGGCCGTGGCGCGGACGTACGCCCTGCGGTCGGTCCTCACGGGCCACCCGCTCCGGGCCGCGAACGCCGCGCCCAACGACCCCGTGTCGGGCTTTCTCCTGCGCTCCGCCGTCGTCTCCGGCTACCCGGGGCTGGAGGTGAAGGGGTTCGCGGATGCCAAGGGAACGGTGCCCATCGACCCCATCCGCATCGACCACCTGTCGTCCGACGTGCTGCTGGTGCTCTTTGGCCAGGTGCCGGCGCGGATCGACATCGACGAGCCCAAGGAAGGGCTGGCGTTCGGCGTGGAGGACGGGCAGCAGGTGGGGATCCGGGCCCTGGCCGGGGACGGGATCGGCGGGGTGACGGGTTCGGTGACGCTGGACCCCAAGACGTACATGCGAGGGGATACGCGGGTGCTGGCCGTGGCTCCCTGGCAGGCGTTCCTGGCGACCAAGGTGACGCCGCAGTCGCTGTGGGGGCCCGCCGGATTCGCCCTGCAGATGGTGCGGGCGCCGGAGCAGATGATCTTTGACAACGGGAGTGCCGCATGAGCGATCCGACCCCGCTGCTGGTGCCGATGCCGCTGCAGGCGCTGCTCGTCAATCCGCCGGTGCAGAACGGGGTGTTCCAGCGCTGGAGCACCAACTACGACAACCTGAACCAGTTCCTGGACCCGGTCCCTGCGCCGTTCAGCAACCTGAGCGCCCAGCCGCCCGCCCTGGGCGTGCACCTGCACTGGAAGCTGCCGGCGGCGCTCTCCAACGGGCAGGGCTCGCCGGACGGCTCCAACGTGCAGTTTCCCTTTACCCCCAACCGGTGGATCGTCGTCCGGGTGGCCTCGGCCCCGGACGCCGTGGCGGCGCCCCGCACGACCGCCTGGATCATCCAGAGCGACTACCTGGGCGACGACGGGACGAGCGTGTTCGCCAACCCGTTCACCTCCACCACCAGCGGCGTCCAGAAGACGATGCTGGGGCGGCAGGTGCCCATCGAGGAGTGGCAGGGGGAGCCGGGGGGCAAGCTGTTCCTGCGCGCCACGGGGCTGGCGGACGTGACGTTCACGGCCTACCAGCCGGGGCTGGACAACGTCTACGCCTTTTCGGACGACACCAGCAAGCTCCCCGAGAACACGCTGCTCACGTACCTGGTGGCCGGGTGGTTCTCCGATCCGTCGCACGACCCCCTGGCCACGTCCACGCCGGAGGCGCTCAACTGGCAGGTGCTGGGCACGCCCGCATCCGCGCCCACGGTGTCCGTCTTTCACGGGCTGGTCTACGACGTCCTGTGGCAGACGGCGAGCGCGCCGCCACGGACGGACCCGGACGCCCGGAGCATGCAGGTGGCGGTGGGATACACGGCGGTGGATGCGCTGGCGGCCATCATCGCGGCCAAGGCGGGGCAGGCCAGCGGCAGCGAGCTGGAGATGAAGCTGGAGGCGCTGCAGTACGAGATGCTGCAGCAGCTGGACCTGCCGGACGGCCACGCGCAGCTGGAGGTGAAGATCCGCGACGCCTGGTTCGGCAAGACGCCGGGGGGCACGCGGTGGGACGTGGTGCCCGTGTCGCAGGGGCAGGGCAGCGCCCCCATCGACCGCTCGGCCCCGCCCCCCGCGCCGCCCCTGACGGACGCGCAGGCCACGTGGCTGGCCGCGCTGAACGGGAACCAGCGCGCGTTCGACGCGGCCTCGCGCGAGCTGTCCACCCTGCAGTACGAGCTGTTCGCGCTCTGGTGGAAGGGGCAGCGGGGTGCGTTCGTGGGCTCCGGGGGGCAGCGGCAGTTCGGGATCAACTTTCCCGTCATCATGCAGTGGATCCGCGACGCCCTGGACCCGGCGACCTCCGGCAGCATGATCGCCCGGGTGACGGCGCAGCAGGCGCAGGTGGCGGCGCTGGCCGCCCGGGTGCCGGACCCCACGTCCGCGGACAGCATCGCGAAGTGGTCCGCGCAGATCCCCGCGGGCACGGTGCCCGTGGCGCTCAAGCCCAACGCGCTGCCGTCGTTCTTTCATCCGTCCGACCCGGTGGTCCTGGTCGCGGGGATCACGCCGCCCACCAACGAGGTGGATCCCACCGCCACGCTCCCCTGCCGCACGCTGGACGCGGCCGTCACGGGGGTAACGGTGGGATCGGCGACGGTCTCGCGCGGCACGGGCTCGCTGGCGGGCATCATCCAGATCCCCGCCACGGGAAAGCTGCCGCCGGCGGTGGGCGCGGCCCTCACGGCGCTGGCCGTGGAGTCGTTCTTCGTGGACGTGAACGCCGCCGCCTCCATCGTGCGGAACGGGCTGGGCTCGGCGGATCCGGGGACGGTGAACGCGCTCAAGGCGGCCATGGCGGCGCGGACGGCGCAGGTGGCCGCCATCCCCCAGCCCCTGCGGGCGGGGTTCGCGTACGCGCCGTGGCAGCAGGCGTGGGCGCCGCTGTACCTGCAGTGGAACATCACCTGGTTCCCCACGGTCACCGCGGCGCCGGCCGGGCCGTTCCAGCCGCCGGAGGCCGCGCAGTGGCAGCAGTCCGGCGGGGCGCAGGACAACTGGCCGTTCGACCCCGCGGGTTGGGCGTTCAACGGGGGCGACGACGTGACGCTGCGCGGCAGCGAGTACTACGGGTGGACGGGCGGGGACGCGTGGAGCGGGGCGGGCGCCGTTCCGCCCCGTACGTACACCGGCCGCACGTTCCTCACCCCGCAGGCCACCTTCCTCCTCATCCGCCGGCTGGCGGACTACGTAAAGCTGCACCCGGACGACGCGGACATGGGGCAGATCGAGGCGCTCATCCAGTCCATCGGGGAGTCGCGCTTCCTGTCGCAGGCGCTCAGCGGGTTCAACGCGTCGTTCCTGATGAAGGGGCTCACGCAGTCGTCGCCCCCGCCCGCGGGCTCGGCGGCGGCCGCGGCCATCGGGGGGGAGAACCGGGGCGTGCCCATGGTGGAGCTGGGCGACCAGGACCTGGACTTCGGCAGCGGCACGTCGTTCTTCTACCCCGTGCGGGGCGGCTTCTTCCAGTTCGAGCGGCTGATCATCGTGGACGCGTTCGGGCAGGTGCTGGACCTGCTGCAGTCCAACGGCAACGCCACGGGCGGGGCGGCGAGCTTCGCGCCCATCCGGGGCGCCGGGCTGGTGCCGGACGCGGACGCCCGGATCGCCACGCCCATGCGCCGGGTGCGGCAGGCGCCGCGCATCGTGCAGCCCAACCGCCTGGACCTGCGGCTGCTGGACGCGGCGGACGACACGGAGGAGGTGTACTACGCGCCGGGCGCCGACCCCGTGTGCGGGTGGCTGCTCCCCAACCACCTGGACCGCTCCATCGCCGCGTACGACGCGGCGGGCGCCCCCCTGGGCGAGCTGCTGGTGCTGGCGGACGTCACGGGCACGCCCACGGTGCGCTGGCTGGCCGCCCCGGACGTGGCCAATCCCGTCACCGACCCCGCCCGCATCCCCAACCCGCACATGGCGGCCCTGTTCGGGGCGTTCACGGCGGCGTCGGGAGGGGTTCCGGCGGCGGAGCGCGTGGCGGCGTTCCGGGCGCTGTACCAGTCCATCGACGAGACGCTGTGGATGGTGGATCCCCCCGGCGGGCAGAGCGACGCGGACCTGGCGGTGCTCATCGGGCGGCCGCTGGCGCTGGTGCGGGCGCAGGTGCAGTACGAGCTGCTGGGGCGCCCCGCCGTCAACCAGAGCTGGCGCGACACCCTGCAGGACCAGCGCGCGGGGCTGGGCGACGTGTCCTTTCCCATCCGCCTGGGGAGCACGGAGCTGCTGGACGACGGATTGATCGGCTACTTCACGGGGAGCAGCTACACGACGTTCAACGCCGTGCACCCGTCGTCGGTGGCCACGTCGCCGTACGTGGCGCCGGTGGCGCCGGGCAACTACCTGTCGCTGCCCTTCAACTACCCGGACTACGCCACGCAGAACCTCAGCCTGCTGGTGGACCCGCACGGCACCGTCCACGCGACGACGGGCATCCTGCCCACGGCGCGGCTGCAGCTGCCGGCGCAGTTCTACGCGAAGGCGCTGGAGCAGATGATCGTGACCTTCCGCAGCGGCCCCGTGCTCACGGACCCGGCGTCCATCCGCCTGCCGTTCCCGGCGGAGCAGAACGGCGACTGGGCGTGGATTCGCCACACGGGCACGGGCGCGGCGGACTGGGTGACGAGCCCCATCCTGGCCGCCGACACCAAGCCGCGCCTGGCCGACCAGCCGCCCCACCTGCTGGACGGCTGGCTCAAGTTCACCCCGCGCAAGCCGTCGTCCTGACGGGCACGCAGTCCTGACCGGCACGGTCCCCGGCGCGCACAGCCGCGCGCCGGGGGACGTTCCGGCGCCGCCCCGTTCCCGCCCCGTTTTCGATCCGAAAGGCCTTTTCATGCCGCCGTCCGCCATCCGCGCGAACGCTTCGTCCGACACGCTGCTGTCGTACGTGATGTACACGAGCCCCGACCCGCTGCAGGCGTCGGCGAAGAACGCAATCCTTACCCTGGTGGTGTCCAACCCCGGAACCCAGGTGGTGACGGTGACGCGCGTGGTGGTGACCCTGCCCGTGGGCACCAACGCCAAGGACCTGACGGCCGATGCCACGGGGGTGCAGACGGGGGTGCCGGCCGGCTGGCAGGCCGTGAACGCGGCCGGCTCCATCACCCTCACGCCGTCGGGGGCGGCGGGGAAGGTGGGCACCGCGGGCCTGGACTTCACCTTCGCCGCGCTCGCCGTGAACGCGCAGGTGGGCCTCTGCACGGTGACGATCGACGAGACCGCGTCCTCGCCGTCGCAGCCGGCGCGGGAGCGCACCGCCAGCATCGGCCTGCCCAAGTTCCCCGCGCAGTTCCAGGTCGGCGAGCTGCAGGCGAACCCGCTGTACGTGCCCGCCGGCGGCGCCACGACACTGATGTGGCGCGGCAGCGGCTCGCCCGCGGCGTACACGATCGAGTACACGCCCGCCGACGTGGGCCCGCTCGTCGGGGAGACGGTGGGGAGCACGGGCCCGTACCGCGCGGCGAACCTCACCCGCTCCGGGCAGGTGACGTTCACGCTCCGGGTCCAGGTGCCGGTGCCGGGCATGGACCAGCCGCTGACGGTGGAGCGGCAGGTGGGCGTCTCCGTGGAGACGCTCTCGCTCACGATGGAGGTAGAGCCGCTCAGCGTGGGCGTGAACGGCCTGGTTCGCCTGGCATGGCGGACGAACAATGCCGCATCGTGCTCCCTTGCCGTCGCGCCGTCCACCGCCAGCAATCGGGGCGGGCCGGTGGAGCCGGAAGGGTCGCGCTACTTCGTCGTGGCGCAGACGACGACGTTCACCCTTACGGTGCTGGATGCAAACAAGAACAAGACCCAGCAGCAGCGCACCGTTGCCGTAGACCCGGCCATCGTCCCGACCGTCAAGGGGTATGTCGTCACGGGAACACCAGGAACACCGGGAGCACCGGGAGCACCGTTCTGGGACCGGGCCCAGGCCGATACCGTGGGCCACGGGGGGGGCGGCGGTCCCGGCGGTCCGGCCCTGCTCCGCGTCACCCTTCCCCCCCTTGGGGACGACCCCACGCGCGTCATTCCCCTTACCGTGAAGGGCGGCCCCGGCGGGCCGGGTGGGGATGGCGGGGAGCTCCTTCTGGATCCGCGCATGCGCTCGGGCTTCTATGGGCCGGCGGGGCAGGGCGGCGACGGTGGAACCGCCGAGCTGGACCTGTGCTTCAGCGAAAGGGAGGGGTCACCCGTGCAGTACATCTTGACCGTGGCCGGCGGTGACCCGGGCGCGGGAGGCAAAGGGGGGGAGTGGCATGAGACGGTTGGCCCAGCGGGCAGCCCTGGCGCCGCGCGGCCGATCCGGTTCCGGGACGCGGAGTGACGGCGCACCGCCGCGTCTTCCATCCGTCTTTCCTGAAAGGCACTCCATGAGCGGCTCCCCGATCCGGGCCACCGACCCGTCCGGCACGCTGCTGTCGTACGTGATGTTCACGAGCCCCGATCCGCTGCAGGCGTCGGCCACGAACGCCATCCTCACCCTGGTGGTGTCCAACCCGGGCGCCCAGCTCGTGACGGTGACGCGCCTGGTGGTGACCCTGCCCGTGGGCACGAACGCCAAGGACCTGACGGCCGATGCCACGGGCGTGCAGATCGGGGTGTCGGCCGGCTGGCAGGCCTCCAACGCGGCCGGCTCCATCACGCTCACGCCGTCGGGCGCGGCGGGGCAGGTGGGCGCCGCGGGGCTCAGCTTCACCTTCGCGTCCGTGGACGTGAATGCGCAGGTGGGCCTCTGCACGGTCACGATCGACGAGACCGCGTCCTCGCCGTCGCAGCCGGCGGGGGACCGCACCGCCTCCATCGGCCTGCCCAAGTTCCCCGCGCAGTTCCAGGTGGGCGACCTGCAGGCGAACCCCCTGGACGTGCCCGCCGGTGGTTCCACGACGCTGATGTGGACGGGGACGCAGGCCACGTACACCCTCCAGTACCAGCCCGCGGACGAGGGAACGCCCGTGTCGCAGACGGTAGGCAACACGGGCCCGTACCCGGTCTCGAACCTCACCCGCACCGGACAGGTGACGTTCACGCTGCTCGTCCAGGTGCCGGTGCCCGGGCTGGACACGCCGCTGGCCGTGGAGCGGCAGGTCAGCGTCTCCGTGGAGACGCTCTCGCTCGCGGTGCAGGCCGAGCCGCCGGCCGTGGGGGTGAACGGCCTCACCCGGCTGGGATGGCAGACGCGCAACGCAGCGTCGTGCGTCCTCTCCGTCGCACCGGATGCCGCCGGTGCGAGTGGGGCGGTCGATCTGGGCGGGCCGCTCTACTTCGTCCTGACGCAGACCACGAGCTTCACCCTCACGGCGACGGACGCGAGCGGCAACGAGCTCGAGGAGCAGCGCACCGTGGTCGTAGACCCAGCCATCGTGCCGAACGCCCCGGGGCACACCGTCATCGGAACGACGGGCGAGGCCGGAGCCATGGGCAGCTTTAGCGGGCCCGGCGGAACCGGCGGAACCGGCGGCGACGGAGTGTTTCGCGCTACGCTGCCGCCCCCAGGCTTCAATGCCGCCAACGTCGTTCCGATCACCGTGACCGGTGGAACCGGAGGCGAGGGCGGCCCCGGGATGTCGTCGTCCATCTGGCTCAACCCCAACGGACCGGGCGGTGTGGGCGGCACCGGCGGAAGCACGGTGATCGACCTGGCCTTCGACCCCGCGGCCGGGCCGCCCGCGCAATACATCGTGACCGCTGCCGCGGGTGCCGGCGGCCCCGGGGGATGGGGAGGTGGCGGATCGGGGGCTCCCCTCACGCAGGGTGCCTCGGGCGCCACCGGTACCGTGGGGCCGATCCGGTTCCGGGACGCGGAGTGACCGTGCCCCGCCGCGCCCGCCGTTCATTCATCCATCCATCCATCCTCCTGACAGGCACTCCATGAGCGGCTACAAGGTCCGTGCGGGGGACGCGCCGTCCACGCTGCTGTCGTACGTGATGTTCACGAGCCCCGACCCCCTGCAGGCGTCGGCGAAGAACACGCTCCTCACCCTGGTGGTGTCCAACCCGGGGGGCCGGGTGGTGACGGTGACGCGCATCGACGTGACCCTGCCCGTGGGCACGAACGCCAAGGACCTCACCGCCGACGCCACGGGCGTGCAGACCGGGGTGCCCGCCGGCTGGCAGGCCGCGAAGCGGGCGGGCACCATCACCCTGACGCCGTCGGGGGCGGCGGGGCAGGTGGGGGCGGCGGGACTGGCCTTCACCTTTGCGTCCGTGGACGTGAACGCGCAGGTGGGCCTGTGCACCGTCACCATCGACGAGACCGCGTCGTCGCCGTCGCGGGCCGCGCAGGAGCACACGGCCACCATCGACCTGCCCAAGTTTCCCGCGCAGTTTTCGGTGGGCGACCTGCAGGCCAGCCCGCTGGAGGTGCCCAGCGGCGGCTCCACGACGCTGATGTGGCGCGGCAGCGGCCCGCCCGCGAGCTATACGCTGCGGTATCAGCCCGCGAACGGGGGGCCGCCGGTGTCGGTGTCCGTGGGGAGCACGGGCCCCTACCTGGCGCCCAACCTGACCCGCAGCGGACAGGTGACGTTCACGCTCGTGGTGCAGGTGCCGGTGCCGGGCCTGGACCAGCCGCTGACGGTGGAGCGGCAGGTCGTGGTGGTGGTGGAAACGCTCTCGGCGGAGCTGCGCGCCGCGCCGCTGGTGGTGGGCGTGAACGGCCTGGCGCGCCTTTCGTGGAGCACCAGCAACGCCGCCTCGTGCACCCTGGATCCCGGGGGCCTCGCGGTGCCGGCCAGCGGCACGCGGTACGTGGTGGTGCCGCACACGGGTGTCTTTACGCTCACGGCGCGCGACGCGGCGGGGAACGAGGTCCAGCAGCAGCGCACCGTGAGCGTGGACCCCCGAATCGTCCCCAACGCCGCGGGGCACGAGATCACCGGCGCTCCCGGCACCCGCGGCAGCGACGGCGAGATCTCGAGGCACGAGGGATCCAGCGGCGGCGACGGCACCGCGGGGGGGAACGCGGTCCTGGCGGTGGCGCTGCCGCCCCTGGACACCGGCTCCGCCCCCCGGCGGGTGATTTCCATCTCCCTGGTGGGGGGCGACGGCGGCCGGGGCGGGGACGGCGGCTGCAACGACGAGGCGGCGTTCGACGGGGGAAACGGCGGCCCTGGCGGCAACGCCACGCTCACCGCCACCTTCGACGCGGCGGCCGGGCCGCCCGCGCAGTACGTCGTCCGGATGGCCGCCGGCAAGGGCGGAGAGGGCGGTCAGCCGGTGCGGGGCGACGGGCACTGGCACGGGTGGCCCGGCAACCCCGGCCCCAACGGCACGCTGGCCATGACCTTCGACGGCGTGCCCTGACCCGGCGGATCTCCGTCGCGCGGCCGAACGGGCGTCCCTCCGTGCGCCGGGGACCGCGTCCATGCGCCGCCGCGGCGACGGCCTCCCCGCGCCCCACCCGGCGGCGGACGCCTTGATTTCCCGATCTCCCCACGCGCCGGCCGCGCGGGGGAGCGACGACCCCCGACGCGACTCGACGATGACCCTGCTCAAGTACGCGTTCCTCGCCGACCCCGATCCGCTGCAGGCCGGCGGAACGGCCACGCTCACGCTGATCGTCTCCAACCCCGGCGGGCAGGTGGTTACGGTCGACAGCATCGTCGTGACGCTGCCCGTGGGCACCAACGCCAAGGACCTCACGGCCGACGCCTCCGGCATCCAGTCGCAGCTCCCCCCCGGCTGGGGCGTCTCGCAGAGCGGCGGCGAGCTCACGCTCCGCCCCGCCACGCCCGAGGCGGCGCGGGTGGCCCGCAGCGGGCTCGCGTTCGTCTTTGCCCGCATCCAGCTCAACGCGGAGCCGGGGACCGTGGCGGTGGCCATCGACGAGACGGCATCGTCCGCCGCCGATCCGGCACCGAAGCCGCGCACGGCGACCCTGACGCTGGACAAGTTCCCGCGGCAGTTTGCCCTGGGCGGGCTGGCCGTGAACCCGCTGCGCGTGGAGCCGGGCGGCTCGGCCACGCTCACGTGGAGCGGCTCGCCGGCGGACTATTCCCTGTACTACGACCCCGGCACGGCGCCCGTGGACGTCCGGGTGGGCAGCACCGGGCCGTACGTGGCCAGGGACCTGGAGCGCCCGGCGGGCGTGACCTTTACCCTGCGCGTGTCGGTGACCGTGCCGGGGCAGGACCAGCCCCTGCTGCTGCAGCGGCAGGTGCACGTGGACGTGGCGGCGGTGGCCATCGACAACTTCCAGGCATCGCCCCCCACCGTGGGCCCCAACGGCCTCACCCGGCTGAGCTGGCGCACGAGCAACGCCACCTCCGTCACGCTGGACCCGGGGAACCACAAGGTCCCCGCGAAGGGCGCGCGCTACGTGACCGTGGCACCGGGCGCGGGGCCGTTCACCCTCACGGTGCGCGGCAGCCAGCCCCAGTGGAGCGCGCAGCAGCAGCGGACGGTGTCCATCGACCCCGCCATCGTGGCCACGGAAGCCGGGTACGTGCAGATTGGGCGCAAGGGCGATGATGGCGCCAATGGAGAGGCGCGCTCGCCCATCGGACAGGACGGCGGGGACGGGCAGGCGGGCGGGGATACGTCCTTCACGGCCCGCATCCCGCCGCTCGATCCGAGCTCTCGGCCGGAGCGCGTCCTCCCCATCCGCGTCGTGGGCGGGGACGGAGGCCGTGGCGGCAACGGGGGCGCCGGTTGGAAGGCGGGCAATGGAGGGAACGGCCGCCCCGGGGGGAACGCGACGGCCCACCTCACCATCGACGATACGCTCCCGCCGGTGCAGTACCTGGTGCAGGTCGCCGGCGGCGCCGGGGGCAAGGGCGGCAGCGGCGGGGTCGCGCTCTGGGTGCCCGGCAGCAAGGCTGGGCTTTCTGCTCCGGACGGCGTCGTGCTGGCGCTCACCTTCGAGGACGCGGCCGCACCGGCGGAAGCCCTGGCGCACGTGGCCGCGGCCTCCTGGGCGCTGCAGTGCGCGCCCGACCCCCTGCCCGCCGGCGCGCCCGCCGCCGCGCTCACGCTCGTGGGAATCGCGGCCGGATCGACGGTGGTCGTGGCGCTCCCCATCGGCCCCGGCACGGAGGATCTGACGGCGGACCCGGCGGGCATCGTTGCCACGGCGCCGGCGGGATGGGAGGTGGCGGCGGACGGCGGCGTCTTCACCTTCACGGCGCCCGCGGACACGGTGGATGCGCTGGATGCGGACGCCGTCGATTCGGACGCGGTGGATGCGGATGCGGCGGACGCGGATATGGTGGATACGGATACGATGCACACCGACGGGGCGGACGCGGGGCACGCCGTGTTCACCTTCACGGGGATTCGCGTGAACGACGTCCCCGGCACCTGCGAGATCCGCGTCGACGGGCAGGCGCTCCCGCTGCCGAAGTTCCCGCCGGGGTTCTCCGCCTCTCCGCTCGTGGCCGTGCCGGCGCGGGTGGATGCGGGGGGCGCGGCCACGCTGATGTGGAGCGGCGCGCCCGCGGAGTACGAGCTGCGCTGGGATCCCGGAACGGGCCCCGTGCGGCAGGCCGTCCCCTCCGCCGGCTCCCTGGTGATCGACGGGCTATCCTCCGCGCCGGGCGTCGCCTTCACCCTGACCATCACCCTGCCCGGCGGGCTCGTCCTGGAGCGCCGGGCGTTCGTGGAGATTGCGGAATGACGCTGCTCGCCTACGCGTTTCTCGCCGACCCCGATCCGCTGCAGGCCGGCGGCATGGCCACGCTCACCCTGATCGTCTCCAACCCCGCCGGGCAGGTGGTCACCGTGGGCAGCATCGTCGTGACGCTGCCCGTGGGCACCAACGCCAAGGACCTCACGGCCGACGCCTCCGGCATCCAGTCGCAGCTCCCCCCCGGCTGGGGCATTGGGCAGAGCGGTGGCGAGCTCACGCTCCGGCCCACGACGCCCGAGGCGGCGCGGGTGGCCGGCAGCGGGCTCGCCTTCGTCTTTGCCCGCATCCAGCTCAACGCGGAGCCGGGGACCGTGGCGGTGGCGATCGACGAGACGGCGTCGTCGGCGGCCGAGCCGGCGCCGACGCCGCGCACGGCCACCCTGACGCTGGACAAGTTCCCGCGGCAGTTCGCCTTGGGCGGGCTGTCCGTGGCCCCGCTGCGCGTGGAGCCGGGCGGATCGGCCACGCTCACGTGGAGCGGCTCGCCCGCGGACTACGCCCTGTACTACGACCCCGGGTCGGCGCCCGTGGACCTCCGCGTGGGGAGCGCGGGGCCGTACGTGGCCACGGACCTGCAGCGCCCGGCCGGCGTCACCTTTACCCTGCGCGTGTCGGTGACCGTGCCGGGGCAGGACCTGCCCCTGCTGCTGCAGCGCCAGGTGCACGTGGACGTGGCGGCGGTGACCATCGACAACTTCCAGGCATCGCCCCCCACCGTGGGCCCGCACGGCCTGACCCGGCTGAGCTGGCGCACGAGCAACGCCGCCTCCGTCACGCTGGACCCGGGAAACCAGGCCGTCCCCGCGAGCGGCGCGCGCTACGTGATCGTGGCGCCGGGCGCGGGGCCGTTCACCCTCACGGCGCGCGGCAGCCAGCCCCGGTGGAGTGCGCAGCAGCAGCGGACGGTGTCCATCGACCCCGCCATCGTGGCCACGGAAGCCGGCTACGTGCAGACCGGGCGCAAGGGCGATGACGGCGTCGATGGGCCAGGCGGCTGGCCCCGCGGAACGAACGGCACGGACGGGCAGCCCGGCAAGGACGCGTCCCTCACGGCCCGCATCCCGCCGCTCGATCCGAGCTCTCGCCCGGCGCGCGTGCTCCCCATCCGCGTCACGGGCGGAGACGGCGGCCGCGGCGGCGAGGGAGGCCGGGGTGGTTACCTGGGCGGCAACGGAGGGAACGGCCGCCCGGGAGGGAACGCCACGGCCCACCTCACCATCGACGATACGCTCCCGCCCGTGCAGTACCTGGTGCAGGCCGCCGGCGGCAAGGGGGGCGGGGGTGGCAAGGGTGGCAAGGCCGGCATCGCGTTCGACAACCCGGGCAAGGATGGGGTTGGCGCCCCGGACGGCGTCGTGCTGGCGCTCACCTTCCAGGACGCGGCCGCCGCGGCGGAAGCCCTGGCGCACGCGGCCTCGGCCTCCTGGGCGCTGCAGTGCGCGCCCGATCCCCTGCACGCCGGCGCGCCCGCCGCCGCGCTCACGCTCGTGGGCACGGCGGCCGGATCGGCGGTGGTCGTGGCGCTGCCCATTGGCCCCGGCGCGGAGGATCTGACGGCGGACCCGGCGGGCATCGTTGCCACGGCGCCGGCGGGATGGCGGGTGGCGGCGGACGGCGGCGTCTTCACCTTCACTGCGCCTGATGACAAGGCCTCGGACGCGGCGGATGCGGACGCGGTGGAGGTGGACGCGGTGGATTCGGATGCGGTGGATGCGGGCGCCGCTGTGTTCACCTTCAGGGGGATCCGCGTGAACGACGTCCCGGGCACCTGCGCGATCCGTGTGGACGGGGAGGCGCTCCCGCTGCCGAAGGTTCCGCCGGGGTTCTCCGTCTCCCCGCTGGTGGCCGTGCCGGCGCGGGTGGATGCGGGAGGCGCGGCCACGCTGATGTGGAGCGGCGCGCCCGCGGAGTACGAGCTGCGCTGGGATCCCGGCACGGGCCCCGTGCGGCAGGCCGTCCCCTCCGCCGGCTCGCTGGTGATCGACGGGCTGGACGCCGCGCCGGGCGTCGCCTTCGTCCTGGCCATCACCCTGCCCGGCGGGCTCGTCCTGGAGCGCCGGGCGTTCGTGGGGGTGACGGAATGACGCTGCTTTCGTACGCGCTGCTCACGAGTCCCCGGGCCCAGCAGATGCCGTCCGGCAACGGCGGGGACGGCGGCAACGCCACCGTGGACGTGACCCTGGATCCGGCCGCCGACGCCCCCGCGCAGTACGTGGTGACGCTCACGGCGGGCGCCGCCGGCGCGGCCGCGGCCCACGGAACGTCCCACGCCGGCCGCCCCGGCACCGCCTCCATGCGCATCCGCCTGCCGGGGGAAGCGTCCTGAGCGTGGACGCGTGATGTGAAAGCCCGGCCGGGAGCTCGTCCCAGCCGGGCTTTTTCGTATCCGCGGGCGTTGACGAAAGAGGGTTTGGAGATGCGGCTGCCTCTCGAAACCCTTCTTCAGATCACACCACGTATCCCGATTTCCTGGTGCAACTGCGGAAAGAAATCACGCAGAGGACGCGGAGGGAAAAAGAAGAGGACGCGGAGAAAAGAAGGGTTTTCTCCGCGTCCTCTCCGTTCGTCTCCGCGTCCTCCGCGTGATTCATCCTCAATCCCAATGCATACGGAATTCCGAGACCCAGTACCATTCCTTGTCGATCCAAATCGTCGCTATTCACCCGGCCCCGGTATCCTGGGCCCGATGCCCCGGACGCCTCCCGGACGCGGGCAGTGCAGCGGATCGGGAATCGGATGGCGCGTCCACGGCCTGGATGTCACCGTGTCGATCGCCGCGGGCGGGGACATGCCGAGGAACGGGTCGGCGGGCTGAAACGGCCGGGGGACCTTGATTTCCACGCTGTCCGCCGCCGCCAGCTCCACGATGCGCGCCATCGCCCGGGGCACGTCATCCCCGCCGTATAGGGTGGGCAGCATCGTATCGCCCAGGCCGCGAAAGAAATCGTCCCAGTGCACCAGGATCACCCGCCGGGCGCCGGTCGCGCGCACCACCTCGCTCCAGTACGCGTCGATCTCCGCCATGGACTGGTGCCCCAGGCCGCCGATGGCCAGGTACACCACGTCCGCGTGCCGCCCGCGCAGGGCGCCCGGCTTGTAGCCGGCCGTGCTCTGCACCAGGATGGTCCGGCCGCGGTGGCGGATGAACACCGAGTACACCAGCCCGGTCTCCCACGCCTTCGTCTTCGCGGGCGGCGTGAGCGGCCCGGCCACCGTCCCGGGATAGCGGTCCGGCGGCCCGTGCACGGACTCGATGAAGGTCAGCTCGAACCTGCCGAAGCGGATGGGCACGCCCTCCCTCACCACGGTGTCCTGGGAGACGGGGAGGCCGATTCCGCGGCCCAGCATGGCGACGGACCGCGAGCCCACCAGCGTGGCGCCGGTCATCTGGGCCCACACCGGCGCGTCCATGGCGTGGTCGTAGTGCGCATGCCCCGCGAACACCGCCGCCAGCTTCGGTTGGCCCAGACGGTCGTACGCGCTCCAGATGCGTTCGCACACCGGCCGGATGTTCGCGACCCCCACCCGGAGCAGTCCCGGACGGCTCACGAAGCCGTCCATGAGGATGGACGGGGAGTCGCGGTCCGTGAACAGCAGCGAGCTCGTGCCCATGAAGCGGACGGTCAGGTCGCCGCCGGTGGATGCATCCTGCCAGTAGCCGTCGAACGGTTGGGTGCTCGGATGCGCGAGCGGCCAGCGGATGCAGCCCTGGGACAGGAGCAGCAACCCGGCCGCGATGCCGCCAGCCGCGAGCCAGCGCGGACGAATCCGCAAACGAGGTATTTGGCGCATTGAGGGGCAGCGAATGAAGGGAGGAGAAGACGGCGGGAACGGACAAGAATGCGCTGGATGCGGGGGGCGCGAAAGCTTCTCGTGGTCCCCGGCCACCTGCATCACGACGTCCATTGTCGAGCCGGGTGCTCCCATCATTCCACGGCAAGCACTGGAGCAATGGGAGCGATGGGGTTACATTGATGCCGCCATTGCACTTACTTCCCCCGGATTCCTCGCGCCGTCTCGCCGCGCCGGAGCGCCGGAGGGGAGACCGCTCCATCGTCACCGCAGTGCTTCTCCGGTGGACCGGGCGGAGGGCGTGCCCCCCCGCTCCGAAACCCCGAACGCCGTCCATCCGTTTCAGTCTTAGGAGCCCGCCGCGCCGCACGTCGCGGCGGAGCCGAGGCTTCGCCCCCGGACCAGACGCCGACCGAGCGCCCGTGAACGACTTCCTGCAGACCGCCCTCACGTTCCCCACCGTCGCGTACAGCGTGCTGCTGTGCGTGTGCGCCGCCTACTGGCTGCTGTCGGCCACGGGGCTGGACGGCGGCGACATGGTGGACGGGCTGGTGGGCGCGGACGACCCGGCCGGCGGGGGCCCCGCCGCCATGCTCGCGTGGCTGGGGCTGGGCGGCGTGCCCGTGATGGTGGTGGCCACCACGCTCTTCTTCCTGGCCTGGCTGGGGACGTACTTCGTGCACCTGCTGGTGCTGGGGCAGCTGCCGGAGGACGTGCGCACCCTGGCCGGCGCGGGGACCATGGCCGCGATCCTGGTCCCCGCGGTGGCCGCCACCTCGCTCGTGCTGCGCCCCCTGGGCCGCGCGCTGGCCAGGCTGGGGCCCGGCAGGGAGCCCTCGCTCCTGGGCCGGTCGGGCGTCATCGTCACCCCCACGCTGACCTCGGACTACGGCCAGGCGGCGTTCGACGACGGCGGCGCCGGCCTCATCCTGCAGGTTCGCTACGACGACTCCGCCCCGCTCCAGCGCGGCGACCGCATCGTGCTCATCGAGTACCTCGAGGGGCAGAACGCCTATCGCGTGGTCTCCGAGCAGCAGTTTCTCAGCCGGTAAGCACTCCAACCCCTCAACGAGGTTCCGATGGACTTGTCCCTCCTCATGCCGTTCGCGATCGGTGCCGGCATCCTGTTCGTGATGCTGATCGGCGTATTCAGCCTGTTCCGCGCCTTCTACGTCAAGGTAGAGCAGGGGACCGCGCTCATCGTCAACGACCTGAGCGCGCAGCCCAAGGTGCGCTTCACGGGCGCCCTCATCATCCCCGTGCTGTACAAGAAGGAGCTGATGCGGGTGAGCCTCATCACGCTCCAGGTGGACCGGCGCGGCAAGGAAGGGCTGATCTGCAAGGACAACATGCGGGCGGACATCGCCGTCGCGTTCTACCTGCGCGTGAACGAGACGCAGGCCGACGTGCTGCGCGTGGCCAAGGCCATCGGCGCGGGGCGCGCCTCGGACCGCGAGGCCGTGGACGAGCTGTTCAACGCCAAGTTCTCCGAGGCGCTCAAGACGGTGGGCAAGAAGTTCGAGTTCACGGAGCTGTTCGAAAAGCGCCAGGAGTTCCGCGACGAGATCGTCAAGGTCATCGGCAACGACCTGAACGGGTACGTGCTGGAGGACGTGGCCATCGACTACCTGGAGCAGACGCCCAAGCACCTGCTGGACCACAACAACATCCTGGACGCCGAGGGCATCCGTAAGATCACGGAGCGCACGGCCGCCCAGAACGTGGTGACCAACGAGCTGGAGCAGAACGAGAAGCTCGCCATCACCAAGAAGAACGTGGAAGCCCGCGAGGCCACGCTGGCCCTGGAGCGCCAGCAGGCCGAGGCCGAGGCGCGCCAGAAGCGTGAGATCGAGACCATCCAGGCCCGCGAGACGGCCGAGACCACCCGCGTGCGCGAGGAGCAGCGCCTGATCGCCGAGCAGGCGCGCCTGGAGAGCGACGAGAAGATCCAGATCCGCGAGCAGAACGTGCAGCGCGAGGTGGAGGTGGCCGAGCAGAACCGCCAGCGCGCCGTGGCCATCGAGGTGGAGCGGGTGGAGCGGGCCAAGGCGCTGGAGCAGGTGACCACCGACCGCGAGGTGCAACTGCAGGGCGTGGAGCGCGACAAGGTCGTCGAGGTGGGCAAGAAGGACGTGGCCAACATCACCCGCGAGCGCGTGGCCATCGACAAGACGGTGGCCGTGGAGGAGGAGCGCATCAAGGAGGTGCGCGTGGTCTCCGAGGCGGAGCGCGACAAGCAGGCCCGCGTGCTGGTGGCCGAGGCGGCGGCGCAGGAGGAGATGGTGCGCGCCGTGAAGGAGGCCGAGGCCGCCGAGGCCGCGTCGCGCCACAAGGCGGTGGAGCTGGCCACCATGGCGCAGGCCGCCGAGACCGCGTCCAAACACAAGGCCGCCGAGCTGGCCACCATGGCGCAGGCCCGGCTCGAGGCCGCCACCCGCGACGCCGACGCCAAGCGCGTGCTGGCCGAGGCGAGCCGGGTGGAGCTGGCGGCGCCCGGGCTGGCCGACGTGGCCGTCCGCGAGGCCGACGCGGCCGCGATGGAAAAGGTGGGCTTCGCCGAGGCGCGGGTGATCGAGGTCAAGGCCGAGGCCATCTACAAGCAGGGCAACGCCGAGGCCCGCGTGCTGGCGGAGCGGATGGGCGCCGAGGCCGAGGGCGAGACCAGGCTGGGCCAGGCCCGCGCGACGGCCGTGGAGTCCGTGGGCGTGGCCGAGGCCACCGTCACGGCCAAGAAGCTGGGCGCCGAGGCGGAGGGCGAGGCCCGGATGGGCCAGGCCCGCGCCACGTCCGTGGAGTCCGTCGGCATCGCCGAGGCCAACGTCACGGCCCGCAAGCTCACGGCCGAGGCCGAGGGGTTGACCAAGAAGTTCGGCGCCATCGACGCCCTGACCGACCGTGCCCGGGCCCACGAGGAGTTCCGCATGACGCTGCAGGCCCAGCTGGAGCAGGCGATGGCCGCCATCGCCGCCGGCAAGGACATCAGCCGGGAGAACGCGGAAGTGCTGGCGTCGGCGCTGGGCAACGCCAACATCGACCTGGTGGGCGGCGACGGCGGGATGTTCGAGATGCTGTCCAAGTCGCTGACCCTGGGCAAGAGCATCGAGGGCTTCGCGGGCAAGAGCCCCATCGTGCAGGACCTGATGGAGCGCTTCCTGGGCGTGGGCAAGCCGGAGCCGCGCGAGCGCCTGAGCGTGCCGATTACGCCCGAGGTGTTCGAGCAGGTGGCGGGCAAGTCGGAGCCCGTGGCGTAAGGAAGAACTGCGGGTTACAGGTTACAGGGGACAGGTTACAGCCAGCAACGACGCGCGATTCCGGCCTTCGCCGCCGTTGCAGGCTGTAACCTGTAACCTGTCCCCCGTAACCCGTTGTTTTCGCCGGCTCATCGGGCGGGAAGACACCGCGGGCTACAGGGACAGTCGACCGCCGGCAACGGCCGGGTCGTTGTTGGCTGTCCCCTGTAACCTGTAACCCGCAGTTCTCCATCCAGGATCCAGGTAAGACTCAATGACCGAGCAGTCCCCCGCCGGCCAGGAAACCACCGTGGACACGGCCGTGGCGCAGGGCGGCGCGTACGAGGTCCTGCGCCGCCGCCTGGGCGAGCAGGGCGCACGCCTGCGCGAGATCGCCGCCGCGCTCAACGAGCAGCGGCTGGCGGAGTTCGGGGACAGCCGGCTGGAGGTCATCGGCCGCCTGCGCATCCAGACGGAGAACAACTGCATCGGCCGCGACATCGTTCCCGTCGCCGGCCTGCTGCTGTTTGGCTACAACGTCTTCATGGGGCTCAAGACGGCCGTCCGCGTGGAGGACGTCTTCGGCCTGTACCGGCTGGTGGAAGGGCCCGGCGGGTACGACGTGGAGCAGGCGGACCTGGCCGGCAGCTTTCTGGGCGACGACGCCTTCGTCCGCGACTTCCACGAGCTGTACGCGTACTACAAGAACGCGCGCCTGCTGCAGCTGGACGTGGCGGGCGGCAAGCTGCTGGCCGCGTTCCAGATCGGCGAGCGCAGCACGGACGTGCGCGTGTTCCGCTGGGCCATCGCCCCCCACGGTGGTGTCACGTACCTGGACGCCCGCGGCGACCGCGACCTCACCCTTCCGCCCCCGTTCGACTTCGAGTGGACCCGCGCGGGGCGCGAGCACACGGTCAACGGGCGCTTTCCCCACCTGAACGTGCTGGACACGCTGTTCGTGGAGACCACGGGCGGCGACCTGACCATCAAGGTGGAGAACAACACGGAGTCGGGGGAGGGCATCCACAGCGAGCCGGTGGATGAAAAGACGCAGTCGCTGGACGACGCGACCTTCGACTTTGCCCGGGTTGGATCGCTCGTCCTCCTCAAGGTCCTGCCGTATCGCGAGACGGCCTGGCGCGGCTTCGTCTTCAACACCATCACGGGGCGGGTGCAGCGCATCGACGCCATCGTGCAGGCGTGCGTGCAGCTGCCGGAGGACCACGGGATCATCTACCCCGGCGGCTACTACCTGCAGAACGGCGAGCACAAGGCGTTCGACGCGCGGATGGACGGCATGCGCTTTCAGCGCGCCATCCGCTCGCCCAACGGCGAAGACGTGATGTACGTCTTCTACGAGCACGAGGCCGGCCGCTCCGCCCTGTTCGTGTACAACCTCATCCAGCGCAAGCTGCAGAACCCGCTCTTCGGACACGGCCACGCCGTGCTGGGGGACGGGCGGATGGTGCTGTTCAACGCCGAGGGCGAAGCGCCCACGCGCGTGCATCCCATGCAGATCTGGCAGACGCCGTTCGTCTCCGACGAGTTCGCGGCCAGCCGCCCGCCGGGCACGAGCTTCATGGGCAGGCTGGGGAACGCGGAGCTGGTGCGCGGCATCTCCAGCCTGTTCGAGCTGGCGCGGGAGATCGAGCACCCGGAGGTCTCCGCGCGGCGCTACCAGCTGCTCACGCGCAACACCCGGCGCCTGTTCGACGCGCACCACTGGCTGGACGACCCCGCGGCCAAGGGGGCGGCCCCCGTGCTGCGCGAGATCGCCGCCACGGGCGAGTCGGTGCTGGACGAGTTCGAGAAGGTGGAGAGCATCCGCCGCCAGTCCGAGGCCGCCATGGCCCAGGCCCGCGCGGACCACGCCGCCCTCCTGGCCCGCCTGCTCCCGGAGGACTGGAGGCAGATCCAGGAGTTCGTGGACGCGCTCAACGAGATCACGCGCCAGCGGGGCCGACTGCTCACCGTCCGCGACCTTCGCTACGTGGACGTGGCGATGATCGATGGGATGGGCGCGGAGCTGCAGGAGGCGCAGGCGCGCATCGGCGCGGCCACGGGCGAGTTCCTGGCCGGGGAGACGGCGCTCGCGCCCCTTTCCGACCGCCTGCACGCGCTGGACGCCCAGGCGCAAAAGGGCGAGACGGCCGCCGCCCTGGCCGAGACGGTCGCCGCCCTGCAGGGGATGTCCGCCGACCTGGACATGCTGTCGGAGCTGATGGCCACGGTGCAGGTGGACGATGCCGTGCAGCGCACGCGGGTGGTTGAATCCATCTCCACCCTGTACGCCCGGCTCAACCAGGCCCGCGCCCGCGCCGAGCAGCGCCGCAAGTCGCTGGGCTCCGCCGAGGCCGTGGCGCAGTTCGCCGTGCAGTTTGCCCTCTTTGGGCAGAGCGTGGCCGGCGCGCTGGCGCTCTCCACCGATCCGGAAAAGGCGGACGAGCAGCTGTCGCGCCTCCTGGTTCAGCTGGAGCGCATCGAGAGCCAGTTCGGTGAGCACGAGCAGTTCCTGAACGACATCCTCGCCAAGCGCGAGGAGCTGCTGGACACGTTCGACACGCACAAGCAGGCGCTGCTGGACGACCTGCAGCGCAAGGCGCAGTCGGTGCTGGCGGCGGCCAACCGCATCCTGGACGGGCTGGGGCGCCGCACGGAAAAGTTCGCGGACGCGGACGAGCTGAACGCCTTCTTCGCCGGCGATCCGCTCATCCTCAAGGTGCGCGAGCTGGCCGAGCGGCTGCGCGCGTACCGCGACCCGGTCAAGGCGGACGACATCGAGGCGCGCATCAAGGGCGCGCGCGACCAGGCCGTCCGCGCCCTCCGCGACCGCAGCGACCTGTTCGAGGGCGGCGGCACCATCATCAAGCTGGGCCGCCACCGCTTCAGCGTCAGCACGCAGCCGCTGGACCTCACCATCCTTCCCCGCGGCGACGAGCTGGCGGTGCACCTGACGGGCACCGACTTCATGGAGCCCATCCACAGCGACGAGCTGGCGGCGCTCCGCGAGTACTGGCAGGTGTCGCTGGAGTCCGAGTCCCCCGCGCTGTACCGGGGCGAGTACCTGGCCGGCGAGCTCCTGGCAGCGGCACAGGCGGGCGCGGAAGGCCTGTCGATGGACGGGCTGCGGCGCGAGGCGGCGGAGGGCGACGCCCTGGCCAGGACCGTGGCCGCGTTCGCCGCGCCCCGCTACCGCGAGGGCTACCAGCGCGGCATCCACGACCACGACGCGACCCTCATCCTCCGCACGGCGCTGGCGCAGCTGGCCGCCGCGGGCGAGCTGGTGCACGCGCCGGAGCCCCGCGCCCTGGCCGCGCTCTTCTGGGCCGCGGGGCAGGGGGAGGACGACGTGCGGGAGTGGCGGGCACGCGTCTCCTCCGCCCAGGCCATGCACGCGCTGTTCGGCTCGCGCTCGGCGGCGGACGCGCTCCGGGGGGAGATGGCGGAGCGGCTGGAGCGGTACGTGGCGGCGAGCGGACTCCCCTTCGGCAGCGGGGTCGCCGCGAACGCCGCGGCGTACCTGTTCGACGAGCTGGCGGGGGGCAAGGAGGGGCTGATCGTCTCGCGCCCGGCCCGCGAGCTGGCGGACGGGCTCTTCGCCCGGCTGGACAAGGCGGACCACCGGAAGGCGTTCGACCACACGCTGCAGCAGCTGGGAGACCGGCTGTCCGCGCGGTACGTGCACGTGGTGCACTGGCTGGAGGCGCTGTGCACGGACGCCGCCCTGGCCCCGTTCGCCCGCTACGTCCCCGAAGCGGCGGCGCTCATCCTCACCCGCGACGGGCTGGCCCGCCGGCCCAACGATACGCAGCCGCTGGCGACGGTGGAAGGGCTGCTGGGCGAGCATCCGCGCATCGCCGAGGGGCGGCTGACCATGGCCGTGGACGAGTTCCTGGGCCGCGTGCAGGCGCACCGCGAGCGGTTCCTTCCCGGCTACCGCCGCTACCAGGAGATCCGCCAGCAGATCGCCGCGCGCGAGCGGGACGCGCTGCGCCTGCCGGAGCTCAAGGCGCGGCCGCTGACGTCGTTCGTGCGCAACCGGCTCATCAACGACATCTACCTGCCCATCATCGGCGACAACCTGGCCAAGCAGATCGGCACCACGGGCGAGGGCAAGCGCAGCGACCTGATGGGGCTGCTGATGATGATCTCGCCCCCGGGGTACGGCAAGACGACGCTGATGGAGTACGTGGCGCACTCCCTGGGGCTCGTCTTCGTCAAGATCAACGGCCCCGCGCTGGGGCACGAGGTGCGCTCGCTGGACCCCGCGCAGGCGCCGGACGCCACGTCGCGCCAGGAGCTGGAGAAGCTGGGGCTGGCGCTGGAGATGGGGAACAACGTGATGCTGTACGTGGACGACATCCAGCACACGCACCCCGAGTTCCTGCAGAAGTTCATCTCCCTGTGCGACGGCACGCGGCGCATCGAGGGGGTGTGGCGGGGACGGACGAAGACGTATGACCTGCGGGGCAAGAAGTTCTGCGTGGTGATGGCGGGCAACCCGTACACGGAGTCCGGCGAGGTCTTCCGCATCCCCGACATGCTGGCCAACCGTGCGGACATCTACAACCTGGGCGACGTGCTGGGCGGGATGGAGGATTCGTTCACGCTCAGCTACATCGAGAACAGCCTGACGTCCAACCCGGTCCTGGCGCCGCTTGCCACGCGCGACCTGGCGGACCTGTACGTGTTCGCGGACCGCGCCAAGGGGCTGGAGGTGAGCACCAACGGGCTGAGCCACGCGTACGGCGCGGCCGAGATCAACGAGATCGTGGGCACGCTGCAGCGCATCATGCGGGTGCGCGACGTGGTGTACCGCGTGAACCAGCAGTACATCGCCAGCGCGGCCCAGGCGGACAAGTACCGCACGGAGCCGGCGTTCAAGCTGCAGGGCAGCTACCGCAACATGAACAAGCTGGCGGAGAAGATCTCGCCGGTGATGAACGACGCCGAGCTGCAGCAGCTGGTCAGCGACCACTACCTGGGCGAGGCGCAGCTGCTCACGACGGGGGCGGAGGAGAACCTGCTCAAGCTCAAGGAGCTGCGCGGCATCCTCACCCCGGACGAGGCCGCGCGGTGGGAGCAGATCAAGCGCGACTTCCTGCGCGGCAAGGCGATGGGCGGCGACGATGCGGACGTGGGCGGCCGCGTGGTGGCGCAGCTGGCGGACATCGCGGGCGGGCTGCAGGCGCTGGGCGCGGCCGCGTCCGCCTCCGCTCCCGTGCCCGGGGCGACGCCCGTGCCGGAGCCGGACGTGCCCGTGCCCGGGCTGGCGCGCGAGGAGCTGCCCGAGGCCATCCGCGCGGCCGTGGCGCCCCTGGTGGATGCCATCCGCGCCACGCACGAGGCCATGCGCGCGAGCCACGCCCAGCAGAGCCAGGCGACGGATGCCATGCTCCGCGTGATGTCCGCCGTCCGCGTGGAGCCTGTGGTGGGCGCGGCGCCGGTCGCTGGAGTGGCGGGGGAACGCGTTTCCGTCACTGGAGAGCCGGTGGCCGCGTCCGAAGCCGGCGAGTCGGTCGCTTTCGCCGCCGCCGGGGCGGAGCCGGTTGCCGTCGCCACGGCCAGTGAGCCGGTGCACGCGGCCGTCGCCGAGGAGCCGGTCTCCACCACGGCGCCCGCAGAGGAGGTGCGGGTGGAGGGCAGCCTCCAGAACCTGCCCATCATCGGTGGAGACACGAAACCGCTGCGCGTGTGGCCGCCGAAACGCTGACGAGCGGCGTGGGAACGACGCATTCCATGCCGTAGCCATAGTTCCGTCTACGCGCGGAGAGACTGCATGGGTCACGCGGAGGACGCGGAGGCAAACGGAGAGGACGCGGAGAAAAGATGGTTTTCTCCGCGTCCTCTCTTTTTTGATCCTCCGCGTCTTCCGCGTGATTCTTTCTCGTATACCAAATCCTGAAAAAGAATTGGCGTACAGAGGAACAGAGTTAGACAGAGGAAGATGAATAACGGTGCTTGTTTCTGCTCCTCTGTCTGACTCTGTTCCTCTGTATTCCCAGGTGTTGTTTTTTTTCTCGGGTTTGGTATTACGTCCGCCGCCCCGGAGGCCTACGCCCGCGCGAGGCGCTTGCCGCGCTTCTGCACGTACATCTGCTGGTCGGCGGCTTCGAGTAGCGCCTCCATGCCGCGCGGCGCGGCGGGGTCGAACGCGCTGAAGCCCAGGCTCAGGGCAAGCTGAAAGGGGCGCTCCGCCGTGGCGTTGTGGCGCGCGAGCGATTCCGCCAGCCGCGCGGCGCCCGCCTGCACGGCCGCGTCCGGCGCGCCCCGGCCCGTCCCGTCGTCGCGCACCAGCACCACGAACTCGTCCCCGCCCATCCGCGCCACCACGTCCGGCTCGCCGAAGCTCGCGCGGATCAGCCGGGCCGCGTCGCGGATGGCATCGTCCCCCGCCGGGTGGCCCAGCGTGTCGTTGATCCGCTTGAGGTCGTCCAGGTCCGTGAACACCACGCCAAAGCCGCGTCCGTGGCGCTCCCCCTCGCGGATCATCTGCTCGGCCAGGGCCAGCAGCGCGCGGCGGTTGTAGAGCCCCGTGAGGTCGTCGTGCAGCGACAGGTCGCGCAGCATCTCCTCGCGCAGGGTGCGCCGCACGTTGCGCACGCGCATCCGGTGCGCGGCCAGCACGAGCCCCGCGGCGGCGGCGATCATCATCCCCAGGAACCAGCGCGTCTGCCAGAACCAGGGCCGCAGCCGCAGCATCACGCGCGGGCTGCGGGTGCTCTCCACGCCGTCCTCGTTGCGCGCCTGCACGTGAAAGGCGTAGCGGCCCGGCGGCAGGTTGGTGTAGTACGCCACCCGCCGCGCCCCGCCGTCCACCCACTTCGTGTCGTACCCCTCCAGCCGGTAGCGAAAGCGCAGCTGCTCGGGGGCCACGAAGCTGGCGGCCGTGAAGTGGAACTCCAGCCGGCGGCTTCCCGGCGGAACGACGATCTCCGCGCCGCCCTCGTGCACGGCGTCGTCCACCACCACGCGCTCGATCAGCGGCACGGGCGCGCGGGCGTTGCGCTGCAGCCGCGCGGGGTCCACGATGGCCAGCCCCGCGGGTGTGGCGAACCACAGCCGGCCGTCCTGGCCCCGCCACGCGCGCGAGATGGACGACGCCTCGCCCGCCATCCCGTCGCGGCTGCCGAACTGCTTGAGGGTGAGCGTGCGCGCCCGCCCCGCCGCGACCGCCTCCAGCTCCGTGCGCGGCACGTGGCCAATGCCCCACGAGCCCGTGAGCCACAGGTTGCCGCGCCCGTCGTCCAGCGCCTGGTACACGGCGTTGCCGGGGAGCCCGTGGCGCGTGTTGAACAGGAAGATGCTGTCCCCCCGGATGCGCGCCAGCCCGCGCGCCGAGCCCACCCACACCGTTCCGTCCGCGTCCTCCGTCATCCGGAACACGGGCTGCCGCGCCAGCGCGCGCGGCCCGGGGACGAAGCGGCCGCCCTCCATCCGGAACAGCCCTTCGCTCTGCGTCCCCACCCACAGCGTGCCGCGCCGGTCCTGGAAGAGGGAGAGGATGTACGGATCGGTGAGCCCCTCCGTCCGGCCGTAGGATCGGAACCGCCCATCGCGCATCTGGGCCAGGCCGTTGTACGTCCCCACCCACAGCGTCCCGTCGCGCGCCTCCCACAGCGCCCGCACCCGGTCGTCCGGGAGGCCGTCGCGCGCGCCGAAGGTCACCGTCCGCCCCGCGCGGATCCGCGTCAATCCGCCGTTGGTCGCCACCCACACGTCGCCGTTGCGGCTGCGCAGCAGGTCGCGGGTGATGTTGTCCGCCAGGGCGCCGCCGGCCTGCGTGAACAGCTCCGTCCCCCGCGCCGTGCGATGCGCCACGCCGCCGTGCGTGGCGATCCACGCGCCCCCCGCGCCGTCGCCCTCGATGGCGGAGACGAGGTCGTGGGGCAGCCCGTCCGCGCGGGTGACGGTGGACACCGCCGTGGGGCGCAGGCGAAACAGGCCGCCCTGGCGCGATCCCACCCACAGGTTGCCCTCCGCGTCCTGGTGCAGCGTGGACGCCTGGGCGATGGGGCGGCCGCCGGGAAGGGGGATGGGCACGGCGCGGCTCCCTTCCATGCGGAACAGGCCGTTCTCCGCCGCCAGCCAGAGCGTGCCGCCGCGGTCCCGGAGGATGGTGTTCACCCGGCGCGGCGCCCCCGTGCCCTCCGCGGCCACCTGGCGGATCTCGCCGCCGCGGATGCGGGTGACGCCCGCGTCGAAGGTGCCCACCCAGACGGTGCCGTCCGCGTCCGCGTACACCGAGGTGACCTGCGCCGTCGGCTCTCCCACGCGCACGTAGCGGCCGTCGCGGTAGCGCACCACGCCGCCCGCCGTCGTGCCGATCCACAGGTTGCCCGCGGGGTCCCGGGCCAGCTCCCCCACGGACAGCTCGTCCATCCCGGCCGGCGCGGGGAGGCGTTGGATGCGCCCGTCCTTCACCCGGCTCACGCCCCCGCGCGTGCCCACCCACAGCACGTTGCCGGTGTCCGGCAGCAGCGCCGTCACCTGGTCGCTCTTGAGCCCGTCCCGCGTGCCGAAGACCGTCCATCGGCCGGCCGCGTAGCGCACCAGCCCGCTCCGCTCGCTCGCGCCCCACAGCGCGCCGGCGGAGTCCACGTCCACGCGCCAGAAGCTCGCGCGGTCCAGCCCGGGGATGTCCTGCTCGGTGAAGAGGCGGAACGCCACCCCGTCGAAGCGCAGAATCCCTTCGTACGACGCCAGCCACAGGTAGCCATCCGGCGTCTGGGCGATGTCCAGCGCGATGTTGGAGGGGAGCCCCTGCTCGGTCCCCCAGTTCGCGAACGCCATCCCCGGCGCCTGCGCCTGCGAGGGGGCCGCGCCGGCCGCGACGAGGCACGCCGCGGCCAGGGCGAGCGCGCGGCGCCGGCCGCATCTGCGGCGAACGGATTCGAGGAGGGTTGCTGGGATGGACATCGGGCTTCGGGAAGGGTACCCGGCACTGCGGGCTCCCCCCAAACTGCGGCGCCTTCCTCTCCGCGCAAGAGGAAGGCTGTGATGCGTCACTGCGTGAGGTGCGTTTTGGTGGATGGGAATTCGTCCGCGGGCGGACCGTCGGCCGCTCGGCAGGCCCCGCGCCGAGCGAATGAATTCGCCGCAACGACCACACGAAGTCCGCCTGCGCGGACTGCCGCCTTTCGTCCTGGGAACAGGAGAGCCTACGGGGACGGGCTCACTCGCCGCCCTCCGGGCGCAGGTAGCCGCGCAGCGTCGCGACGCGGCGAAAGCCGAGCGCCTCCCACACCGGAAGCCCGTCCGCGCTGGCCTGGAGCGTCGCCGTGCGCATCCCCTCGCCGCGCGCGGCGGCCATCACGGCGCGCACCAGCCCGCTCGCCAGGCCCCGCCGGCGATGCGCGGCCTCCGTCGCGACGAAGTGGATCCCGAGGTCGTCACCGGCCCGGAAGGTCAGCGCCACGCAGGCGAATTCGCCCTCCGCCCGCACCCCGTGCAGGCGGACGCGGTCGTCGCGCAGCGGCTGCAGCATCGCGCCGAACCAGTCCGATTCCCCGTACGCGCGCTCGTTCACGCCCGCCAGCACCGCGAGCGACGGCGTCTCCACGTCCCGCGCGCCGCCGCCCAGCTCCAGCGCGGGATCGTCCAGGACGAGGCCCATGCACGGCGTGGCGAGCTCCGGCTCCTCCACGCGCCCCGCCACGGCGTCCGCCACGGTCCACAGGCACAGTGGCAGGAGCGGGTCGTCCGCGGGCGGCGCCGCCCCCGCCGGCACGATGGCCGCGTCGAAGAACGGGTTGCCGGCCGCGGCGGGGACCCGCGCCCCCACGGCATCCGCCCGCCGCACCACCGACTCCGGGCCCGCGCTGCAGCGTCCCAGCGCCGCGATCAGCTCGCCGTAGCCCAGGAGACAGCGCCGCGCCAGCTCCGCATCATCCATCCTGCCCATCGTCTCCGCCTCCATTCCGGGAAAGGATCCGCGCGCCCGGCCCGGAGCCGGCGCGCACGAATCCATCCCCATGAATGGAGCGGCGCCGGCGGAAGTTCCCGTCCGGCGGCGGATTCGAAGGATCAGCGCTCCGGCGCCCGGCCGGCGGCGGAGCGGGGACGGCGGCGGCGGTCGCCGACGCGGCGGTCGGAGGGGGCGGCGGACGGGGCGGGCTCATCCACCGTGTCGATCCACCGCTCCGTCCCCTCGATGCGGTTGATCTTGGCGATCTCCTCCAGCCGGCGGCGCATCTCGTCGTGCGTGAGCGTGGGGGCGTCCGCGTAGCCGGGATGCTCCTGCCCCATCAACCGCTCGATGGCGTGGTCGTCCGCCTCTTCCACCGCCTGCAGCCACTCGTTCAGGAAGATGGTGATCTTGCACTCCTCCAGCGCCCGGTCGATGAGCTCGCGCGGCGACAGGCCGGACGGCGCGGAGACGAACGACACGTCGTAGCCGGGCCCCAGGATCTTGCGGAACACCCACGCCGCCCGCGACAGGTGAAAGTCCGACGTCACCACGCGGATGGACGTCCAGTCGTTGGGCTCCAGGAAGCGCGCGCGGGTAAAGTAGGCGTTGCCCAGCGTGTCCTTGGCGTCGTCCTCCAGGAACAGCGCCGTGCGCGGCACCCCGTAGTCCGCCGCGTACGCCGCCATGGCCGCCGCCTCCGTCACCGCCGGCTCCGGGCCGTTCAATCCGCACCGCCCGGAGAGGATGAGCCGCGGGGCCACGCCCCACTCGAAGAGCTCCACCCCCCGCTCCACGCGTGCCCGGGCCACGGGGGGAAGGGTGCCGTCGGGGAGCACGCCGCCCCCCAGCACCACGATGGCGTCGGCCGCGCCGCTGATGGGGGGCGGAAGGTGTTCGAGATCCGTCAAAGGGCGTTCAGCTCCTGGGAGAACGTGCGCGCCACGCTGGACCAGTCGTAGCGGTCGCGGGCAAGGCGAAAGAGGGTTTCCTGGTGGCGCTCCCCCATCTCCAGCGCCATGGGCACGTGGCGGACGATGTCCATCACCGTGCGCTCGGCCGCGGGGTCCAGCTTCATGGCGTCCGCCACCCCCGGCGGCAGCGCGTCCTCAAGGGCGTCGATGCTGGCCTTCATCCCCCCGAAGTAGGTGCCCAGGGGAAAGGCGCCGCTGGCCAGGGCCTCCAGGAACACGAGCGGCCCCGCCTCCTTGACCAGCGAGGGAAAGACGGCCGCGTCGCAGCAGGGGAAAAGATAACGCAGCTCCCGGTGCGTCAGGTAGCCGCTGAAGATCACCCGGTCGCGCCGCACGTGCCGCTCCCCCGCCGCCCAGTACGCCTCCAGCCCGCCGTCCCGCTCCAGCCCCTCCATGAACCGCGCGACCTTGGTGAGCGCCTGCCCGCCGCCTTCGCCTTCCGGATCGCCCTCCAGCGCCCGCCCGCTGGCCACGATCTGCGCGAAGAGCGCCCGGTCGCCGTGCTCCAGCGCCCACAGCATCGCCTCCAGCGGCTCGCGCAGGGGCCCGTGCCCCACCACGATCAGGCGCAGGTCCGGCGCGGCCTCCAGCATCAGCGGCAGGGCGGCGACCACCTCCTGCACCCCCTTGGCGGAGATCAGCCGCCCCAGGTACAGCAGCGTGCGGTCGTTCGCCCAGTCCACCGCGTCCAGCTTCGCCTCCAGCTCCGCGTCCGGCACCTTGCTGGGAAAGCCGCGCCCCAGGGCCAGCGCCGCGTCCAGCGCCGGGCCGGCCGTCCCCTCGGCGAGCGCGGCCAGCATCGCCTCCGTCTGCGCCTCCGTGCGGCCGCGGGGCAGGCCGGCGAGGGACTGGATGAACTGCGCCGCACGGGCGGGACGCTGCGCCCGGGGCACGGGCTCGAACTGGCTGGTATCCACCCCCAGGTGCAGGTCCACCGTCTTTTCGTCCAGCCCCGGCACCCCGGCGAGGATGGTGAGGACGCGGTCGCGCATCTCGTCGCCGTGCACGAACACGCGCGCGGCGTCCGCGAACGCACCCTGCGCCAGGCGAAGAAAGCGGACGTCGCGCTTTACGGCGTACTCCAGCGCGCTGCCGTGCGGCATCACCGCGTAGGGAATGCCCTCCGCCGCGCCCACCCGCTGCGCCACCACGGACATCAGCACGGCGTGGTTGGCGTGCATCACCGTCACCCCGTTCTCCCGGACGATGCGGGTGAGCGCCCGGACGTTGCGCTCCAGGTACTCCTCCACCTCCTCGTCGTTCAAATCCACCATGGGGACCACGCGGGAGAACTCCTCGTAGCGGTCCCACACGTACACGGGCAGGGTGTCGCCCAGCACCGGCTTGTGGAGGATGCAGACGCCGGGGTGCTCGATGGCCGGATCGCGCAGGTAGAACGTCTCCGTGGTGCCGTCCGGGTTGTAGCGGCGCGCCTCGGTGATGAACGGATAGCGCTCGGGATGGTTTTCCTGCACCACCAGGTGCACCGTCTCGCCCCGGCGGCAGAGGGATTCCACCACGGAGCGCGTCCACAGGTTGCTCCCGGAGCCTTCCAGCAGGTAGCCGTGCAGGATGCAGATCATGAGGAGTTCCGGGGCGGATGGGTGGGCGTGCCGGGTCGCGGGGCGCGGCCGGCGCCGAGGAGTGCATCTTCCGATCCGTGGACCGCGGATGCATGCCGATCCGTCCGCCCGGGCACGTCGTACCGCCTTCCCGGCCGGCCCGCGATCCCTTTGTTTACGTCCAGGGTGCGTAGAGGGATGCAGCCGGGCGCTGTTACGGGAGCAGGAATGCCCGGTGCGGGGCAGGGCGGGGGACGACAGGGAATTCCGTGTTCCGCGACAGATGGGGGGCAATCAGAGTGGTTTACCCGGTGGATGACGTGCCGCTCCGTCTACGGCTGCTGACGAAGGAAGTGAATCGCCTGCGCGAAAAGCTGTGGGGCGAGGTGGAGCGGGCGCGGGCCGCGCGCGAAACCGCCCGGCGGCTGACGGAAGAGCGCGCGGAACAGCGCCAGGAGCAGGAGGCCGCCGCGGGCGGAGTGCCCTAGCGCCCCCCGCCCGTCCTTTCCCGGCGGGATGGATGGGCGGGTGACCGATGCGGATGCGAACCCTGCGCAACCCCGTCCGTGGCCCCGGCTTGGGCAGGGCGGGGGCTGGCGCGCGCATTGGCCCGCGTCCTGCTCAATGGCGTCCCATGCATCAGGAACACGCCATCCAGCGGCGCCGTGCGCCGGACGAGAACGCAACGGGTGCACCGGGCGGGCTTCCCCCGTCCCGCCCCGGCGATCCCCGCCGCGAGCCGGCCGAGCGCGAGGGCGCGTTCCGGCGCGGCGAGCAGGCGGCGGCCGCACCGGTGCGCGACCCCTACACGGGCATCGCGGACGCGGCCGTGGCCCAGCGCGCCTTTGCGGCGCTGGCCGAGAACACGCGCGACTTCGCCATCTTCCTGCTGGACCCGGACGGCATCATCACCTTCTGGGGCGAGGGCGCGCGCCTGATGAAGTGGTGGACCCGCGAGCAGGCCGAGGGCGGGCACCTGCGGCTGCTGTACCCCGAGGGCGGGTCCGAGGACGGGACGGCCGAGGCGCACATCATCGAGGCCGCCCGCACGGGCGAGTACACGGGCGAGGGGCAGCGCATCCGCGGCGACGGCTCCACCTTCTGGGCCGGCGTGAGCCTCACCGCCCTGCGCGACACCGAGGGCGCGCTCATCGGCTTCGCCAAGGTCACGCGCGACCTCACCGCCCGCCGCGCGGCCGACGCCGTGGTCAAGGCGGCCCGCGACGAGGCCGAGGAGGCGCGCAGGCAGGCCGAGGAGGCCAACCGCGCCAAGAGCCTGTTCCTGGCCACCATGAGCCACGAGATCCGCACCCCCATCAACGCCGTGATGGGCTACGTGGACCTGCTGGACCTGGAGCTGGCGGGCCCCCTGAACGAGACGCAGCGGGGGCAGCTGGCGCGCATCCGATCCAGCAACATGCACCTGCTGGGGATCATCGACGAGGTGCTGGACTTTTCCCGGGTGGAGGCGGGGCGCATCACCCTGGCCCGCCGCGCCGGGCGCCTGGCCGCTCCCGTGGACGCCGCGCTGCTGATGGTGGCCATGCAGGCCGAGGCCAAGGGCGTGTACCTGGCCGATTCCGTCTCCGGCTTCGCGGCCGACGTGCCCTACTGGGGCGACGAGGACCGCGTGCGGCAGATCCTCGTCGTCCTCCTGTCCAACGCCGTCAAGTTCACCCCGCCGGACGGACGGATCACCGTGAGCGCCGGGACGTCGGAGCAGCCCCCGTCCGACACGCAGCTGGACGGCCCCGGCCCGTGGGTGTACGTGCGGGTGGAGGACACGGGCCCGGGGATCGCGCCGGACCGCATCGCCGCCATCTTCGAGCCGTTCGAGCAGGCGGACATGACGCTCACCCGCCAGCACGGGGGCACGGGGCTGGGATTGACCATCGCCAGGCGCCTGGCGATGCTGATGGGCGGCGACCTGACCGTGCGCAGCCAGCCGGGGATGGGGAGCGTCTTCTTCCTGTGGCTCCCCGCCGCGGCGGAGGAGGCGATGGACACGACCCTTTCCCGCAGCGACCGGATGGACGCGCCGGGGCCGCGGCTGCTGCAGGCGGTGCGCGACGCCATTCTGGTGGAGCTGGAGCGCATCCTCCACGTGTACGTGGCCCGGCTGCGAAGCGACCCCGGCACGCCCAGGGCGCACGCGCTCAGCGAGGCGGAACTGGAGGACCACCTGGCCACCTTCCTGTCCGACCTGGCGGCCACGTTCAGCGCGCTGGACCTGTCGGCCTCCAACGACGCGGAGAACCTGCGCGACGGCACGGCCATCCAGCGCACCGTCTCGGAGCGGCACGGGAGCCAGCGGCGGCGCCTGGGGTGGAGCGCGGACGAGGTCCGGCGCGAGTTCCAGATCCTGCGGGAAGAGGTCGCGTCCGCCGTCCAGCGCCGCGTGCACCGCCCCCGCCCGGACGAGGTGAAGGAGGCGCTGGATGCCGTCGAGGAGTTCATCGCCACCGCCGAGCGCATCAGCCTGGCGAGCTGGGAAAGCCCGCCGCCGTGATCCGCGCGGGTTCGGAGCGACAGGCTGTCATACCAAGTCTCAGGAATCATTGTGCACGCAGAGTTCTACTGCGGTCTCACGCGGAGGCGCGGAGGACACGGAGAACTGCGGAAAGACAACCGATTGAATCACACAGAGGAACAGGGGTAACAGAGGAACTTCTGCCGTCCTCTGTTCCCCCTGTTCCTCTGTGTGCGATTGCCGTTGTTGTTCTCATTTTGTTCTCCGCACCTTCCGCGTGATCCATCTTGATGGGAATGTATGCGGAAGCCTGAGATCGGCCGGGTCTTCCGTTCCAGGGCACCGCGCTTGCAGCCATCCATCGCGAGGCGCCGGCCATCGTCCCCATCCACCCCGCCGGCCGCACCCGCTCTCCGGCGATGCGCTCTCCCGCCACGTCATCCTCCCACGCCGATCCCGCATAGCGCACGATGAGCATCCCACGGATGGAGATCGTGGCGGACCCCCTCCGCGCGGCGCAGGCCCTCTACTTCGCGGCCATGCTGGAGCAGCCGCGCCGGATGGCGGACCGGCTGGCGGAGCTCTTCGCGGCGGGGCGGCTGCCCGTGGGCCCGGGCCGCGCCGCCGAACGCCTGCTCGCGTACGGGAACGCCGCCCCCGACGGGATGAGCGAGGCCGAGCGGCGGAGCGTCTACGCCCGCGTCCTGGGAATGGCGGGCGGCGCCGCGGGGCAGACGGACAACCACGCGTTCAACGACCTGTTCCCGCGCTTCGCGGTGGCGGTTTCGTCGTACGCGCGCCGGGCGGCGGGGGATGATCCGGGCCCGCCCGGGGAGGAGGTGCGCCGCGCCGCGCGGGACCTTGCCGCCAACGTGTCGCTGCACGCCGGTGGAATCGCACGGGGCGCCGCCGAGCAGCTGCAGGCGCAGGTCCGGGCCGCGCTGGACATCCTCGGCGAGCCCGCGATCCAGGCGGGGTACAGCGCCCGCGACCCCGCCGAGGTCATCGAGGCCGTGGCGTCGCTGGGGCTGAACCGCGCCCGCAACGGCGGCCCCGCCACCGTGCGCCGCCACACGATGGCGGAGGCCGGTTCCGTCCTCCTTGGCTGGCTGGCGGAGAACGCGCCGCGCCTTTCCGGTGCGCTGGTGCTGGATACCGGCGGCGCGCGCTCCAGCGCTCCCCTGCGCCGTCCCACGGACGCCGACCTGGTCCACGCCGCGGAGTCCTGGCTCTCCGCCGCCGGCACATCGAACCGCACGGCCGATGACGACGCGGCGGATGACGGCGCCCGGACCGCGGCTTCCCTTGCACCGGGCCCGATCACGGGGCAGACGGGCTTGCCCCCGTTCGTCGGCGAGCTGATCCACGGCACCTTCAACGCCCTGACGGAGGCCTCCATCCAGCAGATGCAGTCGTACGCCGAACTGGTGCACGGCGCCGCGGGGGCCATCGACGCGTTCGGCGACGGGAACGTCACCGACGACGACGCGCGCGCCTGGCTCGCGGCCAAGTGGCCCGATGCCCTGGTGATGGACCCGGCGGGACCGGGCGAGCCGCCCACGCGCCGCCTGCGGGTGGGCGCGGCGGACGGCGGCGCGGCGCTCGGCGGCATCTCCCGCGAGCTCGGCCTGGCCCCGCCCGTCCTCGATCTCACCGGCGACGCGGAGGAGCAGCGGCTGGTGACGGCCGCCCGCACCCGGCTCGACCACGGCCGGCAGCAGCTGCTCGCGACCCTGGTGCGGATGAACCTCAACCGCGTGTCCTGACCGATCGGTCCCGGGGTCTCGCTCGCGCCGTCATGCTGTCGCTCGCGCCGGCGGTCCTGCTCCGGCCGGAGGGTGCAGATGCGGGTCGCATGTTTGCTTGTGCGGCGCACGGGAGGAGAGTAGCGTGCGGAGAAGGTCCCGGATGTTTTCCGACCGCAACGGGCCGGACTGCAGCATTCCCACGGAGTACGACCGGGTAAACGTCGCGGCCGGGACGATCACCGCCCCCTGACGCGGTCCGCGCGTCCGCGCGCCGCGCGAGGCCGGGCGGACCCCCTGCCCGACATTCCGGCACGAACGTGTATCAGCTTTCAGATGCGGACGATTTTTCCATTGACGGGAGTGCAGTCCGCGTGCATCGTTGCAGTGCCTTCCGCAGTCTTCGCACGTCCCACATCCCATCCCCCTGAGGCCCCATGAGATCCGGATCCATCCGCACCCTGCCGCTCGCGCTGGCGGCGGTCCTGCTGCTCTCCGCCTGCACCGACCGGCTGCCTTCCGCCGCCGCCCCCGCCGAAGCGGGCACGCCTTCGCTCACCGTGATCCCCACCAACGCGTTCGACACCATGGACGGCGGGCGCGACCACGCCTGCGGCCTCACGAGCAGCGGGCAGGGGTACTGCTGGGGGCGCAACGCCTTCGGGCAGCTGGGCGACAGCAGCGCCGCGGCCACCACGACCCCCGTGGCCGTGCTGCATCCGTCCGGCGTGACCTTTGACCGCATCACGGCCGGCGGCGCGCACACCTGCGCCCTTACCACCGCGGGGCAGGCCTACTGCTGGGGCCACAATGCGGATGGCCGGCTGGGCGACAGCACCACCGTGCTCCCCCTGATGCCCGTGGCCGTGCTGCCGCTGGGCGGCATCGCGTTCGCCCAGATCGACGCGGGCAACGGGCACACCTGCGGGCTCAATGGTAGCGGACAGGCCTACTGCTGGGGGCAGAACACCTCCGGGCAGGTGGGCGACAGCACCATCAACAACTATCGCATCAGCCCCACGGCGACCATGCAGGGAAGCCTGGTCTTCACCTCCATCTCCGCGGGCTTCAGCCACACCTGCGCGCTGGACGGCGCCGGCCAGGCGTACTGCTGGGGATACGACGGCGACGGCGCGCTGGGCAACGGCAGCACCTTCGGCGGGCGCATTCCGCAGACCGTGCAGCAGCCCGCGGGCGTGACGTTCGTGGCCATCAGCTCCAACTACAGCCACTCGTGCGGCCTTACCAGCGGCGGCCAGGCGTACTGCTGGGGCGACAACCTCTCCGGCCAGCTCGGCGACAGCACCCTCGTGGACCGCAACGCGCCGGTGGCGGTGCAGCAGGGCGCGCTTTCCTTCGTCTCCATCACCACGGGGAGCGACCACACCTGCGCGGTGGACGGCAGCGGAAACGCGTACTGCTGGGGCGGCGACGCCACGCAGCAGCTGGGCAACGGGGCGGGCGCGGCCAGCCGCATTCCCGTCGCCGTGACGATGCCCACCGGCGTCGCCTTCGCCTTTGCCTCCGTGGACGCGGCCAAGTCGTGCGCGCTGGATACCATCGGGCAGGCGTGGTGCTGGGGCCGCAACAACTTCAACCAGATCGGCGACGGCACCGCCACCACGCGCAACGTGCCGACGGCCGTATCGCACTGACGGACGCGGGGATGGACGTGGAGCGATCCGCGTCCATCCTCTCGAAAACCCCGATCAGCGGTGATGGATGATGAATCAGCCCGGCCGGGCGTTTTCCCGGCCGGGCTTTCCATGATCTTCATCTCCGCCCTCGCATGCACTCCGCGTTGACAGCGGGGCCCTGGTTTGGTGTCGGCGCAGGCCGCCAGTGTGATGTTGTAGCCGCGATTTCAATTCAATCGCTCGTCGCGAGGGCTGCCCCCGGTCACCGTGCCGATCGCTCCCTCCGATCGCTTGCCCCTGATCGCTCGATCCTTATCGCTTGCTCCTCATCGCTCGATCCTGATACCAAATCTCAGGAATGATTGTGCACGCAGAGTTCTACTGCGACTTTACGGGGAGGCGCGGGGGACACGGAGAACTGCGGAAAGACAACCGATTGAATCACACAGAGGAACAGGGGGAACAGAGGAACTTCCGCCGTCCTCTGTTCCCCCTGTTCCTCTGTGTGCGATTGCCGTTGTTGGTTCTCATTTTGTTCTCTGCACCTTCTGCGTGAGCCCATCTTTGATGCCGGAGTGCATAATCATCTCGGATATCCGGTATGATCGCTCGATCCTCATCGCTCGATCCTCATCGCTCCGCCTCCAACCGCTCGCCCCAGTCGCTTCCCCGCGCCGCAAATCCAGCGCTCCCGGACCGAATTCTTTGCCCCGGGGCAGCGATTGCGGTAAACTCCCGCCCTCGCGGAAACCACGACGGCGGACTTGATCGGATCATCAGCGATGAGCACCAGCTTTTTTGACGACCTGCAGGCCCGCGGCCTTGTTCATACTGCCAGCGAAGGCGTGCGGCAGCTGTTCGAGGCCGGGCCCGTGACGGCCTACATCGGATTCGATCCCACGGCGTCCAGCCTGCACGTGGGCTCGCTCCTTCCCATCATCGCCCTCATGCGGCTGCAGCGCGCGGGGCACAACGCCGTGGCGCTGGTGGGCGGCGGCACGGGGATGATCGGCGACCCCAGCGGCAAGACCGTGGAGCGGCAGCTGCTCACCCGCGCGGACGTGGAGGCCAACGTCCAGGGGATCCGCGACACGCTGGGCCGCTTCCTGGCGTTCGACGGGCCGCACGCGGCGCAGCTCATCGACAACCACGAGTGGCTGGCGGGGCTGGGGCTCATCGAGTTCCTGCGCGACGTGGGCAAGCACTTCACGGTCAACTACATGCTGGCCAAGGACTCCGTGTCGCGCCGGCTGGAACAGGAAAGCGGCCTGTCGGTGACGGAGTTCGCGTACTCGCTGCTGCAGGCCTACGACTTCGCCGTGCTCAGCGACCGCTACGGCTGCCACCTGCAGATGGGCGGCAGCGACCAGTGGGGCAACATCACCGCGGGAATGGAGCTCATCCGCCGCACCCGCGGCCGCCACGCGCACGGCATCGTCCTTCCCCTCGTGACCACCTCCGCCGGCGTCAAGTTCGGCAAGACGGAGGCGGGCACCGTGTGGCTGGACGCGGAGCGCACGTCGCCCTTCCGCTTCTTCCAGTTCTGGCTGAACACGGACGACCGCGACGTGGAGCACTACCTCAAGGCGTTCACCTTCATGCCTTTGGGGGAGATTGCGGATGTGATGGGAGAGCACGCGCAGAACCCCGCCGCCCGCACGGCCCAGCGGCGCCTGGGCGCCGAGGTCACGCGCCTGGTGCATGGGGACGATGGGCTGCAGCGCGCCGAGCGGGCCACGGGCGTGCTCTTTGGCAGCGTGGCCGCGCAGGAGCTGCCGGCGGCGGAGCTGCTGGACGTGTTCGCCGACGTGCCGTCCACGGAGGTGGAGCGCGCGCGGCTGGAAGGGGAGGGGATGGCGGTCGTGGACCTGCTGGCGGAGGCCGGCGTGGCCGCGTCCAAGGGCGAGGCGCGGCGGCTGATCCAGGGCGGCGGCGTGTCGCTGAACGGCGCGCGCGTGGCCGCCATCGACCAGCGCGTCCGCGTGGAAGACGCCATCGACGGCCAGGTGCTCCTGCTGCGCAAGGGAAAGAAGGACAACCACGTCGTCCGCGTCGCCGGCTGACGGCCCATCGAGGTACGCCGGCGTTTACTGCTTTCATCGCAGCGCTCGCGGAGTAGATCGGAGAGTACGCAGAGAACTGCTCGAATCGGTTCTCTGCGTACTCATCTTTTCACCCTGCGTACTCTGCGTGAAAAATCCGTTTGTCCCCGGCGCTGGCGATGGAACGAGGGACGCGGCAGATTGCCCGCCTCATCCTCCCTGACGTATCCCGCTGCCCTCCCCGCCCGTGACCCGATCGCCCGAAGAACCGACGTTCGCCGCGGCGCCCGTCCGCCAGGTGCTCACCGAGCGCGAGGAGCGCTTCGAGCGGATCCGCCAGCGCACGGGGTTGGTCCTGGCGCCGCTCGTCTTCACGGCGCTGCTGCTGATGCCGCTGGGCGCCATGAAGCCCGAGGCGCACCGGCTGGCCGCGGTGATGGCGGCCGTCGTCATCCTGTGGATGACCGAAGCGCTGCCCATGCCCGTGACGGCGCTGCTGGGCGCCGCGGCGGCGGTCGTGCTGCGCGTGGCGCCGGCCAAGGAAGTGTTCGCGCCCTTCGCCGATCCGCTCATCTTCCTGTTCATCGGCTCGTTCATCATCGCCCGCGCCATCTTTCTCCACGGCCTGGACCGGCGGATGGCGTACGGCGTCCTGGCGATGAAGTGGATCGGCGGGCGGCCGTCGCGCGTGCTGCTGGCGTTTGGCGCGGTGACGGCCACGCTCAGCGCCTGGATGTCGAACACGGCCACGACGGCCATGATGTTCGGCATCGGGATGAGCATCCTGTCCGTGATGATGGCCGGGGGAAGCCCGGGAAAGCCCGCCATCGATCCCCGCTACGCCACGGGATTGATGCTCATGACGTCGTTCGCCGCCTCCATCGGCGGCCTGGCGACGCCCGTGGGCACGCCGCCCAACGTCATCGGCATCGGCTTCATCCGCGGCATGCTGAACGAGGACGTCACCTTCTTCGAGTGGATGGCCGTGGGCGTGCCGGTGGTGGTGCTGCTGTTCACCTGCCTGTACCTGTACCTGAACGCGCTCTCCCCCGCCGGAGTGAAGACGCTGGGCGACGGCACGGAGGTCATCCGCCGCGCGCGCGACTCGCTGGGCCCCTGGTCGCGCGGGCAAAAGTCCGTGGCCATCGCGTTCGGCGTGACGGCGGTGCTGTGGATCACCCCCGGCCTGTTCGCGCTGACCATGGGGGAGACGAGCGGCATCTACCGGCAGATGAGCGCTCGCCTGCCGGAATCCGCCGCGGCGCTGCTGGGTGCGCTGCTGCTCTTCCTCCTGCCGGGCAACGACGGCGCGCGCGCCATCACCTGGGACGAGGCGGCGAAGATCGACTGGGGCGTGATCCTGCTGTACGGCGGCGGGTTCGCGCTGGGCGTGCTCTCGTTCCAGACGGGGCTGGCGGAGGCCGTGGGGCGCGGATTGACGGGGATCCTTCCCGTGCACGGCGAGTTCGGGCTGCTGTTCGCGTCCGTGGTGGTGGCCGTGCTGGTGTCGGAGACCACGTCCAACACCGCGTCCGCCAACATGGTGGTGCCCGTGGTGATCTCCATCGCCGTTGCGCAGGGCGCGGACCCGTTCATCCCCGCCCTGGGCGCCACGATGGCGGCCAGCCTGGGATTCATGCTCCCCGTCTCCACGCCGTGCAACGCCATCGTCTACGGCTCCGGCTACGTGCCGCTGATGCGGATGGTGCGCTACGGCGTGATCCTGGACGTGATCGGGATCGTCGTCATCACCGGCGCGGTGTGGATGCTAGCGCCGCTGCTGCGGTGACGGAAGTGCGAAAGTGCGAAAGTGCGAAAGTGCGAAAGTGCGAAAGTGCGAAAGTGCGAAAGTGCGAAAGTGCGAAAGTGGAGTGATCAGAGGGCCGGCTTCCGAACGGGATGCTGGCCCTCTTTCATCAGAGCGGGGGCGACAGGTACGGGGAGGGGCGGCGATAGGCGCCTCCGGCCTGCGCGGCGCCGCTGAGGCGCTGGATGCGCTCGGGGTGGCGCCGGTCGAGCACGTCTTCCTTGGCGGCGAGCAGCAGGCCCCGGATCAGGTCGCTGTCCTTGGCGATCCCCGCCGCGCGGGCCTGTGCCCGCGCATCCTCCAGCAGCTCCGCCGGCACGCGCAGCGAGACGCGCGCCCGCGCCGGCGCGTCCGCCAGCTCGCTCTCGGCCAGCAGCCGCACGCGTTCGGCGAGCGCCGGGTCGCGCATGAGCTCGGCGAGGTAGAAGCGCAGCACCGCCGGCCGGAACGCCTGCACCGGCGCGGCAAAGTCCCGGGCCAGCAGGTAGATCACGTCTTCCAGGTGTGTCGGAAGGCGCGCCTCCAGCTGCTCTTCCTTGAGCGGCACCCGCACTTCGCGGATGCGGGGCGTGGACTGGGCGGGGATCCCTGCGGTGCTGCCACACCGATCGCAGACATTCAGCAACACCCCGGGTACTTCCAGACCGCTTCCTTCAGAGTCGTACGTGCGCACCCGCGCGTGCGTGGTTACCAGGTCCTTGCAGTGGTTGCAGACCAGGCGGTGTGTGTCGCCTTCCTTGGCCAGGTACTTGGTTACGGGTGCACGCTGATGAAGACGGCCCACTCGTCTTGCAGGTAAGCTTTTATGTACCAACGCTGGCCTCCGGTGCTTGGGGTGAAGATGTGACAATCCACATCGCGTGTGTGATGCCGGCTCGTGCTGTACTCCCATCCCGCGCACCGGCGCAACAAATGGATTACGAAGTCGCTGGTCACCGCTCCGGTGGACAGCAGGTTCTTTTCTGCGGCGTCCGTACGCGGCTCTTCGATGAATTGATCGGCCTGCAAAGCCTCGATCAGCACCGCCCGGATCTCCTTGAACCCCATCCGCCTCTCCCTGGATTGTACGACGTGAGTCGTGCAAATGTCAAGTGCACTCTGCGTACTTGTTCCGCGTCAGGGACAGAAGGCTAATCGTCCAACTTGTCCGGACCAAGAAGAAAAAAGGAGCGCTCCGGACGGGTCTGTGGCGGAACGATGAGGAATGGGGTAACTACGGAAAAAGCGAGCGCCCGCCCCTGGTTTCCAGGGGCGGGCGCTCCTTTCGTACGTGACTTCCCGGCGGCGTTACATCCGGACGACCTCGTCCACGGAGCCGACGGTGAGCGGGTGGTAGCCGGGGCGGGCTTGCGCATAGATGCGCCGGGCCAGGGCCTGCCCCCACTCGCCCTCGGCCATCAGGCTCGTGAAGAGCGGGCGCACGAACTTGCGGCGGCCCTGGCTGGTCAGGAAGCGCTCCAGCGCGGGCATGGCCGGCTCGTACCGGTGGCGCACGGCGATCTGCAGCCAGGCGAACAGGATCTCGCTGTTGCCCTGCTCGGACAGGCGAAAGGCGCGGTCCAGATCGCCCAGCTGCGCGGCCGTGAGCCCGCGGGGCAGGGCGCCCAGGAAGTGCTGCCACTCCTGCGTGGTCCACTGTGCCGTCCCAGCCAGCTGCGACGCGGGCGTGCCGGCCAAAAAGCGCTGCGCCTGGGCCTCCACGCGGGCGAACGCGCCGGACTCGCGGCGCACGGCGTTGGCGGGGATGCCCGTGCCGTTGACCCACTCGTCCAGCATGAGCCGCTGCTCCAGCGCCGCGTCGCCGCGCAGCAGGTTGGCGCGCAGGTCCGCCAGGAACGTCTCCGTGGTCATGGGCTTGAAGGCGTGGCGGTCGAAGTACGAGCGCAGGTACGCGTCCCACCGCGCGCGCCCCACCGCCTCCTCCAGCGTGCGCAGGAAGGTGGCGCCCTTTTCGTACGGGATCTCCGTCATCCCCGCGTCGGGGTCGCGGCCGGCCAGGTCGATGTGCAGCCGCGTGTCGGCGTGCTGCATGCCGCCGGCGTCCTGGATGGCCGTCTGCAGGTGCTGCCAGCCCAGGTCCGCCAGCATGGTGGCGCGTTCCCGTCCGTACAGCGCCTCCATGATGCGGTTCTCGAAGTAGGTGGTGAACCCCTCGTTGAGCCAGAAGTCCGACCACGTGGCGTTGGTGACCAGGTTGCCGCTCCACGAGTGCGCCAGCTCGTGCGCGATCAGCGACACCAGCGACCGGTCGCCCGCCAGCATGGTGGGCGTGGCGAAGGTCAGGCGCGGGTTCTCCATCCCGCCAAAGGGGAACGACGGCGGAAGCACCAGCACGTCGTAGCGCCCCCAGCGGTAGGGGCCGTACAGCGCCTCGGCCGCGTCCACGAACTTCTCCAGCTCCGCCATCTCGTTCGCGGCGCGGTCCAGCACGGACGGCTCCGTCCACACGCCCGTGCGCGGCCCGGTGGCGCGGAACGCCAGGTCGCCCACGGCCAGGGCGATAAGGTACGGCGGGATGGGCGTGTCCAGCCGGAAGCGGAACGCCCGCCCGCCCTCCGCCGCCTCGCCCTGCGGCGTGAGCATGTCGGCGCTCATGACGGCCGTGAGCCCGGCGGGGACGGTGATGCGCGCGTCGTACGTCTGGCGGATGCCCGGCGAGTCCTGGGTGGGGATCCAGGTGCGCGTGAGGATGGCCTGCCCCTGGGAGAACAGGAACGGCTGGCGCTTGCCGGCCGTCTGCTCGGGGGTGAGCCACTGCAGCGCGCCGGCCTCGGGGCTCGTACGGTAGTGGATGGCGATGCGCCGCGTCCCCTGCGGCAGCTGCACCGTCAGCGGCACGCCCAGCACGGAGTCCGCCGTGCCCAGCGCCCACTGCAGCGGGCGGCCGGAGCCGTCCGTCACCCGCTGGATGTCAAGGTCGCGCGTGTCGAGCACGATCTCGCGGGCGCCGGGCGCCGCCTGCACGTCCAGCGTGGCCGTGCCGCCGAGCGTGCGCGCCTGGAAGTCGGCGCGCAGGTCCACGCTCACGTGCGACACGCGGGCCTCGTCCGGGCGCGCGAACGAGTGGATGTCGCGCGGGAGGGAGACCATCTGCGCGGCCGCGGGGGCCGGCGCCGTATCGGCCTGCGCCGCGGACACGCCGGCCGCTGGCGCGCACGCACCCAGCGCGGCCACGCACGCGAGCACGGCCGAGGAGGCGCGTACCTGCAATCTACGGTTCAGAAGCATGGAGGTCGTTTCGCTGCAATGGGTTGCTCTCGCCCGTGGACGGGCGCTCGGCCTGCAAGTACCATCCCCGCCCGCCGAAGTTCGCGGGGGAACGCGCGTGAGCCTATCACCCGGCGCGCGGGAGAGAAAGAAGCGGCATGCTTTGGAGGATGATGCCCAGGCACCTCGATTCCCGTGCATCTACAAAGAACGATCACGCGGAGGACGCGGAGGAACAAAGAGAGGACGCGGAGAAACCCGCCTGTCTCCGCGTCCTCTCCGTTTGTTTCCGCGTCCTCCGCGTGACTTTCTTGCTGACCGGAATGCGCACGGGAGCCTGAGATCCGGCCGACGCGCACGAAAAAAGACGCGGGCCGGAAACCAATCCGCCCCGCGCCTCACCCTTCTCACCAGCCGATCCGAATCAGCCGATGTGGGATCAGCCGATGTCCATCGCCGGTCGAATCAGCCGATCCCGATCCACCGAGCTGGTCAGCGGGACTCGAAGACGGAGACCTTGCCGTCGCGGGCAAAGGCGATGACGTCGTACGGGTCCTTGCGGTCGCCCATCTCCATCCCGGGCGAGCCGGCGGGCATCCCGGGGACGGCGATCCCGGCCACCTGCGGCCGCTCGCTCAGCAGGCGGCGGATGACGTCGGCGGGGACGTGGCCCTCGATCACGTAGCCGTCCACGAGGGCGGTGTGGCAGGAGCCCAGGTGCTGCGGGACGCCGTGCTCGTTCTTGATGGGCGTCACGTCGGGCATGTCCTGCACCTCGACCTGGAAGCCGGCGGCCTGCACGTGGTCCACCCAGGCGCGGCAGCAGCCGCAGCTGGGCGTCTTGTAGACGACCATGCGCACGGGCGCGCCCTTGGCGGGCTGGGCGGCGGCCTGGGCCACCTGTGTCGCCTGGGGCGCGGATGCCCCGGCCTGCGTGTCGGATTGCGGCGCCGTCTCGGCCCCGCCCGCGCGGTTGCAGGCGGCGGTCACGGTCAGCGCCAGCAGCAGGGCCAGCCGGCGGGGGAAGACGTTCGACTTCATCGCGCTGGTTCGTTGTCAGGGTGAGGGGGCACGGTCTTCCGGCACCGTACGATTCCGGGTACACCGTCTGTCCCCTCCAGGTTCGCCTCCGGGCACCCGCGTCCCGCTCCGGGAGGGGGGTGCGACGGGGCAAAAAGTCGCAAGTGGATGCGGGTAAATCCCTTGCGCCGGTGTCCGCGGCACGGGCACGGAGTTGGCTATACAAGCGTACCGAGAGTGCTGGAAATGCCTCGGCCCCAAGGAGGATGACATGACGTCCGCATTCGTGATCGCGCTGGTGCTGGCCCTGGCCGGCTGGACCGCGCGTCTCTGGGTCCTTGCCAACCGCGCGGAGCACCTGGTGGTGCTGCGGCTGGAGGCCGGAACCTTTCTTCTGGACCGGCAGCCGGACGGCCGGTTCCTGGTGATCAGCCCGCTGCGTGTGCCGGGCGCGCTGGCCCGCTTCGAGGTACAGCGCACGGTGGACCGCTACCACGCGATCCGCACCGCGCTGGCCCGCCCCTTCCGCTGGACCCGCGCCGCCGCGCAGCTTCACTGACGCGCGGCAGGCAGGCAAGCTGTCGAATCACCCCCGGGCTCCGGGTCCGGGGGTGATTTTCGTTCCGGTTGCCGGATCGCCGTCAGAGCGGCCAAGCCGCATACGTTCGTTCCTGCCTCTCGCGCATCCCTCCTCGCCCTGCAGCATATCCAGGGATCCATGAATTCGCACACCCGGTCCTCGCGTACGAGTGCTCGTCTGTGGTCGCGGCTCCATGATGGTCGCGCGGTGCGGCTGTGGACGGTGTGCGTGGCGTTCGGCGGGATGGCGGCCTGTGGCTCCGGCGCCGAAACGCCCGCGCGTGAAGCCGCCGGGGTGGCGCAGTGGCCGGTGGATTCCGCGCCGGTGTTCGACGTCGCGTCCATGGCTCCGGACGGGAGCCCCGCGTTCCTCCTGGCGGGAGGGGCGACCCGGCTCACGGACGGAAAGGTGGCGGTGGTGGATCCGTTCGACGCGGCCGTGCTGTTTTTCGATGCGTCGGGCACGCCGCTCCGGAAGGTGGGCCGCCGGGGCAACGGCCCGGGCGAGTTCCAGGCGCCGGCGTGGATACAGCAGTGCGGCGCCGACTCGCTCTTCGTGTGGGACTACATGCGCGCGAGCATCACGGTGATCGACAGCGCCGGCCGCGTCGCCCGCGAATACCCCGAGCGCGGCAATACCTACGCGCTTTCCTGCTCGCGAACCGGGGTCGTCGCGGGGCTCAGCGGACCCGCGATCACGGGACCCCCGAATGCGAAGGGCGAAACGTACGAAGCGCCCCTGTGGCTGGCCGATACACGCGGCACCATCACCAAGCCGTTCGGGGATGTCGCGTTCGGGGAGAACCGTCCGCTGGGCAGGCTTACGCGCATTGCCGCGGCGAGCGACCGGGTCTTCGTGGGGACGGCGGACTCGGCGTACGTGGACGTGTACGCGCTGGATGGACGGCGGATGGGTGCGGTGCCGGTGGGCGTGGAACTCCGCCGGCCCACGGAGCGCAACTACGAACGGGCGATCGACGGAATGGTCGCGCTGATGTCGTCGCGCGAGATGCGGGAAGGCTCCAGGAAGCAGATGCTCGAGATCCCCATGCCCGAGCATCTGCCCGCCTACACGGGCGTCTTCGCCGATCCCGCCGGCAACCTGTGGGTCCTGACGTCAGCGCCGGGCGACCCGGATACCCGGCTCCGGGCGCTCACGGAAGACGGGCGGGTCCTGGGAGAGGTCCGCATCCCGCGCGAACTGCGGGTGTTCGAGGTAGGGACGGACTACGTCCTGGGCTCCTACGACGATGCCCAGGGTGAACAGCACGTCGCGATGTACCGGATGCACCGGAAGCCGTAGGCGCCTCGCCCGGTCCGGCAGGGCGGATGAGCAGCGCGACGTGGCTGAAGCGGGGGTGGCGAGACGGTTCTCGCCACCCCCGCTTTTCCTTGCCCGGTGTCGATGGGCGATGCCTTCCGATCGGCGGTTGATCAGCCGGCTTGTCGGGAGTTCCGTGTCAGGTTTTTCTGGATTTTTCTCATCGCGCCGCCCGCGTCGGGCTCTATCTGTGGGATCGGGTGATTTGCATCATCATCAATGATTACAGGATTTTACAGCATGAAAAATCGCGGATGGAGACGTAGTGCAGCAGGAGAATCCGCGCGGAATTCCTAGGCTTTTACGAACGTTGTACGGTCCCGGCTTTGCGTCATCCCCCGCTGCCGGGGAGGAGGAGCGCAATCAACGGACGCTACGGGAGCCGGATGCCGAGAGCGCGACACATCGCCCTTGCCGCCGTGGTGCTGTTCGGCGCGGCCGTGGGGCTGGGTGCCTTCACCTTCGTGTACGCCAAGGGCGGATCGTATCTGACGAACGATCCCGCGGCGTGCGCCAACTGCCACGTGATGTCCGAGCACTTTGCGGCGTGGACCAAGAGCAGCCACCACGCCGTGGCCGTGTGCAACGACTGCCACGCGCCGCACAACCTCGTCGGCAAGTACCAGACGAAGGCCGTGAACGGCTTCTGGCACTCGTTCTACTTCACCACGGGGCGCTACCCGGACCCGCTGCGCATCACCCCGCGCAACCGCGAGGTCACGGAGAACGCCTGCCGCTACTGCCACCAGGACGTGACCGACGCCATCGACCAGGGCAGCGGGCACTTCGAAGACGACGACGACGCGGCCATGCGGTGCACCCGCTGCCACGATGACGTGGGCCACTGGGTCCGCTGACCGGACGGGAACGCAGGGAATAGGGAATAGGGAATAGGGAAGAGGGAACAGGGAATCGCCTGCGACAGCGGGCGCGGAGAACCGGTGGTTCACATCCAACCTCCATCCACGACGATCCGATGGCGACGACCCCCCCTCCCACCGACGTGGTACCCCCGTCCGAGCCCCGGCGGCGGCGCTGGTCCGTGCGCTGGCTGGCGCTCGCGGCCGCCGGCGGCGCGCTCGTCACGGTGCTGCTGGCGCTGCTGCTGACGAACATCTTTCAGCGGCAGGTGGAGGCGCGGAACCCGTTCTACCGCGTGGTGGAGCTCAACGACACCATCACGGACCCGGCGGTGTGGGGCAAGAACTTTCCCCTGCAGTACGACGGGTACCGCCGCACGGTGGACATGGAGCGGACGCGCTACGGCGGCAGCGAGGCCATGCCGCGGGACCCCACGGACTTCGATCCGCGCGACACGGTGGCCCAGTCGCGGCTGGAGGAGGACCCGCGGCTGCGCGAGATGTGGGCGGGCTACGCGTTCTCCCGCGACTTTCGCGAGGAGCGCGGCCACGCGTACATGCTGGAGGACCAGCTGTTCACGGAGCGGCAGCTGGCCACGCAGCAGCCGGGTACCTGCATCCACTGCCACGCGTCCGTCTACGTGCCGTACAAGCGCGCGGGCAACGGCGACCTGATGGCGGGGTTCGACCGGATGAACCGGATGCCGTACCAGCAGGCGAAGCAGCTGGTGCAGCACCCGGTGTCGTGCATCGACTGCCACGACCCGGAGACCATGCAGCTGCGCGTGACGCGCCCCGGGTTCCTGGAAGGCATCCGCACGCTCAAAGCCCGCGAGGGGTTCGCCGACTACGACGTGAACCGCGACGCCACCCGGCAGGAGATGCGCACGTTCGTCTGCGGGCAGTGCCACGTGGAGTACTACTTCAAGGGGCCGGAGAAGCGGCTCACGTACCCGTGGGCCAACGGGCTGCAGGCGGACAACATCCTGGCCTACTACGACAGCACGGGCCACAAGGACTTCGTGCACGCGGCCAGCGGGGCGCCGGCGCTCAAGGCGCAGCACCCCGAGTTCGAGCTGTTCAGCCAGGGCATCCACGCGCGGGCCGGGGTGGCGTGCGCGGACTGCCACATGCCGTACGAGCGCGTGGGGGCGATGAAGATCAGCGACCACCACGTCCGCAGCCCCCTGCTGAACATCAACCGCGCCTGCCAGACCTGCCACCGCGCGCCGGAAGAGGAATTGAAGGCGCGCGTGCACCGCATCCAGGACCGCACCTTCGAGCTGCGCAACATCGCGCTGGACGGCGTGCTGGACCTGACGCGCGCCATTGCCCGGGCGCAGCAGCAGGGCGTGACGGGTGCGCGCATCGACTCGGCGCGGGTGTACCAGCGGCGGGCGCAGTTCCTGGTGGACTTCATCGAAGCGGAGAACTCCATGGGGTTCCACGCCGACCAGGAGGCCGCGCGGGTGCTGGGCAACGCGTTGAACCACGTGCGCATCGGCGAGGCGGCGCTGCGGGGGGAGCGGGTCACCATCACGCGCAGCCCCGTGCGTCCCGCGCAGCTCGTCACGCCCAATCCGCAGAGCCGGGACAGCGGCGGCCAGACGCGCAGCCGCGAGTCCGGGCAGGGCAGCCGCCGCGGGCGCGACGCGGGCGCCGGCAGCGCGGGCGGGACGGGGCCCTGAACCGCGAGGCGGCGGGCGGAGAGGCGGGCTCCCGGGTTTTCGGCCGGGGCCCGGTTCTTTGCCGGGGGGCGTGGATCGGTTCGCGGCGGAGAGACGGGAGCGAATGAATTCGCGGCTACAACTTCACGCTGTCCGCCTCCGCGGACAAACCGCACGCAACCCGTCGTCGTCAACACACGCCTCCCGCACTTTCGCACTTTCGCACTTTCGCACTCCCGCACTCCCGCACTCCCGCACTCCCGCACTAACGCACTAACGCACTAACGCACTAACGCACTAACGCACTTTCGCACTTTCGCACTTTCGCACTTTCGCACTTTCGCCTTCCCCTCCGTCCGGATATCCTCCCCACACGCGATACCCGATCCTCCCCCACAGCCACACCGCGGATCGCCCGGCACCGGGGCGGGGCGGGGGCGGCTATCGTGCAGCCGTACGGCGAGGCCCGCGCCCGTCATCCATCCACCGCACTTGCGCGCGGGCGGCCGAAAGGAGGCATCGATGCACAAGATTCGTATCCTGCTGGTGGACGATCACACGCTCATGCGCACGGGCGTGCGCATGGTGCTGCAGGGGGAGCCCGACATGGAAGTCGTGGGCGAGGCCGCCAGCGGCGACGAGGGCGTGCGGATGGCCATCGACCTGCGCCCCGACGTGGTGCTGATGGACCTGTCCATGCCCGGCATGGGCGGGCTGGAGGCCACGCGCCGCATCGGCGCCGCCAGCACCGGCGCGCGCGTGCTGGTGCTCACCGTCCACGGCGAGGAGGAGTACCTGATGCCCGTGCTGGAGGCCGGCGGCAGCGGCTACGTCACCAAGCACAGCGCCGACACGGACCTGGTGGAGGCGCTCCGCGTGGTGGCGCGCGGCGACGTGTTCCTGTATCCCAGCGCCGCCACGGTGCTCACGCGTTCCCTGCGGACGCCCCGCGGCGCGCACGCGCAGGAGGACCCCGTGAACCTGCTGAGCCCCCGCGAGCGCGAGGTGCTCACCCTCACGGCCGGCGGCTACAGCTCCACGGAGATCGGCGACCGGCTGCACCTGAGCCACAAGACGGTGGAGACGTACCGCCAGCGCCTGATGGACAAGCTGGACCTGCACCACCGCAGCGAGCTCGTCCGCTTCGCGCTGGCCCGCGGGCTCCTGCAGGCGGCCACGGCCGCGTGATGCCGCTGCACCTGTTCATCGTGCACTTTCCCGTCGCGCTGCTCATCACGGGCGCGGCGGCGGACCTGGGCGGCGCCGTGCTGCGGAGCGAGCGGACGCGCGCGTTCGCCGGCGTGCTGCTCATCGCCGGCGGCGCGTGCGCGTTCCTGGCGTTCCTCACGGGGGGCGGCGCGCTCTCCGCCGCCCTGTCCCGCATCTCGCCCGTGGATCCGCGGCTGGAGGTGCACCAGCAGTGGGGCGCGGCGGGCGTGTGGCTGCTGCTGGGCGCGGCGGGGCTGCGCCTGGCGTGGCACCGGCGGCTGGACGGCGCCCGCGGGTGGATCGCGCTCGCCGCCGCCCTCGCATCCGCCGCCGTCGTCACGGGGATCGCCCTGAGCGGCGCCGCCATCTCGCACGGGGGGTGAGCGGGTTCGTCAGGTGCCAGGACCGCGATCGACGATGGCGCGGCCGTCTGGATCGTTGAGGGGAAACCGGCTTCACATCCGCCAGAACGATCTGCGGGGCCTTGTCGCAGGCATCTCGCGTCCGTGGTGCCCGCGAAGGCGGGCCGTGTGAAGCTGCAGCCGCGGCTTCGGTCGCTCCCCTCCTTTCCGATCGCGCCCGGGATACGCAATTTGGAGTCGCTCCGCCGCGCGCGTGGGGCGACTCTCTCGTTATCCCCCGGTTGAGATGATCCGAGCCGTGACCGACCGATTCGACGCCTGGGAGGCGCTGGAGCGCCTGCGCCAGGCCAGCCCGCTGGTGCACTGCATCACCAACTACGTGGCGATGGACGTCACGGCCAACGCGCTGCTGGCCATCGGCGCGTCGCCGGCCATGGTGCACGCCAACGAGGAGGTGGAGGACTTCGTCGGCATCTCCTCCGCGCTGGTGGTGAACATCGGCACGCTGTCGCCGGCGTGGGTGGCGGCCATGGAGCGCGCGGCGGAGCGGGCCGTGGCGCTGGGCAAGCCGTGGGTGCTGGATCCCGTGGGCGCCGGCGCCACCCCCTACCGCACGGGCGTGGCCCGCGACCTGGCCGGCCGCAAGCCCGCCGTGGTGCGCGGCAACGCGTCGGAGATCCTCAGCCTGGCGGGGGAAGTCGGCGGAACCAAGGGCGTGGACAGCACGCGCAGCGCGGACGAGGCCAGCGGCATCGCGCGGGAGCTGGCGCGGGGGCTGGGCTGCGTCGTGGCCGTGACGGGGGAGGTGGACTACGTGACGGACGGCGTGCGCACCCTGGCCGTGCACCACGGGCACGAGATGATGACGCGCGTCACGGCCCTGGGATGCGCCCTGACGGGGGTGACGGGCGCCTTTCTGGCCGTGGAGCCGGACCCGCTGCTGGCGTCCGCCTACGCGCTGGCCATCTTCGGGCTGGCGGGGGAGATGGCGGCGTCGGGGTCCATCGGGCCGGGGACGCTGCGGACGCGGCTGCTGGACGCGCTGTACGTGCTGGACACGGTCCCCCAGGCGGAGATCCGCATCCAGGAAGTCGCGTGAGGGCGCCGTTCGCCCGCCGCGCCCCGGGGACGGGAGATGCGCCGTGGAGCCGCTGACGCTGCTGCTGGCCCTTGCCGGCCTGGTGCTGCTGGTGGCGGGCGCGGACCTGCTCGTGCGCGGCGCCTCCGGGCTCGCGGCGGCGGCGGGGATCACGCCGCTGGTCATCGGCCTGACGGTGGTGGCGGCGGGGACCAGCGCGCCGGAGCTGGCCGTGAGCCTGCAGGGCGTGCTCTCCGGCCGGCCGGACCTGGCCGTGGGCAACGTGGTGGGGAGCAACATCGCCAACGTGCTGCTGATCCTGGGCGCCTCGGCCCTCATCGCGCCCCTGGCCGTGTCGCGGCAGCTGGTGCGCGTGGACGTGCCCCTGATGATCGGCGTCTCGCTGCTGCTGGTGCTGCTGGTGGACGACGGGCGCGTATCCCGGCCGGAAGGCGTGCTGCTGATGCTGGGGCTGCTGGGGTACCTCGCGCTCCAGGTGCGGCTCGGCCGGCGGGGGGCGCTGGAGGCGGCCGCGGAGCTGCCGCCGCCCGTGCGCGGCGGACGCGCGGGGCAGGTGGCGCTGCTGCTGGTTGGACTGGGGCTGCTGGTGCTGGGCTCGCGCTGGCTGGTGGGAGGCGCCGTGGCCGTGGCGCAGGCCATGGGGGTGAGCGAGCTGGTGATCGGGCTCACGGTGGTCGCCGTCGGAACGTCGCTGCCGGAGATCGCCACCTCGCTCATCGCCACCTTTCGCGGCCAGCGCGACCTGGCCGTGGGCAACGTGGTGGGAAGCAACCTGTTCAACCTGCTGGGCATCCTGGGCCTGTGCGCCGTCGTGGCGCCGGGCGGGGTGCCGGTGGCGCACGCGGCCGGCGCGTTCGATATCCCCGTGATGGCCGCCGCGGCCCTGGCCTGCCTGCCCATCGCCTTTACCGGCTACGTCATCGCGCGCTGGGAGGGGGTCCTGTTCCTGGGGTACTACGTGGCCTACGCCGTCTATGCCGTGCTCGCCGCCACGGAGCACGACGCCCTGCCGGCGTACAGCGGGGTGATGGGCGTTTTCGTGCTCCCCATCTCGGCCGTGACGCTGGTGGTGCTGGGCGCCACGGCCTTTCGCCGGCAGGGGCGTGAGGGTGGGGGATCGTCCCCCGCGCGTCCGTAGAACCCCCCACCGAAGTTCATCCATCTCCCGGCGTGCCGGGGAACGGATAGCGGCTATGTTGATTCCGTGCAGCGCGATGGACCGTCCGCGCGCCGCACGAGACGCCGCCATCGCGGAGAAGCTCCCGGCACGTCGGGCTCCCCAGCCCGCACCACCCCCACTGCCGCAGCCGGGCAACCGCTGGACGTCCCCGCGCTCCATCCCGCGGGCGAGCCCCGTCGCAGCGTGATCCGCACCGCCCCCCGGCGGGCCGGTACGCCACCGGTCCACGACAGCGCCACGGCGCACCCACACGGCCGGCCCCGGGCATCCGTCCGGGGCCGGTGTTCGTTCGTGCCGCGCGCGAAACTTGCGGCTTCGCGGGTGCCCGCGCCGTCCTTCTTCGATCCGCCCCCATCCCCCGGTTCCGATGACGCCCACCTACGCGGACACCGTCAATCCACTCGCCGGGCTGCACGTGGTCACGTCCGATCCGGACGAGATCGAGGCGTCGCGCCGGGCGGCGGAGACGTCGCTGCGGGAGTATCCGTACTACCGCGCACGGTTCGGCGACCGGGCACAGATGTTCGGCGCCAGCGACGGCGCGTGGCTGGTGACGCTGTGCCAGGGCGAGCGCGACTACGTGCGGCGGCAGGTGCTGTGGCTGGGCACGCTGCTGTCGGCGCGGGGGGTGCCGCGGTTCCTGCTGGAGCGGCACCTGGAGTTCCTGCACCGCGAACTGCTGCGGCTTACCTCCAGCGCGGACCGCTGCCAGCCGCTGCTGCAGGCGTCGCTCTTTCTGCGCGCCCTGCGCCGCGAGCAGATCCCCGAGCGCGACTTCGCGGCGCTGGCGGCGGAGTTCGAGGAGCGCGCGGGGCCGGAGTGGGCGGGGCGGTTCCCGGGGATGGGGTCCATCCTGGTCTCTGCCGCCGCGGACGAGGCAGCGGGGGTCGGCCGGGCCGTGGAGAGCATCGCGGGATGGGCCGAGGACCCTGCCCTCTTCCCGGAGCCCTGGATCGGCGCCGTCCGCCACACGATCGCCCAGGCGCGGTGCCAAGTGCTCCCGCCGGCGGACGGGCTGGGGTGAGCGACGCAGATCGGGGTGGATGGGGTCGATGGGCGGATGGGGTGGATGGGGTGGATGGGGTGGGTGCACTAGATGCGGCGCCCCGTCCCCGGCGAATGAATTCGCGGCACCGAAAACGTGATGTCGGCCTTCGCCGACGGCTCGTGCACCGGCGGGCTGAGTGCTCCCCGGCAGAGTTCGTGAACCAAGCCCCGCCGGTCGCGGGGCTTTGTGCGTCTGTGGTGTCCGCGAAGGCGAACAGTGTGAAGTTGTAGCCGCGAATTCATTCGCTCCCTCCCCTGCGTGGATCCTGATTTCTCCCCGTTCGAGGGAGATCGAGCCCGTCCGGCCGCATCCCGGGCGGGCTCGTGTCTTGCGGCGCCTCCGCACCCGTTCGCCCCGGCCGGATTTCGGCGGCCGGGGCGCGGAGGGCGGACGGCGGCGGGGCCCGGACAAACGCCCGGGCCCCGTCGCGCGTCCCAGTAGAGGAGAGACGGACTTCGGATCGACGGAAACTCGGGAGTGGACGATGATGATGCAGGGAGTGCGGACGATCGCCGCGGCGCTGGCCGTGGGCGTGGGGATCGGGTTCGGCGCGGCGGTGGGCGGGGAGGTGCGCGCGGCGCCGCCCGCGTGGGCCCAGGCGCAGGAGGGCGAGGAGGGGAACGTGGTGCGCGTGGCCCGGCAGGTCACGCCGGCCGTCGTGAGCGTCACGTCGCAGTCGGGCGCCGGCTCCGGCGTCATCATCCGCGCGGACGGCGTGATCCTCACCAACGCGCACGTCGTCGGCCAGTCCGCGCAGGTGCAGATCGGGCTCGCCAACGGGCAGACGCTCCAGGGACGGGTGCTGGGGCGCGACCGGTCCATCGACATCGCCGTCGTGGACGTGGAGGGCACCGACCTGCCCGCCGCGCCCCTGGGCAACTCCGACGCGCTGGAGGTGGGGCAGACGGCCATCGCCATCGGCAACCCGCTGGCGCTGGAACGGACCGTTACGCGCGGCATCGTCTCCGCCCTCAACCGCACGGCATCCGAGTTCAACCTGGACGAGCTCATCCAGACGGACGCCGCCATCAACCCCGGCAACTCCGGCGGGCCCCTGCTGGACTCGCGCGGCCGCGTGGTGGGCATCAACACGGCCGTCCTGCGCGGCGCGGGCGGGGCCACGGCGGAGGGGCTGGGCTTCGCCGTCCCCATCAACCTGGCGTCGGACGTGGCGCGGCAGATCCTGGCCACGGGGCGGGTGACGCGCGCCTTCATCGGCATCAACTACGTGGACGTGACGGCGGAGATGTCGCGGCAGTTCGGCCTGCCCGTGCAGGCGGGGATCATCCTGCGCGCCGTGGGGCAGGGGACCCCCGCCGGGACCGCCGGCCTGCGCCCGGGCGACATCGTCACCCGGCTGGACGACACGCCCATCAACACGGGCGGCGACCTGCGCCGGGCCATCCGCGAGCGCAATCCCGGAGACACCATCACCATCACCGGCGTGCGCCCGGACGGCCCGTTCACCGTCCGCCTTCGCCTGGCGGAGAACCCCGGCTGATCCGCGCCTGCCGGACGGGTGGAACGGGCGTTGCTTGCTGGACGGGTTTCCGTGAACAGCAAAGGGAGGCGGATGATGCGGTACGACCAGGGATACGGGCGGCACGGCGGGTGGGAGATGCGGATGCCGGACGGCGGCCGCGGCTGGGACGGGGGATATCCCGAGCCCGGGCGTGGCGGCGAGCCGGTGGACCGGCCGTGGGTGGGCGGCTACCGCGAGGGGTTCCAGGGCGGCTCCGGCGGATACGCCCTGCGCACCACCGGCCCGCTGTACGAGAGCTACGGCGCGTCCGCCGAGGGCCCGCCGGACCACGAGCGCGGCATCCGGCGCCCGCGCGGCTCCCAGGGGCGCGGGCAGCAGGGCCGCGGCTACTTCGTCCGCGCCCGCGCCGGCTACGGGAGCGACTTCGGCGGGCGGGACGGCGGCGACCGCTTCGCCTACGAGGACGCGGCCGGCGGCACGGACTTCGGCGCCGGCAGCGCGGGGCCGGGCTTCGGGCAGCTGGGGCGCATGGGCGGCGGGAACGCCGGCGGTGGCGGATACGGAGCGGAGTACGGTCCGTCGCGCGGCGGCGGATACGGTGCCGGCCCCGGTCCCATGCGCGGGGGCGGATACGACCGCGGGATGCGCGGCGGCCCGGCGGGCGGCGGATACGACCGGGGGATGCGCGGCGGCCCCGCCGGCGGCGGCTACGGCCGGGACTTCGCCCGCGGGGCGGGCGGATACGACCGCGGGATGACGGGCGGCGGCGGAGGCGGATACGACCGCCCGTTCCGCGACCAGGGGCGGCCGGAGTGGCCCCGCTGGTTCTGAGCCGGCACGGATCGGAAACACACGAGGCGGCGGGGAATCTGCGATTTCTCCGCCGCTTTCACGTGTGGGGAGAATTCCTCCTTCCCACCTCCGGACGATCCCCGCGGCACCCGCCTCCCGGTCCGGCCCTGCAATCGCCCCGGCTGCCGCGGCGGGGCGGCGGGTGGGAACGGAATGTGCTTAGCTGCTGGCGGAATGCGGCCTGCTACGGGCCCAAACCGGCAGCTTCGCCGCGCCGTCCCCGTGGACGGCGGCACTACCGCCGTGCCCCTCGGCTGGCCCGGAGCCGCCCCGACGCATCGCATCAAACCTTGAGCGATTCCATCCGTTCCGACCTCCCCGGCGCCGCCCTGGCCGTGGCCGATCCCGTCGCGGTGCGAGCCAACAAGCTCGACCTGCTGGAGCGGCTTGCCGACGCGCTGGCGCACGAGATCAAGAACCCGCTGCACTCCATGGTCATCAACCTGGAAGTGCTCAAGCGGCGGCTCACCCGCGCCCCCACCGAGGGCGCCGACGTGCTGCGCTACGCCAACGTCCTGGGCGAGGAGCTGGACCGCGTCAACCGGCGCATCGAGCTCCTGCTGCGCCTGTCGCGCCCGGACCGCGGCGGCTCCGACGAGACCACCCTCAACGAGCTGGTGGAAGAGGTGATGGAGCTCGTGAGCCTGGAGGCACGGCACCGCGAGGCGCACGTAGGGTATGAGCCGGGCGGGCAGATGGCGCGCGTGCACGCCGGCCGCCAGTACGTCCGGCAGATCATCCTGAACCTGGTGCTGGACGCGCTCGACGGGCTGGCGGGCGGCGAGACGCTGCAGCTGCACATCCAGGCCGCCGGCGACCGGGCCGTGTTGACGGTTTCAGGGGGGGCGTCGTCAGATGGAGGCGAGCGGCTGTCCGTGGCCACCTCCCTGGCCGAGGCCGTGGGCGGGCGCGTGGACGTGGACGGCGCCGTCCGAACCCTCTCCCTGCCGGCGCACGGGGCGCAGTAACTCTACGTCCTGTCGCGCCAATGGGTTGACCGGGGTTGTACGAACCCCGTATCTTTGCGGGTTAGCAACCGACGATTACTCCCGACGATTACGGGTATGCCTGAAAAGATCCTGGTAGCCGACGACGAGCGCCACATCGCCGAAGGCCTGCAGATGCTGCTCGCCGACGAAGGCTACGAGGTGGACACGGCCACGGACGGCAACGCCGCCTGGAAGCTGGCCGAGCAGGGCGGCTACGGCGTGGTGCTGGCCGACCTGCGCATGCCGCAGGTGGACGGCCTGGAGCTGTTCTCGCGCATGCGCAAGGCGGGCATTGCCTCGGAGATGATCATCATCACCGGCGAGGGGTCCGTGGAGTCGGCCAAGGAGGCCATGCGCCAGGGCGCGTACGACTACCTGGAAAAGCCCCTCAAGATCGACCGCCTCAAGGAGCTCATCCCCAAGGCGCTGGAGAAGTTCCAGGTCAAGCAGGCCAACAAGCAGCTCGAGGAGCGCCTGGCCAACCTCACCCGCTTTGGCGACCTGATCGGCCAGAGCGAGGAGATGCGCTCCATCTACGGCACCATCGAGGCCGCGGCGCCCACCAACGCCAGCATCATCATCGTGGGCGAGAGCGGCACCGGCAAAGAGCTGGTGGCCCGCGCCATCCACGACAAGAGCAACCGGGCCAAGGGGCCGTTCGTGGCCATCAACTGCGCCGCGTTCCCCCGCGAGATCCTGGAGAACGAGCTCTTTGGGCACGAGAAGGGCGCCTTCACGGGCGCCATCAACGAAAAGCAGGGGTGCTTCGAGCTGGCCGACGGCGGCACGCTGTTCCTGGACGAGGTCGCCGAGATGGAGCCCGACATCCAGGTGAAGTTCCTGCGGGCCCTGGAGCAGCGCTCCTTCCGGCGCCTGGGCGGCAAAAAGGAGATCAGCGTGGACATCCGCGTGCTCTCCGCCACCAACAAGGTCATCGGCAAGGCCATCGACGACGGCAAGCTGCGCGAGGACCTGTACCACCGCCTGGCCGTCATCCCGCTGTACCTGCCGCCCCTGCGCGACCGCCGCGGCGACGTGCGGCTGCTGGCCGAGTCGTTCCTGCGCCGGTTCGCCGAGGAGAACGGCAAGAAGACGCTCAAGTCGTTCTCGCCCGAGGCGCTGGAGTTCATCAACTCGTACCGCTGGCCGGGCAACGTCCGCGAGCTCAAGAACGCCATCGAGCGCGCGGCCATCTTTGCCCACGGCGACAGCATCTCGTTCCAGGACCTGCGGGCCCACGAGATCATCCTCTCCGAGGACCGCGAGGTGCGCATTCCCGTGGGCACGTCGCTGCAGCAGGCGGAGCGCACGCTGGTGCTCAAGACCTTCAGCTTCGCGGACGGCGACCACCACAAGGCCGCCTCCATGCTGGGGATCGAGGAAGACGAGTTCCGCACCCGCCTGAGCGTGCTGGTCTCCGCCGGCGAGGCCGTCGCCGCGGCCTGACCTCCGCTCTCGGATCGGATCGAACGAAGCCGCGCACCGGGCCTTTCCGGTGCGCGGCTTTTTCGTGTGGAATCCACGGCCCCGGCGGGGCAGAGCGAATGAATTCGCCGCAACAACGACACGAAGTCCGCCTGCGCGGACTGGCAGCCTCGTGAGTGGCGGCGCAACAGCGTCGATTTCCTGAGGGAGGCGCCGACGGATCCATCCGGGGCAGGAGCTCAGGCGCCGACCGAAGGATCTACTCCGCCGTGATCGCGATGGGCCGTGGATCGGTATCTCTCCCCCTGCAGAGTACACACGCGATGCCAGCCGCCATTCAGCCTCGCAAACGCATGGACCAGCCGACGATCCGGTACGATGAGCCCAGCGACACGCTCCACGTGGAGTTCGTGGCGGGGCGGAGCGCGACGGGGCTGGAGTTGAACGAGAACATCCTGCTGCGCGTGGACAAGGCTGCCCGCGCCGCCGTCGGCCTGACCGTGCTGAACTACTCGCTCCTGGCGCAGCGGACGGAGATGGGGCCGCGAAGCTTTGCCCTCACCGGACTTGCCGAGTTGTCGCAGCCGCTTCGGGAACTCGCCCTCACGCTCCTGCTCAGCGAGCCCGTCTCGGAATTCCTCGTCGTTTCGGCCTACTCGCCCGCCGCCGACCTGGGACAGATGGTGCCGATCACCTCCATCCAGGCCGACCGGGTCGTCGCGCACGCGGCGTGAGCGAGCCGGCAGCAAGGCGAAGCCGCGCACCGGGCCTTTCCCGTGCGCGGCTTTTTCCTGGCTGCGATTCCGGCAACAGCCGTTCGATCCAGGTGCCCCGTCTCGCGCGGACTCCCCGCCCGCGTAGATTCATCCGCAGCACCGCCGTCCGGAGGGCCGGCGGAACGACGAGCCCGCGGATCGAAGATCGTCTCATGGACCCAAAGGAAATCGGCGGCGTGCTGGAGTTCCTGCGCGCGGCGGAGCAGCTGAAGAACACGCACCGCAGCGCGTGGACCTCCGGCGGACAGCCGGAGAGCGTGGCGGAGCACACGTGGCGCCTGTGCCTGATGGCGCTGCTGCTCAAGGACAGCTTCAGCGGCGTGGACTTCGCCCGGCTGGTGCAGATCTGCATCATCCACGACCTGGGCGAGGCCATCGGCGGCGACATCCCCGCCATCCACCAGGTGCCCGGCGAAAGCAAGGCGGCCCAGGAGCGCGCGGACCTGCTGCAGCTGCTGGCCCCCCTGCCGGAGCGGATGCGCGCGGAGATCACCGGCCTGTGGGACGAGTACGAGGCCGCCCAGACGCCCGAGGCCCGGCTGGCCAAGGCGCTGGACAAGCTGGAAACCATCATGCAGCACAACCAGGGAAGCAACCCGCCGGACTTCGACTACGGGTTCAACCTGGAATACGGAAAGCGCTTCACCACGGGCGACCCGCTCATCGAGACCCTCCGCGCGCTGCTGGACGCGGACACGGCCCGCCGGGCGCGGGAAAGCGCGCCGGGATGATTCCGCCGCCGGCCGCCACCGTGGGACAGTACGTGTCCCCGCGGACGTCCCGGCGAGGCGCCGAGCCGTGAACATCGGTTTCGCCACTTTTCGCGGGAGGGCCGCGGAAACGCGCGCAAACATTTGACATAGCCGTTCCCGAGGCTGGATCGCGGCGATCCCGTTTCGGGGGGCTTTCGGTGGCATGGCGATTGCCCCTGTACGTTGGCGGACAGAGAGGGGCAATCGCGTCTCGCTGGGGGGACGCCGCACCGGAGGTTGCAGAGGATGGCGGCACAACGCATACTCGTCATCGAGGACGAGGCCAGTGCGCGCGAGGCGCTCAAGAGCCTTCTGGACGAGGAGGGCTACACCGTCTGCACGGCCGAGACGGGAACGCGCGGGCTGGAACGGCTCAGCGAGTTTCACCCCGACACGGTGGTGTGCGACTTCTACCTTCCCGACATCGACGGCCTGCAGGTGGTTCGCGCGGTGCGGGCGCTTTCGGACGAGGGGATCACGGTGATCGTGATCACGGGCGGATGCGGCGGCGAGGAGCAGGAGAACACCCTGCGCCGCGAGGCGGACTTCTTCTTTCAGAAGCCCCTGGACCTGCACCGGTTTCGCGACGTCCTGCAGCGGGAGCGCGACGGCGGCCGGGAGCGCGCCGCCCTGGTGAGCTAGCGCGCGGCCCCCGGGAGCACGTCCAAAGCCGATCGGGAGCCCCTGGCGCGCCGGGGGCTCGCCGCCGTTGGTGCAAGCGCCGCCCTTCGAGCAGGTCCGCAGTCCGGCCCGTCCCTGTCCCTTGATCCAATCCATCCACCCACCCACACCGAGCACCCCATGCGCAGCCACGACGAGGACGAAGAGCTGGAGATCGTGATCGAGGAGCGCCGCGGCGGCCTTCGCACGTTCGTCCTGGGAGCGCTGGTGGGCGCGGGCGCGGCGCTGCTGCTGGCCCCCCGCAGCGGGCGCGAGACGCAGCGCGAGGTGGCGCGGGCCCTGGGCGGGCTGCGCGACCGGGGCGCGGGCGGAACGGCGTCGTCCGTGGGCGGCTGGGTGGGGAGCACGCGCGGGCGGGTCACGGGGCGGCTGGACGACGTGCGCCAGGCCGTGGACGACGGGCTGGGCAAGGTGCGCGGGGCCGTGGAGGAGGGGCGCATGGCCGCCCGCCAGGCCCGCGGCGAGCTGCGCCGGCGCATGGACGAGGCCCGCGAAACGTACCGCGCCGGCCGCGCGGGGACGGCGCCCGTGCGGCCTCCGTCGTCGCTCACGCCGCAGGTGGTGCGCCCGGCCGCGGAGGTGGTGGTCACGGGGCGCACCACCGAGCGGGGCGCGGGCGACCTGGCCGGGTGAGGGGCGCGTTGACGGCAAGTCGCGCGCGCCGTTAGTTTTGCACCATGGCCGAGCGCCCGGAAAGCCGTCTGTCCGTCGCAATGAGGGCCGCCCATGCGGCCCTTTCGCGCATGGGCCGGGGCGGGCTCGACTTCAGCCGCCGCGTGTACCAGAAGGCGGGCGACGACGACATCTTCTTCCTGGCCGGGGGAATCGCCTTCAACGTCCTGGTGGCGGCGCTCCCCTTTCTGCTGCTGCTCATCGCCGTGTTCGGCTACCTGCTGCGGGCGGCGGTGGATGACCCGGAGCAGATCGCGGTGGAGTACGTGCTCTCCATCCTGCCGCCGTCGCAGAAGATCGTGGCGCTCACGCGGGGGCTGGTGCGGCAGGTGGTGGACGGGCGCACGCAGTTCGGGGTGCTGGGCCTGGTGCTGTTCATCTGGAGCAGCACGCGGCTGTTCGGCAGCCTGCGCTCCGTGCTCAAGCACATCTTCGACCTGCCGGAGGAGCGCGGCATCGTCCAGGGCAAGATCTTCGACCTGGGGATGGTGGTCATCGCGGGGACGCTGTTCGCCCTGAACACGGGCATCACCGTGGTCGTGGAGGCGGCGCAGGGGTGGGGGGTAGAATGGCTGGGGCTGGCGGGGCGGCACGAATGGGAGGTGCTGCAGCGGGCGTTCGCGCGGCTGCTGGCCTTTGCCTTCATCCTGCTGATGTTCGTCCTCATCTACCGCTTTCTCCCCCTGCGGCGGACGCCGTGGCGCATCTCCGTGGTGGCGGCCGTGTTCACCTCCATCGTGTGGGAGATGCTCAAGGGCATCTTCGCCTGGTACGTGGGAACCGTCGCGGACTACCGGACCACGTACGGCACGCTGGCGAGCCTGGTCCTTCTCTTTCTGTGGATCTACTACTCGGCGGTCGTGTTCGTGCTGGGGGGCGAGGTGGCGCAGGTGTACGATTTGCTTCGCCGCCGGCGGAAGCAGAGGGAACTGCTGGAATGATGGAATGGAGGAGTGCGAAAGTGCGAACGAGCGAGAGTGCGAAAGTAACGGCCTTCGGGTCGCTGATCGGATTGCTCCTGGCGCTCGTCTTCGGCGTGGCGCAGGCGGGGGCGCAGGCGCTGCCGGGGGCGCCGCTGGCCCTGGCGCACGGCGTGGAGCGGGACGGCGCGGCGCGCTACCGTGACCCGCCCGTGGGCGCGGAAGGGCGCTACATCGTGATCGCCCTGGAGGAGCACCGGCTGTACCTGATGGAGCAGGAGCGGGTGATCTGGTCTACCGTCGTGGGCACGGGGACGGGCACGCGGCTGGAGGGTGCCGGGCAGGAGTGGGACTTCTCCACCCCCCGCGGCATGTTCCGGGTGCAGCGCAAGGAAAAGAACCCGCGCTGGTACGTGCCCGACTGGGCGTACATCGAGCGCGGCGTGGCCATCCCCCCCGCCGGTGACGAGTCGCGCTGGGAAGAGGGGATGCTGGGCACCACGGCGCTGTTCCTGGGCGAAGGCATTGCCCTGCACGGCACGGACAAGCCCCAGCTGCTGGGCCAGGCCGTCTCGCACGGCTGCATCCGCATGACCAACGAGGCCGCCCGGATGCTGTACCACGAGGTCGAGGTGGGGACGCCCGTGTTCATCTACTGAACTGCAGGGAATAGGGAATAGCCTGCAACGGCATTCCCGTCCCGCCTGCGTTTCGACTTTCGCACTTTCGCACTTTCGCACTTTCGCACTCGCAGTTCATGGCCGAAGCTACGTCCGGCGAAAAGATCGTCATCAAGAACCGCCGCGCGCGGCACGAGTACCACATCCTGGAAACCTGGGAGGTGGGGATGGTGCTGGTGGGCACGGAGGTCAAGTCGCTGCGCGACGGGAAGGGCAACCTGCAGGACTCCTTTGCCCGGATGGACCACCGCGGCGAGCTCTGGCTGCACAACCTGCACATCTCCCCCTACGAGATGGGCAACCGCTTCAACCACGACCCCCTGCGGCCCCGCAAGCTGCTCATGCACCGCAACCAGATGCGCAAGCTGGTGGGGCAGGTGGAGCAAAAGGGCCTGACCCTGGTGCCGCTGGACATCCACTTCACCCGCGGCATCGCCAAGGTCAACCTGGCCCTGGTGCGCGGCAAGCAGCTGCACGACAAGCGCGAAACCCTGCGCGAGCGCGCCGACCAGCGCGACGTGGAACGCGCCTACAAGAACAGGGATGACTCCTAGCGCTCTCCTGGAGACTGCCTGAATGCGAGTGATCTACGCCTTCCTGCTGTTCGCACTTTCCCACACGCCCGGCCTCCTTTCCACCCAGCCCGCGCCCCAGTGGCGCCTGGAGCTGGGCGGCGACGCGTCCGTGGTGGCGGAGACGGCCGCGCGCGGCTACCCGGCCCTCCCCGCCTCGGCGCTGCTCTCCGCCGGGGCCCGCGTGGCCTACGAGTCCGGCGAGCTGCGGGTGTACTGGGGCTCCCGCGAGTTCCGCTTTCGCGTGGACTCCGCCGGGGTGCGGGTGGACGGCCAGCCGCTGCCCATGGCCCACGCGGCCTACTCGGAGAACGGCATCGCCTACCTGCCGGCGGAGTTCCTCACGTCCATCCTCCCCCAGGCGGCGCCCGGGGGGGTGACGGTGGATGCGGGCGGCCGGGTGCTGCGCGCGGATCCCGCCGTGCTGGCGGCCGGGTTCGCCTCGCCGGCACCCGCGACGCCGTCCGTTGCGCTGCCACAGCCCCCGTCCGGGCCGCCGCCGCGCCGGCTGGTGGTGATCGATGCGGGGCATGGCGGCCGCGACCCCGGCGCGCGGGGGCAGGCGGGGACGCGGGAAAAGGACGTGAACCTGCAGGTGGCGCGGCGCGTGGTGGAGATCCTGCGGCAGGACCCCACGCTGGACGTGCGCCTGACCCGCAACCACGACACGCTCATCGCCCTGCGCGACCGGCCGCGCATGGCGGCCCGCTGGCGCGCGGAGGGGCAGCCGGCGCTGTTCATGTCCATCCACTGCAACGCCCACCCCAGCCGCGCCGAGACGGGGTACGAGACGTACTTCCTGGCCGAGGCGCGCACGGCGGAGTCGCGGCGCGTGCAGGCCATGGAGGACGCGGCCGAGCAGTACGAGGAGCGGCGTCCGGAGGGCGATCCGCTCAGCTTCATCATGAGCGACCTGCGGCAGAACCAGCACCTGCGCGAGAGCAGCGACTGGGCCCAGATGATCCAGAACCGCCTGCGCGAGGTGCATCCCGGCCCCAGCCGCGGCGTAAAGCAGGCCGGGTTCGCCGTGCTGGTGGGCGCGACCATGCCGGCGGTGCTGGTGGAGCTGGGCTTCATCTCCAACCGCAACGAGGAGCAGATGCTGGCCGATGCGCGCCAGCAGGAGACCTTCGCCCGCCAGCTCGCGTCGGGCGTGCAGGACTTCTTTCGCGCCACGGACCGGCGGCAGGCCCAGGCGGGGAACTGAGGCGGGGCGGGGCGCGGAGGCGGGGTTCCGTCCTGAGCGGCTAAAGCCGCCGCTGGGAAAGCGATAAGCCCTGTCTCGCGCTGACGCGCTCTGCGAACAGGGCTTCAACTGCTTCAACGACGAACCGCGCCGGTGGCGTGGCACCCGCCCGTGACGGACCGTCCGCGCAGGCGGACATCGTGTGGTCGTTGCGGCGAATTCATTCGCTCTGCCCGGCGGGTCCCGCCAAGTGGAATGGATCCAACGGGTTATGCGGAGTTTCGTCCCCGCGCGCGCCTGCACGATCGTCCTCTCCTGGTGCATGCCGATTCCCGCTGCACGGACAGGTGGGCACGCCCGGATCGCGGTCCGATTCCGGCCGTAGCTGACCCAAGTAGTCCCCCGGCATGCGGTTACGTCCCGCGGAGAATGGATTCGGCGGGACGGCGTGCACTTCGCTTTGACTCATCCGCACAACCCTCACGGAAGCCCCCGATGCGCCCGACGCCCATCATCGCCCTGGACGTGCCCACCCGCGCCGAAGCGGAGTCGCTGCTGGACCGGCTGGGGCCGGACGCGGACTTCGTGAAGGTGGGGCTGCAGCTGTTCACGGCCGAGGGACCGGACGTGGTGCGGGCGATGCACGGGCGCGGCCTGCGCGTGTTCCTGGACCTCAAGCTGCACGACATCCCCAACACCGTCGCGCACGCCGTCCAGTCCGCCGCGCGCCTGGGCGTGGAATTGCTCACGGTGCACGCGTCCGGCGGCGCCGCCATGCTCCGCGCGGCCGCCGGTGCCCGCGGCGACGGCGGCCTTCGCCTGCTGGGCGTGACGGTGCTGACGTCGCTCTCAGCCGCCGAGGTGGCGCAGGCGTGGGGGCGCGACGCCGTCTCGGCGGAGGACGAGGTGGCGCGGCTGGCGCGGCTGGCGGAGGCGTCCGGCCTGGACGGCGTCGTCGCCTCCGTGGCCGAGCTGCCGGTGATCCGCGCCGCGACGGGGGCGGGGTTCCGCGTGCTTACCCCGGGCATCCGCCTGGCCGGCGACGACGCGGGCGACCAGAGCCGCGTGGCCACGCCGGGCGAGGCCGCGCGGCTGGGCGCCGACTACCTGATCCTGGGCCGGTCCGTGACGGCCGCGGCGGACCCGGCGGCGGCCCTGCGCCGCGCCATCCGCGAGCTGGACGAAGCCGCATCCGAACCCATTGCAGGATAGATGATGACCAACCGACTGCTCCCCATCGCGCTGGCGATGCTGCTGGCCCTCGTTGCGCCGTGCGCTCTGGCGGCGCAGCAGGGCAGCGCCTCGTCGCTCTCCGGCTTCGTGGCCACCGTCGCCCGCCTGTGGGCCGACGGCCAGGCCGACGCGCTGGTGGAGCTGGCGCCGGACGACGGGCGCATCCTGCTGGACCTGGCCGGCGAGGGCCCCGGCGAGGTGCAGCCCCGCAACGCCGCCGCCGCCCTGCGCCGCCTGTTCAACGAGCGCGAGACGGTGACCGTGCGCCCCACCGGCGCCACGGTCTCCGGCGGCACGCCCCTGCGCGGCTTCGGCGAGCTCACGTGGGTCGCCCGCCCGCGCGGCGTGTCCGAGACGCTGTCGTCCGTCGTCTACATCGGCGGCGTGTGGGAAGACGGCGCCTGGCGCATCCGCGAGCTGCGCGTGCTGCGGTAGGCACGGACTGAGCCGGTGCCTCGGCGCCGGAGAGCGCGCAGGGATGGATCGGGCGGCGCCTCCCTCGGGAAATCGAGGGTGGCGCCGCCGTTCTTGAGGCGATCCGCTTCGCCGAGAGGCAGCCCCACCGGCACACATCTCCTTGAAGTGTACACCCCCTCCCGCGCAGTTTGCGGGAGGGGGGGGACGAGCCTGGGCGAGGCCGGGGGAGGGCCCCCGCTTGACCATCCGCGGCCCGCTGCCTACGTTCGGCGGTCTGCCCGGCGGCGGGTGGCCGCCGCGAACGCGTGATCCAAACCCAGCAACCCGTCCGGACTGCGTACCCATGATCCAGGTGGACAGCCTCGCCATCGTGGAACTGAGCCAGCTGCGCAGCGAGTGGTCGGAGCGCTTCAACTGGGCGGTGTTCACGGCCACGGGTCTCCGCGTGCTGGGCGCGCTGTTCGTCTCGCTGCTGGCGTACTACGCGCTCAAGACCATCCTGCGCCGCATCGAGCGGTCGCTGGGCACCACGCCGGGCGTGGTCACCCCGCAGGAGCAGCGCACCCGCACCCTGCTGAGCCTGCTGCGCAGCGCGGGGCTGGTCATCATCGGCGTCATGACGGTGTTCATGGTGCTGGGGGCGCTGGGCGTGCAGCTGGGCCCCCTGCTGGCCGGCGCGGGCGTGGTGGGCCTGGCCGTCTCGTTCGGCGCGCAGTCGCTGGTGAAGGACGTGATCAGCGGCCTGTTCATGCTCTTCGAGAACCAGTTCGGCGTGGGCGACGTCATCCGCATCGAGGGGGTGAGCGGCGCCGTGGAGAAGATGACCCTGCGCGTGGTCGTGCTGCGCGACGTGCACGGGGTGGTGCACATCGTCCCCAACGGGCAGATCACCAAGGTGAGCAACCTCACCCGCTCGTGGGCACGGGTGGTGCTCGAGGTGGGCGTGGCCTATCGGGAGGACCCCGACCGGGTGATGAACGTGCTGCGCGACGTGGGCCGCGAGCTGTTCGAGGACCCCGAGTGGAAGCCGCTGCTGCTGGAGGCGGTGGAGGTGCCGGGGATCGAGACGTTCGGCGAATCGGCCGTGAACATCCGCGTGATGGTCAAGACGCTCCCCCTCAAGCAGTGGGACGTGGCGCGGGAGCTCCGGCGGCGCATCAAGCTGCGCTTTGACCGCGAGGGGATCGAGATCCCCTTTCCGCACCAGACCGTGCAGTGGGAGGGCGCGCCCCCGGCCATGGCGGCCGTGGCCAGCGTGCCCCGGGACGGCGGGCAATCGGAGGACGACGATGGGGGCGAGTAGCAGGCGATGTAGTGCGGCCCATCCCTAACGACCGTGCCGTGCGCGGGCGCCTGCCCGCGTGCACCCATCGACTGCGATCTCAGGACACAAAACGATGACCCTGCGCTTCTACAACACGCTCACCCGCCGCGAAGAAGACTTCGTCCCCCTCCAGGAGGGGAAGGTGGGGATGTACACCTGCGGGCCCACGGTGTACGCTGCGCCGCACATCGGCAACCTGCGCACCTTCTTCTTCAGCGACCTCGTCCGCCGCTACCTGGAGTATCGTGGCTACGACGTGAAGTTCGTGATGAACCTCACGGACGTGGACGACAAGACCATCCGGGGCGCCACCCGCGAGGGCGTGTCGCTGAACGACTACACGGAGCCGTTCATCGAGAGCCTGTTCCGCGACTTCGACCAGCTGGGCATTCGCCAGGCGGACGTGCACCCGCGCGCCACGCACTACATCGACGGGATGATCGACATCATCCGCCGGCTGCAGGAGCGCGGGCTGGCGTACGAGGCGGACGGCTCCGTCTACTACGACATCTCGGAGTTCAAGGACTACGGCAACCTGTCGCGGGTGGACGTGAGCGCCGGGCGCCGGGGCGAGCGCGTGCTCGCGGACGAGTACGAGAAGGACGACGTGCGCGACTTCGTGCTCTGGAAGGCCGTGAAGCCCGAGGACGAGCAGGTGGGCGCCGCGTGGGACACGCCGTGGGGGCGCGGCCGGCCGGGGTGGCACATCGAGTGCTCGGCCATGAGCATGCAGGAGCTGGGCGAAACGTTCGACATCCACGCGGGCGGGGTGGACCTGATCTTTCCCCACCACGAGGACGAGATCGCGCAGAGCGAGGGGTGCACGGGCAAGACGTTCGTGCGCTACTGGCTGCACGGCGAGTTCCTGCTGCTGGAGGGCGACAAGATGGCCAAGTCCACCGGCAACATCTTCAACCTGCAGGACCTGGTGGAGCGGGGGGTGCGGCCGTCGTCCATCCGCTACCTGTTCCTCACGGCGCACTACCGCAGCAAGCTCAACTTCACCTTCGACGGCCTGGCCGCCGCGGCCGAGGCCGTGCGCCGCGTGCGCGAGTCGCGCGACCGGCTGCGGGCGCACCCCGCCGTGCGCGATCCCGATCCCGCGGACACGCCCGTGCTGCACCCGGCCGCGGACGAGGCGCTGTCGGCGTTCGCGGCGGCCATGGACCAGGACCTGAACAGCAGCGTGGCCCTGGCGGCGCTGCACGAGCTGGTGAGCCGGGTGAACGCGCGTCTGCACGAGCTGGAGGGGCGGCCCATCAGCCTGGCGGAGCAGGAGGCGGCCCTGCGCGCGATCGAGCGCATGGACGGGGTGTTCGGCTTCGTGTCGCTGTCGGAGCGCGAGAACGTGGTGGACGACGACCTGGCGGCGTGGGTGGAGGAGCGCATCGAGGCGCGGCAGGCGGCCCGCAAGGCGAAGGACTTCGCGCAGTCGGATGCCATCCGCGACGAGATCGCCGCGCGCGGCGTGACCATCGAGGACACGCCCCAGGGCCCGCGCTGGAAGCTCTCCGCCTGATCCGGAGAGCGGGATTGGACGGGTGCTGCAGTGCGCCGGCGGCTGTCCGGAGTGAGATGGGCGAGGCGGATATCCGGTGGGGGATGCGGGATTGGGCGGGGGACGCGGATGCGGGCGAGCGAAGCGGGGATCCGGCGAGGCGAGAGCGAATGAATTCGCGGCTACAACTTCACACTGTCGGCCTGCGCCGACACCAACGACGAGAAGCGGGGAACCCGGTGGTGGGTTCCCCGCTTTCTCGTTGGGCCGGGTCCGCTCGTCCGGTCACGGCGCGCGGGCGGCCATCAGCCGGTCCAGCTCGCGTCCGAAGTCCGGCGCCATGCTCGCGGCCGTGCTGGCGGTGATGTGGTTCGCGTCGAAGTACAGCACCTTTCCATCCCGTTCCGCCTGGCACGTCTCCGCATCGCAGAACCGGTCCGTGGCGTCCAGGATGCCCACGGGCAGCCCCCGCGCGGCGGCCGCCTCGGCCTGGAACGCGGGCTCGTGCAGCACCCGCGCGCGGTCCATCTCGCACGAGCCCCCGCCCGACAGGCACGCCGGCACGCTCCGTGGCATGGACGGCGGGTCGCGCACCAGCAGCACGGGCGTTCCGTTCGCCGTGATCGCCCGCAGGGTGCTGCGGGCGCCCGCGCCCCACTCCTCCACGGTCAGCTGGGCGGCTCCCGTGCGCCCTTCCGTGTGCTGCACGTAGCCGTGCCAGCTGGCGTGCACCACCGCGGCCGGCTTGAGCTCGGCAATGCGGCGCAGGGCGGACTCGCGCCACACGTTGCACTGCGGCACGTACGCGCTCAGCCGCGGGCTGAAGACGAGCACCCGCGGCCCCGGGCACTGCACCTTGAGCATGGTCACCAGCTTCCAGCCGCGCTCCCGCGCCAGCGCTTCCACCGCGGGAAACCAGTGCGCGGCGTGCGAGTCGCCAAAGAGCACCACCGTCACGGCCGAGGTGGTGTCGCCGAACGTGCACTCGATCAGGCGCGGATTGCGGTGCCGGCCCACGATGCAGTCCTCGCCGTAGATCCGGGACCGGTCCGCCGCCGCCGCCACCAGCCGCGCCTGCTCCGGCGTGGCCATCTGCCGCGCTTCGACCGCGTACCACCCCAGCCCGATCGCCAGCGCCACGCCCGTGAGCGCCGCCCCCAGCCGCAGCGAGGCCCAGGGACGGGCGGCCAGCGCGCGGTTGTGGCGGATGGGCTGCTCCACCCAGACGTACGTGCCCCACGCCGCCAGCAGGGCCAGGAGGGCGCAGGCGACGCGGCCCCACAGCGGGATGCCGGGAACGAGCACGGCGGCCATCACCAGGATGGGCCAGTGCCACAGGTACCACGAATACGACCACCGCCCCAGCAGCTGCGGCAGCCGCGTGCCCAGCGCGCGCGCCACGAGCCCCCGCGGCGCCGCGGCCCCCGCCACGAGCAGCGCGGCCGTCCCCAGCACGGGGAGCAGGGCCGCGAACCCCGGGAACTGCGTGCGGGCGGAGAACTGCAAGCCCGCCGTCAGCACCCCGGCGGCGCCCGCCAGGGCCAGCACCCCGGCCCGGCGGGGAGCGAGGGCGGCGGCCGGGAGCAGGCACGCCAGCGCCCCCACGCCGAACTCCCACGCCCGCAGGGGCATGGTGTAAAAGGCCACGGTGGGAAAGCGCGTCGTGGCCCACACGCACAGCGCGAAGGAGACCAGCGACAGCACCCCCAGCACCCAGGCCAGCCCGGCCCGCGAGCGGCGCCCCGCCACCATCACCAGCAGGGGCCACAGGAGGTAGAACTGCTCCTCGGCCGCGAGCGACCAAGTGTGCAGCAGGGGATTGGTCTTGACCGATGGCGTGAAGTAGTCCAGCGCGAAGACGAACAGCATGTTGCTGGAGTACAGCGCCGCCGCCACGGCGCTCCGCGCGAACCGGTAGGCTTCCAGGGGCGGATACAGGAACATCCCCACCAGCACCGTGGCCGCCAGGACCAGCACCGCCGCCGGGAGCAGCCGCCGGGCGCGCCGCGCGTAGAACTGCACCAGGTCCACCCGCCCCGTGCGGGCCATCTCCTCGCGCAGCAGCGCCGTGATCAGGTAGCCCGACAGGACGAAGAAGACGTCCACCCCCACGAACCCGCCGCCGAACCCCGGCACGCCGGCGTGGTACGCCACCACCAGGAGCACGGCCACGCCGCGCAGACCCTCGATGTCCGGGCGAAACGCCAGGCCATGCGGGGCGGGCGACGGCGGTGGCCCGGACGGCTGCGTGAGCACGGCGGCGGAGCTGGGTGGCGGAGCGAGCAGCATGAGGGCTGATTCGATGGTATGCTTTTCAGCCCGAAGGCGCGGCGTGCGACGCCAATGCGAAATCTACACCTGCTACCGGATGACGTACAACTGCACCCGAGCGTCACTTGTTTCCGGCGGGGCACGGAGCGTGTGCGGGGAGGGTGGCGGGGGGTGGTCAGATGAGCGCGGGATGATTAGTTTTCGCCCCTGTTCCGCCACCTTAGCTCAGCTGGTAGAGCACTCGATTTGTAATCGAGCGGTCGTCGGTTCGATTCCGACAGGTGGCTCTGGCGTGCGGGCCCGGCCGGGCGCGGATTGCGCGAATGCCGGGTTTTCTTTATCTTTCCGGCTCTGGCAGACGGTTGGCCTGCCGGTTTGCGGGAGTAGCTCAGTTGGTAGAGCGTCAGCCTTCCAAGCTGAATGTCGCCGGTTCGAGCCCGGTCTCCCGCTCTGGTAAGTCAAAGCGCCGCAACGGTTTCCGTTGCGGCGCTTTGTCCATTCCGGCACCAGGCCCGGGGCTGCGCGGCACATCGCGGGGGAACCCTCGCGGGCGGTCGCGACGGCGCCGGCGGCGTTTTGACGCAACGCGCGATCCCGGCTATCTTCCGCGGATGCCGTCCATCCGCCGGCCCGGACTTCGCACGCTCGTCGTGCTGCTGGGGCTGGCCGCGAACCTGATCGCGGCCGGCGCGCCGGTGCTGCACGTGCTCCTGCACGAGCTGCACGAGGCCGGCGAGCATCATCACCACGGCGAGCACGCGGAGCTCGCCTGGGATGCCGGACCCGCGGAGACGGACCATCCCGCGTCCGACGTCCATCCGCAGGCGCTGCACGACGACGCGCGGCTCATCAAGCGCGACGTCGTGCTCTTTCCGTTCCCGGCCGTCGCGCTCGCGCCGCCGGAGCCGGTCGAGATCCAGGCCGAGTATCGAACGAGCGAGCCGCCCGGTTCGCTGCGATCCCGCGCGCCGCCGCCCGGCGACCCCGCGCGCGCCCCTCCCCTCGTGTAGCTCTCCCGCCATGCGCGTCCCTGACGTGCGTGGCATCGCTGCTGTTCCCAACGAAACGACGAGCCGGCACACCCGCCGTGGCCTGACGCGCATTCCCGCGCCGCGGCCGCGCGCGCAGGCGGGCTGGCGCTCATCCCGCTGGCGCTGGCCGGCGGAGAGCCGGGGAACGAGATCCAGAGCCCCACGGCGGTCGTGGTTCTCGGCGGCCTGCTGACGGCCGTCGTGCTGAACATGCTGGTGGTGCCCGCGCTGTTCCTGCGCTACGGCGTGGACCGGCCGGGCATGCCCGGGTCCGCGGCGCCGCGCCGGGAGCCGCAGTCGGTGCTGGAAGGTGTGGGATGAGGGGCAGGGAAGGGACCGGGCCGATGCCGCCGCGCATCCGGCGTTTGGGAGACGAACCCGCAATCGAGGTGAGTGTGAGAAGACCATCGCTGGACTGGCTGCACGCGCTGGACGCGCGGACGCGGCTGCTGCTGTTCCTGCTGATCGGCGCCGTCGTGTGGCAGCTGGCCGCACCGGGAGCGCTGATGGCGCACGGCGTGGCGTCGGGCGACGCGGGCTACATCCAGGAAAGCTCGGGCGTGCTGCTGGTGCCGTTCGCGTACCTGGGCGCCAAGCACATGGTGACCGGCTACGACCACCTGCTCTTTCTGCTGGGGGTCATCTTCTTCCTGTACCGGCTCAAGGACATCGGCGTCTACGTGTCGCTGTTCGCCATCGGCCACAGCACTACGCTGCTGCTGGGCGTGCTGACGGAGGTGCGGGTGAGCGCGTACCTCATCGACGCCATCATCGGCCTCTCCGTCGTCTACAAGTCGCTCGACAACCTGGGCGCCTTCAAGCGGTGGTTCGGCGTGCAGCCCAACACCAAGGTGGCGACGCTGATCTTCGGCTTCTTTCACGGGTTTGGGCTGGCGACCAAGATCCTGGAGTTCGAGATCTCGCCGGACGGGCTGATCGCCAACCTGATCGCGTTCAACGTGGGCGTGGAGATCGGGCAGCTGCTGGCGCTGAGCACCATCCTGATCGCCATGAGCTACTGGCGCCGCACCGACAGCTTCGCGAAGCACGCCTACACCGCCAACGTGGCCGTGATGTGCGCCGGATTCGTGCTGATGGGCTATCAGCTCGCGGGCTTCTTCGTCTCCCGAACCGCATAGAGGATCGATGTACAACGCAGACGTACCGCCCCGCAGCGAGCTTCCGTCGTCACGCGCGCTGATCAAGTCGACGCTGATCGCGGCCGCGGTCGCCCTGGTGCTGCTGGTGACGGTGATCCTGCCGGCCGAGTACGCCATCGACCCCACGCGCATTGGCCGCGTGCTGGGGCTTACGCAGATGGGCGAGGTCAAGATGGCGCTGGCGAAAGAGGCCGCGGCGGAGGAAGGCGCGGGCACAACTGCCGTAGCGGCCACCCCGGCGGCCGCCACCCCCGCGGCCGTGAGCACGCCGGCGCCCGCAGGAGCGGCTCCCGTGACTGCCGCTCCTGCGGCCGGAGCACCGGCGGCGGTGGCGGACTCGGGCAACTCGCACGTGACGGAGGTTGCGCTGGCGCCCGGACAGGGCCGCGAGATCAAGCTGGCGATGCGCGAAGGCGCGCGGGTGAACTTCGAGTGGACGGTGGCGGGCGGCGTGGTGAACTACGACACGCACGCCGACCGGCCGGGCACGCCGTACCACGGCTACGAGAAGGGCCAGGCCCGGCAGTCGCAAAGCGGCGAGCTGGTCGCCGCCTTCGACGGGATGCACGGCTGGTTCTGGCGCAACCGCGGCCGCGCGCCCGTGACCGTCACCCTCCGCACCCGCGGCGACTACACGGAGCTGAAGGAAATCAAGTGATGCGGGGGAGATGACGCTCGTGGTGCAGGGCGGCTTGCTTAAGGCCGTGGTGCTGAACATGCTGGTGGTGCCCGCGCTGTTGTTGCGCTACGGCGTGACTTGGCCGGGCACCGCCGGATCAGCGACGCCGCGCCGGGAGCGGTGTTCGAAGACACGGGGTGCGTTGATCGCCATCAGCGTAGTCACAAGATTAACAGCTTGATCCACATGAACAGAATCCAACCTCATCCGCTATGGCTCAATGCCGCGGACGCAGATCTGCGTCCATCGCGGGCGATACGCGCGGGAACATGGGCTCTGGAACGGCTTGTGGAACTCGGCATCGCTGTCCCACCGCAGAACCGCTTGCGAAACGCCATTCGTCTTCTTGCCCGCACCAATGTCCCCGGCACGGTAATCCCTGCCGGTGATGATATGTATCTGGCGCAACTCGCGGATGCGCAGCGTACCATTCTCGAGCAAGTCACAATAGTTCGTGCGACACCTCCGCGGGACCGATTGTCGCCGGAGCACCAAGCAAAGCTGGCAGAGATGCTTGGTGGTGCTGATTTGGAAGCGAACGAGCGAAATCCGCTAGCCCGAAATACTCAGTTCGAACTCTACATTGCAGCGACTCTGGCGATGGGAGGTGCACTGATACGATTTGCTGAGCCGGATGTTCGACTCATGTATGCGGGGCGTGATGTGGGTATCGCAGCTAAGCGCGTGACGAGCCCCGCTCAGATTCGCCGCCGGACACTCGCTGCCGCTGAGCAGATTGCTCGCGCAGGTGGTGGTGGTTTCATCGCACTTAACTTGGACATCCTAGTTAAAGGCATGTCCGTGGAAACCGCTGAAGAGCAGGAGCGAGTAGCTTTCAACAGCTACATGGCACCGCTTGATCGGGTCGAGGCTGAGCTGGTTGACCGAAACCATGTACTCGGCACGTTTGTTTTTGCCAACGCTGCTCAGTGGTCGTTTGGAGGTGTACGCCCTCGTTTCCGGATATCGACCTACAGGCGGTTCTGGCCCTTGCCCAAATCACGAGAGGATCTAGCTACTTTTGAGCAGTTTACCAGGGATTTGTTCGCTACGCTTGCTCCAAGAGCGTCAACGATCTACGGTCCGTAATTGGCCTCTAACCGCGCCTAACAAGCTGTTGTAGCCAACGTTCAGCACACATGTTGTTGCGCCGTTGAGTTCCCGCCGATCCCGGAGCTGCCGGCGGACTCCGTGGATCTCTGATACGCTATCGGCTGGATACGAGCGTCGTCTCGGATCTCGTGCGCCGGCCGCAGGGCCCCATCGCGGAGCACATTCGCCAGGTCGGAGAGGCGAGCGTCTGCACGAGCATCGTCGTCGCGGCTGAGTTCCGGTTCGGCGCCGAGAAGAAGGGTTTCGGCGCGGCTCACGGCGCAGGTGGAAGCCGTGCTCGGGGTCCTCGACATCTTGCCCCTGGAAGCCCCCGCGGATGCGGTGTACGGGGCCCTGCGCGCACGCCTCAAACGGATGGGTCAGCCGATCGGCGGCAATGACCTGCTAATCGCCGTGCAGACGGTTGCTCTCGGCTACACCCTCGTCACCGACAACGAGCGGGAGTTCACGCGGATCGCGGAGTTGCCCGTGGAGAACTGGTTGAAAGGAACCAGGTGCCATCGGCCCCGGGATGAGCTGGTCTACAAGCGCGGCGCGGTGGAAGTGGTGCGCAGGTTCGCAGCGTGACCGAGAGTCGCAGCAGCAGCCGTGGCCAGGTCCACCGGTGCAGCTACGCAGGCGGCCTGGTGCCTGGCGAGTGCCGGATCAGCAGCAGGCCCACCCAAAGGCGAGGCGGCTGCGGTGCCGGGGGCATTGCGTGATGTGGCCGACGCCGGAGTCTCCGAACATGTAGGGGATGTGCTGCTCGGAGTCGACCTGAAAGAGCAGCTCCATCCGCTCTCCACAATCCGGACAATCGGGGTACTCGATCCCCTGCACCCACAGCGGCCAGCCAAGCAGCTTTTCTCCGCCGATCGGGAACTCCCCGTCACCCAGCTCGTTACTTTCCTCGTCCGAGAGTGCCAGTCCCCGGTCGCCCGCCTCTTCCCAGTTGGGATAATCGAGGCTCTCCGCCCAGCGGACGATGCGCTTGCCGGGGAACATCTCCGGTTGGGGAGCCCCCGCCGTGCCACCCGCCAGCTCGTCACGTGCAACGAGGCGAACGAGCGCGGTCGGGGAGAAGGGCGCCCAGGGGTCCGCGTCCACCACGCACGACTCTTCGTCGCTCGTGCAGTAGAAGAACTGCAGAAGCCCTCCTTCCAGCGCCTGCGCTCCAGACGGCGGCAGATCGCGCGCGTTCAGCTGAACGAAGAGCTGCATCGGCCGGGCACAGCAGCCGCAGGCGGGCCACGCCTCGCCGGGCCGCAGCCAGGGTGCTCCGCCCAGCCGGGAGCCGTCGGGTACGCCGTCGCCGTCCACCACCTCGGGCGTCCAGGCGCTCCGCCGATAGGGCGCCAGCTTCTCGCGCAGTGCGGGATTGTTGAGGTCGGACACGGGCTTCGGAAGCAAGGGGAGGGGTGATCGCATCAGCCAGTGTATGGCTGGCTGTCCGGTCCTGCAAGCCGACGGAGGCCTGCGATCCCAAGGACGAGCTGGTGTGCGTGACGGTCTATAAGCGCGGCGCGACCGAGGTGGTGCGGCGGCTTGCGGCGTGAGTGAGGTCCGCCAGCAGCAGCTGTAGCGAAGGTAGCCGCGGCTGCTGCAAATTGTGCGGGCACAATCGAATGTTCGCAGGCTTGGGCGAGTCATGGCTGGAATCCGTTCGCTTTCCGTTTTGCCGCTTGCTTCGGGGATTCTCATGGGCGTACACCGCTTCGAACTGCCGCGTCACGAACACCCCTTCATCGGAACCTGGTACATCTACACAATGGAGTTGTGGGACAAGAGCTACTTCAATATGGAGGTGCAGGCATTCCTTCAGATTCGTTCGGAGAATCTCGGCACATTCCAATTTGGTCTCGTCAGCGGCGGGCTCGACGGGCACCTCGAGGGCAATACGCCGAAACAGCGATTCGTCTTCACGTGGGAGGGCAACGATGAAATGGATCCGGCGAGCGGAAGCGGTTGGCTTGCGCTGAAGAATGAAAATGAGGTACTCGGTTTCATCAAGCTCCACCTCGGCGACCGCTCCAAGTTCAGGGCGCGCAGAGCTGGTTGAAACCAGGAAGCAGCGACCGCAACGGCTGCCGCACCCGCATCCGCTGATCCCACCGGCCACGGCGATCATCGGCCGGATCGGCAACGGCGGGAGATCGGCGGGATGCCGCCGGTTCGATCCCGTTTCCTGCCGCGATGGAAAGCAAGGCGCCGCAACGTCCCACGTTGCGGCGCCTCGTTCATCCAGACCCGTGGAATCCGCGGAATCCGCGCAATCCGCACGGCTCACCGCTGGGCGATGATCTCCACGATCCGCACCTCGGCGGCGGGGATGTTCTGGCGGATGCCATCGGCGAACGCGCGTGCGTGGTCCAGGCCGTCGTACAGGACCACCGCGTGGATCAGCCCTGGTTCGTCCACGTCCCGCGCCCAGTAGCCTTGCTGAGAACCGGCGCTGCCGCTCACGACGGATACCATGTGCTCCAGCTGGCGCTCGTCCATGCTGGCTGGCTCCGCTTGCATGCGGCTGATGAGTGCGAACATCGCGTCTCCGTGAGATGAGTTCCCGCGGGGCCTGAGTTGGGCAGGCCGCCTCCCATGAAGACGACGAACGAGGGTCACGTGCATCGACGTGGCCCTCGTCCGTTATTGGCAGCGTTCAGAGGCCGCCGCGGCAGGGCGCGGATCTGCCCCGAGAAAATCCGCCCTTCGATCCGTTTTCCGTGTCTCCGCGCCTCCGCGTGAGGCCCATCCGTTCTACTGCTCCGAGCCCGTGGGGCGCTCGGAGGCGGGACGCTCGCGCTCGGCGAGGGCGCGGCTCTCGTCCAGCAGGCGCACGAACTCGGCGCGGTAGCCGTTCTCGTCGTGGCCCAGCGCACCGCGCGCCAGCTCCGCCGCGCTCGCCCAGGTGGAGCTGCCCGCGAAGCGCGACTGGCGCAGCAGCATCCCCCACTGCGCCACGGCCGCCGAGAAGCGGAAGTCCACGCTCGTGGCGGCCAGCGCCGTCCCGCGGTCGCGCACCGGCTGCTCGATGAGCCAGCTGCGGTCCCCGTCCGGCGCCTTGTAGCGCAGCTTGACCGTGAGCAGCTCGCTGCTGGCCGCGGCGCCGGGGCGCGGGCGCACCTCCAGGTAGCGCAGGGGTCCGGACTCCGACACCGGCGTGGCCACGCCCACGGGGATGACCTCGTACAGCGCCGTGACGGAGTGCCCGGCGCCCAGCTCGCCGCCGTCCTTGCGGTCGTCGGCGAAGTCCTCGGCCGCCATCACCCGGTTCTCGTAGCCGATCAGGCGGTAGGCGCGCACCTGGGCGGGGTTGAACTCCACCTGCACCTTCACGTCCTTGGCGATGGTCAGGAGCGTGCCGCCCATCTCCTGCACCAGCACCTTGCGCGCCTCGGCCAGCTCGTCCACGTAGGCGTAGTTGCCGTTGCCGTGGTCAGCCAGCTGCTCCATCCGCGCATCGCTGTAGTTGCCCGTGCCGAACCCCAGCACGGTCAGGAAGATGCCGGTCTCCCGCTTTTCCTCGATCAGCTGCACCAGCCCCGACTGGCTGCTCACGCCCACGTTGAAGTCGCCGTCCGTGGCCAGGATCACCCGGTTGTTGCCGCCGGGGATGAACGACGCCCGCGCCGTCTCGTACGCCAGCACGATCCCCTGGCCGCCCGCCGTGGAGCCGCCCGCCTCCAGCCGGCCGATGGCGTCCAGGATGCGCGCGCGGTCGCTCCCCGGCGTGCTGGGCAGCACCAGCCCCGCGGCGCCGGCGTAGACGACGATGGACACGCGGTCCTGCGGGCGCAGCTGGTTCACGAGCAGCCGCATGCTTTCCTTGACCAGCGGGAGCTTGGCGGCCTCGTTCATGGACCCCGACACGTCGATGAGGAACACCAGGTTCCCCGGCGGAAGCTCGCCCGTCTCCATCCGCCGTCCCTGCAGCCCCACGTGCACCAGCCGGTGCTGCGGGTTCCACGGCGCGGCGGAGACCTCGGTGTTGATGGAGAACGGGTGCTCGCCCGTGGGGTCGGGATAGTCGTAGTCGAAGTAGTTGACCAGCTCCTCGATGCGCACGGCATCGCGCGGCGGCAGGCGGCGCTCCCGCAGAAAGCGGCGCACGTTGCTGTACGAGGCCGCGTCCACGTCGATGGCAAAGGTGGAGAGCGGATTCTCGGCCACGCTGCGGAACGGGTTCTCCTGGATGAGGTTGTACTCCTCCCGGTTGAATCCCGTCGTGTCGCCCCGGGTGACTTGCTCCGGGGCCGCCTCGGGTGCCGCCCGCGTGCTCATCATCGGCGGCGGGGGAGGCGGTGGTGGTGGCGGAGGCGGCGGCGGCGGTGCCGGCGGGGGAGGGGGCGGGGGCCCCATGCCGGGCGTGCAGCCGCCGGCCGCGGCCAGCGATGCGCACAGGAGCAGGAATGCGAGGGGACGATGGATCCGCATGATGCGCTGGGGTCTCAGGTTTCCGGCACCGGGTGTGACGGGCAACTGCTGCGGGCCTGCTACGGGAGCGTAATGCGCAGGGCGTGGAGCGTCAACGATGATGATTGCTGACGACCGGATTCTGCCCGCGTCATCCGCGGCTTCGTGTCGGATCGGGACGGCCTGGGAGTGTTCCAGGGAAGATCTCCCCGCGCTCGATTTCCTGAGGGAGGCGCCGCCGGAACCCTTGCCTTCAATGGAGCCATGGCGCGCGACCGAAGGACCTGGCTCGCATGACCGAGGGCTGGCAAGCGGGGTGGAAGCCTGCCCCGCGGCCGCGCGGAGTAGATCCTTCGGTCGCGCGCAAAGGCTTCTGCACGTTCAAGTTCCTGGCGTGCGCTCCCTCAGGAAATCGACCGGACCAATCGCAGTGCCGGGGAGATGGAAGATGGCGATTCGGCGGATCTGGCCTCCGCCCGCTTCGCACGCGACTTTGGAGCGGCGCACCTCATCCGCTCCCCTGACGCATCCGTTCCGTGACCCTGCGCCTTCGATTCCCTGCGCTCGCCCTCGCCGCGGTGCTCGCCGGCTGCGCCACGACGCCGCCCGCATCCGCCCCGGCGCGCGAGGTGGCCGTCATGGTCTACAACATCCACGCGGGCAAGGACGCCGCCGGGGGCGAGAACCTGTCCCGGGTCGCGGAGCTGGTGCGGGGCACGGGCGCCGACCTCGTCCTGCTGCAGGAAGTGGATCGCAACACGCAGCGCTCCGGCCCCGCCGACCAGCCGGCCACGCTGGCGCGGCTCACCGGCTACTCGGTCGCGTTCGGGCGGACGATCAGCTTTCAGGGCGGCGACTACGGCATCGCCCTGCTCTCGCGCTGGCCCATCCGCCGGGACACGCTCATTCCCCTCACGGTGACGGCGCCGCCAGGCCGCACGGTGGAGGGCCGGGAACAGCGCGGGGTGCTGCTCGCCGTGGTGGATGCGCCGGGCGGGCCGCTCGCCGTGCTCGGCACGCACCTGGACCACACGGGCGACGACGTGTGGCGCATGCAGGAGATCGCCACGGTGCTGCTGACCGCGCGGACGGCGGGCGAGCAGGGGATGCCGATTCTCATCGGCGGCGACCTGAACGCCCGCCCGGAGAGCGCGGTGCACGGGGAGCTGCGCGCCGCCGGATTTCGCGATGCGTGGGAAGGATGCGGTGCAGGGGATGCGATGACGTTCCCCGCCCACGCGCCGGACCGGCGTATCGACTACCTGTACGTGTCCGGCGAGACGCGGTGCGTAAGTGCCCGGGTGCTGCCCGGCGATGCCTCGGACCACCGCCCCCTGCTGTTCCGCCTGCGGCTGCGGGGATGATGATTCCGATCCGCACGGCGCATCGCTTCTTGCGCTCCGGGGCCGCCGCCTGTCTCTTGCGGGCGCGCGGGACGACGTGCGTTCCGGGCCGATGCGTATTCAGAACTGGATGGAATTCGTGATCCTGCCTCTTCTTCGCCGGGCGATGCTCTCCGGCGCGTGCGTTTTGCTGCTGGCTGCGTGCGGCGGCGACGATTCCGGCGACGCCGTGGCCAAGAACGCCGCCACGCCGCCCGCCGACAGCGCGGGGCCGGCGTTCTCCGGGCCCGCCGCGCCCACGGCCCTCCCCGCGGACTCCGCGGCGCCCCAGGGCCAGGCGGCGGCTCCCGGCGCGGCCGCGCCTGCGCCAAACGCGGCCACCAGCCGGGCCCGCGACTCCGCCATGGCCGAGGCCCTCAAGGCGCCCGTGACGGGGCCCGTGAACGTGCAGGTGCTGGCCAACTACCAGCTTACCATGGAGGGCCTGCGCAAGCTGGTTCGCGCCGGGCAGAACCTGGGCGCGCTGCAGGCGCGCCGCCCGGAGCTGCGCGATTCCATGCGGCTGGAGGCGTTCGATCCCAACGCCATCTACGAGAAGCTCAACAGCATCCCCGACGTGCGCGACGCCATCGGCAAGGCGGGGATGACGCCGCGCGAGTACGCCACGGCGACCGCCGCGCTCATGCAGGCCGCCATGGCGCGGCAGATGCGCGCGCAGGGAATGACGCCCCCCGGGCAGGTGAACGAGAACAACGTCAAGTTCGTGGAAGACAACTGGGCCGAGATCCAGCAGATGATGCAGGCCGCCGCCGCGCAGGCACGCCCGCGCTCCTGATCCGCATCGCCGGATGCACGACGCCCCGCCGCGATCCGTCGCGGCGGGGCGTCGCTGCGTCCGGCATCCGCGCTACTCCGCGCGCAGGGCCACGTTCGGGTCCACGCGGGCGGCGCGGCGGGCGGGCGCGTACGAGGCCGCCAGGGTGACGATGGCCAGCGCGGCCGCCACGCCCCCGTACGCCACGGGATCGAACGCATCCACCCCGTGGAACGCATCCCCCAGCACCTGCGCCAGCGACAGCGCGCCGATGCTCCCCGCCAGCGTGCCCAGCAGCGAGATGCGCGCGCCTTCGCCCAGCACCTCGCGCAGTACGCGGCGCTCCGTGCCGCCCACGGCCATCCGCACCCCGATCTCCCGCGTCCGCCGGGCCACGCTGAACGCCATCGTCCCGTACAGTCCCCCCGCCGAAGCCAAGGTCGCACCGGCGGCCAGCACGGCCAGCAGCGCCGCGAACCAGCGCACGGGCGCCCGCTCCCGCTCCAGCAGTGCCTCCATCGCCATCCCGCGTCCGATGCTGGCACCCGGCGCGGCGCGGGCCAGCGCTTGGCGGATGCCGGCCTCCCGTCCCTCCGCCGCGCCCGCTGTCCGCACGGCGAGGGCCATCGTCTGCGGCGGATGGGCGAAGGACGGCAGGTAGACGGCGGGCTCCGGATGGCCGCCGGCGCCGGGTGCCATCGCCCGCGGGTCGTCCACCACGCCGACGACCAGGTAGGGGTCTTCCATCCACCCGCCCTTGAGCAGCACCCGCTGGCCCACGGGATCGGCGCGGGGGAGCAGCTTGGCGGCGAACGCGCGGTTGATGACGACGGCGCGCGCGTCCCCGGGCCGCAACTCGCGCCCCTGCAGCACGCGCAGCCCCAGCGCGCCGAAGTAGCCCGGGCTCACGGCGTGGTGCCGCGCCAGGCCGTTCGCCATGGGGTAGAACATGTAGCCCATGAAGCAGGCGTCGCACAGCGTCCGCAGCCGGTCCTCCGCGCCCAGGCCGATCCAGGCGCCGGGCGTGGACGCGCTCACGTGGCGGATGCCGGGGAGCGCGGCGGCGCCCGCCAGCAGCGCGCGCTGCATCCGCGCCCGCTCGGCCGGGGGCGCGGCGGGGAGCTCCACGCGAAAGGCGAGCGTGTCGCGGGGATCGAAGCCCGGGTGGACGGCGGCCGCGCTGGGAAAGGCGCCGCGCATCAGCAGGGCGGCGCCGGCGAGGAGCGTGGCGGAGCCGGCGAACAGCAGCACCGCCAGCGCCTTGCGCAGCATCGCCTCGCCCGCGCCGGCGGTGGCGCGCCCGCCGGTGGACAGCGCGCCGTACAGGTTGCGGCGCGCCCCCGCGATCATCGGCAGCGCCGCGGAAAGGAGAACGAGCAGCGTCAGCGCGCCCGCCGCCGCCCCTGCGCCCGCCGCGGGGTGGAAGCGCGCCAGCATCTCCGCGGCGCCGGGCCACGTGTCCCGCGCCAGCGCGCCGCCGGCCATTCCCAGCAGCACCCCCGCGCCCCCGCCGAGCAATCCCAGCCGCGCGCCTTCCGCCAGCGCGCGGCCCCCGAGCGAGCCGGGTGTGGCGCCCAGCGTCGCCCGCACGGCGATTTCATGCCTGCGGGCTGCGGCGCGGGCCAGGAGGAGCGTGGCCACGTTCAGCGCCGCGCCGGCCAGCAGCAGCAGGGCCACCGCCAGCGCGATCCCCACCAGCGCGTCCAGGGCATGCGCCTGGATCGTCTCCGGCGCGCGCAGCTCCGCCGTCCACGTTCCGGGCCGGTCCCACGCGGGCGGCGGCGGCGCGGGGCGCGGATGGCCCAGCCGGCCGCGCGCCAGCGACAGCACCGGCCCGCCCAGCGCCGCCCCCAGTGCGATGGACGCCACGAGCGCAGGCGCATGGCCGCGCGGCGTGCGCAGGGAGCGGAGGAGGGAGCGCGGGGCGGGGAAGACCGGCATCGGTGGATGGGGTGCGGAGACGGACGGCAACGATCGGCGGATGCGGATTGGATGCCGCCGGGGCCCGGAATGATGGGTTTGACGCCCGCCTGGGCGCGCGGCAGTTTGGCAGGAGGTCGATGGAATTGGGCAGGGCCAGACGAGGGAAGCAAGATGCGGGTGCGGAGCTGGCTGGACGGCGCGCTGACGGTGCAGGCGCTGGGCGCGAACACGGGCGCCGGGCCTTTTCGCGCGGAGGATGCGCGCGGCGGCGTGGCGTGGCTCGCGCGCGGCGAGCCGTTCGCGTACCTGCACGCCATCGAGTTCAGCGCGCCGGGCGTCCGGCGCGGCTTCCACGCGCATCCCGGCCACGCCGAGCGGCTGTATCTCTTTTCCGGCACGGTCCGCCTGCTCGCCGGCCACGCCGGAGCGACGGTCGAGATCACCCTGCGGGCCGGCGATCTCGCGGCCTTCGCGCCCGGCGTTGCGCACGGCCTCATCGCCGAGACCCCCGCCTTCGCCGTCGCGTTCGGCGACGGGACGGACCCCATCACCGACTCCATCCCCTGCCCGGAGCTGGGTTGAGCGATCGCCGCGCATCTGGCGGGGCGTGGAAAGGGGAGCGGCGGGGGAGGAGCCGTCCGTGAGGGCGAGCGTTCGTGAGGCGAGCGACCGTGAGGCGAGCGACTAAAGTCGCGGCTACAACTTCACACTGTCCGCCTCCGCGGACACCACCGCATTGAAAGCCCCGGACCGTGTGCGGGGCTTTTCTCCGTGCCCCTGCCGGTGTGCACTCAGCCCGCCGGTGCACGAGCCGTCGGCGAAGGCCGACATCGCGGTTTCATTGCCGCGAATTCATTCGCCGGGTTCGGACCTGTGCCATGGTGCAGATCCCTCGCGGCGACGGTACCTCACCGGCGGGACTCTGCCCAGGTGCACTCAGCCCGCCGGTGCACGAGCCGTCGGCGAAGGCCGACATCACGTTTTCGGTGCCGCGACTTCAGTCGCCGGGTTCGGGGCTTGGGCGTAGTGCCGGAACCTCGCGGGGCAATCCCCTCGCTGACGAGACTCCGCCCGGGGTTGGGGGGTGGAGCCTGTGCCCCCGTGCAGAATCCCCAACAGGCGCATCGACCGAAAAGTCTTGCGCCGATTTAATCAACCGATTAATTAATAGTCAAGCAGCCGTTGCCGGTCATGGGCAGCACGAGTCCCGCCCCCCTCCGCAGGGTGGCCCGGTAGCTGGCGATGTAAGGTGTGTAGAACCAATAAGCGTCGATAAACGTCGCGAGTCAAGGGGAGTGTTCAAGGATGGTACAAGTTCCCGAGAACGAAGCGGAGACCGCGACTGCCATTTTGAACGCCGCCGAGCCGCTTTTTGCCGGGCAGGGCTTCGCCGCGACGACCATCAAGCAGATCGGCGCGGCGGCGGGGGTGAACCCGGCGCTCATCTACTACTACTTCGGCAGCAAGGAGGAGCTGTACCGCCGCCTGCTGATGCACCTCTTCACCACCATCGCGCGGCGGGGCACCGAGCGGCTGGCCGCCGCCCCGTCCCCCGAGGCCGCCGTCCGCGCGCTGCTGGGCGTGCAGTCCGAGGTGATGCGCGAGCACCCCAGCGTTCCCCGGCTGATGGCGCGGGAGATGGCGGACCACGGGGCCGCGCACGCGCAGGAGGGCTTCGCGCAGCTGGCCGCCACGGCGTTCGCGCGGCTGCTGGCGTTCATTGAAGAGGGCCAGCGCGCCGGCGTCTTTCGCGACGACATGGATGCGCGCTTCGCCGCCATCTCCGCCATCTCGCTGATCCCGTACTTCCACATCTTCAAGCCCGCCGTGGGCATTCTGCTGGGCAACGAAACGCCGGAGCCCACGCCGGAGCAGATGGATGCCTACGCGCGCCACGCCGCCGACTTCGCCATCGCGGCCCTGACGAAAGGAGGCGGAGGATGATGATGATCAGGATCGCCGCCGCCGCGCTCGCGTTGCTTGCCTGCGCGCCGGCCCCGGCGTCTGCGTCGGTCCGGCCGGTGGATGCCGCCGCCCGGCCGACGTCCGTGCCCGCTATTCCCTATTCCCTGTTCCCTATTCCCTCCTCCTCGCCCCCGGCCGACACCCTCCGCCTCGCCGCCCTCCAGGACGCCGCCGTCCGCCGCGACCCCCGCGCCGCGCAGGCGCTCATGCAGGCCCGCGCCACGGAGCTCCGGCTGCGGAACCTGGATGCCGAACGGCTGCCGCAGTTGGAGCTGCGCGGCGAGGCCACGCGGCAGTCGGAGGTCGCCACCATCCCCATCACCGTCCCCGGCGTGGAGGTCCCCGAGCCGCCGAAATCCCGCTACGAGGCCGCGCTGGAGGCGCAGGTCACGCTGTACGACGGCGGCGTGCTGGGCGAGCGGCGCAACCTGGAGCGCGCGCGGCTCCAGGCGGAGGAGGCGCGGCTCGCGGCCCAGCTGCATCCCCTGCGGATGGAGGTGACCGAGGCGTTCTTCGCGGCCTTCCTTCTCCAGGAGCGCGCGGCGGAAGTCGGCACGCTGATGGACGACCTGGAGGCGCGGCTGGCGATGGTGCGCGCGCAGGTCCGCAACGGCGCCGCCCTTCCCGGCGACACGGCCGTCCTCCGCGCGGAGCTGCTGGGCGCCGGGCAGCAGCGCGCCGAGCTGGCCGCCGACCGCCGCGCCGCGCTCGCCGTCCTGGCGCAGCTCATCGGCCGCGAGGTGGCGGAGGGCGACGTGCTCGCGCTGCCGGAGCTGGGCGGGCGGATGGGGGCGGACGACGCGGCGGATGCGCATCCGCAGTACGCCGTCTTCGCGGCGGAGCGGGCGCGGCTGGAACGGGAGCAGTCGCTGGTGCGCGCGCGGACCCTGCCGCAGGTGGCCGCGTTCGGGCAGCTGGCGTACGGCAGGCCGGGGCTCGCCCAGTTCCGCACGGACCTGCACGAGTACTGGATGGGCGGCGTGCGGGTGCGCTGGCGGCCGTGGGACTGGGGCACCGCCGGCCGCGAGCGCGGCGTCCTGCAGGTGCAGCGGCAGATCGTGGATACCGAAGAGGCGGCCTTCAGGGCCCGTCTGCGGCGCGAGGTGCAGGACGAGTTGCATGCCGTCGCGCGGCTGCGGGACGCGCTGGCGGCGGACGACCGCATCGTCGCGTTGCGCCAGCAGGTGGAGCGGCAGGCGCGCGCGCAGCACGACGAGCACGCCATCACGGCCGCCGCGTACGTGGACGCGCGCACGGACCTGCAGGAGGCCCGCATCGCCCGCCAGCGCCACCGCGCGGAGCTGGCCCGCGCGCAGGCACGCTACCTCACCACGCTGGGCCGGGAGCTTTGACGATGATGATCAGAATCCATCGATCGATATCCATCCCCGCCGTCCTCGCCGCCGTCCTGCTGGGCGGATGCCGGGAAGACGAGCCGGACGCGTACGGCAACTTCGAGGCGGCCGAGACCGTCGTCTCCGCGGAGGGAAGCGGGCGGCTGCTGCGCTTCGAGCCGCGCGAGGGGCAGCAGATCGCGGAGGGCGCCGTCGTCGCGCTCATCGACACCACCGCGCTCGCCCTGCAGACGCAGGAGCTCGCGTCCCAGGAAGCCGCCTCCCGCACACGGACGCTGGAGGCGGAGGCGCAGATCGGCATCCTGCAGGCGCAGCTTTCCACCGCGCGCGAGGAGCACGCGCGCACGCTGCGCCTGTTCCGCGCGGAGGCCGCCACGGCGCAGCAGCTGAACCTGGCGGAGGGCGAGGTGCGCGTGCTGGAGGAGCGCATCCAGGCCGCCCGCGCGCAGACGGAGGCTGTGCGCCAGGAAGTCGGCGGCGTGCAGGCGCGCACGGCCCAGGTGCAGGAGCAGATCCGCAAGAGCCAGGTGGTCAATCCCGCCGCCGGCACCGTGTTGGCCGCCTACGCCGAGACGGGCGAGTTCGTGCAGCCGGGGCAGCCGCTGTACAAGGTGGCGGACCTGCGCACGCTCACCCTGCGCGCCTACGTCAGCGGCGCGCAGCTCACGGCCGTGCGCATCGGGCAGGCGGTGACGGTGCAGGTGGACGGGCCGGACGAGGACGAGCGGCTGCGCTTTCCCGGCACGGTGACCTGGGTCTCGTCCGAGGCGGAGTTCACGCCCACGCCCATCCAGACGCGCGAGGAGCGCACGGAGCAGGTCTACGCCGTGGAGGTCCGCGTTCCCAATCCCGACGGCGTGCTCAAGATCGGGATGCCGGGCGAGGTCGTGCTCCCCGCCGCCGCGCCCGCCAAGCGCGCCGGCCGATGAGCGCCGCGCCCGTCCCTCCATCCGCCGGATCCGCATCGACCGGATCCGCATCGACCGGATCCGCATCCGCCGAACCCGCCGTCGCCGTCCGCAACCTGGCGAAGCGCTTCGGCGAGACGGTGGCGCTGGCCGGCATCTCGTTCGACGTGCGGCACGGCGAGCTGTTCGGCTTCATCGGGCCGGACGGGGCGGGGAAGACGACGCTCTTCCGCATCCTCACCACGCTCCTCCTGGCGGACGAGGGCGAGGCGTCGGTGCTGGGGACGGACGTCGTCGGCGGGATGTGGGAGCTGCGCAGACGGGTGGGATACATGCCGGGGCGCTTTTCCCTCTACCCGGACCTGAGCGTGTCGGAGAACCTGCGCTTCTTCGCGTCCGTCTTTGGGACGACCGTGGAGGCGCACTACGACTTGATCGCCCCCATCTACCGGCAGATCGAGCCGTTCGCGGACCGCCGCGCCGGCGCGCTCTCCGGCGGGATGAAGCAGAAGCTGGCCCTGTGCTGCGCCCTCGTCCACCGCCCCGACATCCTCTTTTTGGACGAGCCCACGACGGGGGTGGACGCCGTCTCCCGCCGCGAGTTCTGGGACCTGCTGGCGGACCTCCGCGCCGGCGGGCTCACCATCGTCGTCTCCACGCCGTACATGGACGAGGCGACCCGCTGCGACCGCGTGGCGCTCATCCAGGCCGGGCGCATCCTGAACGTGGACGCGCCGGATGCCATCGGCGCGCGCTATCCCCTGCCGCTGCTGGCCGTGCGCGCGGGGCAGCGCTTTCGCCTGCTCCAGGCGCTGCGCCGCTTTCCCCACGCGCGCTCCGTCTATCCGTTCGGTGAGGAGATGCACTACACCGACGCGCGGGCGGACGGCGATCCCGCCGCGGTCGCCGGCGAAGTGGAAGGCTGGCTGCGCGCCGAGGGCTTCGCGGACGCGCACGCCGCGCCCATCGCCGCGGGGATCGAGGACAGCTTCATGGCGCTGATGGACGCGCCGGAAGGGGCCGCGTCATGAGCGCCTCGGCGGCGGTGGACCGGGGCGCGGCGGATGGGGGCGCGGCGGTGGAGGCGCGCGACCTCACGCGGCGCTTTGGTGCGTTCACGGCGGTGGATGCCATCACCTTCCGCGTGGCGGAGGGCGAGGTGTTCGGCTTCCTGGGCGCCAACGGGGCGGGAAAGACGACGGCCATGCGGATGCTGACGGGCCTCCTGGCCCCCACCTCCGGCGAGGCGCGCGTGGCCGGGTTCGACGTCTACACCCAGGTGGAGGACATCAAGCGCAGCATCGGCTACATGAGCCAGCGCTTCTCGCTGTACGAGGACCTGACCGTGCGCGAGAACATCCGGCTCTACGGCGGCATCTACGGCCTGTCGGACGCGCAGATCGCCGAGCGTTCCGAGCGGCTGCTGGAGCGGCTGGAGCTGCGATCCGGCAAGGAGCTCGTGGGATCGCTGCCGCTGGGATGGAAGCAGAAGCTGGCTTTCAGCGTGGCCATGGTCCACCAGCCGCGCGTCGTCTTTTTGGACGAGCCGACCGGCGGCGTGGACCCCATCACCCGCCGGCAGTTCTGGGAGATGATCTACGAGGCGGCGGCCAGCGGCACGACCGTCTTCGTCACCACGCACTACATGGACGAGGCGGAGTACTGCGACCGCGTCTCCATCATGGTCGCCGGCCGCATCGGGGGACTGGGAACGCCGGACGAGCTCAAGGCCCGGTTCGGCGCGGCGACCATGGACGAGGTGTTCGTCCGCCTTGCGCGCCCGGCGGAGGGAGCCGAGACCGCGGGCGCGGGCGGCGGGAAGGAGGCGGGCGGATGAACGCGCTGCGGGGGTTCATCGTCAAGGAGTTCCACCACATCCTGCGCGACCGGCAGACGCTCTTCATCCTGCTCTTTCTGCCGCTCGCCCAGGTGGTCCTCTTCGGCTTCGCGCTGCGGACGGACGTGCGCGGCGTGCGGCTGGCCATCGTGGACCCCGTGCCGGACGCCTCCACGCTGGCCCTGCGCAGCCGCTTCGCCGCGACGGACCTCTTCCGCGTGGTGGAGGTGCTCCCCTCGACCGATGCCATCTCCCGCTCCTTCGCGGCCGGGCGCGCGGACCAGGCCGTGGTGCTGCGGCCCGGCTTCGCGCGCGCGCTCGCGAGGGGAGAAGGTGCGCCGGTGATGGTCATCACGGACGCCACGGACCCCAACACGGGCGCCACCATGCAGGCCTACGCCAGCGCCGTCATCCAGGAGTACGAGCGCGGGCTGCGCGAGGAGGGCCGCGCCGTGCGCATCGACGCGGCCGTGCGGATGCGCTTCAACCCCACGCTGGAGAGCGTGAACCTCTTCATCCCCGGCCTCATCGCCCTCGTGCTGACGGTGGTGTCCGCGCTCATGTCCGCCATCTCGCTGTCGCGGGAAAAGGAGCGGGGGACGCTGGAGATCCTGCTCGTCTCCCCGCTCAAGGCGTGGCAGATCATCGTCGGCAAGGTGCTGCCGTACCTGGTGCTGGGCTTTGCCAACGTGCTGACGGTGCTGGGGGCCGCCTGGTTCGTGTTCCGCGTCCCCCTCCGCGGCAGCGTCGTCCTTCTCCTGGCGGAGTGCCTGCTCTTCATCGTCACCTCGCTCGCCCTGGGCGTGCTCATCGCCGCGGTGACGAGTTCGCAGCGCACGGCCATGATGGGCGCGCTCCTGGGGCTGATGATGCCCACCACCATCCTCTCGGGGATGATCTTTCCCATCGCCAGCATGCCCGGGTGGCTGCAGCCGCTTACGAACGTCATCCCCGGCACGTGGTTCATCCTCATCTCCCGGGGAATCATGCTCAAGGGCGTGGGGTTGGGGCACCTGTGGCAGGAGACGGCGGTGCTGGCGGGGATGACGCTCGTGCTGCTGGCCGTGGCCGTGCGCCGCTTCAACGTCCGGCTGGGGTGACGGGGATGCGTACCCTTCGCTTTCTGCTGCGCAAGGAGTTCCTGCAGATCCGGCGGGACAAGGCCATGCTGCGGATGCTGGTGCTCGTCCCCGTCGTGCAGCTGCTCCTGCTGTCCAGCGCCGCCACCTTCGAGATCCGCCGCTCGCGGATGTACCTGGTGGACGAGGACCACTCGTCGCTGTCGCGCGGCCTGGTGCAGCGGATGGTGGCCAGCGGCCGCTTCGAGCTGGCGGGCGCCTCCGCGTCAGGCGCCGCGGCGGACGAGCGGATGCTGGACCGCGACGTCACCACCATCCTGCGCGTCCCCGCCGGCTTCGAGCGCGACCTGGTGCGCACGGGGCACGCGACCGTGCAGCTCGTCTTCAACGCCGAGGACGGCGCCGCGGCCGGCGTGCTGCGCTCCTACGCGTCCCGCATCCTCGCCTCCTACTCGGCCGAGCTGGGCCGCGAACTGCGCCCCACCTGGCGGACGGTGGAAGGAGGTCGCCCCTCTCCCGCGCCCGGCGTGCCGCGCATCGACCTGCGGACGCGGGGCTGGTACAACGCGGGGCTCAACTACACGCACTACATGGTGCCCGGCATCCTGGTCGTGCTGGTGACGATCATCGCCACCACCATCGGCGCCATGAACATCGTGCGGGAAAAGGAGATCGGAACGCTGGAGCAGATGAACGTCACGCCGGTCACGCGGGCGCAGTTCATCGCCAGCAAGCTGCTCCCCTTCTGGCTCATCGCCCTGGCGGACCTGGCGTTCGGCCTCCTGCTGGCGCGCGTCGTCTTTGGCATTCCCATGCGCGGCAGCCTGCTGCTGGTGTTCGGCGCGGCCATGATCTACCTGGCGGCCGCGCTGGGGATCGGCCTGTGGATCTCCACCGTGGCCGAGACGCAGCAGCAGGCCATGTTCCTGAGCTACGCCATCAACCTCGTCTACCTGCTGATGAGCGGACTGTTCACGCCCGTGATGAGCATGCCGCGCTGGGCGCAGTGGGTGGCCGAGGCCAGCCCTGTCAAGCACTTCATCGTCATCATGCGCGCCGTGCTGGTGAAGGGCGCCGACCTCGCCGCCATTCGCACCCCGCTGCTGGTGCTGGCGGTCTACGGCGCCGTCGTCCTGGCCCTCGCCGTCCGCCAGTACTCCAAGACCACGGCGTAGCACCGGCAGTGGCGAATGAAAAGCGCGCGGCCCCGGAGACGGGACCGCGCGCTGTCTTCGATCAAACGAACCGGCTCAGACGCAGTTCGGGCAGTCCTTGGTGTCCAGCGCGCCCGCGCGGCAGTTCTCCGTCTGCGGGATGATACCGCAGGTGTAGGGACACGAGGCGTTGCAGGTGTTGCCCATCACGGTGGGCGCGTTGCCCACGACGGTGCCGCGCGCGGCGGAGTCGGTGGAGGTCTGGAACGTGTCGACGCGCAGGTCGTCCAGGCGCAGAGTCAGCTTCTTCATTGGTTCCTCGATTGGAAATCGTTGTTCCGCCGCTGGGAGTGGCGGATGGGGATTGCCTTTCGGCAGAGCAGTAACGCCCCAGCAAGCCCCGTGCTGACAACGGATGGCGGCAACCGGCGTAAAGGGTGCGGAGTGTGCGGCAAGCGATCCGCCTGGAGAAAATGGGTGACCCCGCGGGCGATCTCGGCGGTGCAGTCCGCGCAGGCGGACTTCGTGCCTTTCCAGCGGCGATTTCAATCGCTCGGGCGGGGCCGGTCCCTCCCCGCTCATCGCGCGCGCCTCCGCCCCCACGGTCACTCCGCCACGGGTTGCGGACCCTACCTCCCGCGGTGTCCGCGCAGGCGGACAGTGTGCAGTTGTAGCCGCGATTTCAATCGCTCTGGACCGGGCTCCGCCAATTGCTCTCGAGGCAGCGTCGGCAATCACTCCGGATGGGCTCTGCCGATTTTCTCCCGATGCTGCTTCCGGCAATCACTCCGGACGGGGCTCCGCCAATCGGGCATTGGCACCCCGGCCTTGGCCACTCGGGACTTGGCACCCGGGACTTGGCACTGAACTGCGGAACCCGGAGTGTATCAATCCACGCGAACCGGCCGCATGCGAACAAGTGGCCGGAGGGGTTGACTCAAACGAGCCCCTTGGATAAGTTACCCGTCTTGCTTTCTGCCGGGAGAGGTGTATCCGTCGCGCCCGGGCTGGTTTCGGGCGCGTTTGCACCGGCGGCAGAAAACGAAGCTGAAGCGGGCACCGCGCACGGACGTGGCGGAGGCTCGCGGTTCGGCGTTCGGGCCCTTGCCCGGACCGGGAGGACAGCCGGTCAAACGGCGGCTTCCATTCGCGTCAACCATCCGGATTGGACCGACAGAAAGAACATGGCCAAGGCTAAGTTCGAGCGCAACAAGCCGCACGTGAACGTGGGCACCATCGGCCACGTGGACCACGGCAAGACCACGCTGACGGCCGCGATCACGCGGATCCAGGCAGCCAAGGGTCTGGCGGACTTCACGAGCTTCGACAACATCGACAAGGCTCCCGAGGAGCGCGCGCGCGGCATCACGATCTCCACGGCGCACGTGGAGTATCAGACCGAGGCGCGCCACTACGCGCACG